>Ga0208195_1000087_pt1 | contig 124800 bp, 125 predicted proteins | sample AD_UKC077_MetaG_FD_184441 | JGI IMG/M metagenome (GOLD analysis project Ga0208195, IMG submission 184441) | Active sludge microbial communities of municipal wastewater-treating anaerobic digesters from USA - AD_UKC077_MetaG (SPAdes) (version 2) | ecosystem: Engineered > Bioreactor > Anaerobic...
ACAATCTTCAAGCTTCATAATATTGACTTGGAAACTATATTCTGTTAGGATGAAATTTGAATAAAAATACTTATTTAATTTGCACAGCAATATTCTGTCAGTACGATATTGCTGTGAAGATGGAGGTCGGTGCCCTAATGAAATACGATGTTATAATAGTCGGCGCAGGGCCAAGCGGAATATTTGCAGCTTATGAGCTTATGCAATATGATGCAGGTATTAAGGTTGCTATACTGGAAAAGGGGAATGAGCTGGAAAAAAGAGCATGTCCTATAGATAATAAAAAAATAAAATCATGCATTAACTGTCCCACCTGCAGTATTATGAACGGATTCGGCGGAGCAGGAGGAATGTCTGACGGAAAATACAACATAACCAATAATTTTGGGGGAGAGCTTTACAAATACATAGGCAGGAAAGAAGCTCTTGACCTTATGTACTACGTGGATGAGGTAAATTGCAAAATGGGCGGCGAAGGCGCAATGCTTTATTCTACGGAGAACAGCAGCCTTAGAACGCAGGCATTGCGACACGATCTCCATTTGCTGGATGCCAAGGTGCGTCATATGGGAACGGACAAAAACCTCGTAATAATGAAAAATCTGTATGAGTACCTAATGGATAAGGTAGAAATAATATTTAATAATGAAGTATCGGATATTGAAAAACAAGGAGATACCTTTATCGTATCAGCAGAAAAAGGAGAATATTCTTGCAGTCATTTGATTCTGGCTGCCGGACGTTCAGGTTCAAAATGGATTTCGCAGATTTGTGAAAAGCTGGGGATAAAAACGGAAAGCAACAGAGTGGACATTGGTGTGCGGGTTGAAATTCCGGCTTCAATATTTGAGCACATTACCAGCCAGGTTTATGAAAGCAAGATTGTATATAGGACAGAGAAATACAATGATTTGGTAAGAACCTTCTGCATGAATCCCCATGGAAAAGTGGTCACTGAAAATACGAACGGAATTGTAACAGTAAACGGACACAGTTATTCAGACCCCAAGCACCATACCGAGAATACGAATTTTGCGCTGCTGGTTTCCAACAGATTTACAGAGCCCTTTAAGAACAGCAATGAGTATGGTGAATCAATAGCAAAGCTCAGCAATATGCTGGGCGGAGGAGTATTGGTCCAGAGATTCGGTGACTTGGTAAAAGGACGCAGATCCAGTGAAAGGCGTATGGAAAAAAGCTTTCTGCGCCCGACACTGAATGCTACACCGGGAGATTTGAGCCTTGTCATTCCTAAAAGACAGCTGGATGATATCATAGAAATGATTTATGCATTGGACAAAATTGCTCCGGGAACAGCAAATGAAGATACGCTGCTGTATGGTGTGGAAGTCAAATTTTATAATTCCCAGGTAGAGGTTGACAATAACCTGGAGACAATAATCAAAGGGCTGTATATTTTGGGTGACAGCTCAGGAGTAACACATTCGTTATCCCAGGCTTCAGCAAGCGGAGTATATGTTGCCCGTTTGCTGGGGGAAAAATACTGCAAGCACAGCTAAGCTCAGAGAAATTAATTAAAGAGGTGTTATATATGTCATCATTGGTAATAGTAGGAGCACAATGGGGAGACGAAGGAAAGGGAAAGCTCACGGATTATCTTGCCGAAAAAGCGGATGTAGTTGTAAGATATCAGGGAGGCAATAATGCCGGACATACTGTAGAGGTTGATAATGAAGTATATAAACTGCAGCTTATTCCTTCGGGGATATTGTACGCTGATAAAATGTGCATCATAGGCAATGGGGTTGTTATTGATCCTGAAGCATTTCTTAATGAGATCAGAAATCTGGAAAGCAGAGGCATAAGTACGGGAAATCTCAGGATAAGCGACAGAGCGCATGTATTATTCCCGTATCATAAGAAGATTGATGAGCTTTCCGAGCTTAAAAGAGGGAGCGATGATCTGGGGACAACCAAAAAAGGAATAGGCCCCTGTTATGCGGACAAAACAGAACGAATCGGGATAAGAGTCTGCGATTTATTGAAAAAAGAGGTTCTCGCAAAGAAGCTCAAAACCAATTTGGAGCTGAAGAATGCATATCTAAAGAAAATATACGATTTTGAAGGCTATTCATATGAAGAAATGCTGTCCAAATACCTGGACTATGCGGAACAGGTAAGGCCTTTTGTCGAAGATACATCGGTATTGATTTACGATGCAATTAAAGCAGGAAAGAAAGTGCTCTTCGAAGGAGCACAGGGAACGCTGCTGGATCTGGACTTCGGAACATATCCTTATGTTACTTCCTCCCATCCTATTGCAGGGGGAGTATGTATAGGCGCAGGAGTCGGGCCTGCCCTCATAGGCAAGGTCATAGGAGTTGTAAAAGCATATACAACCAGAGTAGGAAAGGGTCCTTTCCCCACAGAGCTTTTTGATGAGACAGGAGAATATATCAGGACTACGGGCAAGGAATTCGGCACTGTAACAGGAAGGCCAAGGAGATGCGGCTGGTTTGACGCCGTTATAGTCAGATACGCTGCGAGAATCAGCGGACTTACAGGTATTGCCATAACCAAGCTTGATACACTGTCAAATATTCCGACTATTAAAATGTGCGTAGGCTATAGGCTGGATGGAAAAATAATCAGGGATTTTCCTGCAAGCTTGGAGGATCTGGAAAATTGTGAACCGATATATGAAGAGTTTGAAGGCTGGGGAGATATCGGTGATATTACCCAATACAACAAGCTGCCCACAAGTGTTCTGCGCTATCTGGAAAGAATCGAAGAAATCTGCGGAACAAAGATATCGATTATCTCTGTAGGCCCAAAGAGAAATCAAACAATAATGATTGATAAGTTTTAGGTATGCATGTGATATAATTGAAACAACAGATGCAGAAAATGTATATTGACAAATTGATTCTGACATTGTAGAATGTATAAATGTGAGCCGCAAAAATTGCTCACATCGTGACTCACTAGCTCAGTCGGTAGAGCACATGACTTTTAATCATGGTGTCCGGAGTTCGATTCTCCGGTGAGTCACCATTAATGGCCCGTTGGTCAAGCGGTCAAGACATCGCCCTTTCACGGCGGTAACGGGGGTTCGATTCCCCCACGGGTCACCATAAAATGGGGGCATAGCTCAGCTGGGAGAGCATCTGCCTTACAAGCAGAGGGTCATAGGTTCGAGCCCTATTGTCCCCACCAGCTTTTTCCGCTTCGCGGAAAAAGACTAACATTCCTTGATTTAATGCGTAGCACATGCGGAGCAATTTATGACCCGCAGAGCGTAAAAGTAAAAAGACCGACATTCATTGATTAAAGCCGTAGCATTTGCGGAGGCAAATACTTGGCCCAGTAGTTCAGTTGGTTAGAATGCCAGCCTGTCACGCTGGAGGTCGACGGTTCGAGCCCGTTCTGGGTCGCCATATGCTGGTGTAGCTCAATAGGCAGAGCAGCTGACTTGTAATCAGCAGGTTGATGGTTCAATTCCGTTCACCAGCTCCATAAGAAATTTTAAGGGGTTCGTAAAACTATTTAAGATAATAAATAGTTAGCGATACCCCTTTTCTTATTGATTGTTTTTGTATATAATATAATTAGACATTTATCTAAATATCTAATTATATTAATAAAAGAGGCGATGAAATTGTCCATACTCAATATGCCGTTTAAAGCCCTGTCTGATCCAAGCAGGCGAAAAATAATCCAGATGCTGAAGGGAAAAGATATGACTGCCGGAGAAATAGCTGACAATTTTCAAATGTCAAAACCCAGCATATCTCATCATCTTAGCATTCTGAAGCAGGCTGATCTGGTTACAGACGAAAGGAGAGGCCAGAATATTTACTATTCATTGAATACTACGGTGTTTCAGGAAGTGGTCAATTGGTTTTTTAACATGACAGATAGAAGCGGAGGGTTTGAAAATGAAAAAGATTGATTTAAACATTAAAAAAGAACTGCCGATCATACTCATAATTGTCTTGATGTTTGCAGCAAGTATATACTTTTATCCCCAATTACCGGATAAAATCCCTACACATTGGAATTTTAAAGGAGAAATAGACGGGTACTCGGGAAAGCTGACGGGAGCATTCCTTATGCCCGTAATGAATATAATAATGTACGGGCTCTTTATATTTATACCTGCTATTGATCCCAAAAAGGAAAACTATAAATTATTTGAAAGCACCTATATATATTTCAGATACCTTTTCCACATCTTCTTTTTGGGTATACACGGCCTGATCATAGCATCAGCCCTGGGCTACAATGTTGATACGGGAAGGCTGGTTACTTTGGCAGTTTCACTGCTGCTCATGCTCATGGGCAATGTGATGGGAAGGCTGAAGCACAATTACTTTGTCGGTATAAAAACCCCCTGGACCTTGGCTAATGAAGAGGTATGGAGAAAAACCCACAGGCTTGGGGCTATCCTTTGGACAGCCGGCGGTTTGGCAGGAGTGATCATGTCACTGCTTAGGCTGAGTATGGGATGGGCATTTATAGCAGTAATTGCGGTTATGACTTTTATACCCATAGTGTATTCATATGTAATATACAGCAAATTCAAGAAATAAGAAACAACTTTGCATTATGCAGCCTTCGGTTATTTTGATTTGCACTTGATATTTATACTGCTATGTTTAATAATAAAGATAATAAAATGCTGTAATCCATAAAATAATATAATATGCTATTAATAATACAAGGAGGAGAGTCAACATGAAAATCGTAGTACTTGACGGATATACATTAAACCCCGGGGATTTAAGCTGGGACGGACTTGAAAAACTTGGGGAAATAACGGTATATGACCGCGTATCATATGATGAAAAAGATGAAGATATGGTAGCGGAAAGCGTTGGCGATGCAGAAATTGTTTTTACTAACAAGACTCCTGTTACAAGAAGGGCAATGAAGAAAATGCCCAACTTAAGATTTATCGGAGTATTGGCAACAGGATATAATATTGTTGATGTGGTTGCCGCCAAGGAAAAGGGAGTAGTTGTTACAAATATTCCAACCTATGGTACGGATTCAGTAGGTCAGTTTGCAATTGCGTTGCTTCTTGAAATGTGCCATCATGTCGGTGCACACAGCGACTCGGTATTAAGGGGAGAGTGGGCAAATAACCCTGATTGGTGCTACTGGAACTTTCCTTTAATCGAACTGGCCGGGAAAACAATGGGTATAATAGGATATGGGAGAATCGGCCAGACAACGGGCAGGATTGCCCAGGCATTGGGCATGAGGGTTATTGCAGCTGATTCGTATAAGAATCCCGCATTAGAGAGTGATACAATGAAATATGTCGAACTTGATGAGCTGTTTGCCAAATCTGATGTGATTGCTTTGCACTGTCCGTTGTTTGAAAGTACGAAGGGAATAATAAACAGGGAAAATATTGCAAAGATGAAGGATGGAGTTATGATTATAAATAACTCAAGAGGCCCGTTGATTGTTGAAGAAGACCTTGCAGAAGCTTTAAACAGCGGCAAAGTAGCCGGAGCGGCTGTGGATGTTGTCATGACTGAGCCGATAAAGCCTGATAATCCATTGTTAAAGGCAAAGAACTGCATTATAACTCCTCATATTTCATGGGCACCAAAAGAGTCAAGGAAACGTCTGATGGATATTGCAGTAAACAATCTGGAGAAATTCCTAGCAGGTACACCGGTAAATGTAGTTAATCCATAAGAAAGATTAAGAGAAAACACAGCACTTATATACAAATCTTTATTATATGTCGATATTTTTAAAAGATGTCGACATATAATCTATTGACAACGAAAAATATATATGTAAAAATATAGTTAGACAAAAAGACGGTATCTAACTGACATTAGACACCGTCTTGTGTGAATCCGATGGTTCACACGTGCTTTATGCATACTATAAGAATATTTGATAAGCTGTATTTTGTCAATATCCATCGGAGAAAGGAAGGTACCACAATGGCGTTTTCTCAATCAGTAGTGGATGCGGCATGGATACGTTCAGGTGGTAAGTGCGAGTGTACACGTTCATCACATGGCCATAGTATTAGATGTAATAAAACTCTCTCCTACGATAACCGTGGTAAAGATGGAAATTGGGGTGCATGGGAAGCACATCATAAGATTTCAGTGGCTGCAGGTGGCAGCGACAATTTGTCCAATTGTGAAATTCTTTGTATAGATTGCCACAAGAAGACAGGGAGTTATGGTGGATAATTAGTTATTTGTATGTATAGCTGAATAAGGATAGGGGAAACCCTATCCTTGAAGCTTATAGGAGAGTGAAAGAATGGATAAATTAAAGCCTTATAATGATTTGACACCGATAAGTCAATTGGCTATTGAAGAAAACAAGCCATTATTAAAGCTTGCGGAAGATACCAGGGTAGCTATTGAAATACTGAATTATGAAATCAATTCACTTCCATCTCCATCTATAATGATTGATACGTTGACTTTGCAGGAGGCAAAGGTAAGCAGCCATATTGAGAACATTGTCACGACAAACGATGATCTGTATAAAGGAATTGTATTTGATAATTATACTGCAGAAGCAAAAGAAGTTACGAATTACAAAACTGCATTGTTTATCGGTTTTGAAAGGTTGAAGGAAAAAGGTGTGTTGTCTATTGGCGATATTGAAGCCATAAATGAACCAGTGAATAAAAAGACAAAAGGCATAAGGGTCAACATGCCGGAGTTTGAGAACAGCCTTACCAGGATTGCAAACAAACGGGGCAATGAAATTGAAGTGCTCTATACCCCTCCTCATGGTAAGGAGCTGCTCCAAAAGCTGCTTATTGATATGCTTGAATATTTATATGATGATGAAACATACACAATTCATCCTTTAATAAAAATTGCACTGGCACATTACCAGTTTGAATGTATACACCCTTTCTATGACGGTAATGGAAGAACAGGCCGGATACTTAATGTGCTTATGTTATGCCAAAAGAGATATCTGGACTATCCTATTTTATTTGCCAGCTCATATATAATCAAGAACAAGAATGAGTATTATGAGTTATTACAGACATGCAGGCAGAAGGATAATTATACATCTATTATAGAATATATGCTGAATTCTTTCAAAGTAACGGCGGAAGACACACTGAACAAGGTAAACAGCATTAAAAAGCTTATAGAAAAATATTCAGACCAAGAATTCCTGGAGACATTAAAGGGACAAAAAAAAGTATTGAGTCAGGTCATGGAGCTGATTTTTAAGAAAGTATATGTAAGGATTGAAGATATTGTTGAGATGGGAATACATAGACAGACGGCATCGGCATATTTGAAGCAGCTTGTTGAAAAAGGCCTGCTTCAGGAAGAAAAGGTGCAGCGGGATAAAGTGTTTAAGAATATTGAACTGTTAAAATTGTTTGAAGGAGAACAAATATGATAAACCAAGCAGATATAAATGCAAAAGTAAATCTTGTTACCAAAATTGCCAACAAGCTTAGAGGCCCCTATACATCTGAGCAGTACGGCAGTGTTATTATACCTATGTCAATCTTAAGAAGGTTTGACTGTGTGCTTGAGGGACAGAACAGCAAAATAAAATTAATACTGGAAAAGTTTAAATCGTTGAATGTAGATGAAAAACTGATTGAACAGGCTGTACAGAAGGAATGCGGAATACCCTTCTACAACAAGAAGTGTGTCACCTTTGAAGACTTAATCAGCGATAGTGATAATATCAATGCAAATTTTATGGAATTCCTGACCTCCTATTCTCCAAGCATAGCGAATATAATTAAAGGTTTGAAGTTCAAAGAAGAAGTTGAATTCATGATAAAAAAGGGAATACTGTTTGAGGTTGTGAAGGCTTTTTCGGAAGTTGACTTTCATCCTGATACTACCGACCAATTATCTATGGGATACATCTTTGAGGAAATAATCAGAACTTACAAGTCCAATGCCGAAGCGGGTGATCACTATACTCCCAGGGAAGTAATTGAGCTTTGTGTTGAATTAATGGTAGCCGAGAATATTGATGAATTAAAAAAGGAAGGGAAGATAATAAGGGTATATGACGGCTGCTGCGGCACAGGGGGGATGCTCACAGTAACCAAGAGGAAACTTGGTGAATTGCTTGGCAGTGATGAAAGAGTCCGTCTTTTCGGACAGGACAACAATCCTGAAGCATATGCAATATGCTGTGCAGAGATGCTGATGCTGGGAGAGGATGTTAAAAATATATATGAGGGAAATACCCTGACTGAAGACCACTTAAAAGGTGAGAAGTTTGATATTCTGATTACCAATCCTCCCTTTGGAGTGGAGTGGAAAACAGAAAAAGCCATTGTAGAAAAAGAGCTAAACAGTCCAAATAACCGTTTTGTTGCAGGTACGCCAAGAGTCAGCGACGGTCAGCTGCTGTTCCTGCAAAACCTTCTGGCAAAAGCAGAGAAGAACGCCAGGATTGCTATAATATTGAATGGATCTCCGCTTTTTTCCGGCGATGCCGAAAGCGGAGAAAGTGAAATCCGCCGCTATGTGCTGGAGAACAATCTTCTTGAAGCAATTGTCGCTTTGCCGGATCAAATGTTTTATAACACAGGTATTTTTTCATATATCTGGATATTATCAAGAAACAAATCAGAGAAGCGGGATAAAAAGGTTCAGCTTATAAATGCCGTAGATTTTTGGGAGCCCCAGCAGCCGAAATCCCTCGGTAATAAGCGCAAATTTATATCCCCACATAACAGAAAAAAAATAGTGGAGCTTTACAGTAAATTTGAGGAGAATGAGTATTCAAGAAAATTTGACAATATCGATTTTGGATATCATAAGGTTACAATAGAAAGGCCCCTAAGGGATGAAACCGGTGCTCCGATTATAAAAAAAGGAAAAGTGCAGGCGGATGGAGCTTTGCGTGATACGGAAAATATACCCCTTAAGGAAGATATCAATGAATACTTCAATAGGGAGGTTAAGCCTTATGCTCCGGATGCCTGGATAGATCATGACAAAATAAAGGTTGGATATGAGATACCTTTTACCCGGTATTTCTATAAATATGTTCCACCCAGGAAGTCAGGGGATATATTATCTGAGATAATTGAGATTGAGGATGATATAAAAGGTACTATTGAGACTCTGCTGGGGAGGAGAGAGTAATGCATAATTCACAATGCATAATTTATAATGGGAAGATAAGTATTAATGAAGTAAAGACAAAGTATTTATTCAAAATAGTAAATGGGGCTACACCTTCGAGCAGTAATATTGAATATTGGGATGGAAATATTACTTGGATAACGCCTGCAGATATGAGTAAATGTATTAGTAATATCATCATAGATTCAGACAGAAAAATAACTGAAGAAGGATTGAATTCATGCGGCACATCATTAGTTCCTGCTGGTAGTATTATATTATCAACACGTGCACCTATTGGATCGGTTTGTATAGCTGGTGTTGAGCTATGTACTAATCAAGGATGCAAGGCATTGGTTGCAAAGGATAATGTTAATGAACGTTTTTATTTTTATTATTTATTGATATCTGCTGAACTGCTGAATTCTTTAGGCAGAGGTACTACATTTTTAGAATTATCCGGTAGCGACCTAGGGAATTTTTTGCTGCCCTTTCCGAAGAAAGCTAAGCAAGACGAAATAGCTAACTATCTCGATCAAAAGTGTGCGGAAATTGATAGAGTTGTTGCTGCAAAGCAGAAGCAGAATGAACTTTTAAAAGAATATAAACAGTCAATCATATATGAAGCGGTAACAAAAGGGCTTGACAAAAATGTAAAATATAAGGATAGTGGTGTTGAATGGATTGGGGAGATACCGGAGGATTGGGAAAAGTGGAAAATAAAATACGTTTGTGATGTTGATAAAAATAGATTATCAGAGGATACAGATCCGAATTATTTATTTAAGTATATAGATATCAGCAGTGTCACAGAAATGGGAGGTATTGGAGAGACTGTTGAAATGACTTTTGATACAAGCCCTTCAAGAGCAAGAATGATTGTGTCAAAAGGAGATACTATAATATCGACTGTGAGAACATATTTAAAGGCGATAGCTTTTATTGAAGAGAGCAATAAATATATTTGCTCAACCGGTTTCGCAGTATTAACATCAAAGAAGGGACTATTACCGAGGTTTTTATTTTATCAGGCCCAAAGCGAATATTTTATTCAGGAGGTTGTTAGCAGATCAGTTGGGGTAAGCTATCCGGCAATAACTTCAAGTGCATTAAGCAATATTAGTTTTTTTGTACCTTCGCTTCCTACTCAGCAGCGTATTGCCGATTACCTGGATCAAAAATGCTGCGAGATAGACCGAATAATAAAGAGCAATGATGATATGATTACAAAGCTTAAGGAATACAGACAAAGTGTTATATACGAAGCGGTGACAGGGAAAATTGAAATGTGATTGAAGGTGAAAAGCTTGGCAGGAGAGGTTTTAAGAGAAAACCCATTCAGAGATGAGATATATAATTATCTTTTAAGTATCGGATACAAAGAGAGCATAAAAGCGGACTATGACTACATGAATGCAATTGATAGGGCAAAGCTCTTTGAATTTCTGGAGAACTCCCAGAAGGAGCAGCTTGAAAGCTTTAAGGATACTTACAAAGATAGCTGGATGGAACGGTTTATTAAGCTATTGAATGATAAAATCAATAACGAAGGCCTGCTTGCAGCTTTGAAGGGCAAGCTGGAGGACTATCAAAGCAGCACCGGATTTTCTCTTGCATTTTTTGGTTCAAATATTGAAAGTATGACATATAACAAGGAGCTTTACGAAAAAAATATTTTCTCTGCCTGCCGGGAATTTGCCTATGAAGACAAGCAGGATAGCTTTCGAGTTGATATTGCAATCTTTTTAAATGGTATACCCATAATAATGATTGAACTGAAGAAGCAGACTACAGGACAGAAGGCGGGCTTTGAAGGAACAAGTCAGTTCAGAAACACGAGAAATCCCGACGAGCTTATTTTCGGTTTTAACAAGAGAACCTTGGTGTATTTTGCTGTTGATGAATTTGAAGCCTTTGCTGCTACCCGCCTTAATAGAAAGAACACTGTGTTTGTTCCCTTCAACAGGGGATCCTCTGATGAAGGGGCAGGAAACCCAATTGTAGAAGGCAAGCACTGTACTAACTATGTATGGGAAGAAATTCTTCGGAAAAATATGCTTTTAAAGATTATTCGTGAGTTCATGTTCATTGATGAAGACGGAGAAATGATATTTCCCAGATATCATCAGCTGGATGCAGTGCTGAAGCTTGAAGCGGATGTGAAGCAAAACGGTATAGGCGGAAGATACCTTATCTGGCATAGTGCTGGAAGCGGCAAAACAAAGACTATTGCATGGCTTTCCAAAAGGCTGATTAATATACAGGATATACATACCGTAATTGTAATCAGCGACCGTACCGTTATTGACAGCCAATTAGGCATCGAAATACAGACACTTGACGGAAAGAAGGGTGTAGCAAAGTGGATAGACACTACATCGGCAGAGCTTCTCAAGATGCTTAGGTCGGGAGGCTATATCGTTATTACCACACTTCAGAAATTCGGAAATATTCTTGATGAGCTGAAAAACATCCCCAACAGGAATTATGCAATTATAATTGATGAGGCGCACTCGTCAACAGGCGGAAAATCATTGTCGAAGACGGCGGAGACCCTGGATGGAAAATCCCTGAAGGATTCGATACTTATAGACGAAACATACGAGGAACTGGAGGATAATCAGAATCGTATTCTGAAGCAAGGGAGCAAAATCAAGTCAACAAAAAACATAAGCTATTTTGCTTTTACTGCTACTCCAAAGACCGAAACAGTAGAGCTGTTTGGTACACGCACTGCCATCGGGAAAAAATACTTCCACAAATACTCTATGAAACAGGCTATTCAGGAAGGATTTATATTGAACCCCATAGTATGTTATACAATTTATAATGAGAAATTTGAACTGGCAAAAAAGAAGGATGATCCTACCGAATACGAAACCGCTAAAGCTTCCGCCGCCATTTTGAATCATATTACCAGTTCAGCCGAGGTTATTGATTCCAAAACGGAAATAATTATGGAGGATTTTTTGATTAAACGTATAAACTGGCTTGACGGAAAGGCAAAGGCTATGATTATTACCCCCTCCCGCAAGCATGCGGTTTGTTACAAGCTGGCGGTTGATAAGTACTTGATAAAAAAGGGGTATAATATAAAGACAATAGCAGCATTTACGGGAACAATAGAACTTAACGGAATCAAGTATACCGAAGAAAATATGAATCCGGGTTTTAAGGAAAAGGACATAAAGGAAATAATAAAAAACAACGATGATGTGAGAGTCATAATCGTTGCAGACAAATTGCAGACAGGCTTTGACGAGAAAAAACTATGTATCCTATATGTTGATAAAAAGCTCAATAGTGCTGTAAAAGCAGTTCAGACTCTGTCCAGAATCAACAGAATCTGTAAAGGTAAAAAGACCTTTATACTTGATTTTGTGAATAAGACGGAAGAAATAAAAGCATATTTCGAACAGTACTACGGGGGGGAGCTGTTCTTGCCCTCTGAAAATGAAACAGATCCTAATATACTTTTTACAAAGCGGGACAGAATTCTGAATTATTTTGTATTTACAATTGAACAGGCAGAATACGCGTATAGTCTAATAAATGACAATGCAAGACACTCAGGTGAATTGACATCAATATTTGCAAAAGCTAAAGAAAAATATAATGAGATGGATAAAGACAGAAAAAAATTATTTCTTGCCGAAATTTCAAAATTTGTAAAGTTGTTTTATTATGTTTCAATTGTATATAACATTTGGAACAGTGATATGAAACGATTTGCAGTGTTCCTTGATGCTCTTTACAATGTGCTTTACGAAAAGTCCGACGATACAAGAATCAATCCGGGGGAATTGGTTGAGCTTGTTGAATACTCAGTTAAAAAGGCTTCGGAGGAAGAAGATCTGCTTGTAAATGTTGCAGATTATTCGCTGGAAAGGGTGCCGACGGAATCTTATGTTAAAGAGGAAAGCTATTCTTTAATTGATGAGATAATATATAGAATAAATGCTCGTTACGGCAAATATGAAAATGCTCATCAGGAATTGGTTGAGATTGTGAATACTTTAAGCAGTGACAATGAAATGATAATAAATGTAAGAGACAGTTCACCCAGTGCTTATGAGGCAGAAGCAATGGATAAAATCGGACAGATATTTGTAAATGGGATTTTGTCTGCGGCAGAAGAACGCTCACAGTTTTATGCACAAATCAGCAGTGATAAAGATGTCATAAGATCTCTTGCAAAGGCAGTTATAAGAAGGATTCAGGATGAACTTAAAGCAGGATAGGGGATAACAAGACCGTACTGGCATTTGTTGCACAGTACGGTACTTGCTTTTGAGTCTTTATGAAATACCTTTCATTATAAGACGAATATCTTTTCCCACAAACTTGCACGCTTCAAAGTTACCAATAATTCTTGAAACTATTCTCTCGGAGTATGTGCTTTGAAAATCTACGCCGCTTAAGTTTGTGGATATAATCATTTTCTTCATATTGACTATTCTTTTATTTAGTATATTGTATATAGCCTGATTGGAAAACTGAGTGGAAAGCTCAGTTCCCAAATCATCCATTATTAAAAGGTCACAATTGTATATTTCATTTAAATAATGCGCATAGTTTTCTTCTTTATCAAAATCAAACTTATATTTTCGCATCGTATCAATCAAATCCGGAACAGTCATATAAATAACACTTCTACCTTTATCCAACAGATCCTTGGCTATCGAGTTGCATAGAAATGTCTTTCCTAATCCGGGACTGCCGATAAAAAACAGATTTTTATTATGTTCATCAAATTGCTCAACAAAGTCGATGCATTTTTTATATATCTCCTGCATGTTTTTCAAAGGGGATATGCCATTTTCGTCAGGATCATCGGAATAATAATCCCAACGGAATTGCTCAAAATTCTCTTTTTCGAGTATAAAACTTAAATTGGAATACTCATAGTTCAAGTATATTTCCCTCTGTTTATAACATTTGCATTTTTGGTAATTGACAAAACCTGTATCCTTGCACAACTTACATTTATATATGGAATCAAGATAATCAATTGGATACTTATTAGCTGATAGTATTTCTGCTTTTTCTACTTTCAAATCAAGCTGCTTATTCTTCAGTTTATCTATTAAAACTTCAGCAGTATTAGATTTGCTAAGTATAGCTCTAGTTATGTCAATACTTAGCTTCACCATTTCATCTTCTATTTCTTTAAGCCTAGGTAATTTATCATATAGAGTTTTCTTACGTGCTTCTATCTCTTCCATGTTTTCTTTTCGAATTAGTTCATATTGTTTTTGAATTATTTGATTGTTATTCACTTAACTCACCCCTGCTTTTCTTAAGCCATGCTTCTTCAAGTGCTTTTGCGTCATATGTACGGTTGGCAAAATTGTTGAAAGTCCTCTTTTCGGGCTTTGAATTCCTGCCGGCCTTTGAAGGGTTCTTAACCAGGTAAGCCTCCACCTCGGGCATGGTGGAAAGGCCCTTCCCGTGCCATTCGGTCAATATCCTGTCAATATAACTGAAGGATGGCTTCAGGGTGCTTGCAGTCAGCTCGCAGGCTTTAAGCACTATATCCTCGCTGTATTCAAAGGTATAGAACCACTTCTGCAGCATTTCCTCTTCGGCCGAGGTCGGCTGCCTGCCAATTCTTAAAAAGCTGAGCACTTTGTTGTACTTCTGCCATTTTTCCTTATAACGCGAATTATATTGCTTTGCTTTGTCCACAGAGTCTATTCCGGCGTCAAACCAATTTTTTGCCACCTGCTTGAGGTATGGCATCTCTTTCCTATCCCTTGATACGCATTCCTCCACCAGCATTTTAATTACATCGGGAGGAAAGTTATAGTCATCCATCCAATCGAGGAATACAAAAAGCTCATTTGGTGACAGCTCTCTTCCGAACAGTTTACGGAAGGAATCAAACATAGCCCTTACATCCTGATTGCCCCGGGCATTTATTATGCGCTCAGGACTATATTTACCTGCACTCGGCTTTTCTTCCTTTATATTCAGCATGACTTCCTTGATACTGAGATATTCAACCGTAAAGCCGCTTTCAGCATCATCCGGGGAGTAGGGATACAGCTTGATTATATCTTGCTCCGACCAGTACCTCCAAGCAGCATGCACCTCATCCCGGGTGATACCGAGGGTCTTTGCTACGGTATCGGTGGAAAGCATATTGTTTACATAACTTTGAGAATACTTGAGCCCCAACAGGTATACCTTGACATAATCTGCCGGTGCAAAGGGCATGTAATGGCTTATGAAAAGGTTCTCAACAATGGTTTGCCCAAGATCCTCGTTATTTGATTTTATTCTGAACAAGTTCATAAATAATGCACTCCTTGGAACTATTTAAGCGTATATCATAATTATACCACATATGACATATTTATATGTCGTTTATAGTACTGCTTGTACAAAAAAAGTGAATAAAAAGGGCAGCTTTGAATACTAATAATTACAAGCGCTTACACAGTAGATGGTAAAGAATGGACGTAAACATAAAAATTTGAATATTCTCTGTTTTTATTGTAGAATAGTTCTATGCAGACTATATGTCTTGTGCCAGATACATATAGCTGACAAAACCGTAATTACTGCTGAAGGAGGCGAATAGATGGAGGGAAGTAAGTTAAAGGAAGCAGCAGCACGGTACTGGAACAAGATTTCTGGCGGAATTGAAAATATTAAAAAGCATATTAAAAATATAATTAAAAAGATAGCAAATAACGGAGCTAATTCATTAAATAAACATACATATTCCAGAAAAATTGTGAACAAAAGAAGGTTTGCCATAGCCTGCGGATTGATTGCACTCCTGGTATTTGCCTCGATTTTTGTCTATGCTTCAGGGAAAGCGTACACCGTGAAGGTGAATGGAGTTGAAATCTGTAAAGTTAAAAACCCAAAGACGGTCGAAAGCGCATTAAATATTTTGAAGCAGAAATACCAGGAAAAGGCTGATTCCGAAATAAGCTTCACCAGCGAAGTTACATATGAAAAAACAAGAGCATCAAGCAAGGAAATACTTAAGGACGATGCATTGGTTGAAGTATTGGGCAAGAATGTTGAATTCAAGGTTCAGGGGTGCAGCTTATATGCAGACGGTAATATTATTGCAATTCTGAAGACAAAGGAAAAGGCCGAGGAGCTTTTGAAGGAGATTCAGGACAGGAGCCTGGCGGGAGCAGACAGGTCAAAGCTCAAGGAAATTGGTTTTGCGGAAAAGGTAGAGCTTAGGGATGAGTTTATAGATGCTTCGGAAATAGCTGATAAAGACGAGATAATAGATTTTATTATAAAGGGGACCAACGAAATCAGGATCCATGAGGTAAAGTCCGGCGAAAGCTTCTGGTCCATATCACGAAAGTACAATATGTCTCTTCTGGATTTGGAAAAGGCCAATCCGGGAGTTAATCCCGAAAGGATTCAGATCGGCCAGAAGATAAACCTGATTGTTCCCAAGCCGCTTATCAGCGTAAAGACGGTGGAAACCATCACATTTATTGAGAAGGCGGAATTTGATCAGAAGGTGGAATTCAGCAGCTCATTATATAAGGATGAGACTAGTATAAGGGTCAAAGGCATATATGGTGAAAAAGAAGTTGTTGCCGATGTTACAAAGGTTAACGGCATTGAGACCGGAAGGACGATTCTCAGTGAGAAAATGCTCAAAGAGCCCAAAACACAGATAATCGTTAAAGGGACCAAAGAGCCGCCGCCCAAGAAGGGAACAGGAACGTTCTCATATCCGGCCAGGGGAAGCATAACATCAAGATATGGAATGCGATGGGGCAGAAGGCATACAGGTATAGATATCGGAGCACCTTATGGTTCTGATGTAAAAGCTTCGGATGGAGGAGAAGTGACCTTTGTCGGTTATCAAGGCGGATACGGCAAGCTTATAATAATAGATCACGGTGCCAATTTTGTATCATACTACGGACATCTCAGCAAGTACAGTGTAAAGGTCGGACAGAAGGTTTACAAGGGCCAGAAGATAGGCGAGGTTGGCAGCTCGGGAAACAGCACGGGGCCTCATGTACATTTTGAGATACGCAAGAACGGCGTCATACAGAATCCGGCAAACTATTTAAAGTAATATGAAGTATATATAAAAAGATTGAGGGATTAAAATTAAAATTTGAATTCCCCAATCTTTTTTATTTCAATAATACCGGCTCCCTGAGCGGTCTTAAGCTCATTCAGTGAGATGCAGAATCTCTTAAGCAGGCTTTTAATATCTGAAGGCGGCAGGTTAGGCTTTTTCTGATACAGAAGCACTGCGGCAGCGGCAGTCATGCTTGCCGCAGCAGAGGTCCCGCTTAGTTGAGTGTATTGCTGCCCTGAAAGCTTTGACTGGTATGACGATTTACTTCCCGGTATGTAATCGGTATCGGCATTAAGGGTTGCTATCTTATATCCGGGCATAACTGCATCAGGTTTGTCAAACTTGCCATCCACAGGACCGCGGCCGCTGAAGGGTGCAACTCTTGAAGAAGATCCGGAAACAGTACATGCTCCTGTTGTGAAGGCGGAACCGCAAATTCCGGGAGAAGTTATACTGGCCTCATGAGGGCCCAGGTTTCCGGCACAGGTGCAGATAAATAGGCCGTTGTTCCAAAGGGCCTCCGATGCCAGGCTCAGGATATCGAAATGCCTGCTTGTGCAGCAGCAGCCAAAGGGAAGCACAAGGACCTTGATGTTGTATTTTTCCTTTATACTGTATATCCACTGCATTGCAGCCAATATATCCGAGAAGCATCCATAGCCCAAGCTGTTGAAGGCCTTTGCACATACAATATTGCAGTCATAAGCTGCTGCCTTGAACTTTCCGTCAATAGAGGCTCCAAAGGCCGCTCCTATACAGGCGGTGCCATGGCCGTTATCATCATAAGGCTCATTGATTTCATTAATATAATCCTTAAAGGCTGTGATTCTGTTCCGGGGTCTTGTCAGGTCCGGGTGGGGATACACGCCGGAATCAATAAAGGCGGCAGTTATGCCTTTTCCGCTCAAATGAACAGAGGCTGCTTCGGGGCTTTCAAGGGCCTTATCCCCGCTTTCAGTGCCGCCCATAAGTTTTGCAGTACCGTCAAAATATATTTTTGCAATTTCGACAAAACTACTGACAGAATCAAAATTACCGATACTTATTTTACCGGTGACTGCATTTAGAAAGGGAATATGGTATTTTATCCTGAGACCCTTCCGCTTCAGTGCCGATTCGGTTTTCGGATCAAGAGGCCTTTTGAAAGTTATAATAACAGGTATAGTTTTAACCTTTTTGATGGAAATATATCTTTTTACTGCCGGATCAACCTTTTTAAAACTTTTTAAACATAAGGAAATTGAAATCATGGTTATCCCCCGGTATTATTGATTTATCAATAGCAAAAGCCTAATTTCATAATATGCTGTTGAAAAAAATTGGTGAATGGTATATAAATATTTATAGTAAAGGAGTGTTGCTCATGGCTTTAATAGATTTTAAATGCATCAAGTGCGGTGAAAAATTTGAAGAGATTGTAAAGCTATCGGACAGAGAGAACATAAAGTGTCCAAAATGCGGAAGCGAGGATATAAAACAGGTTTTTGAAGGAAAATGCTGCAGTGTGGGATCATCAAAAGGGGTTGGAGGCTGCAGCAGCGGAAGCTGCGGAGGCTGCAGCGGCTGCCATTAGAGTATCAGGGTATCAAAAAATACCAATGAAGTTAACATAAAATTTTGATATAATATATTTGATTCACTGATTTTCAGGAGTTATTGCTCTTGTTAGAAGGGATTAAGTATATGAAAAAAAGAATATCAAAACCGGCAATAGTACTAATATTAGCAGCAGTACTATTTTTTTTCACCGGCGATAAAGGCTTTATGGCTGTAAAAATGCAGGGATATGAAGCCCTCAAAGTATTTGCTCATATAAAAAGCAGTGAATTCACCCCTGAGTTCAATATATATGAGACGGAGCATTTCATCATTAAGTATACCGATAAAGATGAGGATACAGTAAGAGACATAGCGGGAATTTTTGAAAAGAGCTATAAAGTAGAAGGAATACACTACGGTTTTTATTCAAAGGATAAAACCATAGTGTTTGTGTACAATGATCAGGAAAGCATGTGGGATTATCAGCAGTCTGTCAAAGGACAAGCAGTTATGGGGCTTTACAATCTGGGTATTATTCACGTGCTGTCACCCAAAGCATATCTGGACAGCATGCAAATATATGCCAAGGATTATGAAGCGGACGGGCCGATACTTCATGAGTACGTACACAGGGTGATTGACTATAGAAGCGGAGGGAACGTAGAGCTGTGGCTTACGGAAGGACTTGCCCTTTATGAGGAGTATGATGTGGATGGGACAGAGTGGGCAAAGGGGTTTAGCTATGAAAGGCACTACACTGCCCATGAGCTTAGGGATGACTTTATGGAACTGGATGAAACACAGTCCTACAGGCAGTCCTTCGATATTGTATGGAGTCTTATTGAGCAGAGGGGAAGGAATAGCATAAACCTCATGCTGGACGAACTTAAATATGGAAGCACCCTGGATGAGGCTTTTATTAGAATATACGGAGAAGATCTGAATGAATATATTGATTCAGGTGCCTGGAAGAGGTAGAAAAAAAAGAGCGGTCGAAAAGACCGCCTTCTTTATATCCGGGGGGATATAAAACATATTGTTGAGATGTTTACATTTTATATTACTCTTTCCAAAATTAGTATAAGGTACAGGCCTTATTTTAATAGGACAATGGTCCTTAATTGATGTTAGTACTAACGTCCTTTTGTACTGTATCCGCCGGAAAAACCTGACTTGTTGCGTAATAGGAGCATAAGTAGTAAAATATGTGTAAGAAGAATGCGACTTTGTCGCATTCTTCGGACACGAGATATTCAGGGTATTCCTTATGGGTATTATGGAACGGGTATCACGGAACACACGGATTTAACACGGAGGACACGGCTGATTTTATTTTTCCCGCAGTGAATTCTGTGGATTTCGGTGTTTTCAGTGTTATGCGTTACCTGTGTCACATTTTTCTATATATTAATGGGGTGGTGTATTTTGATGGAAAACAGAAGAATTCTTGTGGTAGATGATGAAAGGCCAATTTCAGATATCATAAAATTCAACCTGGAGAAGGAAGGGTACAAGGTATTTGTGGCCGAAGACGGACAACAGGCTGTGAACATGACCTACGAGCATAAACCGGATCTTATTATACTTGATATTATGCTTCCTATAATGGATGGCTTTACTGTGTGCAAGAAGCTGAGGGAGAATGTCAGCACTCCGATAATAATGCTTACGGCAAAGGAAGAGGAAGTGGACAAGGTTCTGGGCCTGGAGCTGGGTGCGGATGACTATATGACAAAGCCCTTCAGCGTGCGGGAGCTTATGGCCAGAGTCAAGGCCAACATAAGAAGGGCCAATTTCCTTAATTCCGGTTTGGAAGGCAGCGGGCAGGTTGTAAAATCAGGCAATCTGATAATTGATTTGAACAAATACGAGGTCCGCAAGGATGATACCGTACTGGAGCTTACTCTAAGAGAATTTGAGCTTTTGAGATATCTGGCACTTCATGCCGAACAGGTCTTTTCAAGGGAAACGCTTCTGGAAGAGGTCTGGGGTTATGAATACTACGGGGATGTAAGGACTGTTGATGTTACGGTAAGAAGACTGAGAGAGAAGATTGAGGATGACCCGAGCAATGCCGTGTATGTGCAGACAAAGAGGGGCGTAGGATATTACTTCAGGAGGATTTAATAGATGTTTAAAAGCATCCAATGGAAGCTTGTAATTATATCCTTCCTGTTGGTATGGCTTGCAATGTCCATAGTAGGCGTATTCATCACCGAAGCTATAAAAAAGGAACAGATTGACAGCATGACAGATACTATTATCACAAGGGGCTATTATCTGGCTGACAATCTGAAGGACAAAATAGGGGGAGCGTCTAATATTCAGGAGATTGTGTCAAATTGGTTTGTAGGCCAGGGTAAGCAGGTAAGGGCTGTTTTTGTGTATGAAAACGGGGGCTTTACAGCCAGCCAGACCAATTATGAAGGAGCTGTGGATGATCTTGACCTCCTGGGGCTCTGGATAGTGGAGGAAGCTATAGACCAAGCACAGGAAATCACATGGCCCGTTGATAACTCAAAATATCTCATGAGTATTGCCGTGCCTATTATTTCCTCTAATAATGATGTAGCCGGGGCAATATATATCAGTGCAGATTTATTCGGTATTGAAGAAAACATAATGAGCATCAATAAAATACTTACCAGTGCGACTATTTTGGCACTATGCATAACTGCGCTTCTGGGCAATCTGCTGTCAAGGACTTTTACAGGTCCCATCAAAGAAGTAACTTCAAAGGCTGAGAGACTGGCAAAGGGGGATTTTGGGCAGACAATAGCCGTAAAATCCAGAGATGAGGTAGGCCAGCTGACCGAAATGTTCAACTATCTTACGGTGAGGCTGAAGAGCACATTGGATGAGATGTCCAGGGAAAAGAACAAGGTTGAAGCAATTCTTACAAACATGACCGACGGAATAATAGCTGTAAATGCCGAAGGGGTAGTAATACACGCAAATCCTGCCGCTTATAAGATTTTCAATATCCGGGAGGAAGACCTTTATAACAGGAATTTCGACGATGCCGCAGAGAAGCTGGATCTTGGGATAACCTTCAACGATATTCTTAATGATAGTGATAATAATTACAATATTTTAAGCATAAACAACCTCATAATAAAAATCAGTGTAGTGCAGATAATAAATGAACATAATAAGGCTGAAGGCGCCATGCTGGTGCTTCAGGATGTAACCGAACAGGAAAAGCTGGATAAAATGCGCAAGGAATTTGTGGCCAATGTTTCTCACGAGCTGCGAACACCGCTTACTACAATCAGGAGCTATACCGAAACCCTACTTGACGGAGCATTGGATAACAAGGAATATACCTTGAATTTTCTAAAGGTTATAAACAGTGAGTCAGAAAGGATGACCAGGCTGGTAAAGGATTTGCTGCAGCTTTCCAAGCTTGATTATGACAAGATGGAATGGAACATGAAAAGTCTTAGTATACTGAATATATTAAGAGATTGTGTCGTAAAGATGGAGATGGCCGCCAAGCAAAAAAATCAGTCCTTAAGCTTTGAAGCTATTGGAGAGCTGTGTGAAATAAACGGGGATAAGGATAGAATAGAGCAGGTAATAATAAATATAATCAGCAACGCAATAAAATATACTCCGGAAAACGGCAGCATCAAAGTGACGGCAAAAAGACTGAAGGATAGCGTAGAGATAAGGATAGCCGACAGCGGGATAGGGATACCAAAGGACGATCTGCCAAGGCTGTTTGAAAGGTTCTACAGGGTTGATAAAGCGCGGTCAAGATCCATGGGGGGTACGGGGCTGGGCCTTTCAATTGCCAAGAACATTGTGGAAGCCCATAAAGGCTCAATAAGAATAGAAAGCGAATATGGAAAAGGCAGTGAGGTTATAATTAATTTCCCTTGTGAGGAAAGTTTATTGTAAAATAAGTTTAATTAGTCTGTAATAATGCTGTAATAAAATTCTTATATAATAATACTAAGGATTAGTATGTATTAATATGGTAATTAGTTAGGTTAATATGTCCGCGGGAGGAATTCTCATGTTCAGGAAGGTGCTGATTACAGCAATCATTGTTACAGCGGTATTTGCAGCAGGCTCGGCAGTGTATGCCCAATCAGGGACAGACTATGCAGAAGAAACTGCCCCGGTATTTAAGCTGCTTTCAGATTATGAATCAAAAACATTTGACAGGGATTACATGATTACCGGCAGTGCAAGTGAAGGTACTGTAGTTACTATAGAACTGTATTGGTTTAAGAGCGAAAAGAGCATTATAGTCAATAAGAAACAGTCCGCGTCCTCGGAAAGTGAAGGAGATTGGATTTTTCAGGATTCAAAAGAGTACACAGTCGGATCCTCAGGGATTTTCGCAGAACCTGTGGCCCTTAATCTCGGGAAAAATAAAATTGTGCTTTTGATTAGTAATGCAGACGGGGAAACTGAAGAAATAACATTGGAATTGGTGCGCAGTCTTGAGAAGGATGCAAAAGAGGAAGTCAATGGTCCTTCCTTGAATAAGTTCGTTGAGGATTTATCAAGTAAAGTGAACTCGACTGAATAAGCTCATATGGGTGATTATATTGAACCGCGAACGGATTAAATCAGTATCTCTTTTATTTCTTGTAATATTAAGTTTTGTATTGACTACCCGAATATGGTTTTATACTTCCATTGAGGGTGTTTTTATTATGTCCGGAAACAAATCAATAAAGCCGGATTATAATGCGGAATATGACAAATCGGATCTTCTCAGGCCTCATAAGCTTATAGTCAGCTTTGGAGAAAGAAGTACGCTTCTATATGACAATGAAGAATACAGTGAAGCATACGGCAGGATATTCAAAGAAGCCAAGAGGGTAATGCGTACTGCAATATTGGTGAACAGCAAGGAAGTTGTGAAAAAAATTCCCATGGAGGAACTGTACAAAATCAGAAATGCAAGGGGAATAACCTTCATCTATAATTTGCCTCTTGAGATGGAAGCAGTATATAAGCTTATGAATATAAACAGCTATCCGGATACAGGCATCAGGAGCATTGATGAGATAATCGTTGCTCAGAGCCTGGACAGGGCATATCTGTGTGATTCCGTCCAGGGAATTCTTTATGAGTTCAGGACAGAAGGAATACAGAATAATTTGGATTATCTGATTTCGAATCTGGAAAAGCAGCCTACGGTGTTAAGCCTTTATCTTGACAGTATTCAACCGGAGATGTATGGCAAAAACTCTGCAGTGCCGGCGAGAATCGGCGCAAATGGGTTTCCGGTTTTGTCGGGACAAAAGGAGGTGGAAGGGTCGGATGAGATACCTGAAAGCATAGCGGGCTTGTTCGATGATGAAATAACTTCCCTCAGCATAATTAAGAATATGGACGGTACTATTGTGTACACCAACAGAGAGGGCCAGGTGGTTAAACTGTATACTGACGGCATGCTGGAATATGTGAATTTTAATCTGCAGCCGGAGGACAAAACCACGGTCGGTTTGGGCGGTGCCATTGATATAAGCACTGAATTTGTAAGCAGGCATTTTGGCTTTCCCGAGGATTGCTATATATCTGATATAATTAGGATAAACAGTATGGGGGATGACAAGTATATAATCAGATACAGATATGCCTATGAGGGATTGCCTGTACTGTCAGCCTCCGATATAAGCAGCGGCTCTATTGAAGTTGAGATCGTAGGGGATGAAGTCAGAAGATATAAAAGGATCAGACGGACATTGAACCATAACTTTGAGTATAAGCAGGCCATGAATTCCATAAATGTGCTTGATATACTGCTTGACAAAAAAGTAGAGGCCTTAAGCGGTGAAAGAATAAAGAAAGTCAACGATATGTACCTGGCCTATTATGAAAGATTCGGTCAAAACAGCATAACATATGTGCCTGTTTGGGTTGCCGAAGTTACGGTAGAAAGGATTGACAAGGGTACGGTACTGAACCAGAAATATATAATAAATGCAGAGACAGGGATCATACTGGATAAATAGGATCCGATATACCTTAATACGGAACTGTCAGTGCAGGACATACAGGAGAGGGTTTTTATGGATTGGGCAAAAGCAAAGACAATTCTTATAGTTGTTTTTACAGCGATCAATATCTTTCTTGGATATATGGTTTTTGCAGCCGGCACAGGTGGTTTTGGATATGTTGACAGTGAGAAGGCAAAGCAAATAACTGACTATCTTGCAGAAAAGGATGTAACTGTAACAGGCAGAATTCCGGGGAAAAAAGCCGATATGCCGTCTATTATAGTTAAATATAAGCTTTTCAGCAAAGAAGATGTAAAAGGAAGCTTTTTCTCCACAGGGGATGTGCCGGAAGAATCAGCCTCAGAAAACACAGTGGGGTTAAAAGGAAAGAATATTGAAATAACAATTAGAAACAACCGGGAGTTTTACTATTCAGACAACGGCATAAAGCCGGCCGGGGCGACAGATGAGAAAGCTTGCAGAAAGAATATTAGGGAATTTTTGAGCAGGCTTAATATAACTGATAATCTTGATACCGGAATATCGGAGGATATTGAAGGCTATAAGAGGTTTCTTTTTTCGCAGTCATTCAAAGGAGCGGAGATTTACAACAGTATTATGGAGTTTTATGTAAATGATTCCGGAGTGCATAGGGCAAGGATAGTATGGTTTGATACAATAAGGCAGGCAGGGAAGAAGACAGAAGTGATTTCTCCGTTGATAGCGCTGCTGTATGTGCCGGAACATAATAAGAAAAGTGAGCTGCCCGGCAGGGAAGTGGTGGAAATCCGTCAGGGATATTATTTTGGAACCGGTGCAGGAGAACAGGTTGATGTTTCTGAAGTAGTGGAAGGAACGGCTTTCCCTGTATGGAAGATTGAGACTGATAGGGATATTATCTATATAAATGCATATAATGAAAAAGTGGAAGGAATTGAGAAAAGGCAATAAAATTGCCTTTTTCTAATATATTTAATAAAATATAAATCAATGATATAATAAAAATGGCATATTTTCATTCATTAACATACAAAGGAGCATATACTTTTGGAAGAAAAACTTATAATTAAAGGGAATAAAAAACTACAGGGGGAAGTGTGTATCAGCGGTGCAAAAAACTCTGCGGTAGGGATAATACCTGCAGCGCTGCTGTCCGATTCCGGGTGTATTATTAAAAATTTACCGGATATAGAGGATGTGAGATATCTTAAGAAGCTTTTGCAGCAAGTCGGCGCAAAGGTGAATGATGGAAATACCGGGGAACTGGAAGTCATCAGCAAGGGCATGAAAAACTACAGGGTGAATTTTGAAATAGCAAAGAAAATGAGGGCTTCCTATTACTTTTTGGGAGCGTTTCTGGGCAAGTTCAAGAAAGCCGAAGTACCTTTTCCCGGAGGCTGTGATATAGGAATAAGGCCTATTGATCAACACATAAAAGGCCTTGAAGCCCTGGGGGCGAAAATCAAGGTTGAGCATGGTATTATTAAGGCAAAAGCATCGGAATTGGTTGGCGCACCTATATACCTGGACGTGGTGAGCGTAGGTGCTACCATAAACATAATGCTGGCTGCATGCAAGGCAAAAGGAGTAACCACAATAGAAAATGCGGCAAAGGAGCCATACATAGTGGATATTGCCAACCTATTGAATGCAATGGGCGCCAATATAAAGGGAGCAGGGACCGATGTCATAAAGATAAAGGGAGTAGAGCATCTTGGAAGCTGTGAGCATATGATAATACCCGATATGATGGAAGCGGGTACTTACATGATTGCAGCAGCCGCTACCCAGGGGGATTTGCTTGTAAAGAATGTCATCCCGACACATCTTGAATCGGTATCTGCAAAGCTAAGGGAAATGGGCATTGAAGTAGACGAGAACGGAGACTCCATAAGGGTCACGACTGTGGCAAGGCCAAAGGCAGTTAATATTAAGACAATACCGTATCCCGGCTTTCCTACCGATCTGCAGCAGCCCATGAGCGTGCTGCTTTCCATATCCGAGGGCACAGGAATCATCACCGAGAGCATATGGGAAGGCAGGTTCAAGCATGTGGATGAGCTGAAGCGGATGGGTGCCAACATCAAGGTAGAAGGACGCGTTGCAATTATTGAAGGTATAAACAAGCTTTCGGGATCTCCGGTACATGCCACGGATCTGAGAGCGGGAGCGGCAATGGTAATAGCAGGATTGACTGCTGAAGGGGAGACGGAAATAGATAATCTGAAGCATATTGACAGGGGCTACGAAAACATGGTGGAGAAATTAAGAAATGCAGGAGCTGACATTACAAGGGTGCAATGCTAACAGTTGTAATCGGCAATGGAGGAAGAGATGGGGATAAGACTTTGCTCCCTTTCAAGCGGGAGCAGCGGGAATTGTATTTTTGTGGGGAATGACCGCAGCGGATTGCTGGTGGACTGCGGCATAAGCGGCAAGGAAACACTGAAAAACTTACATAGCATAGGTGTTTGTTCAAGTACAATAAAAGCGGTCGTAGTTACTCATGAGCATTCAGATCATATCAAGAGTGTCGGTATCATATCAAGGAAGCTTGGAATACCGATATATGCCAATATTAATACCTGGAACAGCATGAGAGCTTTGATAGGAACGGTCAAGCCGGAAAACATAAGATCTTTCAAGACAGGAGAAGAACTGGAGATTGCAGGAATAGGAATCAAGTCATTCAATATTCCCCATGATGCGGCTGATCCTGTAGGCTTCAGCTTCTATGAAGGGAATAATAAGGTTAGTATAGCTACAGACCTTGGATATTTCAGCGATACAGTAAGGGAGAATATCAGAGGCTCTGACATGATTTTGCTGGAATCCAACCATGACATTGAGATGCTTATGACGGGAAGATATCCATTTTTTTTAAAGAGAAGGATAATGAGCGAGCGGGGGCACCTTTCCAACGAAGCGGCGGGAAATGCCGTAAATGAGCTTCTGCAGACGGGAGTGCGTGAAGTGCTTCTTGGACACCTGAGCCAAGAAAACAACTTCCCTGAGCTTGCCTATGAAACAGTAAAGGGGATATTGAAACAAAACAATATAAATGTTGATGCGGATATTAAGCTGGATCTTGCTCCAAGGAACGGGATAAGCAGGTTTTATAATATTGATTGAAATTTTATGCCCATCAGATGGATATATTAATATCAGAGTATTTACCCGGATAAAATAAATTTGGCTGTGGAGGATGAAATTATGGATAATTTCGATGAAAATTCATATCCGGAAATTCAGGGCAATAAAACTGCAGAAGAGAATAATACTTCAGCTCCGACTGCTTATAGGAATGAGCCCATAAGATATAAAAGGCCCTCGGGATTTTTATTTCTGACCACTGCGCTGGTAGGCGCCGTAATAGGAGGACTCATTGTTGCTGCAATAGTGCCGTCATATTTGTATGACAGAATGCTGTCTGTGCAGCAGGGGGGCATTGCACCTTCAGGACAGCAGTTGGTGATACAGCCATCCAACGAGATGAATGTAGCTGCGGCAGTGGCACAGAAAGTAACCCCCGCAGTAGTCAGGATAAGTACGGTGACAGTGGAGAGGGACTTGTTTTTCGGCAAGAGGTCTTATGAAGGAGTAGGGTCGGGTGTAATAATTGACCCAAAGGGATACATACTTACTAACGCCCATGTGGTGGGTGAGCATCCTGAGGAACTGACAGTGTTTTTTAAGGACGGAAAAGAACTGGACGGAACGGTGCTATGGCAGGACAGCCTCCTGGATCTGGCAGTGGTAAAGGTTGAGGCAACCGGTTTACCTTCAGCAGAGCTTGGGGACTCTGACAGCCTTATTGTAGGGGAAATCAGCATAGCAATAGGAAATCCTCTGGGTATGCGTTTTGAAAGGACAGTTACCCAGGGTATAGTGTCCGGGCTCAACAGGAGCATTATGGTGGAACAGGGCTCTGTAATGGAGGACCTTATACAGACCGATGCCGCCATTAACCCGGGGAACAGCGGCGGCCCCTTGATTAACGGCAGGGGACAGGTAATAGGCATAAATACGGTAAAGGCATCTGCAGAAGGCCTGGGTTTTGCCATTCCGATAAATATTACAAAGCCGATAATCCGAAAGCTTATAGATACCGGTGAGTTCATACCTACATATATGGGTATTACTCCCCTGGACAGCGAGATGCTGGGCTATTATGCAATAAATATAGAGATACAAAAGGGAATATACATATACAATATTATGAAGGGTGCCCCTGCAGCATCCGCAGGACTGGAGGCAGGAGATGTGATAACTCATATCAACGGCACTGAGGTAAACACACTTGTAAAGTTCAAGAGCCTGCTTTACAGCTTGAATCCCGGGGATACCGTAAGTGTAAGGTACTTAAGGAGCAATACCGAATACAATTCAGATATAAAGCTGGCAGAAATGCCGGAGGAATACAGGTAATGAATATATCGATAATCACAGTCGGAAAACTCAAAGAAAGATATTTAAAAGAAGCCGTGGAGGAATACTCAACACGGCTTTCTAAATATTGCAAGCTGGATATTATGGAAGTACCGGACGAAAAGGCTCCCGAGAACTTAAGCCCTGCCCAGGAGCTGACAGTCATGCAAAAAGAGGGACAAGGCATACTCCGGCACATAAAGGAGGATACCTATGTAATTGCCCTTGCCATACAGGGAAGGCAGATATCCTCAGAGGGGCTGGCCGACTTCATCAACGACCTGGGCATAAAGGGCAGGAGCAATATAGCTTTTATAATAGGCAGTTCTCTGGGCCTCAGTGAAGAAGTGATGAAGCGGGCTGACTTCAAGCTCTCCTTCTCCCCGATGACCTTTCCTCACCAACTTATGCGGGTGATGCTGCTGGAGCAGGTATACAGGGGGTTCAGGATTATCAAGGGGGAGCCGTATCATAAATAAAGGCAAAAAGTACATAAACTCAATCAGGCTATAATTGAATACTCATTTTGTAAGACTTATTTCATAAGATAATTAGACTAAGTTTTATAAAATAGATTAACACCTCGAATGGGAGGTGTTTTTTTATAGAAAAAGACTTGAAATAGTTAGCATAACGGATTAATATATTGAATATAGATTTAATGAACTAAAATTTAATGATTAGGAGACTTTGTAAATTGGTTACAAGAAAAGAACAAAAATATAAACGAAGGAATGAAATCCTTGAAGCAGGGCTAGATCTTTTTATCCGCAGAGGTTATGCTTCCACAAAGATAAGTGATATTGCAAATCAGGTTGGAATGAGCACAGGATTATTATTTCACTATTTCGAATCAAAGGAGAAGCTGTATGTGGAACTCATTAAGAATGGATTAGCTGGCCCTATGAGTATTATGACAGATTCGGGTATGGAGCCCATTGTTTTTTTTAAGACTACTGCAGATTGGATTTTGGGTTCTCTAAAAACTGATACGGTTTTTGCAAAGTATTTTGTACTTATGAGTCAAGCATATTACAATGAATCAGCACCTCAAAGTGTGAAAGATATGCTAAAGGGATTTGATATTTATACTCCAACTTCACATTTGATAAAAAAGGGCCAAGCAAATGGCTCAATCAAAGAAGGTGAACCCTATGCACTTGCCATAGCATATTGGTGCGCTATACAGGGAATTGCTGAGCAAATGGCAATGACCCCTGAATACCCATGCCCTGAGGGTCAATGGATAGTTGATATATTAAGGAGGTAAAGTATGAAGAAGATAATTATTGTTGGTGCAGGTATTGCTGGACTATCAGCAGGCATTTATGCAAGGCAGAGCGGAATGGATGTTACCATTTTTGAAAGTCATACAATACCAGGTGGAGCCTCCACAAGCTGGAGAAGAAAGGGATACCTTTTTGAGGGAGGAATGCACTGGTTGACGGGATCCTCTCCAAAAGTGCCGCTTAATAAGGTTTGGAGAGAACTTGGGGCGCTGAACGATGATGTCCCAGTTTATAATAAGGACCCTTTCCTGACTGTGGAATTTGAGGGTAGGACAGCATTTCTTTACCGTGATGTTGAAAAGTTAAGGCAACATTTGCTGGAGCTTGCGCCTGAAGATAGAAATGAAATAGACAAGTTATGCAGGGATATAAAAAGGTTCTCCAAGGTAAGTATGCCTATTAGGGATATAAAGAACGTAAAAGTGAAAAAGAAGACTTCAGTACCATTATCAGATTTCATTAAAATGCTGCCTGCATTCTCAAGAATGTCTTTTTATGCAAATCAAACTGCCGGAGAGTTTGCAATGAGGTTTAAAAGTCCCATTCTCAGGGCTTTGATTAGGTGTATCATTGGAGAGGAGTATTCCGCAATTGGTTTGATATTTACAATCGCAACTCTTGCTTCGGGTGATGGAGGCTATCCAGAGGGTGGATCACTGGCTATGGCTAGCCGGATGGCAAAGTATTTCGAATCATTAGGTGGTAAAATAAATTACAAGAGCAGGGTAACACAGGTTTCTGTAAAAGACGGAATCAGCGATGGAGTCATTATAAATGGGGAACACTTTCCTGCTGATGCAATAATAGTTACACAGGATACCCTAGTGGCAATTGACAGCCTTTTTGATCCTCCAATAAATGAACCATGGGCTTACAAGATGCGTCAAAGCATAAAGCCAACGCTGAATACATTTATATGCTTAGGTATAGAGGCAGATTTGTCAGATCTACCTGAAACAATTAGCTTCATGCCTCATAAACCGCTTTTATGTGGTGGAGCTGAAGTAGAATTTATTTCTATCAATAACTATTCTGGCTACGAAGGATATGCACCGAATGGTTGCACCGCAGTTACCTCAATAATTTCTGGGGATACCTATGATTATTGGAAGGCATGCAGGGAACATGGCACCTATGAAGAAGAAAAGAGGAAGCTGGCTGAGAATTTTATTGAAATACTGGCTGAAAGGTTCCCGGAAATCAGAGAAAAGGTGGCTTTGTGGGATGTTGCAACACCACTGACATATGAAAGGTATCTGAGTTCCTATAAAGGCTCATGGATGTCAATAACGGGCAAGGGAGAAAAGATGAATGGTTATCCATCAAAGTCCGAAAAAATACAAAATGTATATTTTGCAGGTCAGCGGCTTTCTCCTCCAGGTGGTTTGCCAGTAGCTGTTGAAACCGGAAGGAAGGCTGTACAATATCTTTGCAGGGATACGGGAACAATTTTTCAAGCGAATATAAATGACGGTATGGTGCCCGGCACTTATTAGGAGAAGGAAAGACTACACAGGCGGCTATGATAAAGATGGAAATCTTACGGACGACCCCAATGCCATATTTGATGGAGGAGAGGTTCTTCCTTCAGGTTATTGGAGGGGATCTGGATTTTCCATAGTCATTGACATGGTTGTTTCAGCACTATCAGTTGGCAAATCTACCTATGATATGGGGATGAACAAAAACGATAAAGGCGTTTCACAAGTGTTTATTGCAATAAATCCCATAGCATATGCAGGTGAGAACCATGCTGATGCTTACATAGAAAATATGTCTCAGTATATTAAGACATCAGCAAAGAAGGCAGGTGTTACTGATATCCTTTACCCGGGAGAAAAGGCTGCCAGAGAAAGGATAGAAAATATGAGAGAAAATATCCCCGTAAACAAGGAAATGTGGGAAACATTACTGAAGTTATAACTAGCGCCTTTTAAGTGACAATGGGACAGGCACATTGTTCCAAGATATATCAATAATACCAGGCTCTCATGTATCAGAGCATAAAGGAGAGAACTATGAATAACGCTGATTTCTACAACACGATATTTAAGAGAAAGTCCATACGCAAATATAGAAAAGAACCGCTGGAAAGCTCCAGGCTTATGGAATTGCAGAAGTTTATGGAAAGGCTTGCGCCTTTATATGAGGATATCAAAACAGAAACAGCCATACTGTCGGAGAAGGATATTAAGTTACTGCTGCCTATAAGATCACCGCATTATATTGCGATATATTCTGAAACAAAGAATGGATATTTGCAAAATGCAGGCTTTATGCTGCAGCAGTTGGATCTGTATCTGTCTGCAAAGGAAATGGGGGTTTGCTGGCTGGGCCTGGGCCTGCCTCAGAAGGAGTCTGCTTCAAGGAATGGCCTGGAGTTTGTAATAGCTATGGCATTTGGATATGCTGATGAGCCCCTTCACAGGCAAAGCACAACAGAGTTCAAGCGCAAGTCATTGCCTGAAATATCTTCTGTAAACGGTGCTGAGGAACTTCTTGAAGCCGTCAGGCTGGCGCCATCTGCTTCAAACACACAGCCGTGGTATTTTTCAGGCAGTACGGATTGCATAATAATAAGCCGCAGGCTGCCTAATATATTGAAGGAAGCACTGTACAGCAAGTTCAACAGAATTGATATTGGCATTGCAATGTATCATCTGTGGGTTGCGGCATTGCATCAGGGGAAATCCATAGAGTTTACCAGGGATAATTATACAGTGCCAAAAGGAAATGAATATATGGCCACGGCCCATATCACAGGCACTGACAAAAAACTTCAGACTGCCATATTTGCAGGCGGGTGTTTCTGGTGCATGGTTTCTCCCTTTGATGTTTTAGAGGGAATCATTGAAGTAAAATCGGGATATTCGGGAGGACACAAGGAAAACCCCACATATAAGGATGTGAAATCACAAACCTCCGGACACTATGAAGTTATCAAGATTATTTATGACCCTGAGATAATTGGTTATGATAAGCTTCTTCAGGCATATTGGAGACAAGTTGACCCTACAGACGACGGGGGGCAGTTTCAGGATCGGGGTGAATCCTATAGAACAGCTATTTTCTATACAAATGAAGAGCAGAGGCAAATGGCTGAAGCATCAAGGAAAGCCATGGATGAGTCCGGACGGTTCCCGGGCCCCATAGTTACTCCAATAATTCCGGCTGCTGTGTTTTATGAAGCGGAAGAATACCACCAGGATTTTTATAAAAAAAGCCCAAAGGAATATAAGGAGGACAGAAAGATTTCCGGCAGAGATGAATTTATAAAGAAGTGTTGGGGCGATGAATACTATGATATTTATAAATAAAGCCCGGCAAATATGATGCCTGGCACTTATGCTTTTACCTCCAAATCGTGTATAATCAGGTATGAATGGTAGTTCGGAATCTGGTTTTTTGGGAGGAATATGATGAATAAACTGGAGATTATGGGGAGAGACATCAGGAAGGATCTGCAGTTATTTGCTCAGGAGCTGGTCCGTATCAAAAGTACGTCGGGGAATGAGGAAACGATAATTAGATTTATAGCAAGTAAAATGGAAGCCTTAGGCTATGATGAAGTTATAATCGATGGATTCGGCAATGTGGTTGGCCGTGTTGGAAGCGGTGAAAAGGCAGTCATGTTCGATTCCCATGTGGACACAGTGGAGGTAAAGGGTGCGGAGCTGTGGAAGGTGCCTCCATTCAGCGGCGAAATCATAGATGGCTGGCTCTGGGGAAGAGGCTCAGTGGATATGAAATCCGGCGCAGCGGCGTCCATATATGCGGCGGCAATTGCCAAAAGCCAGGGACTGCTGGAAGGAAAACGGGTTTATGTTTCCTGTACTATTTTTGAAGAGGACTGTGATGGGGAGAACTTGAAGCATATGTTTAAAGAACTTCAGTTCAAGCCGGATTTCTTTGTAACTTGTGAACCGTCGGGAAATATAATAACTACCGGCCACAAAGGGAAAGCACAGATTGTAATAAAGACACAGGGGATTTCTGCTCATGGCTCGGCACCGGAAAAAGGAGTGAATGCCATTTATGAAATGGCGGAAATCATAAACAGAGTAGAAAAAACAAACCTGGAGCTTATGACTAAGGCAGCTCCGAAAGGAACAATGGTGATGTCAAGAATCTCCAGTACCGGTGCATCGCTCAATGCAGTGCCTTCTGAGTGTGAGGTTTATTTGGACCGGCGTATGGTTGTCGGTGAAACAGAGGAAATAATCAAGAATGAAATTGAAAAGATCATAAAGGGAAAGAATGCCACTTGGGAAATAGGAACTTTGCATAGGAAAACATGGACCGGAATGGACATAACTTACGAGCCCTTTCATTTGGCATGGGAAATCTCCTTGGATCACAAACTTACAAAAGCATTTATTGATTCCTACAAGGAGGTTTTTGGTACTGAACCTGAGAAATATGATTTCTGGGACTTTAGTACAAATGCTGTTGCGACAGTTAGTATGGGCATTCCTACCATAGGCTTCGGCCCCGGGGAATACAAGCTGGCTCACATGACAAACGAGCGCTGTGAAATAAGCCAGATTATCGATTCCTGCAGCATCTATACAAATGTGATAACTAAATTGTAACTATGTTTTCCGGCACTTATTCAAAGCATGAGGGGGAATAACGTGAGTGTAAGCATGTTTCATAGGTTAGAAGGCAGGAATATATATTTTAAACCACTGAATATAATTGATGCCGAAGCGATACACAGCTATGCCTCGGATGAGAATGTCAAACGATTTATTGGCTGGCCATTGATGAAATCATTGGAGGAAACCCGCAGCTACATTGAAGACATGCTGAAGCGTGAGTCGGCAGGAACACATTTATATGCATCCGTAGCTCTTAAGTCAACCCGGGAAATCATAGGCACGGTGATGATTTTTAATTTTGACCGGGAAGCCAATCATGCGGAAATCGGTTATGTTTTTCACAGCAAACATTGGGGTAAGGGGCATGGTACGGAAAGTGTTGCTTTAATGTGCAGCTTTGCATTTGAAATACTTGCTCTTCACAAGATCCATGCCCGTGTGGTCGATGCTAATATTAGTTCTGCCCGGATATTGGAAAAGAACGGATTTCTGCTGGAAGGGCGGTTAAAAGATCATTATTTCATAGACGGAAGGTATTATGACAGTCTGATTTACGGAAAGTTTGAAGCTGATGAAAAAACATTGTCATACTAAGTAAAGGAGCTGGATTAAGTTGGCTAAAGTAGTTATTCAAGAATGCAGGGAATATGAATTAAACGGTTTGATGATAAAAATTAACGACGGGATAGAAAGATTGGGAGGATGGGATTCATTTGTACACCCGGGGATAAGGTTCTACTGAAGGTAAATCTCATAGGCTCAAAATCATCTGATTCAGCGGCTGTAACTCATTCTGAATTTGTCCGGGCAGTGGCAAGGATTTTAAAGCAGCGAGGATGCGAAGTGTGGATCGGAGATAGTTCGGGGGGAGCCATTGGCGGCATAGCACCTACTGCAAAGAGCTTTAGGACAGCAGGCTACGAGAAAGCGGCAATGGAAGAAGGGGCTGTCAAAAATGTATTCGGATGCATTCCCGGCCTGCGAAAAGCAAGATATCATAAAATGGCTCCCAATCCGGAGAGCTTTGGTGAAATCCTGGCGGATATTCATCAGAATGCAGAATTTAAACTGCCAAAGCGCTATAAAAGCGGTAAAAGCGAAACAATAAAGTACTGATTAAGGTTATTGATTTCTTTAAAACCGCACAAAAGGTCAACAGGAAAAAGTGCAGGAATTGTAATGTATGTGTGGAGAGCTGCCCTGTAAAAGCGATTAACAGGGATACTAAGCAAATTGATTATAAGGTTTGTATTGAATGTATGTGCTGTCATGAATTATGTATGTATAAAGCAGTAGAGCTAAAGAAGGAAAACTTCCTTGCCGGCATATTAATCGGCCTTAACCGCGGTAAATACAGATAAAAAAACAGGCAGTCCAATTGACGTGCCTGAATTCACATATTAGCACTTACAATTCTTTAGGTTCCAGATTCCCGAAGTATTCCCAAATACCATTGTTATATATAAATATAATATAATCGTTAATAGCAAGAGAGAAGTCGTCCATTTTTATTTCACCTGCAATTTCAAAGATTACAGCTTTCAATACACCATCTTGCTTCCCTATGTAAAGTATATTTTCCTTGGAAATATTGTGGGTGATTTTCAGACCTACAAGGGCCTGGCCTTTTATTAATCTGCCTGATTTTATAAAATCGGTTATGTGGGATGAATTACTACTAATGTGGCATTTTTTGGCACTTGCCGAATTATATATGTTACCATTATAAAAATTGTTTAAAAAATCTCGTTCAGCTTTTAGTGCTTTTGCATCTTCTTTTGCATTCCCGGATGTCTTCATATTAAGAAAATGTATTTCTGCAAGTGCGTCGCTCTCCAGTATGTCTGAGTTTTCGAATATATCGTGAATTTCTTCTTCAGCATCATAGATTATCTCTATAAAGGCTTCGTCTTGCAACAGATTTTTGAAGGCTTCTTCAGATGGTGCTCTTTTTAAATATAATTTATTCAGGGAAACAGCTTTTTTTAAATATGGACAGTAGTCTTTGGTATTTCCCGTTTTAACCAACGATAAGCTCATATAGTAATTTGCAACGGCATCGTCAGGGAGTTTCTCCAACCCCAGTTCAAGTGCCTTTATGGCTTCGTCGTATTTGGATAAATGGTATAGGGAACACCCTTTGTATATGTAGACAAATTTATCGGAGGTATTGTAATAGATAGCTAAATCATAATACTCGATGGCTTTTTCATACAATTCTTGAAGATAATAAGTATCGCCTAAGGCTTCAATGATATCAGCATCAAATGGATTGAGCTTTAAAGCTTTGTCATAGCATTCTATGGCTTCGGAATATCTTTCGAGGGAGAATAAGGAATTCCCTTTACTTTGATAGGCATCTCCATAATCCGGGTCAATTTTTATTGCTTCATCATACATTTTTATTGCTTCATCATATTTGAAGAGAAAATATAACATCACACCCTTGCTGTAATAAGCATATGCGTTGGCAGGCTCCAATTCTATCACGGCATCATAGTTTGCAATAGCTTCTTCATATTTTCTCTGGTAAAAACAGGCATCACTCATGTCCAAGTACGCCTGTATATATGTAGGATCCAGTTCAATTGCCTTTTTATAATTATTGATAGCTTCTGAATAATTTGACTGCTCGAAGAAGGCAAGTCCCTTATTATAGTAGTCTTCGGCGGAGAGCAATTCTTCTGCAAATATGTCTAATGAAAACAAAAACATCATCATTATGATAAGCGGTAGAATGAAACGAGCTTTTTTCATATCCAAATCTCCCTTATGTTATTTATACCAGGTAATATCAGGTTTATTGTTTTTATAGCCGTATTTCACCTTTTTTTTGTATATTACCCATCTTTTTGTATCTGCATTGTAATAGGCTTCCTGGTTGGTATAGCCTTGGGGCCGTGTAGCGAACGACCAATAAAGCGCCACATGGACATAAACATTCTTACGAGGATTAATGGCTTTTACCTTTGAATAAATTTCATCAATCCATTTCTCAACTTCCTTCTTGTTTCCTTCAAGTTCGGCCAGTAAAATTTCCGCATACTTCAGGCTGTTCAGGTCCAGGTATACATCCACAAGATCAGGTTGATTACCGGAGTCTCTTATCTCAATATCTGTGAAGCTGAAGGTGTAATCACCGCTTATTTTATCAAGGTAGTTAAAATATAAATATTTAGCCAGCTGGTCATAATTCATGGATGGATATACTTTCTTGATGATATCAGGCAATTTCTTTATACTCGCAGGAGCAAGCATTGGTTTCAAATCGTTTATAGGTATTGAATAATTAATATTCTGTGCATTTTCAATGGAGGAATAGTTTATTCCTACAACCTCACCATACATATTAATTAACGGCCCGCCGCTGCTTCCACTGGATATGGGTGCCGTAATCTGGATATCCTTTTGCCCGGTTCGGTATAACACACCCGGAGTATTGAGGCTGCTTACATTTCCGAATGATACAGTGACCGGCAGGCCTAACGGATATCCTATAGCTACAATATCATCTCCCAACTGGAGGCTATCAGAATCTCCAAGTATTACTGCCGGCAAATCCTTAACTTTTTCCAGCTTCAAAACTGCAAGGTCAAGTTTTTTATCGTATGCCGAGACCCCGGCGACAGCATAGGTTTCATTATTCGTTGTAATGACATCTATTCTTGGAGCCATATCAATTATATGGTAGTTAGTGACAACTTGTCCGTCGGAAGAAACTATAAAACCGCTTCCATAGCCGACTACATTATTATTAATGTCATAAATTACGATTATTACTGTCAAGGAAGCTTGCACTGATACCTCTGTTTTGCTTAAAAGTCTTCTTATGTTTGTTATTTTCAGACTGGCAATATCGGATACTGTCCCGGAAGAAGCACTGCCTCTTGCATAAATAGTTGCATTTGTTGTTAAGGCCACCGGCTCGGTATATTCCTGCCAGGGGCCGTTATCGATTTTGTATTCTTTGGTATCAGCAGTATCCCAGTTGCTGATTGTGACCATAACAGTTTTATCAGTCTGATCTGTGATATCCGGTGTCAAAACTGGGGTTGCCGGGATGATTGGTTCTTCATCTGCGTAAACGTTTGATACAGATAATAACAGTACCAGAATAAGAATAAAAAATATAACTTCTTTATCTTTTTTCATTACAAAGCCCTTCCGTTTATAATATTTTTCCATTATTACCATTACAATATTATTTTACCAGATATAGGCTTTGAAATAAAGCTTATTATTATGGTGCGTTGCAGCGGAAGCTGACAGAATTATCCGCAAATAACCTACTATGCGGGAAATTCGCTATTTGGATAAGCTGATCGATGAGTTGGCAAAGGGAAAAGCGATAGATGAGATTTTGCGGAAATAATGCGTTCTGCCATCCTGTCAGAAAGATTGATGCTTAGAGTACTTGCATAAGCCTTCACCATAATTTTTTTAATGTCATCAGGGACAGCCGCAGCGTTCACTTTATTGACAAAAGTAATAATAAGATTTACCTTGCTATTGAATTCACTGATACTCATGTTTCCGCCCACATTCAAAATATTATATCTCAATATATATATTCGCAGGAGGGGAATTATTGCCGGGATTGTTTTTTATGTAAATTATTCCAAATTCGTAAGGTTCATGTTCAGAGCATGCAGGAGGGGGCTTGACATCAGTATGGATTTGCTTTTGCGGACTAGTATTATATTGGCGTTTCTCAAGGAATTGATTACAGTCGGTTTAATCATTCCAATTTTTCTAAGAAATTGAAGGAATGATAAAAGAAGTGTCGAAATATATGAGGAAATCTGAAATGAAAGAAGGTGTAACAGATATGGCAAAATTCAACAACATAAAATTAAGCAACAAAATGTCTCTATTACTCACAATACCTATTATTGCTATTGTAATTACTACTTATATTTCAGTTACTAATATAGGAACTGTTTCAGAAGTATTGGTCAAAAAACTGTATAATGAGATCAACCAAAGCACGGCTTTAATGTTAAATGCCGACAGGGACTTCTATCAAGCCCTTGCAGACCAGATGAACATGCAGAAATCAACAAATCAGGAGGAGCTGCAAAGATATAGAGAATCATACAATGAGAATGCAAAGCAGGTTGTTGACCGTGTACATGAAGCGTATGGAATTCTACTTAGGCAAAAGAGTGTATATGAAAAATTCAGGCATCAGGTTTCAAATAAAACAGTATTTGAGCTTATTGAGGCTTTTAATAGGGACTATAATAGATGGTATGGATTGTTCAATGCAAGTACCAATGTCGTTTCAGATGAGGAGCAGTATATAAATGCCTTTAATTCGGCAAGAGAGAGTATGAACCAGATAGAAGAGGTATTAGAGGTATATGGGGCTGAAATTGTTGCTCAGAATAATAAAACTGTCTTGCAAACACAGAGATATGTTGTCGTGATAACAGCTTTGGCCGTTATACTTTCTCTGCTGCTTGGAATTATTATAATAACCGGCATAAGTAAAAGAACCAGAAAAACTCTGGAGCTGATAAAAAAGACTGCCAATCTTGATTTAGAAAATTCGGCAGAATATGATAAATTCCTGAAGGAAAAAGATGAATTCGGGTTAATAATCAATGCCGAATCTGAGGTGCGAAAAGAATTAGTAAATATAATCAAAGAAGTAAGCAATAATGCATCAACCATAAACAAAATAGTTGATTTGACCAATCAAAGAATGTCACGCCTGGGAGAAGAAATTGACGGTGTATCTGCTACAACGGAAGAGCTATCGGCAGGAATGGAAGAAACCGCCGCCTCAGTTCAGGAAATGAATGCAGCCTCCAATGAAATCGAAAGGGCCTCGGAGAATATTGCCGAAAACGCCAAAGAAGGATCCTTGGAAGCGGAAAAAATCAGCAAGACTGCCAATGAATTGAATAAGAGCTTTACTGTTTCCCAGGAAAGTGCTTACAGAATATTCGAAGAAGTAAAAATAAGCCTGGAAGAAGCATTGGAAAGATCAAAGGCTGCCGAACAGATTAGTATATTAGCCGATTCTATTCTGGAAATAACTTCACAGACAAACCTGCTTGCCTTAAATGCCGCAATTGAAGCTGCAAGAGCCGGAGAAGCAGGGAAAGGCTTTGCAGTTGTAGCTGATGAAATAAGGAAGCTGGCAGAAAACTCCAAGAATACGGTTACAGAGATTCAAAACATTACACAGACTGTATTGAGTTCAGTCAATGATTTATCATCCAGTTCCAAAAGCTTGCTGGACTTTATGAATAGCGATGTTGTAAAGGACTATGGAATGATGCTTCAAGCAACAAAACAATATAAAAAGGATGCTGAATTTGTAAACGGGCTGGTAGAAAATCTGAGCGCTACGGCGGAAATGCTGCTGGTCTCAATTCAAAGCACGGTTAAAGCGCTTGATGAAGTATCTGCAGCGACAAATGAAGGCGCCGAGGGGACGAGCAATATAGCACAGCAGACATCCAACATTGTGGAAAACGCCGGTGAAGTTATTAAAAACATCGCAAATGCAAAAGAAGTATCGGCCAAGCTTAATCAGATGATAGCCAAGTTTAAAATATAGGCAGTATGTAAGTCTGCATACAAATAAACTCCCATTAAGGGAGTTTTATTTGATTTCTGCATGTTAAGTATCAAATGTATTATGCTGCCATAAAGCATTGGCAAAAGTGACTCGACAATACCCCAACCGGCTAAATCGGATAACCCCAATATTTTAATTAGCTGATTTTTCATCTATGTATTCCTTATCCATCGATAATATCATTGCTTTTACCTTAGATTGTACAGGTAAAAGTATAAAAACAAAAAGTACTGAGTAAAGCATTGTAAGGAATGATACTGCCAGGTTTGGGCCTATCTTACTTAAATTGCTTAAGCTTGCCAGGATAGAAATCATGCCGATTATGCTTCCCAATAGCCCTGAAAACAGCAATAGCTTAATTGCAAGACTTAGAGCAATCTCTGTCTTATTAAGTTCAATTTTTGACCAAAGATTTACTTTATTACCCATTATTTTGAAGCCTCTGATGAAGTCCGTAAAAAGGCCGGATGCCATTAGCATGGGAATAGTAAAAGACAGGATAATTAATATGCTGGGAAGATCGATAAAAAATGCAATGGAACCCGAAATTATTGCAGAAAATACCAAGAAAGCAATGAAAAGAACGATACCTGCAAAATACATAAATAATTACCTCCCGAATAAAAATTATGTGTATGGTATGTCTTAATATTAATCCATATCCGGGGTGAAAGCCATACTCCAGCGGAAGTAATTAAGAAGTAGTTCCGGTTAATATCGCGATGAAAGCATCAAATACAGCTTTCTGACTGATGTGCCTGCCGTTATTTTTGAGGGTTAAAATCGAAGATAAAAACATAGAATTAATTAGTCATTATGGCTGAATATTTTTGTTTCGGGTGAAGGATTTTTGCCGATATGAAGAGTATTGATACAAAAAAGCTGCATAACAGCAGGTTCGTTGAAAATGCCAGAATTGTAACAGTTTCAATACTACTGATATATTTGACTGTTTCATTATACTTTATGAATCATTTCTTTTTTAATACTGTAATTAACGGAGCAGACGTTTCATTAAAAGCCTATAATGAAGCAGACGAGGTTATTATAAGGTATGTTAAAGATTATAAGCTGCAGCTGATTGAGCGAAACGAAAAAACAGAAGAAATTGCAGGACAAGATATTGGAATGAAATTCAATAGAAATAACAGTATTTCTAAAATTCATAAAATGCAAACCTCGTTTAAATGGCCGATTTCATTATTTAAGGAACAAAGTTTTTATGTTAATGATTTATACTTTTATAACAGAGAAAACCTGGAAGACAGAATAGATAATTTGGACTGCCTGAACAAAGATATCACAGAGCCTCAAAATGTGAGCTTCAAATATACAAACGGCTGCTATGAAACAGTAAAGGAGATATATGGGAATAAGCTTCATAAAGGCAGATTATATGAAGTAATAAAATCGAGCATATTAAGAGGACAACGGGAATTGGATCTGGATAAAAGCCTATGCTACATAAATCCCAAGTACACCTTAAGCTCCGCCGAGACTTCGCAAACTCAGAGCCTGCTGAACAAGTATGTATCGGCAAAAATCACTTATATACTCAGAAGCGAGAAGGAAATACTGGATCAAAATACCATAAGTCAATGGCTCAGTGTTGATGAAGGCCTGGAGGTGGTAATAGACGAAAATGCTGTCAGGCGCTATGTAAAGGGATTAAGCAAAAAATATGATACAGCCGGTGCTGCAAGAAAGTTTAAGACATCCGTGAATAAAACATTAGAAGTGAAAGGCGGTTTTTACGGATGGAAAACAGATATTGCCGCCGAAGCCCAGGCACTGACAGAAAATATAAAACGCGGCGAAGTGCTTGAAAAAGAACCCATATACATACAAAAGGCTTTATCCCGGGATGAAAATGATATAGGGGACACTTATGTGGAAATAAATATTACAAGGCAGTATTTGTGGTATTATAAAGCCGGCAGGCTTATAGCACAAGGCCACATAGTATCAGGCAATCCCAACAGGGGAAACGCCACCAGTCTCGGTGTCTATATGCTGAATTATAAGGAAACTGATACTACTATAAGAGGGCCCGGTTATGAAGCCGAAGTAACCTATTGGATGCCTTTTAACGGGAATATAGGAATACATGATGCTGACTGGAGATATTCTTTCGGAGGAAATATCTATAAAAGGAACGGAACCCATGGATGCGTAAATGTTCCGTTATACTTAGCCAAAAGAATTTATGAAAATATTGAAGTAGGAACGCCTGTTATTTGTTATGAAGAGCAGTGACAGTGCGGGTATGCAGGAAATACAAATTATAACTGAAATGGAATAATAAAGCCGCTCCATTCAATGGAGTTTTGTGATATCATGTATATAACAAAGACAAGCTTCATAAGAGAGGATGAAGTAGAGGATGAGAAAGAAATGCAGTAAAACTGGCTTTATTTTTGTATTAATAATTATGATGGTTGCATTGACTGCAAACATTACATATGCTGATTCGGATCCGTCCCAGCCAAGTAATTGGGCAAAAGCTGAAATTGAAAAAGCAATAGAAATCAATCTTCTCCCGGAAAGGCTGCAGGGAGAATACGGAAGCAATATCACCAGAGAAGAGTTCAGCGAGGTTGCTGTGAATCTGTATGAAGCCATAAGCGGAAAAGAGGCTGAATTGCAAGGAGAGAATCCTTTTACCGATACGCAAAGCACGGAAGTCAGGATAGCAAATAATCTGGGAATAGTAAAGGGCATTGGAGACGGCAGGTTTGCTCCCGACAATGCGATAACCCGGCAGGAAATCAGTGTGATGATGTATCGTACACTGCAGGCGGCAAAACCCGGATACGATTATACAAAAAAGTATGAACATATATTTGCGGACTATGATATGATTTCCACATGGGCACGGGAGGCAGTAAGTTATTTATATGTAATGGAGGTTGTAAACGGAGTCGGAGACAACAGATTCAGCCCCAAGGGAAATACAACCAGGGAACAGGCGGTAGTTCTTGCAAAAAGAATGCATGACAAAGTTTCTGCATCCAAGGATAATCTAATTGCGTCACGAGATGGGACAAGCAGACAGGAGAACGATTTAAAATTAAAATTGGCAAAACTTATCTCCCAGGAGTTGGGCAAGCCATACAAGTGGGGAGGTACAGGGCCTGACGGCTATGACTGCTCCGGATTGGTGTATTCCATATATGGCAAGCTTGGCATACCACTGCCAAGAACAGCGCGGGATCAGGCGGGAGCCGGCATTTATGTATCAAAGGAAGCACTGCAGTATGGTGATTTGGTGCTTTTCGCAAGGGACGGAAAGAATATAAACCACGTCGGAATATACGTGGGAGACGGCATGATGGTGCACTCTCCTCAAACGGGAGATGTGATAAAGAAGACAACAATTATGTCGGGATATTATGAGAGATGTTATTATACTGCGAGAAGGGTTATTGAATAGAAAAAAATGCGCCGCAAGGCGTATTTTTTTCTATTGCTGAATATTTATTTCCAGGCAGATTTCATTGCAGTTAGGAAACTTGGGGCAATTTATGCAGTCTGTCCAGACCTTCTGAGGCATAGTTTCCTTATCTACAACCTTAAAGCCCATTTTTTCAAAAAATCCGGGCTGATAAGTCAGTGTAAATACCTTTTGAAGTCCCAGTTCCTTTGCTTCTTTTAATATAAACTCAACAATCCTTCTGCCTATTCCCTGTCTTTCCATACCGCTCCTGACTGCCAGGGTCCGCAGCTCCGCCAGGTCGTTCCAAAACACATGAAGTGCTCCAATCCCTGCGACTTGACCGTCTATTTCAATAATGACAAAATCACGGATGTTTTCACATAAGGCACTGCGGGAGCGGGGAAGCATCAAGCCTTTTTCTGCATAATAATTCACTAATTCATACATTTCTTCAACATGGGGCAATATTGCCTTACGAATAATCAACACAAACACCTGCCTTAGTATTATATATAATGCATATCATAACAAATGATGCATAATATTTCAATACTAATGCATAAAAATTTTGAAATGGTTAATTATTCCTTAACACTGTTATAAACCCGTCAAGTATTTGATGGCTTACTTTAAAACCTTTATGCACGTAGAAATTCAGCGCATTGTCGTTTCCGTTTGACACAAAGATAAACAAATCACTTATTGCCTTAAAGGTGCTTAACCAGTTCATCGACTTTTCAAATAAAGCACTTCCTATGCCGGTATTACGATAATCTTCCTTTATAAAAAATTGAGAAAGGCAGCCGACATCATCGGTTTTAACAGAATCAAAATCAAAGAAATCTACAGGCTTAAGAGTTGCGAATCCGCCTGAATATGTATATTTCGAAGAAATATTGCTATACACATAACCTATAATTTTATCTTCATCCTTTGCCACAACTATATAGTTGGCTTTGGCACTTTTGACAGACGGAATCACTCTGGTCTCATAAGACATGTTGTCAAACCACTCAGGATGTATATATGCTTTGGATTTTTGATAAGTCATCAAATCGTTGCATAAATCCTTGATGCAAATAATATTATCTTCAGAAACTTCTTCATAATGGATACTCATATTTGTTTTCCTCCTAAAAAAATGTTTTACTGAGCAATAAGCTTTGATATCATTATATCAGCAACTATTACTATAACAAGTATGCAGTATTTTCTGCCCAAGAAAGGAAAAACTGAGTAAAGGAGTGATACTATGAATGACCAATCATTATTCTGGCTGATTTGTTTATTGCGGTAACAACGCTGTTTATGGCTCTGTTGTTCATGCTGGGCTATAAATCCATAGTACTGCTTTTTGCAATGTCTGCTTTCAGGGCGGTAGGCACCGGTGTACAGAATCCGGCTGTGGGAGCATTCATTCCCCAAATAGTACCCGAAGACAAGCTGACAAAGGTGAATGGAGCCAACGGAAGTATTCAGGCTGTTATATCCCTTGTTTCTCCGATGATCGGCGGGGCGCTTCTTACTATGTCCACTCTGGAGGCAATTTTCTTTATCGATGTCTTTACAGCAGCGGCGGCTGTATTTACTCTGCTGCTGTTCCTGAAGGTGCCGGCTCATGCCAAGGCGCAGAAGCCGCAGGAATCAAGCTATTTCAAGGATTTGCACGAGGGTATTGTATACATATGGAATCACAGTTATGTGAAGAAGTATTTCATATTCTGTGCCGTATTCTTTTTCATGCTTGCTCCCATAGCATTTTTGACTCCCCTTCAGGTTACCAAGAGCTTCGGAAGCGATGTATGGCGATTGACTGCCGTAGAAGTCGCCTTTTCTATCGGGATGATACTGGGAGGAATTTTTATTTCGTCCTGGGGAGGATTCAGCAACAGGATTTATACCATGGCTCTTGCAAGCTTTGTAACGGGTATCTGTACTCTTGCCCTTGGAGTTGTACCGTTATTCTGGGTATATTTATCCATAATGGGCATAACCGGAACTACCATACCCCTTTTTAATACCCCTTCAACGGTACTGCTTCAGGAAAAAGTAGAAGCGGATTTCCTCGGAAGGATATTCGGAGTATTGAATATGATTGCAAGCTCAATGATGCCTCTGGGGATGCTGGTGTTCGGGCCCGTTGCCGATGTTGTAAAAATTGAGTGGATGCTTATTGGCACGGGTTTTGTGATGTTTATCCAAGGCTTTTTCCTGATTGGCAGTAAGGACCTTGTGGAAGCGGGAAGGGCAAAGGATATAACCGGGACATGATTCATTATCATTTGTTGTAGGGTGACTTATTTAAGTGCTATAATAATTGCAATACATATATAGCGGCTAAGAAAGCCATAAAGCTGACAAATAACTATCCCAAATTTTATTGTACTCTCGGGAGGCTGCAGGCAATAAAAGGGGACTTTGAAAATGCAAAGAAAAAATATGGATGGATTACGGATGGGGCTACCGGACTCAGGGAAGCAAACTTTACTTCGGATAAGACCGACGCCAGGTGGTTTGTGAAGGCATGGAGCGAATATTTGAAAAAGGCCTTGGAGAATTCCAATGACAGTTTAAGGTACATTGTTAAGAATGGTATTGGTTCGGTTAAAGAGCTATACCTTAATGAAGTTAATAGGGAGAATATAGATAAAATTGACTTGCCCTCGGCATCAGCCGGAATTTATAGAATTGGGGAAGGCATTTTTGAGTATTTGCTGATTGGCGATATATGCCCGGTCATCGAAGATATTGAGGGCAATATTAAAGAAATTAAGGATACAAAGCTGGAAGTACTGGATAATATAGCTGTTAATGAACTGAGACGGCTGATGGCCAGCCGGGGGCTTAGCTTTAATGAGGCCAGGGAGGGTATCCAGGAGATTCTTCTAAAGCACAGGCGGCTTAAAAACACTGATAAAGGATATTGGACCCTGGAATTTGAGCCAAGCGCCGTTGACTATTGCATCTATGACAAGCTGCCTTTGGAGTCTATAAGCAAAGCTTTGTTTATGACCGACGGATTTTTTGCCATTCATTCAAGCTATAATTATTTCAGTGTTAAGGATTTAATATCATTCACAGATATGAAAGGGCTGGAGAAAGTATATAAAACTCTGAGGGATATTGAAGAAGAAGATAAAGAGTGCAATAGATATCCCAGATTTAAAAAAAGCGATGATGCCTCGGCAATATACATTAAATATGAGGATGTGCAGGCTGTTTATTGATTGCTGTATAATGCCTGGTATGACAATACTGCCATATTGGTTTTTGTTTTTTGAGTGTTGAAATTTTGAGTAGGGGGTTAAATAAAGTGAGTTATTTCGATTCCTATAGAGGATTGCCCAGAAGTGTTTACATAATATTTTTTGCACAGATAATCAACCGTTTTGGTGATTTTGTACTGCCGTTTCTGAGTCTGTTTCTGGTTAAAAAGCTTGGGCTGAGCTATCAAGACGCAGGAATTGCGGTTATGCTGACTTCCCTGTCAACAATTCCGGGATCTTTTGCAGGGGGGAAGATTGCGGATCATTTAGGACGCAAGAAGTCTTATGCATTCTTCCAATTAAGTGCGGCAGTATGTTTGTTCTTTTGTGCCTTTTCAGAAAATCCGCAATTCATTATAGCTCTTATATGTATGGCTTCATTTTCTAACGGAGCAGTCCGCCCGATAATATCAGCAATTATCACTGATGTTTTGCCTGCTGAAAAGAGAAAAATGGGATTTTCATTATCCTATATGGGGATAAATCTTGGCGTTTCCCTGGGGCCCCTTGTCGCAGGCTTTCTGTTCAACCGTTATATTCCCCTTATATTTATCGGTGATGCGGTAACTTCATTGATAGCAGTTATTCTGGTTTTGACAAATATCAAGGAGACATTGCCTGATTACTCTGACAATAAATGCTTAAACGAAGAAGAAAAAAGTGAAGAAGGCAATGTTTTTTCCGTTTTGATAAGAAGGCCCAAAATACTGATCTTTCTTACCATCAATATAGTTTTTAATGTTGTATATGCACAGCACTCTTTTTCGCTGCCTATGATGCTGGATAATATTTTTGGCAGCAGCGGGGCGAGCAACTTTGGAGTTATTATGAGCTGCAATGCTTTGACGGTCATTATACTGACAATGTTGATAGCCCATGCTACAAGTAAATGGAAGCCTTTAAGCGCTATCACCATAGCAGGGCTGCTGTATGCCATAGGCTTCGGGATGATAACCTTTATCAGCTCAATGCCGTTGTTTATTATTTCCACCGTTATCTGGACAACAGGTGAGATAATGACGGTGACAAACTTTGGAGTATATATAGCAAACAATACTCCGCAAAATTTCAGGGCAAGGTTCAATGCGATATCCTCTTTAAGCTGGGCTGTGGGGGCTGCTTTGGGCACATCAGTAATGGGCAGGTATATGGACTTTTTTGGCGTAAAAGCCGTATGGCCTTTGGCTTTCTGTCTGGGGCTTGCAGGTGCAGCAGGCATGTATCTGCTTGAATCTCACAGTAATTTTAGAGTAAGCAGGGCAAAGGAACTCAATTAATGATATAATAATTTCGTTGGATGATAAGACGCTGGGGGATTTTTATGAACGGTGACATGACTCAAGGAAGTTCGTTAAAAGCGCTGATTACCTTTTCCGTACCTTTGATGCTGGAGAACATATTGCAGCAGCTTTATTATATAACTGATGCTGTGATATTGGGCAGATTTGTCGGCAAAAATGCTTTGGCAGCGGTGGGAGTGGCCAATCCTATCATGTCCACTGCAATTTTCTTTATGTTTGGCGTATGTATTGGGACAGCTATATTTATGTCTCAGATTTTTGGGGCTGCAAAATATGAAATCTTAAAGAGAGAAGTATCAACGGCTTTAATTGCCGGTGCGGTTTTTACCGGTTTATTATCTATAATATCCGTACTTTCAGCAAGATATATTCTAATTGCTATCGGTACTCCGGAAGAGATTATGAATGATGCGGAAATATACCTGAAGATATTATCCGGAGGGCTGATATTTTCTTTCTTGTACAACTTTTACTCTTTTACATTGAAATCTATTGGGGATTCAAAAACCCCATTCATTTTTTTAAGTATATCCTGTGTTCTTAACGGAATCTTATGCTATTGCTTTGTTGCTTTGCTTGGACTTGGAGTGGTTGGATCAGCAGCTGCAACGATAATTGCACAGGTTGTGTCTTCTGTAATGTGCATATCATATGTTTACATAAAAGTTCCAATGATAAGCCTTAAGCCTAATGAGTTGGTTATGGACAAGTCTTTGTTGAGAAAGACAATAAAATACAGCAGCATTACGGCATTGCAGCAAATCAGCCTGTATATGGGGAAACTGCTGGTCCAGGGAGTTGTCAATCCCTTTGGAACAAACACCATAGCGGCATATAATACAGTAACCAGAATCGATGCTTTTGTGCTTTCCCCAGGTGACAACTTTGTAGTGTCTGTCTCTACTTATACTGCTCAGAACATGGGAGCAAGGAAGTGGAAAAGGATAATAGAGGGCTATAAAATCGGCAATATTATTATTACAATATATAATCTTGCTGTTGCCGCGATTGTATTTTTTGGAGCGGAGAAATTAATGCATCTGTTTATATCCGCTTCTGAAAGAGAGGTTATTATGATAGGAGTGGAGTATTTAAGACTAATGCCATTATTTTATGTGCTTACAGGCTTCTGCAATATCTTTCAGGGTATTTTCAGAGGAATCGGAAAGCTTCATATAACATTTTTCGCGACAGTTACGCAGGTATCTGCAAGAGTTATTCTGGCTTTAATATTCGCCCCCTATTTCGGCATTTCGGGCATATGTTATGCAGTTGGTATAGGGTGGGTAATTATGATTATATATGAGGGATTAATATATAGAAAGGAATATTTGAGGATGAAGGCATTTGATACTGCGCAAGATGTTCTTGATTCGGCTTGATAAATATGAAGGAGGGATAAAGGTGATTGATTATGAGGGACAGTATCCCGTATATGAGATTTCAGCCTCAAAAATAAAAAGCAATGCCCGCAAAATATATGAGATGTGCAGGGCCAACGGGATCGAGCCGGCAGGTGTTGTGAAGGGCTTCAGCGCAATACCGGAGGTGGCGGAATTATTTATAGAGGCAGGCTTTAAGACGTTAGGGGATTCGAGGATGAAGGAGATTATTAAGCTCCGGAGGGCCGGTATCAAAGGGGAGCTTATGCTTATCCGAATACCTATGCCATGTGAAATACCGGAGCTTGTAAGCTTTGCAGATTCAAGCCTGAACTCCGAAATGGAAACAATCAGGCTTATCAACAAAGAAGCAGGCCTGCAGGGAAAAGTTCACGGAGTCATATTGATGGTTGATTTGGGAGACCTGAGAGAAGGCTTTTTTAACAGGGAAGAGGCAATTGAAGCCGCGAAGGAAGTTGAAATGCTGGAGAATGTCAAGCTGTTGGGAATCGGTACTAATTTAGGCTGCTATGGTTCCATCAAGCCTTCTGAAAAAAACCTGAGAGAGCTGTGCCGGCTGGCAGAGTTAATTGAAAAAGAAATCGGAAGAAGCCTTGAGATAATATCAGGCGGAGCCAGCACCTCATTATCGTTATTAGTTAATGGTAAGATGCCTGAACGAATCAACCACTTGAGAATAGGTGAGGCAATCATTACTGCAAAGGATTTTCCCTATGTGTGGGGTATAGAAATGCCGGGGATTTACCGGGACCCAATGGTACTGAAGGCACAGGTGGTGGAAGTAAAAACGAAGCCAAGCTATCCGATAGGGGAAATATTTGTGGACGCTTTTGGCAACAGGCCGGTATATACCGACAGGGGAATGCGGAAAAGAGCAGTACTGGCGGTAGGGAACAAGGATGTCGGCGACTTTTCAAAGCTTAAGCCAAGGCATGAAGGAATTGAGATAATAGGGAGCAGCAGTGACCATCTGATACTGGATATTGAGGATTATGCAGGGGATATCAAAGTAGGGGATGTTTTGGAATTTGATACCTTTTATGCGGCAATGGTCTTTTTGTGCTCCAGTGATTGTGTCAGAAAGGCAGTTGTTGAGTGAACCCCTGCTGATATGAATGGTATTCAGAGCAAAATAAGCAGGAATCGGGCACTTAAGTGAATTGAATCCTGCTTATTTTTACTTCAATTAATGTTCTACCAGACTGGTTACAGGCACTTCAAGCTTATTTGAAGGTTGATCAAGGGGATGAATATCAGCAATTCCGGTTTCTTCGTCCACATTTTCAATATATATCGGTATTCCGTTATAGGTTACATGAGTCATAACCGGTGAAGCAGTAATGGCTTTTGCACGTCTTTGATCCATAGAATAAACCTCCTGTATTTTTTATTAAACATAGTTTTTGCATTAAAAATTCAATTATTCCTATTGAAGAAATAATTTCATCAGGAAATTACAACTGTAATTGCAGACAGCAAAAAGTGCCGCTAGGCATTGAAATTACTAGATTCTTAATTGCGCAAAAGAATTATTTAGCGCAATGTGACACAATATTACAAAAAACCGCATAGTTTTTATTCAATCACATTTTTCCTCACAATTAAGTTTAATATTGCAATTTAGCTTGATTTTTATTATCAAGTATGACATTATTAATAATATCTTAAATAATTAGTAAATAATGTAACACATATATATTTCAATAAGTACTAAAAATATAGTAAACGGTAGTTGAAATTTTGTGGTGAGTTATGACAAAGTATTTGAGAAATAAGATTTTGGAGGTACACAAGTATGGTTGGTACAGTAAAATGGTTCAATGGTGAAAAAGGTTATGGATTTATTACAGGAGAAGATGGCACGGATGTCTTTGCGCATTTTTCCCAGATAAATGCAGAGGGTTACAAATCACTTCAAGAAGGACAGAAAGTATCTTATGACGTAACAAACGGACCCAAAGGGCCTCAGGCAGAAAATATCACTATTATATAAGGTTGATATTTTACCCCTTGACAGCATGGCTGTCGAGGGGTTTTTAGTTACCAAAGGACACATGAGCTATATGCGGCTGCAGCCGCATTTTTTTTGTACAAAATTGGGGGTATTGATTGTACGGCTTGTTTTGCACCAAACTTGTCAGGTCTGTATATACTGTAATGAAAAGAAAAAGGAGGTATAGCTTGAAAGTAAAAGGTTTAATTATCACTGCTTGTATAGTCTTTGCCTTAGCTTCTTTCCTACCGGGATGTTCTGTATCATCAAGCAATAATACAAATATTAATCAGGAGAAGGAAGAGCCTAAGGTGCTTACAATATACAGCGGCAGGCAGGAAAAGTTCATAATACCGCTGGTTGAGAAATTTGAAGAGGATACCGGAATAAAAGTTAATCTTATTTCCGGAAAAGCAACAGAATACGCCCACAGAATAATTGAAGAAAAGGAAAATACTCAGGCAGACGTATTTTTATCAAATGACGGCGAGATATTGGAATATCTCCGCATAGAAAATATGCTGTCACCGATTAATTCAAAGCTTTTAGAGGAAGTTCCCGGGAATTATGTTGGGAAGGATAATACTTGGACCGCTCTTACCATAAGATATCGTGTGTTTATATACAATACGGATTTAATAACATTGGACGAAATGCCGGACTCCATTTTTGACCTGACGGATCCAAAATATAAAGGGCAATTTACCATGAACAGAGCAGGAAATGAATCGATGATTACCTACTTTGCTTCTATTCAGTTAAAATTAAAATTATTATAGTATAATATAATTAAGATAAAAACAGTATAGAGGATATACGATGGGAGGAAATATGAAATGATAAAAGTAGTTGCAAAAAGCTTTGCAAAGCCGGACAAGCTTGATAAGATTCTGAAGCTGTCGGCAGAGATGGTGGAAAAGACCGTTAAAGAAGAGGGCTGTATAAAGTATGAGCTTTTTCAGGATATAAAAGCTCCTGAAGTACTTGTTATCGTTGAGGAATGGGAAAGCGAAGAGGCCTTGAGCAGGCATATGGCTTCGGAGCACTTCAGAAGAATAGTGCCCCAGTTGAATGAGCTGAGGGAAAAAGCATCGGAAGTCAATATACTAAAAAAACTCTTTTGAAATAATGTTTCAGGCCCCGCGGCGACATTTGCCGCGGGGCCTTTTATTTTATGAATTCTGTTGTGAATTTTGCTGCTGATTCTGCTGCTGGTTGTTTTGTCCTTTGCCCATTATCTGAGGCAGCTGATTTATCAGTTGGTTCACATTGCCCGGATTGGCGTTGACCGGCAGGATGGAGACATTCTCACCATCTACCAGTGCCAAAGCATCGGTACTGATTCTGGCACCAAGGCCCAGAGCATCCATTCCTGCATTGCCGGTTCCCTGGTTTGAGCCTGCAGCTCCTCCGGACATTTTACCGGAGCTATTGCCGCCTCCGTATCCGATTGTTACGGAGATAATGGGTATTAAGGTCTTATCCCCTTGGGAAACAGGCTTTCCCAACAGTCCTTCATTTTGAGTAAAGGTTTCAATATTAGTGAACAGTGCATCAATATTCTGGGTTAGAGAAGTATTAACCTCCATAGTTTTCCTCCTTAGATATAATTACTTGTCAAATAAGCTTCATTAATAAGCGGCCCAAGTTGAGCTTTGCAGTGGCATCCAGATTGATATAGTCGCTGTTTGCCAGAAAGTCCGGTTTTTGATGCAGGGATTCCACATTTAATAACTGTGAAACCGCACTTACTGCACCGCAGGCCAGGCCTGTAACAAAAGGATCCCGGAACCCGTATTGAGTATTCACATGGATTTCGGTTGGTTTAAGACTTTTGAGAATATTGCCGCTCCTTTTGGTATATTGTTTTGGTTTCATTAATTTTGCTAAAACCCTTTTTTTCAGAAGATATACAAGTAAGAGGAATCCATTGCCTTCCTTAACTATCACTGACCTAAGCAGAGGATGAAGCCATCTTAATGTCAGGTGCATATCTGATCTGGCAGAGTCATAGCTTAGATCGATTCTTGATGCCACGGTAAACAATAAAAAAATAAAAAGCAGAAGAGACAGTAACAGTATAAACAGTAAAGTCATGGAATTAACCTCCATGTACGCATTTGTTCAGCCTTTAATAGTTTAACCATTTCGGACTTATTTACTGTGTCAGAATATACTGCCTCTTACATATATGACTATACAATATCCTGTCATTTATTTTTTTGCTTATATGAAGGCTGCCGTCACTTTGCAATTCAGCCTGGTATCAGCAAAATCGCAGTAAAAAAACAAAAAAATAAAAGAGCTTCAAAAGAAGCTCAAAGAACAGCAATGTGCAGCCGCTATATTCCGGACAATACCTCCAGAACTTCATTAATATCCGGCAGCTGACTGATAGGATATACCTTAATCCATCTGACAATTCCGTTTTCATCTATAATAATATTTGCTCGCTCTGATATTCCTTTTTTTTCTATAAAAATGCCGTAGTCCCGGGCAACCTGTCCATGGGGCCAGAAATCGGAAGGAAGACTGACGTTATCAATTGCAATTACTGCACTCCAGGCTTTTTTTGAAGGTACCGGGTCCACACTCAGGCCAAGGGGTACGGTATTGAGGCTATGGAATTTCTCCCAATTGACTTCCAAGGACCTCATCTGATCGGTGCAAACGGAAGTCCAGGCAAGAGGGTGCCATGAAAGCAACACCTTTTTTCCTCTGAAATCAGATAAGCGTATTATTTGCTCCTTGTTATCCTTAAGGGAAAAATCCGGTGCATTATCTCCTATTATAATACTCACTACAAACTCATCTCCTTTCTTGATTATGTATTAATCATACCATAAGTATTGTATCAGGGAAACAGGGGGTTTGGCACAAAGTTCCTATATTGTCATATTATATCGATTTAAGGTATAATAAGAGAAAAGAAGACAGAAAGAAGGTTGACAGTATGTTTAAAAGATATTTTAAAGTATGTCAGCTGTTCTTAGATTCATATCATAAAGGCTTGTTATGGGCTAGCCGGGAGACTGGCTTCGTCTGCTGCGTATCCGTGAACTACATGGACTGGAAAATATACTCAATGGAAGAATATAAAAACTTCGTAATAACAATTGTGCTTATATTCTCGCTTCTTATTATATCCGTTATTATGCTTGCAGCCTATATAAACAGAATCAGCAAGATAAAGAGAGAGCTGCAGATAAAAAATGAAGAGCTTACAGCATCCGACGATAAGCTTAAAAAGCAGCTTGAAGAGCATGAGAGAGTTCAGCACAGTTTGATAACCAGTGAGAAAAGATACCTTTTACTGTTTGAAAAAATGATGAACGCATTTTTTATATTTGAACCGGTTATTGACGAGGAAGGAATTATTTCCGATATACGCTTTCTTAAGGTAAATCCGGGGTTTGAACTCCATACAGGTCTGAAAGGAGCTGAAATAATCGGTAAGAAATGGATGGAGGTATATAATTATCCCAATAAAAATCTTCATATATACCATAGAATTTTGCTGACCGGAAAGCCTGAACATTTTGAAACCTACTATGAACAGGAGGATAAATATTATCTGACCAATGGATTTAAGATATCAGACAACGAAGTTGGGGCAATATTTGAAAATATTACACGATACAAAAAGGCAATCAAAGAAATAACAATGCTTAATGAAGAACTGGAGCATAAGGTTGCAGAGAGAACCGACGAGCTGCAAAACGCGTTAAACGAGCTTGAAGCTTTTACATATACAGTATCCCATGATTTGAAATCACCCCTCAGAGCCATAGAAGGCTACAGCAAGTTTGTAATTGAAGATCTGGAATCGGGACCGGGCGAGGAAACGGCGGAGATGATACATAATATCAGGAATATCAGCCTGGATATGATAGAAATGATAAACAAGCTGCTTGAATATTCAACTATGACTAAGACTGAAATAGCAAAGGAAAGCGTTGACTCAGGGGAGCTGTTCAAGTCAATAATTAATGAATTATTATCAGTCAATACAGACAGAAATATAGAGCTAAAGGCGGTAACGGAGCTGCCTGTTGTGTTTGCTGACAAAGTGATGTTTAAGCAGGTTCTGTACAATATACTGTCCAATGCGGTAAAGTTCACAAAACTTAAAGACCGGGCTATTATCGAAGTTGGCTGCTCAATTAATGAGGGAGAATACATTTTCCATGTCAGGGACAATGGGGTTGGGTTTGATATGCAATATTCCGGGAAGCTGTTTGGCATATTTCAGAGACTCCATACAAAAGATGAGTTTGACGGAAGCGGTATAGGGCTTGTTACGGTAAAAAAGATTATACAGAAACACGGAGGCAGGGTTTGGATAAAAGGCAGCATGGGACAAGGGGCAACAGTATATTTTACATTGCCTGTTGAAAGAGGTGGAATATATGCTGCAGGTAATGATTGTGGATGATGTGGATATTGTAAGAAAAGAGCTGAAAAGGCTGAAGCTGTGGGGTGACAAAACAGGCTTTGTCATCTCCGGTGAAGCATGTAACGGGCATGAGGCATTGGAAAAGCTCGAGGAAAGCAAGTTCGATATGGTTATTACAGACATAAGGATGCCTAAAGTAGACGGTATTGAGCTGCTTAAAGAAATAACAGGGAGAAAGCTTTGCCCCTGTGTTGTACTGCTTAGTGATTACAGTGAATTTGTGTATGCCAGACAGGGATTGGTATTGGGAGCTTTTGACTATATAATCAAGCCGGTGGCAGAAGAAGAATTGGAAAAGCTGCTTCAAAGAGCAAAGGAATATATATCCGAGAAAAGGCTTGAGGAGCAAAGGATTTTACAGCTGGAGCAAAAGCTGGTGGAAAAGGTGGATATGTTTTTCCCGCAGTCGGAGGTTAGCCAGCTTATTGATGCCATAATGGCAGGACATACAAAGACTATTGAAAATGCAGGGAGCATATTTGAAATAGTTTGTACAAATATGAATTGTGATTTGATTAAGGTGAAAAGCCTGCTAAACAGTATAATGCTTGAAATAACCAATAAAATATCAGCGAGCTGCAAATGGCTGGATAAATATACGGATATTAATGCTATAAGAACGATTGATTTTTCCGGAGCAAATGATTTGAATTCAATAAAAAACAGATTTGTTTCGGCTGTTGGGAGAATCTCCGGCTTGTTTGCGAGATTGAAACACGGCACGGAGGATAACGGGATTACAGGTCAGGTATGCAGGTATGTACTGGAGAATATTGACGGAAATATAACGCTGAGTGCAGTATCCGAATCCCTTTTCATGAGCAAATCCTATATCAGCGAGGTTTTTAAGCAGAAGACAGGCCTATCCTTCATAGAGTATCTGACTATTGTAAAAATGGAAAGGGCAAAAAAGCTTGTCGGGGACGGAAGGTTAAAGACATATGAGGTGGCAGAGCTTATGGGGTTTAAGGATATTGAGTATTTCAGCAGGTTGTTTAAGAAATATACAGGTATAACACCCACCGAATATCGTCAGGGCATGGAAGGAGAAAAATATAAAGACCCGAAAAAATTCGGGGTATAAACCCATAATTTTTCATTCATGAAATAAGGATAATTAAGTATTATTATACAGTAATACTGATTATCCTTATTTTATAGGAGACAAATATGAAGCAGATTGATGTATTGGTGGTGGAAGACTCATTCTATTCAGCAGATTTGAGTATAAGGGTATTAAAAAAAGCGGGATTCAATGTTCGGTATAAAATTGCTTCAAGCAGTATAACTATGCGAGAAGCTCTTAAGGACCGGCATTGGGATCTTATACTAAGTGATAATTATATGCCGGGTTTTGATGCACTTCAGGCTATTGAGATCAGAGACCAATCAGGAAGCCTGGCTCCCTTTGTGATTGTCTCGGAGTATATTCAAGAGATCGATATCAGGAAAGCAATGGAAAAGGGGTGTTGTGCTTATATAGCCAAAGAGGATCTGGATAAGCTGGCGCAGCATATTGAAAAAATTTTGGAATAATAAATTTAGAAATCCATTGATGTAATATTTGTGTCACAGGAGGAACTAATGGTCTTTAATAAAAATGAAAAAAAACTTGAAAGGATTGAAAAAGTGACTTTTGGTAATGAGTATCGGGAATTTTTAGGAAAGGGTGAGTTGGAATCCAATCAGATATCATTAAGAATAGCACTTACTTATATGATTGTAGTGGCATTGTGGATACTTTTATCGGATAAGATACTGGGATTGCTTGCGGCGGATAATGCAGTCATAACCAGGATAAGCATGATAAAAGGATGGGTTTATGTATTAATATCAGGCATATTGATTTTTGTTATAGTCAGTTATTCACTTAAGAGAGTGAAGATTGCAGAGGGAAAGCTTTATGACAGCTGTCAGAACCTGAGTGAAGCAAATATGGAACTGGAACACCTTGCATACCATGACCAGATTACAGGTGTCCGGAATAAAATTTCACTGATAAAGCGTATTAATGAGCTTGTCAGTTCAGATGACAGCAAGAAGATTGCAATTCTTATTGCAGATATTGATAATTTTAAGTACATTAATGATGCAATGGGGCATAGCATCGGCGATCAAGTGCTGATTAAATTCAGTTCTCGTCTTAAAGGCTTGGCTGGAGTGGATTCTACCGTATACAGGCTTGGCGGCGATGGGTTCGTAATAGCCTTGGAGGGCTATGAGGAGGCATCTTCTGTTAAAAGGCTGGCAGAAAGTTTGTTGAAGGACTTTAAGACCCCCCTTGATGTTAACGGCAGTAAATTATTCATTACAATAAGTATAGGAGTTTCAATGTATCCGGAAAATGGAGACGGTATGGATGAACTTCTTAAAAATGCGGATATTGCATTAAATAAGGCAAAAGCAACGGGGAAGAACAGAGTGGTTTTCTATAATAGAACCATGAATGAAGCAGTATCAGAGAGAGTAAACATAGAAAAGCATTTGAGAGCAGCGTTGATTAATAACGAATTTGAATTGTATTACCAGCCCCAGTGGGATATTGTCCAAAATAAGGTATCAGGCCTGGAAGCGCTGATAAGATGGAAAAACCCTGAACTTGGGTATGTAAATCCCCTTAAATTTATCAACATTGCTGAGGATACACATATGATTATTCCTATAGGTGAATGGGTATTGAAAAGTGCTTGCACGACCCTGAAAGAATTGCACAGGCAAGGCCATGAAGGGCTTTCCGTATCCGTCAATATTTCCATGGTCCAGTTGCTCCAGGATGATTTTGTATGCAAAGTAACCGGTATTCTTGATTATGCCGGCTTGAGTCCGGAGTATCTTGAGCTTGAAATAACGGAATCAGTATTGATGGAATCCTGTGATGCATTGGAAGGGAAGCTCAAGATTCTGAAGGACATGGGAATAAAAATTGCATTGGATGACTTTGGAAAGGGATATTCCTCGCTTAACTATTTAAAGCAGCTGCCGATATCCACTCTGAAGATAGATAAATCATTCATTGACACGATAGAGTCCGATAGTAAGCATAAATCCTTGACAAATGTTATTGTAAAGCTGGGAAGAATCATGGGACTGAGTGTAGTGGCGGAAGGTGTTGAAACTAAGGAGCAGTTGGATTATCTTACCAGGCACAGGTGTGATAAGGTCCAGGGGTATCTGTTCAGCAAACCGGTGCCGGGGGAAAAGGTCATCGAAGCTATAAGAGGGCTGAACGTCAGTTTTCGCTGATCAGCAAAAATATATGAAATATTTATTAAAAAGCGGTTCGTGAAGTGTACCGCTTTTTTTTCGGCAAAATGCATATGAAACTTATCAGCCTTATAATCACTCTATTATTGATTTTCACTGTAATGGTGAGATGTACGCTGCAGAAAGCCGGAAAAACTTTTATTAAAACAGTAAGTTTGGAAAAAGAAAACATTCAGCAAGAAAATTTGATGAATTATTATTAAGGAACCTCTTATCTTTGTTGACAGTGTTGGGGAAAATTAATATAATTACCGTAAGTATGGGACAGTTCCTGACTGTCCCAATTTACTGAAAAGGACGGAGTGGATCGGATGAGTAAGAGACCTGTTGTATTGGTTGTTATGGATGGCATAGGAATAAATGAAGAGGAAAAGGGCAATGCAGTGAAGGCTGCAAATACACCGACTCTTGATATGCTTATGAATCACAGTCCGTATACATTGATAAAAGCCCACGGCACGGCCGTTGGCCTCCCTTCTGATGAGGACATGGGGAATTCAGAGGTAGGTCATAACGCTTTAGGCAGCGGACAGATTTTCAGCCAGGGGGCCAAGCTGGTAAATGAGTCAATAGAGAATGGAAAAATGTACAGTTCCGATACATGGCGAAAGATAGCCGGAAATTGTGTTGCTAACGGCTCCGCCTTGCATTTTATCGGACTGCTGTCAGATGGTAATGTACATTCCAATATTGCCCATTTGAAATCAATGATTATCAGGGCCAAGGAGGACAAAATCAAAAAAGTGAGGGTTCATGCCCTGCTTGACGGCAGGGATGTACTGGCAACATCGGCTTTGGATTATGTTGAACAGATGGAAAAGCTGTTCAAGGAACTGAACGACGGCAGCTTTGACGGAAGAATAGCCAGCGGCGGCGGAAGAATGAAGATTACCATGGACAGATATGAGGCAAACTGGGATATGGTAAGGCTTGGCTGGGATACCCATGTATCGGGCAAGGGCAGGCAGTTTGGTTCTGCCAGTGAAGCAATATGCATATATAGGGAGGAACTCCCCGGGGTAATTGACCAGGATCTGCCTCCTTTTGTAATTGCAGAAAACGGCATTCCGGCAGGTACTATCAATGACGGAGACAGTGTTGTGCTGTTTAATTTCAGAGGTGACAGGGCGTTGGAATTGAGCATGGCTTTTGACTATGAGGATTTTGACAAGTTCGAAAGAGGCAGGTACCCCAAGGTTATATTCTGCGGTATGCTTCAGTATGACGGTGATTTGAAGCTGCCTAAGAATTTCCTGGTCTCTCCTCCGAATATTAAGAATACATTATCCGAGCATCTGGTTAAGCACGGTATAAAGCAGTATGCAGTATCTGAGACACAGAAGTACGGGCATGTGACATACTTCTGGAATGGCAACAGAATCGAGAAGTTTGACGATAAACTTGAGGTTTTTGAGGAGATACCTTCAGACAGGGTATCCTTTGATGAACGTCCCTGGATGAAGGCTGCGGAAGTTACGGATAAGCTTATAGATGCCTTGAAATCCGGCAAATACGACTTCTTGAGAGCCAATTACCCCAATGGAGATATGGTTGGACATACCGGCAGCTTTAATGCCACCAGAATAGCAGTGGAAGCCGTTGACCTTTGCCTTGCAAGAGTCATAAAAGCAGCGGATGAGGCCCGGGCCATACTCATCATTACGGCTGATCATGGAAACGCAGATGAGATGCTTGAAAAAACAAAAGGAGGCACTGTAAAGGCAAAAACCAGCCATACACTCAATCCGGTTCCTTTTATAATACACGACAAAGTGCAAAGGCACGAAATAAAGGAAGGGAGCTTCGGGCTTGCAAATATTACCGCAACTATAACAACCCTGCTGGGAATCGACCACCCGGATTGCTGGGAAGAAAGTATAGTATAAAAAATCTATTGACAAATAATAAAATACGTAATATATTACTTAAGTCGGTAATATATTACGTATTTTTTAATTCCTCATCTCCAACATATTGGAAGAGACGCTGAAAGATGCCGGACAAGGCATAATAAGCTTTAAGCTTAAGAATATGAATATAATGCCCTGCAGGTCATGAGGAGCCTGCGGATTCCCGGATATAACCAGGATAGAGCCTCTGCTGAACTGCTGCAGGCTATTTGCCGAAGAAACTGAAATGAGGTGGCTTGGGGGCCTTGCCTTCGGAGGGGGGCCGTTGATAAACGGAGCTTTTATACCGGCCCTTGGCGGCTTACATGAACAATAACGCCGGAAAGCAGGCACGTCTTAACGGAAATATCGATTATGCAAGAAAGGTTTATCTTGAATAGGCCAAAAACAGTAATATATAGTCACGTATAAGCATACTTTGACTATACATTACTGTTTTTTCTTTTTATTATGTCAGTGCACTCCGTCGGCTATTTTACATAATTATCAAAGTAGCCCTGAATATACACAATAGGGGTACCTTTATCCCCGCTGCCTGAGGTCAGGTCGCAGAGGGAGCCTATCAGGTCTGTAAGCTTTCTGGGGGTGGTGCCTTGGGCCTCCATGCAGCCTACCAGGTTTGAGCCTTTGCACCTAATGTATTCAGATACGGCTTTTTTCAATTCTTCCCCCTTTAAATGAGCAAAGTTATTATCGGCAATATACTTCAGTTTTATTTCGTTAGGCGTCCCTTCCAGTCCGGAGGTATATGCAGGGGATACCACAGGGTCGGCAAGCTCCCAAATCTTGCACACCGGATCCTTAAAAGCCCCATCGCCATAAATCATAACCTCCACTGTCCTGCCTGTCTTTTCTTTCAGCATAGCTTGAATTTTTTCAACTACAGGCTGGCAGTTGCGGGGGAAGAGCTTTACGCTGCTTTCCGTTGATTTGTTTGAACCCAGCAGTCCGTATACCTCATTGAAGCCGCTGCCGCCAACGGGTGAAGACATAATGTCATCCAAGCCGTATACCTTTTCTCCGCCGTTTTCCTTCAGTATTCTTTTTGTCCTGGCTCTTGTGTGAATATCGCAGCAGAGTACATTTTTTGTATGCTTGAGAATGGTTAAGGGGTTGTTGGAGAATATTATTTCACACTCAATGCCTTGTTCGTTGATTATGGATTTATAATATTCAATATAATCAACACCGGTAAAGGTATGCCTGCTGTATCCGAAGTATCGGCGAAAATCACCTTCTGTCAATACATCCGACCAGGGATTCAGGTTCTTTTCGCTGAAGGTGTCTATATCTATCAATTGATTTCCCACTTCATCGGTGGGATAACTGAACATCAGTACCGCTTTCCCTGCTCCTTTTGCAATACCCTTAAGGCATATGGCAAACCGATTACGGCTCATGATAGGGAATATTACTCCGATTGTACTGCTTCCGAACCTTGATTTAATATCTTCTGCGATATCATCTATTGATGCAAAGTTACCCTGCGCCCGGGCAATCACCGATTCAGTAACAGCAACAATATCACGGTCATTAATGCTGAAACCTTCTGATTCTGAAGCTTTTAATACAGTATTCACGACAATATCTGCTATATTGTCCCCCTGCCTGATAATAGGGGCACGGAGCCCTCTTGAAATAGTACATGTTATTCTTTCCATAAAAATCTCTCCTCAACCGTATCAGATTATCGGATATATAGTGTTTCCATACTATACTATACAATAGCATTTGACATAAGTAAAATTAAAACTATTTGTTTCAACAATTATATTTACAAAAACTGCAGGAAACTGTTATGTTTTTCATATTTATTATGTTATAATAAATATTGCTTAAGATCTGTTATATTCCTTCCGGATAAAGTGATATCAGGTACGGAGCATCAGCGTAAGAAGGGTGTGCAGGTATTGAGGGGTATTAGCCGGTAAAAAGGGAGGAATAAAGGAACTATGATTGAGAAAAGGAGACACAAAAGGCTTCCTTTAAAACTGGAACTGAAGATTTCTTCATTGTTCAGGCAGGATTATGAAATAATTGATGATATTAATGAGGGTATTGAGATTAGGAATATATCTAAGACAGGTATAGGATTTTTCTGTACTCATGAGCTGCCGCTGAACTATTATTTTGATGCGAAGATCCAGCTTACACCGGATAGCCATTTCTATGCAGTAGTGAAGATAATACGGATGGAAAAGCTTGAGGAAGGATACTTTGCAGGCTGTGAGTTTATAGGATTGGCAGATATATTGAGCATGAGGGTTGATATGTACGAGGATGAACTGAATAATATTTAGATTCGGGGCGGTATTTATTCCGCCCCGTAGTTATTAAATTATTCAAGGGGGTTCTCGATTAGTGTGGCAAATTGAAAATCATGATCGTGGCAGGCGTCAAAGGTAGTCGTATCACTGGCGAAGTGAACATGCCTGCCGCCGTCGACCGGAACCTGAAGGCCTGTTGTTCCTCCTACCCCGTGTATATGACCGAAGAAGAAGTCTGTATCGGTCATGAAGGTGTGCACATGTCCTCCGGGAACAAATATCACTTCACTGGTGACTCCTGCAAATCTGTGGTTATGTGCTTCCACGTCTTGTGAAGGAAGCATTGTACTTCCCAAGAATTCATGATTATGGGTCTGAGTCTCCTCGATGAATTTGTATTCATATGAGGATTCTTTCTGCTGTACATATTTTTTTTCTTTTTTTGAACCGAAAGTTACCATTGGCATCATTATTTCCCTCCTTTCGCTGCAATATTTTTAATATAACGGTTTGTCCCAATACACAATATGCAGCAGCCTGAGGGATGTTACTGTTAATTAAGAGGACACGGGGGACACGGGGACGTTTCTCCTGTCCCGCTTTCAGCGGGACAGGAGAAACGTCCCCGTGTCCCCCCCGTGTCCTCTTAAATCCTGTTAGTCTTTGTAATTTGAAAGTGCAGTACTTGTGGTGTTAATTGCATTTTCTATGGCATTCAGGGTATTTTGAATCTGCTGCTTGTTTTCAGGTTTTTCGGCTGAATTAAGAGCCTGATTCAATGAGGTTTTAGCATTGTTAAGCTGGCTGAAAACCTCCTGTACTTGCTGTTTTGCATTCTTTCCCGACATTTATTCGTACCTCCGTATGTTTATAATTTGATTTACAATATTATTATCTTAATTTTGCAGGAAATAATGCTTGAACTAAATGGATGTTAAGACAATTCCTATCAAGTTGCCACATTGTACAACAAATGTTAAAATAAGCTATGATGTATATAAAATTGCCCGGAGGGATATAATATGAAGCTGATTTCATGGAATGTAAATGGTCTCAGAGCCTGTATACAAAAGGGCTTTTTGGAATATTTCAGAGAAGCGGATGCTGATGTTTTCTGCATTCAGGAGAGCAAGCTGCAGGAGGGGCAGGTGGATTTGAAAATTCCAGGCTATCATCAGTATTGGAATTATGCTGAGAAGAAGGGCTATTCAGGGGTTGCCGTTTTCAGCAAAGCTGAGCCGTTGAACTTCACTTGCGGAATAGGCAGGGAAGAGCATGACAAGGAAGGAAGAGTAATTACTCTTGAATATAATGATATGTATATTGTTACGGTATATACCCCCAATTCCCAGGAGGAACTGGCAAGGCTGGGCTACAGAATGCAATGGGAGGATGAGTTCAGGAGTTACATAAAGGGATTGGACGGCAAGAAGCCTGTTGTGGTCTGCGGGGATATGAATGTGGCGCATAAGGAAATAGATTTGAAGAATCCGGGCAGCAACAGGAGAAATGCAGGATTCACCGATGAGGAAAGAAACAAGTTCAGCGAATTTTTGGAAGCGGGTTTTATAGATACCTATCGGTATTTCTACCCTGACAGGGCAGGTGTTTACTCCTGGTGGTCATACCGCTTCAATGCAAGAGCTAATAATGCCGGATGGCGCATAGACTATTTTTGTGTTTCTGAAAGGCTGGCCGAGAGGCTGATCAGCGCGGATATTCATTCGCAGGTACTGGGATCGGACCACTGTCCGGTAGAATTGATTATGAAATAACGAGGCGAAAAGATATCCTCCATTTCTATAAGTTGTGGGTACCGTTTTCGTTGTCCATTAGGCGGTTAACATTTTTCCCGCCTCGTTGAAACGCCCGGGTAGGTTTTTGCAAGTGTGCAAAAACCCTTATTGAAATCTTGTTATAACAGAACAGGGGATGCATATGATTAAAACTTTTGATGAGTTGGGAATGGATGAGCGTCTGATTGAAGGCTTGAAAAAGCAGGGGATCACGGAACCGACACCAATTCAGGCCGATACCGTTAAACTAGCTTTGGAAAACAAGGATATAGTCGGACAATCACCTACGGGAAGCGGAAAGACTCTGGCATTTCTGCTTCCTATTTTTCAAAGGGTGGATGCCGGCAAAAGAGAGAACCAGGCAATAGTACTGGAACCGACCCATGAGTTGGTGATGCAGATAGAAAAGCAGGCAAGGCTGCTGGCTGCAAACTCAGGCATTGCCGTTACTTCCGCAGCAATTATAGGAGAAGTGAACATCACCCGGCAGATAGAAAAGCTGAGAGAGAAGCCCAATATAATCATAGGTTCCGCAGGAAGGGTGCTGGAGCTTATTAAAAGAAGAAAAATCAATGCCCAGACGGTAAGAACCATAGTCATTGATGAGGGAGACAGAATGCTTGACGAGCACAATTTGGGCACTGTCAGGGAGGTTATAAAAACCACCTTACGGGACAGGCAGCTTATGGTCTTTTCCGCCACCATAGGTGAAAAAGCCTTGAGTACCGCAAGGGAATTCATGAAGGATCCCCAGGTAGTCCGAATTGAAGACAGAGGAAAAATAAGTCCGGATATCCGGCATATATACCTGGCAGCTGAGAAAAGGGATAAGATTGAAGTACTTCGTAAACTGGCGGCATCAATGAAGCCTGAAAGAGCCATAGTATTTATTAATAAAAGCGAGGAGCTGCAGCTGACGGCTGCAAAGCTTAAATATCATCATCTCAGCGCTTGTGATATATCCGGCAGCTCTTCAAAGGAAGAGCGGAAAAAAGCATTGGAGGGCTTCAGGAAGGGTGATATAAAGCTATTGGTTGCCTCCGATATAGCAGCCAGAGGGCTGGATATAAAAGGGGTAACACATATATTCAATCTGGACCTGCCGGAAGACCCCAAAGGATATTTGCACAGGGCAGGAAGGACAGGAAGGATGGGGGAACCCGGCACGGTAGTCTCTATTGTTACAGAAAGGGAGGTTCCTTTCTTAAGAAAATGTGAAAGGGATCTCAAAATAAAAATATATGAAAAGATAATCGCCAGGGGAAAAGTGCTGGATCCTCCCCAAAGTAAAACGTCAGCAGGAAAAGGGGCCGGGAGATAAGCTGATATACCGCATATAGCTTCCCGGAGAGGCGTTATATATTTGGAATAAATAAACCAAATATGAATATTCATGATATAATTACTTTTTAATCATTCATTGTATTATAATAATAAATGTTATTAATGAGTGATTAATGAAATGCACATATGGAGGAGGCAGCAGTATTAAAAATCTTACGAGTAGAAGTGCATAGGGATGGGTACTTTATAGATCGAAAATTTGTGGGGTTGGCTGACATACCAGGCATTAAATCTATTTATATGGTGATGAATAGAAATCAAAAATGAGCGGTCAATGTTTGTACTCTGCTAGTATTATTGAGATAGGAGGGATTACGTTGATAAAAATTGGCATAATAGTTCCTAACGATTTAGTAAATATTGCAAAATCAGCTGCAGAGGGAATTGAAGATGAAATAACGATTTTATATGGTTCAATGACTGAAGGAATTAGTTTAGCTAAACAACTGGAAGAGTGCAACTATGATATTATTATTACGCGTGGCGGGACACAAGTTTTATTAACCCAGTCTAATATTAATATACCAGTTATATCAATTCCAATAACTCCGATAGATGTTTATGAAGCTGTTAATGAGGCTGAAAAGATTAGTAAAGATATATCGTTTATTGTATCTCAAAATATGATTTCGATAATCGAAAGTTACATAAAAATAAGTGGTAGAAATTTTAAGGTATTTCAAATTAAAGAAGAATCAGAAATTGAAAAAAAAATAAGGGAACTTGCCACAGAAGGGAAAAAGGTAGTAGTTGGCTTAGGTACGATAGCTAAATATGCTAGTTCATATGGTTTGGTACCTATAGTGATTAAATCGGGCAAGGAATCTTTTTTATCTACTATTATGGAAGCAAAGAGAATTGTTAATGCTACAAAAAAAGAAAAGAAAGATAAAGAAAGAATAAAAGCCATTATTGAGCATACTATTGAAGGTATAATATGCGTAGACAAGAAAGGTCATATAATTATTATCAATGAAGTTGCACGGAAATTACTTAAATGTGATAATAATGGGTTAGTAGGTAAGATGATAAGTTCGGTTTTACCGGATCTCCAACTTGAAGATACTTTATATAATGGTATAATGGAGACGGAAGTCATTAAAAATTTAAAAGACACTAAAGTTATGGTTTATAAAATACCTATAATTGTCGATGACGAGATAGAAAATGCGGTAGCTGTTTTGAGAGATATAGATGAAATACAAAAGGCAGATGAAAAAATACGGCAGGACATAGCTGTAAGCGGTCATTTTGCCAAATATACTTTTAACGATGTAATAGGGTGCAGCGAATCTATAAGAGAAATAGTCAGAATAGGAAAAGAGTATGCAAAGGTTAACTCTACTGTTTTAATGGAAGGGGAAACCGGAACGGGTAAAGAAATTATTGCACAGAGCATACATAATTACAGCAATAGATCTAATAAGCCGTTTGTTGCTGTTAACTGTGCAGCACTATCGGAAAGCTTGTTGGAATCTGAATTATTTGGATATTCCTCCGGTGCTTTTACAGGAGCTGATCGTAAAGGTAAAAGAGGCTTGTTTGAACAGGCTCATACGGGTACTATATTTCTGGATGAAATATCTGAGATAAACCCATTATTACAAGGAAGATTGCTTAGGGTTCTTCAAGAGAAGCAAGTAATGAGGATAGGAGATAATAAGCTTATTCCTGTTGATGTGAGAGTTATTTCAGCCACGAATAAAGATTTGCATAACCTTGTTGTTGCCAAAAAATTTAGAGATGACCTATACTACAGGCTCAATGTCCTAAGAATAGAATTAATACCTTTAAGGTACAGAAGGGAAGACATACCTTGTCTGATAGATTATTTTCTAAGAGCTTATTGTGCAAAATTAGGCAAAGAGAATATTGTTTTTACTTCCGAAGCAGCAGAACATTTATCAAAGTATGACTGGCCAGGTAATACTCGTGAAGTCAGAAATTTTTGTGAACGATTGGCTGTAATGGCAAAAAAAACAATAATTACATTAGAGGATGTAACCAATCATATAATAAATATTGGGGTTAATTACAATAATGCAGATGAACTTGTTGATATTGTCGGAAAAAATAAAAACCTATCAAAAGACAACTTAAATCTTAATAACATGACAAAGCAAAGTATTGAACTTGCTTTAATACATTCTAATGGAAGTATAACTAATGCTGCAAAAGAATTAGGAGTTTCAAGAACTACCATATGGAGAAAGATGAAAAAGTATAACTTATTGGTTAAAAAATGAAACACGGCTACTTAAAGCGTTGCATAATGAAACACATTTGAAACATAAAGAATTTAACATGCAGTAGCAATGCTGATATTCTAATAATGGAAGCTATGCCTTACTAGTTGGCATAGCTTTTGCTATTAATTAGTGTAAAAGAAATTAGTGCGAAAATCAATATAGAAAGAATTACATTATTAAGGGAGGAAATTTTATGGAAAGAAGAACATACTTACAGATTCCTGGGCCAACAAATATTCCCGACAGGATATTGAGGAGCTTATCTCAGCCATTGATAAATCATAGAGGTCCGGAGTTTGGAGAATTACTGACAAAATGCGTTGAAGGTCTTAAGAAGGTTTATAAAACAAAAAATGATATACTAATATTTCCGAGTTCAGGTAGTGGCGTAATAGAATCCGCAATAGTAAATTTGTTTTCTCCCGGGGATACAATATTAACAGCTTCCATAGGGGTATTTAGTGAAAGAGCAGCTACGATAGCTGAAAAATTCGGGTTGAATGTTATTAGGATAACAAAGGAATGGGGAGAGTCAGTCAAACCTGAAGATGTTAAGAAAGTATTAGAAGAGGATACAGACAAAAAGATCAAAGGAGTTTTTGTACCACACAATGAAACTACTGCTGCTGTTGCAAGTGATATAAAAGGAATTTCAGAAGTTATAAAAGAAATCAACCATCCAGCTGTTCTAATTATTGATGCAGTAAGCTCTTTAGCATGTTTGCCTATTGAAACAGATGATTGGGCAATAGATATTGTACTGACTGGCTCTCAAAAAGGTTTAATGCTGCCCCCGGGAATGGGAATTGTATCAATTAGTCCTAAAGCTTGGGAATTGGTAGAAAAGTCAACATTACCAAAATGGTACTGGAGTTATAAGGCTGTTAAAGAAAGAATGGAGATTAAAGAATTTCCTTATACACCGGCGACTACATTATTATTCGGCTTAAGTGAAGCCCTCGATATTATCGAAGAAGAAGGATTAGAAAACGTAATTGCAAGACATGAACTATTGGCCACAGCAGTAAGAGAAGCAGCTAAAGCTATGGGGTTAAGTATATTTACTGAGGAAGGATATGAGTCTAATTCCGTTACCGCAATTATTATGCCAGAAGGTATTAGTTACAAAGATTTAGCTGGTATATTAAAAACTAAATTCGGCGTTGTTGTTGGAGGAGGTTTACAGAAGCTTAAAGGAAAAATATTAAGAATCGGACATTTAGGTTCTATCCATAAGGCAGATATTTATGCAATAATGTGTGCTGTAGAAGCGGCATTGTTTGAATTGGGATATAAGGTAGAACTTGGATCGGCAGCTAGAGCAGTTTCAAAAGTTTTTTTAAATGATAAGTAAGATAAATCTTTAGCTTAAAGCAGAAATGCAATAATTGCTTGAATATTACAAAATGGAGGTATTTAAATGTATTATACTACTAAGGAAATTGAACACAAATTTGTTACAGATGTTTTTATGCATCTTGGAGTTAAGGAAGAACATGCTAAGATGGCCGCAGATGTAGTAGTACAGTCAGATATTACTGGTGTAACTACTCACGGATTGGCTCGGATGCCGATGTACGTAAGAAGATTATTACAAAAAACAGTTAACCCAACTCCAAATATTAGACAAACAAATGATTCTGAGAATCTAATAGCTTTAGATGGAGATAATGGTCCGGGAAATGTAGTAGGACCAACAGCTATAAATATGTGTATAGAGGCAGCAAAAAAACACGGGATTGCAGCTGTATCAATCAAATATAGTAACCACTACGGTGTTGGGAATTATTATGCATGGAGGTTTGCTGAAGCAAATCTTATAGGCATTACTATGACAAATAGTACTCCCAGTATGGCTCCAACCGGAGGTAAGACACCTATGCTGGGAACAAATCCAATAACTATAGCAGTTCCGGCAGGAAAACGTTATCCAATATGTTTAGATATGGCTACCAGTGTTGTAGCAAAAGGGAAATTATTAAAAGCAGTTGAGGCAAATAGTAAAATTCCATTTGAATGGGCAGTTGATAAAGAGGGAAGACCTACAGATGATCCGAATGAAGCATTGGAGGGCTCATTATTAGCAATTGGTGGATATAAAGGATACGGTTTAGCTATGATTATAGAAATTCTTTCAGCAGTTATATCCCAATCAGCTTATGGATTAGATATTGGAGATAAATTTGATGCTGATTGTACAGACCAAGAAAAAATAGGTCACTTTATGCTTGCTATAGATGTTTCCAAATTTTTGGATTTAGATACATTTAAGAAATCTATGGATCAATATATAGAAACAATGAAGAATACTGAAAAGGCTGCCGGAGTAGAAGAAATATATGTGCCGGGTGAATTGGAATTCTTAAGAGCTGAAAAAATAAAAGAGACGGGAATTCCTGTTCCGGAAGGAATACAAGCAAAGATGCTAAAAATTGCAAAAGATGTAGGAATAGGATCTGATATTAAGACTATAGATGATTTGTTTGACAGATATAAATAATAAAATTGAAGAGCTGTAGGTGAAACTCTACAGCTCTCATTCCATTTTTTACAAAAAGTGCGAGGTGCCTTAATGAAACAGTATATTGATTTACGGTCAGATACAGTTACTCAACCAACCCAAGAGATGAGAGATGCCATATATAATGCTATAGTAGGGGATGACATACTGGGTGAAGATCCTACAGTAAAGGAATTAGAAGAGCTGGCAGCAAAAATGTTCAATAAAGAGGAAGGACTTTTTGTTAGCTCGGGAACTATGGCTAACCAACTAGCAGTTATGACTTTTACTAATAGAGGAGAAGAAGTCATTGTTGGAGACACATCCCATATATACAATTTGGAAGTGGGTGGCCTATCAGCCTTGTCACAAGTTCAAACCAGACCAATACATGTTCCGGATGGCATTTATGATATAGATATTCTGGAAGAATTAATACAGCCAAAGGGGATACAATCACCGAAAACTGGATTAATATGCATAGAAAATACTAATAATTTGAATGCTGGTTTAGTAGTACCAGTAGATAATATTAATGAAGTATGCAATTTAGCTAAAAAAAAGGATATCCCTGTTTATATGGATGGTGCAAGGATATTTAATGCTGCAATAGCGTTAGATATGAATGTAAAAGAAATTGTTAAGAATACGGATGCGGTTATGTTTGCATTATCAAAGGGTCTGGCTGCTCCTTTTGGAGCTGTGCTGGTAGGAAGCAAGGAGTTTATTAATAAAGCAAGGTGGTTCAAGCAGCGCATTGGCGGGGGTTATAGACAGGCAGGATTTATGGCCGCACCGGGAGTATTGGCATTAAGAACTATGATATCGCGAATTTCCATAGATCACGATAATGCTAAATTACTAGGTAATGGCTTATCAAATATAGTTGGTCTAAGAATAGATACAACACGAATACATACTAATATCGTTTCCGGGTCCATTGAATTGTTGAATATTACAATTGAGGACTTCTTAAATAGGTTATTGAGCAAAGGAATAAAAGCTAAAAGGATTTCAGAAACATCCTTTAGGATGGTAACACATTTGGGTATTGATGAATCTCATATTAATTATGTTATAGAATCTGTAAAAGATATAATTACTGATTTATGATTATTCATTGTAGCCGTTTACATAATAATCATGATATTGTCCAAAAAATAATGAGGAGGATGCTACGGGCAATGTAGAATAACATTATAATGAACATGTCATTTTATCTTATTGACATAATAATTTATATAGAATAAAATACTTATAATACTTTTTATCCATGAACGATACAAATTACCGGATTAATACTAATGTTTGATGACATTGTTAGTTAGATTTAACAAATAGAATTATTACCTATCATGCAGCCCTGCCTAGTACATTAGGAAAATCGGGGGGAGGGGTAAAATGAGTGAGGATACTATACTAATAGGAGGGTATTCGAACTTTCCCAGCGGAGCAGCTGCAAAGGAAGTCTATGGGATGTTAGGTGTAGCGCTTGAGATTGACCCAAAGACGGGAAAAATAGTAAACGCTGCTACTACTCTTCTGACAGATGTGACAAAGAATTTTGTGAGCCGAATATTAGTAGGACAAAACATGAACGAAGGTTTAAAAGAGCCAATTAAATCAATCGAAAGAAGATACTTCGGGAGAAATAAGAAAGCATTAATAGCTGCATTAATGGATGCACACAGGATCTACGAAAAATACCTGGAGGAAAAGTATAATCTTTAAAAAAGGAATAGTGAATGACCGCAGGGCTGCTGTGTTATTTATTGTAGAGTTAACAACTCTATCAAACATAAATAAGTATTCAGGAGGTTATGAATACTTATTTTTTATTTTTAATAGTCTGAATATTCATCCTATTAAAAAATCAGAACGCAGTGCTGCCCGAATACTGAAAATCGAAGCAATGATTTTAAGCCTAAAGGGGGTGAGCCTATATTACAATGGGTCATTCGCTAAAGTATGATTCATTTTTACAATACAAGGAGGGTGAGAAAGTGGAAAAGATGTATGCTGAAAGGCACAACAAGCTGCTGGAGGTAATGAGAGACAAAGGATGGGACTGTGTGATTTTATGGCCGTCGCCAAACATGTATTATATGACGGGTTATTATCCAAAACCAGATGAGCGATTGCAGATAGCTTTTATCCCTGTGCAGGGAGAGCCGGTTCTTATAGTTCCGAGATTATACTCTGGCGAATCCAAGCATAAATGCTGGATAAAGGATCAAAGAAGCTGGATAGATGGCGACGATATACTTGCTTTAACCAAGGATGTAATAAAAGACCTTGGTTTAAAAGACGCACGCATAGCCCTGGATGATACTATGGGTTTTTTGCAGGTATCAACCATTCAAGCAGCGTGTCCAAAAGCTGAATTCGGTTTAGCCGGTACAGTGATGTCTCCGCTCAGGCTTGAAAAGGGTCCGGAGGAAATCGCGTTAATGCAAAAATCCAGTCAAATAAGCGATGAGGTAATGCAAATAGGTATCGATGCATGTTTGAGCGGACAAAACGAACAGCAGCTAGTTGACTTAGTGGAGTATGAATTAAGGAAAAGGGGTATGGCCAACGGTTTCAGCAACCTGATTGCCTCAGGTACTCACAGTGCTCTTCCGCACCATGTTTCGAGCAAAAGAGTTCCTCAAAAGGGCGATGCGGTATTTCTTGACATAGGCGGTGCCTATGAAAGATATTGGTCGGATATAACAAGGACTATTCATATAGGACCACCATCCGCTAAATTTATTGAAACGTACGAAGCGGTTAAAGAAGCCCAGCAGAGGGCAAGTGAGGCAGTAAAGCCCGGAGTTACTGCGGAAGAAGTGCATGAAACAGCCTTTGGATACCTGGAAAAGAAGGGTCTTAGCAAGTATTTCTTCCACAGGGTCGGTCATGGAATGGGTCTGGAAGGTCATGAGCTCATTTCGATTAATAGGGGAAACCACCTTGTATTGAAACCAGGAATGACTTTTTCTGTTGAGCCGGGAGTATACTTCGAGGGTGAATTCGGTATCAGAATTGAAGATACTGTAGTAGTGACCGAAACCGGTCATAAATCGTTAACTGAGTTTACGCGTGACCTGATTGTTCTGTAAGCATTGTTTGTTTATTGACATTAGATATATATCTGATAGATAAATAAAAGGAGGAGAAAGTAAATGAAGAGAATGCGTTATCTTGCACTGGTTATGGTTCTTGTTATGCTGTTGAGCGTAGGTTGTAGCTCAAGCGGCGGAGAGGCCCCGGGGGCAGAGGCACCAAGTGAAGCAGGAAGCGAGGCTAGTACTCCAGCGAAAACCACATTGGTATATGGAGTTGGTGTGGATGCAACAACCATGGACCCGCATTTTGCGAACAACACTCCAACCGGAAATGTATCATTCCAGGTACACGAGAATTTGACAGCTTTTGATGATCCAAAAACAATGAAACCGGTGGGTAAATTGGCAAAGGATTGGAAAATTTCTGAGGATGGGTTAACATGGACATTCAATTTAAGGGAAGGAATAACCTTCCATGATGGAGCGCCATTTAATGCGGAAGCGGTAAAGAAAAATTTTGACCGGATACTGAATCCGGATTTAGGTGCTCCGCGCCGATCAAACTTCAAAATGATAGACAGACTGGAAGTTGTAGATGAGTATACTGTAAACATAATAACCAATGTCCCCTATGCTGCGCTTCCTCAACTTCTTACCTGCTATAACGCAAGCATATTGAGCCCTAAAGCAACTGAAGAGTATGGAGATCAATACTCTGCTCATGCTTCAGGAACAGGTCCCTTTAAGTTGGGTGAATGGATACCCGGAGAATCAATGACACTGGATAGGAATGACAATTATTGGGGTGAAAAGCCCAGTTTAGAAAAATTAGTGTTTAAAATAATACCGGAGGATGCCAGCCGTGTAATGGCGGTACAGACCGGAGAAGTAGATTATATTTCCAATGTACCTCCCTTTGAAATTGAAAACTTGAAATCTAGTGGGGATGTTACAGTTGAGATGCACGAAGGTTTCCGCACAATATATCTTGGAATGGTCATTAACAGACCTCCCTTTGATAACATCAAGGTTAGACAAGCATTGAACTATGCAATCGACCGTGATGCGATTATAAACGATTTCTTGGAGGGCTCTGCTACTTATGCAATAGGTCCCGAAGCAACCTCAATACCGGGGGCATCAAGTGATCTCTTTAAGTATACCTATGACCCGGAAAAGGCAAAGGCTCTTCTGGCTGAGGCAGGGTATCCCGATGGATTTGAAATAAGATTTGTAAGTCCCCATGGTCGTTATATAATGGACAGACAGATAGCAGAAGCGATTCAGGCACAGCTTAGCAAGGTAGGAATAAAAGCGAATCTGCAGATACTCGACTTTTCGCTGCTGCTTAACATGCTGCCTACAGGAAAGGACGCGGAATTAATGTTGATGGGTAAAGGCTCACCTGCCTCCGATCCGGATTTTGACTTAACAAATTATTTTACTACCGATGGGACAAACAACTGGTATTTTATATCGGACCCGAAAATAGATGAGCTCACTGAAAAACAGCGGGCAACGATGGACTTAAACGAGCGCTATGAGGTTTTACAAGAACTGCAGGAAAAGGTACAGGAAGAACTGCCTTGGGCATCACTCCACTATGAGAGACAGATAGTAGCGTTGGGTAAGGGCGTAGCCGGAGTGACAGTATGGCCATATGAGTATATTGACTTTAGTAAGGCGAAATTCGAATAAATCACATAAACAAGAATAGTTGTTTGACATTGGGAGGCTACTGCCTCCCAATGACAAACTCCATTTTATAGGTGGTGGAAAATTTGTTTAAATACTTAAAACGGCGCTTATTAATGTTAATTCCATTGCTTCTGGTGGTATCTATCATAGTTTTTTCAATGATCCACCTGATGCCCGGTGACCCTGCTATGATAATTGCAGGCGAGGGTGCAAGCCAGGCAGATATAGAAGCGGTAAAACACAAGCACGGCCTAGACAAGCCGTTATTTGTACAGTACTTTACATGGTTGGGAAATATTATACGCGGTGATTTCGGTAAATCATTACGTACCGGGCGTCCTATATCTCAGGAGATTGGCTTTCGTTTTGTAAACACAATAAAACTTGCTACTTTAGCAATAGTTATAGGAAGCATACTCGGTCTAGTGATGGGGATTGTATCTGCTACCAAGAGATATTCATTTTTTGATAATGTTACAATGGTAATTGCAATGGTTGGTGTATCTATTACTCCATTCTATTTAGGACTGATGTCAATATTATTGTTTTCAGTAAAATTGGGCTGGTTACCAATGATGGGAGTTGAATCCTGGAAAGGTTGGATACTTCCGGCCACTACTTTGGCGTTTAGGCCTGCAGCCATGATAGCCCGTATGACCCGTTCCAATATGCTCGAGATTTTGGGTCAGGATTATATATTGTCAGCTCGCGCCTTAGGATTACCCAATAAAGTAGTTTTTGTAAAATATGCATTAAGGAATGCTTTAAACACTGTTGTTACAGTAATCGGTTTGCAGCTTGGCTTGTTAATGGGCGGTGCCGTGATGACAGAGACTGTATTCAGCCTGCCCGGCATAGGACGCCTTGCAGTTGAAAGCATAAAAGGAAGGGATTTTCCGTCCATCCAGGTTTCGGTTCTATTAATTGCATTGAGCTTTGTTATTATAAACCTTGCAGTTGATATACTGTATGCCATAATAAACCCAAGAATTAGTTACAACTAGTCGCTGAAGGGAGGGGAACACTTTGGAATCAAATAATAATACTGCCTCAATGCCAATGAACGATGCGAAAATGGAGAGAGAGGCCAGAATAAGAGAATTAAAACGTTTCTGGTTACAATTTAGTAAGCGACCGGTAGCAGTACTGGGTTTAGTGATTGTTTTAATTTTTTTAGTAATGTGTATAACTGCGCCGCTGATAGCTCCCTTTGACCCATATGAATCAGATACCAGCAAAAGATTGCTGAAACCGGGAGAAGAAGGTCATATCCTGGGAACCGATGAGTTAGGAAGGGACCTTTTCAGCCGGATAATATTCGGCTCTCGGTATTCATTGCTGATAGGGGTAGGTTCGGTAGGTCTGGGAGCTTTGATAGGAATTCCTATTGGGCTTATTGCAGGGTATTATGAAGGTAAAATTGGGAATGTTCTAATGAGGATTATGGATGTATTTTTGGCATTTCCTAATATATTATTAGCTCTTATTATTGTAAGTATCCTGGGACCAAGTTTATACAACGCACTGATAGCTTTAAGTATATGGTCAATTCCTTCTTTTGCCCGTATAGCAAGAAGCGAAGTATTAGCGCTAAAGAATAATGAATTCGTTGAGGCTTCCAAGGCTATGGGTTCAAGAGACAGTTGGATAGTACTATGGCACATATTTCCAAACCTTGTGTCCCAGCTGATAGTATGGATTACTCTAAATATAAGCAGTGCAATACTGACAGGTGCCGGATTGGGATTTCTCGGTCTTGGTGCACAGCCGCCATCTCCTGAATGGGGAGTTATGCTGGCAAACGGCAGGCAGTATATAATGAGGGCACATCATTTAACTACATATCCCGGTCTGGCGATTTTGTTCCTTGCACTTGGGTTAAATCTTCTGGGCGACGGGCTGAGGGATACATTGGATCCAAGGTTGAAGGATTAAGTATACGGAATGAGGTGACAAAGTGCATACTACTTTAAAAATAAAAGATCTGTCAGTGGAATACCATACCTTCGACGGTATTGTAAAGGCAGTTAATAATTTAAATCTAGAAGTGAAGAAGGGCGAAAGCATTGGTTTGGTCGGAGAAACAGGAGCAGGGAAAACAACAACCGCCCTATCCATACTTAAGCTATTGCCTTATGCGGGTCATGTAGTAAATGGGGAAATTGAATTTAATGGTAAATCTTTATTAAAGGCATCAGAACAAGAGATGTACAGAATACGGGGAAATAAAATTTCGATGGTTTTCCAGGACCCCTTAACTTCCCTAAATCCGGTTTATAATATTGGAACCCAGATACGTGATGTTTTGACGCATCACCAATCGCTGAACAAGGAAGAGGCAATCGAAAAGGCGAAAGAGATGATAGAATTGGTTGGAATACCGTCAAACAGGCTAAATGAATATCCCCATCAATTTAGTGGAGGTATGAGACAGCGTGTAGGTATTGCCCTTGCTTTAGCCTGCAATCCTGAGCTATTGATTGCCGATGAGCCCACAACAGCATTGGACGTTACTATCCAAGCCCAAATTCTTGCTCTTATGACAGAACTTAAGCAAAAGTTCCAGATGTCACTTATCATGATAACCCATAACCTAGGAATAGTGGCAGAAGTCTGTGACAGCGTTGCTGTTATGTACTCGGGAGAAATTATAGAGATCGGGTCTGTGAAAAAGGTTTTTAACAATCCTATGCATTACTATACAAAGGGACTTTTTGGATCTGTTCCGAGCCCTGATGTCAAAATCAGCAGACTCAATCCTATCAAGGGGAGAATGCCGGATCCCAAAAACCTGCCCAAAGGATGTAAGTTCTATCCACGCTGCAACGCTGCAAGGCCGGAATGCTTGAAAATGCCTGAACTAATTAAGGTAGAAGAGGATCATTTTGTAGCATGTGTTGCAGGCAAGGAGGGAGTATAGTGAGCAAAACGTTTATTGAGATAAAAAATTTAAAGAAATACTTCAATGTCAAGGACGGGAAAAAATTACATGCTGTAGATGATGTTTCTTTCAACGTAGACAAGGGTGAAATAGTAGGATTGGTAGGAGAAAGCGGCTGCGGTAAATCTACCACCGGCAGGGTTATTCTAAGGCTTTTAGAGGCTACTGCAGGTAATGTATTCTTGGAAGGGGAAGATATTATTCAGGCTAACAAGAATAGACTGAAACAGCTGCGCAGGAGAATGCAGATAGTGTTCCAGGACCCGAATTCTTCACTAAACCCAAGAAAATCGGTGCGTCAGATTATTTCGGAACCGCTAATAGTTCAAGGAATATTAAAGAGCAAAGAGATGCAGGAAAAGGTATATACCCTTATGGAAGAGACCGGGGTGGCGTTTGATTTAGTGGGCAAATATCCCCACGAGCTGGATGGTGGGGTTAGGCAGCGTGTAGGAATAGCAAGGGCCTTGGCTCTTGGTCCGGAATTTATTGTGTGTGATGAGCCTGTTTCAGCCCTAGACGTATCGATACAAGCCCAGATGTTAAATCTTTTTCAGGATCTTAAAGAAAAGAAGGACCTGACATACCTGTTTATTTCCCACGATTTAAGCGTTGTCAGACATATCTCCGACCGTATACTGGTTATGTACGTAGGTCGGCTTGTTGAAGAGGCAGAAGCAGACGATTTGTTTATAAACCCGATGCATCCCTACACTAAGGCTTTGCTGTCGGCAATACCTGTACCCAAGATACGCAAGGAGAGTAATAGGATTCTTTTGAAAGGCGACGTTCCAAGCCCAATAGATCCCCCACCGGGATGCAGGTTTGCAAAAAGATGCTGGATGGCAAAGGAAGAATGCTTTGAAAAAGAACCCGAGCTAAAAGAGTATAGCCCGGGGCATAGAGCAGCATGCCACTTCGTTGAGTAAAACTATACCGCTGAAAGGAGCATAATTATGACAGAGAATAAAGCTTATATTTTACCGGAAATGACTTGGGTTGAAGCGGAAAAGGCCTATAAAGAGGCCAAGATTGCCATAATACCCGTTGGCTCCCACGAACAGCACGGGCCGGGCATAAAGATGAAGGTAGACGGTGTTCAGGCTTATGAACTGGCAAAACTCGTTGCTCAGGGAGTACACCCGCTTGCGGTGGTTACTCCGCCGGTAAATATCGGTATTTCCCATCATCATATGAAATACCCCGGAACAGTAACGCTGAAGAGTTCAACATTTATGGCAGTAATTGAAGATATAGTTACAAGCCTATATAGGTTTGGTTTCAAAAAGTTTCTTATCATAAACGCACATGGCGGGAACCAGTATGCTTGCAACCTTGCTACAAATGACCTTAAAGAAAAGTTGGGAGTAGAAATTGCCTATACACTTTACCTGGATTTGGTGCCGGAATTGGTGGAAAGGGTACCTCCGGAAAAGCGCGGACATGGCGCAGACCCGGGTTTGGCACCGGCTCTGTACCTGGATGAGGACCTAGTGTATATGGATAGACTCGAAAAGGGTAAAGAACACTGGCCTTATAAAATGATAGGACGGGAAAAGGTTAAAGTTAATTTCCCCTATTATACTCATGAAATCAGTGATAATGGAGTATGGGGAGATCCGGAAGGCACCAGCAAAGAATTCGGGAAAGAAATATGCGATGCTGTAGTAGAGCGCCTAGGTGTATTTATAAGGGATTTTGTAAAAAACGCATAATATGAGGTGATATAATGGTAAACTCAACCAAGGAAATGAAGGTTGCAATACATGACCTTACTTGGCCGGAAGTTGATAAAATGAGAGATCAAGTAAAAACTGTAATAATTCCGGTAGGCTCAACAGAGCAACATGGCCCCAACCTCTGTATATCTACCGATGCAACACGGGCTTATAAGTTTTCTCTTCGTGTTGCCAAGGCTTTGTATCCTCACGTATTAGTTGCACCGTGCATTCATGTCGGAATCTCCGGCCATCATATGGATTTTCCCGGAACTATTACATTAAGGCCGGAAACAATGATTAGCACAATAACCGATTATGTGAGCAGTTTGATGAAGCACGGGTTCAAAAAGTTCTTCATTATTAATGCCCACGGGGGTAATGAAGGTACTCTTCAGGTGGCCGTTGAAAACATCAGAACAGATTTTGGTATAAGAATACCCTTCGTTAATTATAAGGTTCTTTGTCAAGATGTTACCGCAGAGATTGTGGGAACAAAAAGAGTAGACCATTCGGGTGAATTTGAAGTATCTGATGCTATGTTTTTGGCTCCGGAAATTGTAAGAGAAGATGCCATATGTAAAGGAGACGATGGGAACTTCCCTTTAGTATATACTGATATATATGGTAAATACAGAATAAATTATCCGTTGAATTGGAAACAGGTAGCTCCAAGCGGAGCAATGGGTGAGGCTCATAAAGCGACTCCGGAAAAAGGGAAACAGCTTAATGATGCTGCACTTAAAAGGGCTGTTGAGTTCTTAGAGCAGTTTATGGAAGATGAAGATTAGTGTTGAGAAAGTTGGCAAAAACGTGCCGTGTCATGTTGGCTTGGCTATTGACCATCATTAATCGGATAAGGAGGTATATCAATGTATATTAACCAAGAACTTTGTGTTCAATGCCATGCCTGTATTCCTTATTGTCCAATGAAAGCAATTGAATACAAGGAAGAAAGCAAGCGTGTAGAGATAAATATAGACGAGTGCGTGGAATGTGAAATCTGCGGTAATGCAGACGTGTGTCCCACAGGTGCACTGACCATGGAAGAGATGAAATGGCCCCGTATATTAAGAAATCAGTTTTCTAATCCGCTTATTACCCACCCTGATACCGGGGTGCCGGGACGTGGCACCGAAGAAATGAAGACCAACGACGTTACGGGCAGGTTTAAAAGGGGTATGGTGGGAATAGCTATTGAAATGGGACGCCCGGGAACCGGAACACGTTTTTATGATGTGGAAAAAGTAGCTATGGCTGTTGCAAAGGTAGGAGTACATTTTGAACCCCATAATCCGGTGACAAAGCTGATGACGGATAATACCACCGGAAAAATGAAGGACGATGTTCTAAACGAAAAGGCCTTGTCCGCAATTGTTGAATTTGACATTCCGATTGAGAAAACCAAAACGGTATTGGAACAGTTGAAAACTGTAACGCCTTTAATTAATACTGTGTTTAGCCTTGACCTTGCTTGTCGTCTTAATGAAGACGGCAGCAACCCTGCAGTTTGCCTGGCTGAAGAAGCAGGTTATAAAGTATCTGTAAACGGGAAAACAAACGTCGGTTTAGGCAGACCTTTGGCTAAGGAGGAATAAAAATGACACATACTTTACATCGCAAAGGAGATAAAGAAGGTTTATCCAATGATTATATAGTATTCGCTATCTCTGCTCAAACTGTTAATGCAAAAGGCAGCGCACCTAAATTTAAGGAGTTTGGAGACATTGTGTTAAAATATAATCCGGTAAACTACGGGGACATGAAGACGGGAAATGCGTACAATGTAGGTGTTGACAAAGTACATGAAAGCTATAAGGATAACTCTATTGTACATGCGGTGTTCACAGAAGAAGACATTGTTGCTAAAGTGCTTAAGGAACTTAGGGAAGCGGACTTAGGACTTTCAATTGTGCTATCGGGAATTGTTGAACACACATCCGAATGCTGTCACAAAATTAGTATTGAACCTCATACTATTGAGTATTCCCTTGGTATACATGGAAAGACAGACAGTCTCCCGGAAGATAATGTAGTTGAGATTAGTACTATGTGTGGTCATGGAATGGTGTCCTTTTCGCTGATTGAACACTTTTGTGAAGAGATAGAAAAGGGTAGGATTACTGCAGATGAGGTGGCAAGAAAGCTGGCTAAGCAGTGTCACTGCGGAGTGTTTAATCCAACGAGGGCGGCAGAGATACTACGATTAATGACTGATATGTAAGATTTGTGATATCAGTAAGGGCAGAAGATAAGGAATCTTCTGCCCTTATTGTTAAGTTTAGACATTTAATAAGTAAAGAAACAGAATGGCGTATAATAACTTTGCCTATTGCAAAATAGAGTCCAAAAAAGACGAGAAATATAGTTATAAATGTGTTATATATAATTATATTGGTGAACTTTGAGTTTGAAATGTACGTTCAAATTAGCTATTGCTAAGATTATTTGAAGGAGAGAATACTATGACCATATATGGAGCGGCAATTATTGCCGGATGTATGTTCGTTGGAAGCTTTATAGGTGATGCTCTGGGGGGATTGATGGGCATAGATGCCAATGTAGGAGGCGTTGGATTTTCCATGCTTTTTCTAATTCTAATTACCGGTTCTGATTTATTTGGGAAAAAATCGTCGGCAGCAACTTCCGAAGGGCTGGAATACTGGCAGAGCATGTACATTCCGGTGGTAGCGGCAATGACTGCATCACAAAACGTTGTACAGGCTGTGTCAGGTGGGGTTATGGCTGTCCTAGCAGGGCTTATTGCAGTTGCTGTAGGATTTGCACTTCTGCCGGTATTGAATAATATGTTTAAGTCATACGAAGTGGAGCGGGAAACGGAGGTTAAAGGAGAATGAACGCGGTTTTTGAGGTTGCCCAAAATATTATGATCAATAACGGGCTTGTCATGTCATTCCTTTTTATAGGCCTGTTAATGTGGTTTTCTACTATAATTTCAAAATATCTGACTAAAGGAAGAATACATAGTTCGGCTATAGCCATAATTCTAGGGCTTGTTTTGGCTTATGTGGGTGGTGTATTGACCGGGGGAAACAAGGGAATTGCAGATATTGCAGCCTTTACTGGCGTAGGCGTCCTTGGAAGCTCAATGCTGCGTGACTTTACTATTGTATCAACTGCATATGGTGCCTCGATTTCCGAAATAAAAAAATGTGGCATTGTCGGTATTATATCACTATTATTGGGGGTAGTGTCTGCTTTCCTGATAGGGGCAATTTTTGCCGTTTGCTTTGGTTATGCAGATGCGGTAAGTATTACTACAATTGCAGCCGGAACGGTTACATTTGTGGTGGGGCCGGTGACCGGTTCGGCTTTAGGTGCTAGTTCTCCGGTGATCACTATTTCAATAGCTGCCGGAGTGGTAAAATCTATTGCGGTTATGGTGGTAACACCATTTGCAGCAAAGAGAATTGGGTTGACTACACCGAAAGCTGCTATGATATACGGCGGTTTGATGGGCACTACCAGTGGAGTAGCGGCGGGATTGGCGGCAACCGATACTAAGCTTGTCCCCTATGGCGCAATGACAGCAACGTTCTATACCGGTCTTGGGTGTTTGCTTTGCCCTACTGTACTTTTTTGGTTAACGCGGCTTATGTTTTAAAAGGATATCCCTGTTTATATGGATGGTGCAAGGATATTTAATGATGCAGTAGCGTTAAATAAGACGATGCATATCCACTTATTCCTGCTCCACAACTCTTAATTCAATACTGCTTTCATAATGTTAATAAATTTCCTTGCAGGCTTGGAAAGGTAATGATTCTTTTTATAGGCGGCTATTAGGTTACGAGAGGAATTGACATTGTCTAAATAATAATATATAGGATGATTCGCTAGATTTCCGTATTTGACAAAGCTGTGAGGAGTAAATGACACTCCTAATCCTGAAAGTGTCAAATTAAAAATTGTGTGAATATTGGCTGTAATTAAAAATGGATTTGGTTCAAATTTTGATAGCCTGCAAAGTTCAACTGATTTTTTGTATAGGTGCTGGGAAGTGTTGACAAGTAAAAAAGGTTCATCTTTAAAATAACTCAGAAGTTCTATAGGCATTTTTTTAGAATCAAAATTAGCATTTACAATATCATCATACGAAAGTTGATAGCTTTTTAGCTTGTTGTTTATTGGATTAGATTTTGATACCGTTAGGAGTATTATTTCACGAGCTATTACTTTATAATTGAAAATATTTTTATTCAGATAAGATTCTGTTGAAACGAAAATATCGATTGATACTTCTTGTGCATAATTTGATAATTCCTGCATTGTTCCTGTTATCAGATGAAATTTTACTTTTGGCATACTGGTTGTAAAGGCTTTTAAAATGCCGGGCAATATGGTAGAACAACGATAAGGAGTCATTCCGACTGTAAGAGAACTGTTTTTAAAATCAGCGATATCTGAAGTTTTATTTTCCAGATCGTATTGCAGTGTTCTAATTTTATATGCAGTATCAATAAATATACGACCTGCTTCAGTTATTTCAATAGGATTTGTACTGCGATTAAACAATGAAACATCCAATTCTTTTTCAACTTTTGTTATGCATTGGCTTAAAGAGGGCTGTGAAATACAAAGCTTTTTGGCAGCTTTGGTGAAATTCCTTTCTTCAGCCAAAGCCAAAACGTAATCGTAGTAGTAATTTTTCATATCTACTCACATTCCTTCCTCTTAATACTCAATATTTTTAGTGTAATTTTACTCGCTTGTTGCTTAGTACCTATAAATCGCCTATAAGAACCATGCAGAATTCATTCCGGTTATGCTCGATCTTCATTTTGTTTATAATGTGATATAGGTTTTACCTATGATAGATTGAGTTATTATATTAGACAATAGCATTATATAGTGTTATAAAAATTATAGGGCATATTTATTAACAAATCAATTATTTCAGTAGCTGAATCTTTAAACATTAAATTAGTAATGGAAGTGTTACTTATTAGAGAGAAAGACTGGAAATTTCTTTCATAATTCTGTCATTATTTGAAAGTAAAGACTTCCGACTATTGGCATATTAAAAAATAAGGGGATTAATAGTTCACCATATTAAAAAATTACGAGGAGGAAGTAAAATGAAAAAGCTAGTATCTTTATTAATGGTAGTGATACTCATAGTAGCACTGTCAGGATGTTCCGGCACTACAGGAGGTCCGGCTGAAGAAGCAAAGGAACCTGCTGAAAAAAGCAGTAAATACCCTTCAAAAGCTATTGAGATTGTTGTCCCTTATGCCGCAGGTGGTGGAGTAGACATGAATACACGTGCTATTCAGCCTTTCCTGGAAAAAGAACTTGATACAACGGTGGTCGTAATGAACAAACCCGGCGGAGGCGGCGTTCTAGGCGTAACATACGCCATTATGTCAGAACCGGATGGGAATAGGTTGCTCCTTACTAACCTAATTGCTATGTGTTCTGCCAGTGCACTGAATACGCTGCAAGTAGACTTACTAGAAGGTGTGGAATACATAGGGGGTACTGTAGTTGACCCCGGAGTTATAGCAGTTTCAAAAAACAGTAAATTCAATAGTTTAGACGAAATCATTGAAGAACTAAAAAAGAATCCCGGCAGTTTATCTTTTGGTGTAACAGGAGAAACTAGTCTGGACAATTTAATATGTAAGAACCTTGAGGTTATAACAGGTGCAAAGTTTAATACGGTTTCATTTGATGGCGGTTCAGAGGCTATGGCTGCCCTTCTAGGCGGACATATTGATATCATGGGGGGAACACTTTCTGAAATGCTGACTTATCATAAATCCGGCGAAGTGAAGTCATTGGCAGTAGGTCATGGAGAGAGAATCGATTCAATATCTGATGTTCCCACATTTGATGAATTAGGTTACAAAATGGCTGTAACTGCAGCAAAACGTGCCATAATGATGCCGGCAGGTGCAGATGAAGAGATTGTAAAGGTTTTGCAAGATGCCGTTAAAGCAGCTGCTTCCAGTGAGGAATTTGCGAAAGAATGCGAATCTTTAGGTTTGATGGCTAGTTATTTTACACCTGAAGAATGTGTTAAGACAGTAACCGAAGTATCTGAGTTCCTTAATGGATTGTATGGAAAAAAATAGAGTTTGTGTGAATAGAATACACAAATAGAATTTGTCATTTAATTTACTGTGTTGATTCTTAATAGTTGATTCTCAACGATGAAAGAATCAACACAGTAAAAAAAGTATAGTTTTGATTCGAGCCATATTTTCTGATCCGTTAAAGTCAGCAATAATTATAATTATTAAGGCATATAAAAGTATATTTAAGAATCATTAATGGCTTGACTAACAAATAAGTTTTGGAGGTATAATTCCCCTTGCGCATTCAGAATATGGAGATGTTACAAAATCATGGGAATAAGGTTGGCAGGGTTCATGTTGCACAGATGCTTGAAGCCGGGATGAACATGGTGGATTCTTATATCGGAGCTAGCAGGCTAATATCCCGTAAGGATAACTGGCTTATTTTCGATGGAAAAGAATTTGAGATGGACAATGACCCGCGAAGTGGAACTGCTAAGTATGATCTGGACAAATTTGACAGAGTAATTGTAATTGGCGCAGCCAAAGGAGTTCAAAGATGTGCGATATTGTTGGAAGAGGTTCTGGGAGAATACCTAACCGGCGGGCATGTCATAGGTAAACACGGTGATGATATTATATGCAAAAAAATAGGTGTCACCCTGGCAGGTCACCCTATTCCGGACCAGATGTGTGTAGAAGGCTGTAAAAAGATTCACGAATGGATTAAGGATATAAACGAAAAAGATCTTATTATTACAATTGCAGGTAGCGGAGTATCTTCATTAATGACGTGGCCGATCGCAGGATTCACTATTGATGATCTTCGAAACCTGACCCATATGATGCAAATTGAAAAAGGTGCTTTGACAAAAGATTTAAACGCGATACGAAATCATTTGGATAGGTTTAAGGGTGGCAAAATTTTACGTTATATGAAAAAGGCTACAATTGTTAACCTTGCAACAAATGATTTGGGGGGAGCAAGCTGGAGTTCGCCTGGTATCCGAGAAACATATGAGGAACTGATGAAAGGAAACCGATTCCTTCCGACTATTGCTGACAGCACAACATTTCAGCAGGCCGTAGAGGCATTTCATAAATACGATGCTTGGAATCGTATTCCGAAACATATACAAAAATTTTTTACAACAGCAGATCCTAATGAAGAAACTGTAAAAATGGATGAATATGAAAAAATGAATTCGCGCTTGTTTAAATTGACATCTAGAATAAACACAATATATCCTGCAGTTATAAAAAAGGCAGAACAATTTGGCTACAATGCTTATATTTTATCTGATACAATAACGGCGGAGGCGGTTGAAGCAGGCAAAGTCATCAGCTCTATAGCATTAAACATCCAAAACATGAACCAGCCTTTGAAGAAGCCGTGTGTTTTGATTTCCTCAGGTGAACTAATTGTTACTGTCGGTAAAGAGAATGGTGTTGGAGGGCGAAACCAAGAATTCTGTACTGCAGCGGCATTAAGAATTGCAGGAAGTTCAAAAATAGTAATAGGATCAGCAGACACAGACGGAACTGACGGACCGGGAGGTTTTATTGTGGATGGTGTCCGGACATGTCTTGCAGGGGCAATCGTAGATGGTTATACTTGCCAGGAAGCTGCGGAGAAGAATATTAATCTCGAAGCTTCATTGAAAAGACATGATACATCATCAGATTTATGGGATCTTGGCTGTGGAATTAAATCAACCCAAAGCATAAGCGCATTGGATTTACGTATTGTTGCTATTATGGAATAGAAAATCCAAATTATGAGAGAAGAGATGAATATGAGTAGAATTGAGGATATTAGAGCATTTGAAATGCTTAATGCCAGAGGTAAACCGACAATTTCGGTGGAATTGACAACTTCAAATGGCATCGCTGTTGAAGCGACAACCCCTACCGGAACTTCAAAAGGAAAATATGAAGCCTATGAACTATATGATGGCGAGAAACGATATCAAGGACGAGGGGTAAAAAAAGCAGTAGAAAACGTAAACGGAATAATACGCAAGACGCTTATAGGAATGGATGTTAGCAATCAGTCCGCAATTGATCAATGTATGATTGAATTGGACGGGACGAAGAATAAAAGTAGATTGGGGGGCAATGCAATTCTTCCGGTTTCGGTAGCGGTCTGTAAAGCCGGTGCAGCTGAAGCAGGTCTGCCGTTATATCGTTATATCGGGGGATTATCAGCAAAAAGAATTCCAAATATGATATCAACGGTTATTACCGGTGGTGAATATTCCCTTTCCGGATTGGAATTCGAGGACTACATATTAGTTTCAGATCGGAAAGAAAAGAGTGTGGAAGATGGTGTTGAAATGATTTCCTCCCTGCGCAGGCGTTTGGAGGAAGTACTAAGGGCAAAGTACGGGGCGTTCCCTGATACGACAGGGGCTCTGGCACCGCCGTTGTCATCATCAAAAGAGGCTTTTGAAGTAATGTTGGGTGTGATTCAAGAACTTGGATATGACAATTATTTTACTCTGGGTTTGGATGTTGCAGCAAATGAGCTATTTGATGAAAGCAACGGCAGTTATCGATTAATGGATCGTATAGTATCCCCGGAGGAATTATTGGAATATTATTGCTCCCTGGTATCAGAATATCCAATAACCTATATCGAAGACGGTTTTGAGCAAAATGACTTTAAACATTTTGCCCAACTAAAAAAAGCTGTTCCACAGATACAAATTGTCGGTGACGATTTATTCGCAACAAATATTGAGCGGCTCAAAGAAGGAATAAACAATGACAGTGCGAATACGCTACTCTTAAAAATGAATCAGATCGCTACGGTCAGTGAAACGATTAAGACATGCAACTATGCGCATCAGAACGGGTATGATGTTACAGCATCATTACGTTCAGGAGAAACTATTGATTCATTTGTTGCGGATCTTGCTGTTGGTCTGGGTACTCATCAGATTAAACTTGGTTCGCCTGTAAGAGGTGAGCGAAATGCTAAATTCAATCGTTTAATGCGTATTAATTATGAACTTTTATCAGTGGGATTATAAGATGTCAATAAGAAGCATTTGTTTGGAAGGTTGCAATAGAATCTTGCTTAAATGGAAATAAAAATTGTAAGGAGTAAATGATAATGAGTTTAGTCCAAATATTCTCTATTATTATGGTAATTGCAGGCGCATTGGGCATTTATGGAGCTTTGCAGCTTGATATAGTCTACAACAACATTGTAGGTCCGGCTGTTATGCCGTTAATATACTCTATTGCCTTATTAGCATTAGTGGCGGTGTACTTTGCGAAGGGCAGAAATGCACCAAAAATAGAATGGAATATGATGCTAAAACCGCCTAAATCAGACGCATGGATTTTTTATATTTTAAATATCGTGATGTTTATATTACTATATTTATTGGGAACTATACCCAGTATTCTGGTATTTAGCGTTGGAACGAGCTTATGTCTAAAACGGATGAATCTTGTTAAGACAATTGTTTTCAGTGCATTATGGGTGGCAGCATTATATTTTATATTTGTTGTATATCTGGGGGTACAATTTTCGACAGGCATATTAATTAAATAGTATTCTATGAGGTGATTAAATGGCAGAAACATTATCTTATTTAATGTTAGGATTTCAGGAAGTACTTGTACCAACTACATTGCTAATGACGTTTATTGGAGTAGTAATGGGCACAGTTGTTGGTGTATTGCCGGGTTTGGGGCCTTCAGCAGCATTATCGGTACTGTTACCGATGGTTTATGGCAAAGAAGCAATTCCTTCATTGGCTATGCTTGCAGGTATTTATTATGGCGCTATGTTTGGGGGAATGATAACTTCAATTTCAATAAATGTTCCCGGGGAAAGCGCATCGGTGGTTACCAGTTTTGATGGTTATCCCTTGGCTAAGCAGGGGAAAGCCGGTATGGCTATGGGGATTTCTGCAATCTCTTCATTTTGCGGCGGAACATTTGGAATAATTCTTTTAACGATTATGGGAGCTGCATTGGCAAAGTTTGCGCTTGCCTTTGGACCGCCGGAGTATTTTGCTATATATCTTTTTACATTTGTAGCAATTATGACAATAGGAAGCGGCGGGAAAATAATAGAATCAGCTATAGCTCTGATATTTGGCTTATTAATTTCCTGTATAGGTTTGGATGTTATGACAGGTACCGCACGGCTTACTTTTGGTTCGGTGAACTTGCTTGCGGGAGTTGACTTTCTACCTGCAGTTGTTGGCTTGTTCGGACTTTCAGAGATAGTATTAAGTCTTTCTGAGGGTGAGAAGATAGAAATCGATAAAAAGAAAGGAAATTATAAACAATATTCTTTTAAGAATGTGTTTCCTAAACTGCATGATTTTATTCACTCCCTTCCGGCGATTATACGCGGCGGAGTGGTAGGATTTATAGTTGGCGTACTGCCGGGAGCAGGTGCAACTATTGCTACTTTTTTGACTTATAATATTGAAAAGCGTGTTTCTAAAGATCCTGATAGTTTTGGAAAAGGAAATATCCGTGGTGTTGCAGTAGCGGAAGCTGCGAACAATGGCGCGGCATCCGGCGCATTTGTCCCTCTGCTGACTTTAGGTATTCCGGGGTCAGCCACAACTGCCATTCTTATTGGGGCGTTTATAATGGTTGGAATAACACCGGGACCGGCTCTATTTAGCGAACATCCGGATGTAGCCTGGGGTTTGATTTCCAGCATGTATGTCGGAAATGTTATGTTGATAATAATAACGACGGCATTTATTCCATTTTTTATCTGGGTATTAGGTATTTCGCAGAAGACCTTACCTATTATTGTTGCCAGCTTGTGTGTTGTTGGAACATATTCCTTGAACAATTCAGTTTTTGATGTATTATTAATGTTGGTTTTCACTGTAATAGGCTTGTTTATGAAAAAACTTGAATTCCCTGTATCACCGGTTATTATTGCTATTGTACTGGGTGGAGATTTGGAGTTTGCCTTCCGCCAGTCATTGCAGCTGTTTCAAGGGAATATATTTATGTCATTTACAAGACCAATTTGTGTAGTTTTGTATCTTTTGAGCCTGTTATTAATCGCTTTACCAGTTGTGGGAGGAATAAAAAAACGACTTGCAGCAAAATCCCAGGTTAGCTAAAGGAATTTTATAATTAAGAAAAACAATGTTGAAAGAAAAAATCTTTTTAGCTTCTTAGTTTTAAAGAAGAATGGGGTGATATCTTGTGAGTGTCGTATCAAATTTGGTCAGTGATGTACGATTACCTCGTATGGTAAAGGCAAGGCAATACTTTGACAATACTGAAATAGAAAATGTACCTAAAGAATTAGAAAGACAATTTTTAAGACCGGAGATATACGGCACCATACACCCGGGTATGAGTATTGCAATTACCTGCGGCAGCAGAGGAATTGATAATTATCCATTAATAATCAAAGAAATTGTTCAATTCTGCAAGGATAAAGGTGCAAAACCTTTTATTATTCCGGCAATGGGGAGTCATGGCGGAGCCGTTTCAGAGGGACAGCGTCTTATATGCGAAACTAACGGGGTTACAGAAGAGTATTGCGGTTGTCCTATAAAAGCAACTATGTCGGTGACAAGAATTGGCGTTACAGAAGACGGTTCTTTTGATGTATGTATTGATAGTTATGCGGCTGAGGCCGATGGAATCATCTTAGTAAATCGCATTAAAAATCATACTGCTTTGAGAGGTGATTATGAAAGCGGATTGATGAAAATGATGGCAATAGGACTGGGAAAACAGTATGGAGCATCCTTATGCCATCGTGCCGGTTACGAAAGAATGGCAGAGTTAGTTCCAATGATTGGAAAAACAGTATTAAATAATGCATCGGTACTTTTTGGAGTCGGTATCGTTGACAATGCCTATGATAAAAACTATAAGATCGCTGTTTTGACTAAAGATGAGATTCCGATTGTAGAAAAGGAATTGCTGAAAGAAGCGAAGAGATTAATGCCTCGCCTATTACCGGGAAGTGCAGATGTGTTGGTTGTGGACAGAATCGGTAAAAACATCAGTGGTTCTGGTGCAGATCCCGGCATTACAGGAAGATTAACCTATAAGTATTCCGGAGTTGAATCTTTTCAGGCAGGAAAAGTTGCTGTTTTAGATATTACTGATGAGACACATGGAAACATTCATGGTGTAGGGTATGTAGATGTTATAAATCGAAGGGTTTTTGAAAAAGCTGATTTAGATAAGACGTATCCAAATTCAATAACATCAACAACTCTTATGTCTGACAAAATTCCGGTTATGATGAAGAATGACCGGGATACTATAAAATGTGCTATAAAAACTTGCCAACCGGCGGACCCGGAAAACATAAGACTTATACGCATAACGGATACTCTGCATATATCTGAAATTTTGATATCTGAATGTATGGTTGATTCCGTGCGCCACATCCCAAATTTGGAGATTACTGATGAAATTATAGATTGGGAATTCAACGAAGAAGGTAATCTGTGGTAGAAGATGACTGTATAATTAAATCGCAATATTATATAAAGATTTTAGGGGGTTTACCTATGTATATTAATAAGGGACTATGTATAAAGTGCTGTGCCTGTATTCCATATTGTCCAATGCAGGCGATCGAATACAATTCTGAAAAGAAGCAAGTTGAAATTAATGCAAATGAATGTGTGGAATGTGAAATATGTAAAAATGCAAATGTGTGTCCCAAAGATGCATTAATTATGGAAGAATTAAAATGGCCTCGTATTTTGAGGAGTCAGTTTTCAAATCCTTTGGTTACTCACCCTGATACAGGGGTGCCGGGACGTGGTACTGAAGAAATGAAGACGAATGATGTAACCGGCAGATTCAAAAAAGGTATGGTAGGAATGGCTATCGAGATGGGTCGCCCAGGAACAGGAACCCGTTTCAGCGATGTAGAAAAGGTAGCGATGGCTGTTGCTGAGGCAGGTGTGCATTTTGAACCGTACAATCCCGTAACAATTCTAATGACCGACAAAGAAACCGGAAAATTGAAAGATGATATCCTAAATGAGAAAGTTCTGTCTGCAATTATTGAATTTGATATGCCGATTAATAAAACCAAACCGGTGCTGGAGAAACTAAAATCTGTTATTCCGTTAATAGATACTGTGTTTAGCCTTGATTTGGCTTATCGCTTAACAGAGGGTGACAGCAATTTAGCAGTAAAAATAGCCAATGAGGCAGGCTTTACCGTATCAATCAATGGCAAGACTAATGTTGGATTAGGCAGACCATTAGCGAAGGAGGAATAAAAAATGACACATACTTTACATAGAAATGGAAATTTTGAAAGCCTGTCAAATGATTATATAATTTTTGCTATTACTGCACAAACTGTCAATGCCAAAGGCAGTGCCCGAAAATTTAAAGAATTTGAGGACATTGTATTGAAGTATAACCCCATAAACTATGGAGATATGAAAACCGGGAATATGTTCAATATAGACATAAGCAAGATACAGGAAGGTTATCGTGATAATTCTATAGTGCATGCAGTATTCTGCGATGAAGATACTGTAGCAAAAGTACTAAATGAGCTAAAAGAAGCAGATCTTGGAATCTCTATAGTAGTATCAGGAATTTTGGACCGTGTTTCAGAATGTTGCCATGAAAAAGGGATCAAGCCCCATACTATTGAACATTCTCTTGGTATTCACGGGAGGGTAGATTACTTGCCTAATGATAACGTTTTGGAAATAAGCACTATGTGTGGTCATGGAATGGTATCTTTTTCACTTATTGAGTACCTGAGCGAGCAAATACTAAAAGACAGAATTACCGTGGAAGAGGCTGCAAAAAAGCTGGCTAAGCAATGCCATTGCGGGGTTTTTAACCCTGCCAGGGCAGAATCCATATTGAGAGCTATGACTAAATAGTATGGGTCTTAATAGGCATTTTGAAATGTAACAAGGTTTTATTTTATGAAGAGAATTCATAAGGGATTCGAATCCTTGAGGGCAATTTGCACTAAGGAAACGATCATATGCGAGTATTTTAAGAGTATTGTGGGAACCCGGCACGGTAGTCTCTATTGTTACAGAAAGGGAGGTTCCTTTCTTAAGAATAAGAAACTCTTGATTCGGGCAGCAAAATATATTACAATAATTTCATTGTTTGGATTCATAAAGGTAGAGGTGCAGAATGAGCAAGTTTAGCTTCGGCATAATTGAATATCTGGCTTATGCTCACGCAATTACAGGTGATTTTGGAGTACAAGGGAGAAGTGTACCCAAAATTGAACATTATGTAAACTAATAAGCCAAAACTTTACTGATAAAAATTTATAGCTATTGCCCCTGAGTAAGGTTTTTACTTAGGGGTTTTTTGCGTTTAAGGAGAAGATTATTATGAATTATGATATTCAATTAAAAAATAACATTAACAAGAACTATATATTTACATTGCTTCAGAATATTGACCTGACCAGGGGAATATGGATGATATACCTTGCAGGTAAAGGTATGAGCCTCACACAATTAGGCCTTCTGGAGATGATATTCCACATAATCTCTTTTCTGATGGAGGTTCCCACCGGAGCTGTAGCTGACATTTTCGGAAGGAAGATAAGCAGGATACTGGGAAGGGTGTTGTCATTGATCAGTGTTGTGATACTGCTTGCTGCCGACGGCTTCCTTTGGTTTGCAATATCCTTTGTGTTCACTGCCCTATCCTTCAATCTTGAGTCAGGAGCCGGGGAAGCTCTTATATATGATTCACTGAAAGAAATCGGTGAAGAGGACAGATATATGAAGATATCCGGAAGGAAGGAGGTTTTTTACCAGGCTGCGGGGGTGATTTCATTCCTGGCTGGTGGTTATATGGCTACCAAGAGCTATAATATAGCTTTTGCAATCACAATTATCATAGGAGCGGCTGCTGTATTGCAGTCCTTCAGTTTCAAGGAGCCGACCATAGGCAGAAACAAAGAAGAACAAAAAGGGAGAAATATATTTTTAAATCAGCTTAAAGAAAGCTTGAGAGTAGTAAAAAGCAATCCCAGGATAGTATCTCTCATAGTTTTTACAGAAATAATACTTACTTTTTGCACCTGTATATTCTTCTATTTGCAGAACTTTTTGAAAGGAGAAGGCTATAACGAGGCAATAATAGGGGTTGTATACGCTGCTTCGTTTGTTGCTGCGGCTTTGACCGCATCCTGGGTCCACAGGATAGAGAGAGTGATAAAGGAACAGGGAATACTGCTTATAATACCTTTTGTCACAGTGGCGTGCTTATGGGGCATAGCACTTAGCCCATACCACTTTGTTTTCTTTATACTGCTTACAGTTACGGAAGAGATAGTGTATATAGCCATGAGTGACTATATAAACAAGATGATACCCAGTGAGAACCGTGCTACTATACTCTCTTTTTCAAGCATGGTATTCAGCTTCTTCATGATCGCGATTTTTCCTCTTGTGGGCCTTCTTGGAGACAGGTATTCATTGAGTTATGCAATCAAGTGTCTTGGTGGGCTGGGTATTGTATTTGTGGTAATAAACAGTGTATTGCTGCTGAATCCGGGCAGGAAAATCCGGAAATAGCATTCTGTCTCTGCCTATGGAGAAAACTGTTTCCTTTGCAGGAGTATTATGAGATGATAATAGTGAATAAATTTGCATTGGCGGTGATAAATTGAAGCTGGACAGACTGGTTTCCATTATTGTGCTGCTGCTCAGGAAAGAAAGGGTACAGGCCAGGGAGCTTGCAGAGATATTCGAGGTATCTGTGAGAACCATCCTGAGAGACATAGAGGCAATAAATCTTGCAGGAATTCCTATAGTCACTTACCAGGGAGCAAACGGAGGAATAGGTATTGCCGAAGGCTACCGCCTTGACAAAAGTGTGCTTACGGAGAATGACATGTCCACCATCATATCTACGTTAAGAGGTATTGACGGAACAATACCTGACAGCCGGCACGGTATACTGATGGAAAAGCTCCGGAACGCTTTGCCGTCATCACAGCTTGAGGCTCTGGATGCCAAGGTACAGCAGCTTATTATTGATTTATCCCCCTGGGGCCCTAATGAACTGTTGAAGTATAGTGTCACATGCATAAGAAAAGCAATAGAGAATCGCAATGAAATCGAGTTTGAATATATCGATTCGACAGGCAAAAGGACAAATCGCAGAGTTGAGCCCTACACCTTGGTGCTGAAGGGGCAGAAATGGTATCTGTATGCATGGTGTCATACAAGGCAGGATTTCAGGCTTTTCAAGCTTTCCAGGATGAGAGGGCTTGAGGTGACGACAGCAGTCTACCAGCCCAAAAAGGTATCTTTGGAAAGGCTTGATTGGGAGGATCCCTGGAGTACTTCCGAAAGTATGGTTTTCCTCCGGCTGGTGTTTGAAAAAGAGATGGAAAGCATTGTTACAGATTGGTTCGGGGACAATGTCGAAAAGCTGGAAGACGGGAGACTGCTGGCAAACGCCGTTCTGCCTGAAAATAACTGGTTGTATGGATTTATCCTGAGCTTCGGCGCAGGAGCGGAGGTAATAGAGCCTGCTCATATTCGGAAAATACTCGCAGAAATTTCAAAACAGATATATGAAAAATATTCCATGGAAACATGACATACAGGTGTCATGTATGCAGTGTTATAATCAAGAAAAAGTCAAGGAGGAAATAATAATGGATTATAACATCGAGTTGAAAGAACAAGGGCTTCAGCCCGTATTATCCGTCAGAAAAACAACATCTGTAGGAAATCTTCCCCGGGAGATCGGGAAGGCATACGGAAGCATTATGCAGTACCTGCAAGAGCTGGGGGAACAGCCGGCGGAAGCGCCATATACGGCATATTATAACCTGGATATGGAGCATCTGGATGTAGAGATGGGTTTTCCTGTTTCAAAACAGCTTGCAGGAAAGGGAGAAATCAAAGCAGGTTCAATTCCGGCAGGAAAATACGCGGAATGTGTGTACAAAGGGCCTTATGCGGAAATGGCGCCGGTATATGAAGCAATGAACAAATGGATAGCCGAAAAGGGCTTGGAAGCTGTCGGAACATCCTATGAAGTCTATTACAACTCACCTGCAGAGATGCCTGAAAGCGAGCTTTTGACAAAGATAATGCTGCCTGTAAGATAGAGAAATATTTGGAGGTGTTGTTATGAAGTACGATTGGAAAAAACAGGATAAAGAGCTGTATTTGCCTAAGAATAAGCCGGAAATTGTAATGGTGCCTCCTATGTGGTTTTTCATGCTTGACGGCAGGGGTAACCCGAATAATGAGGATTTTGCCAAGGCAGTAGGTGTATTGTATTCTCTTGCCTATGCAGTGAAGATGATGCCCAAGAAGGGTGTGACCCCGGAAGGGTACTATGAGTACTCTGTTTTTCCCCTGGAGGGAATATGGGACCTTGCCCCTGAGGCAAGGGAACTGGAGGCATTGGACAAGGACAGTCTAATATATACCATAATGATAAGGCAGCCTGACTTTGTCACGGAAGAAATTGCACAGCGGGCTTTAGAAGCCGCAGCAAAAAAGACAAAGCATCCGCTGCTTTCAAAAGTCAGGTTTGGATGCATCGAAGAGGGATTGTGCGTACAGATGCTTCACATAGGCCACTACGACAGTGAGCCGGCTTCCTTTGCCGTAATGGAGGAATTCTGCAGGGCCAATAACCTGAATAGGATATCCAAGGTTCACAGGGAAATATACCTTTCCGATGCGCGGAAGACTCCCGCAGAAAAGCTTCAGACCGTTCTGCGGTTCAAAGTGGAGAAAATCTGAGGAAGCTTTAATTCCTTAAATAAAGGAGGCTGTTATATGTCAGAATATGATCTCATACTGGACGGAAGCCATACGCCTGAATATGATGAAATAGTTGAATATATCAATATGCCTGCACGGGATTTATGGAGGCAGATCAATGGTTTTATCCAGCAGAGATATAAATCCTTACCCAGGATAATGTACAGCGTATGCTCAGGAAAACCCGGATGGAATGTAAAATATCAGAAATCCGGGAAGTCCATCTGCACTTTATATCCGGAGCAGGACGGTTTTGTTGCCTTGGTTGTCGTCACCCTTGACCTTATGCCTGTAATTGAAGCCTTATCGGGAGAGCTTACTGAAGAAACCCGTCAAACTATAAGATCGGCAAAGCCGTTCAATGGAACCAAGTGGTTGATGCTTCAAGTAAAGAATGATTTGCAGCTTGAAGATGTCAAGCAGCTAATTTCTCTGAAGCAAGGGGCAATTGCAAAATAGAAGAATAATGCGACACGGGACATGGGGACGTTTCCCCTGTCTCGCGTCGCATTATTCTTAAAAGTCGGTTTTTACCGGTTTTCCGTTTTCGTTCAAGGTAATCCGAGTAATCTTGGAAAGCTGAGGAACACCGTCAATCTTTACACATTCAATAAGCTGATATACCTTTGATGTATCCCCGTTGATCTTATAGACATCACCCAGTATCTTGAAGACTGAATAGGGATGGTCGGGATCCTTGAGGGCGATGAAGGATGAGCCCTGCTTCAGCATCGCTTCTGCAATAAGCTTTGCATAGTCAATATTGCTCAGGTCTGCAATCAGGTAGTAGTCAGCTTCATCTCCAAGGTCTTCAAAGCCCTTTATCTGCTTTATCTTGAAATTGCTTTTTGCTGTTGCGCTTATAGTTGCAAAAAGAGGCAGGATTCCGAATCCCTTGTGCCCGGAAATAATAATGGAGTCCTTTCTCATTACAGCCTCTTCAATGTAATTTCCTTGAGCTTTGGTCATGAACTTCGAGTCAGCCAGTTTTTTTATAAACGGATTCATATAAATCACTCCTTGTTCATGCAAGTACCGTCCCACTTGAGGATAAGGCTTCTTGCCGCTTTTGCTTCGTCTATCCTCCTGACTACAGTGCCATGGGGAGCGGTTTTTAATATATCGGGAGCTTCCTTTGCTTCTTCGGCGATTTTTATCATTACATCTATGAAGCTGTCAAGGGTCTCCAGGCTTTCAGTTTCGGTAGGCTCTATCATTATCGCATTATTTACTATAAGCGGGAAGTAAATGGTCGGGGGGTGATAGCCATAGTCCAGAAGACGCTTTGCAACATCCAGAGTCGCAATATGATTGTCGTTTTCCAGAAGCCCGCTCAAAACGAACTCATGCTTGCAAACCTGATCTATCGGAAGCTCATAGTATTTCTTCAGTTTACTCATCATATAGTTTGCATTAAGAACCGCTTTCCGGCTTACATCCGTTAAGCCTTCCCCCCCCATTGACAGTATGTAGGCATAAGCCTTTACGGCGACTCCGAAGTTGCCGTAGAAGCTCTTTACCTTGCCTATGGAGTCAGGCCTGTCATAGTCCAGTATATAGGTATCGCCCATTTTCTCAATAACAGGGACAGGGAGAAACTTAGCAAGCTCGCTTTTAACCCCTACCGGTCCGCTTCCCGGGCCGCCCCCGCCGTGAGGTGTGGAAAATGTCTTATGCAGGTTGAGATGGATCACATCAAAACCCATATCCCCGGGCCTTGCAATTCCCATAATGGCGTTGGCATTGGCTCCGTCGTAGTAAAGGAGTCCTCCTGCCTCATGAACCAGGTTTGCGATTTGCTTGATATTTTTCTCGAAAAGCCCGAGTGTGCTTGGATTTGTCAGCATTAGGCCGGCAATTTCATCACTCAGCACTGCCTTCAGCCTATCAAGATCAACAGCTCCGTTTTTGTCAGATTCAATTTCCACTATTTCAAAGCCTGCGACAGCTGCGCTGGCAGGGTTTGTTCCGTGGGCAGAGTCCGGCACTATTATCTTTTTTCTTTTCTTGTCGCCCCGGCTCTCATGATATGCCTTGATAATCATAAGGCCGGTAAGCTCACCGTGAGCACCGGCGGCGGGCTGGAGGGAAACCCTGTCCATACCGCTGATTTCTGAAAGCATACCGTCAAGCTCGTACATCAGCTTCAGGGCTCCCTGGACAGTAGCTTCAGGCTGGAGGGGATGAATTTTGCTGAATCCCGAAAGATTAGCCATGTCTTCATTTATTTTGGGATTATACTTCATGGTACAGGAGCCCAGAGGGTAAAAGCCGGTATCCACTCCATAATTCTTATTTGAGAGATTTGTAAAGTGTCTTACCACATCTACTTCACTGACCTCAGGCAGCTCAGGTTCACTATCCCTCATAAGCGAAGGGGGAATCACACTGTCAAGGCTGATGTCAGAAACGTCGCAAGGCGGCAGGCTGTATGCTTTTCTTCCTTCTTTGGAAAGCTCAAAAATAAGGCTGTTGTAATTTTTCATCATACCACCTCCATTACTTGTGCCAGTTTGTCAATCTGAGCTTTTGTCCGTTTTTCAGTCACACAGAAAAGCAAGCCGTTCTTCAGCTCAGGGTATTCCTTATCCAGCTCAAAGCCTCCAAGTATATTATGCTTCAGCAGCTCGTCATTAATCTTACCGGCGGGTGTTTCACCCGTAACGGCAAATTCCTTGAAGAAGGGCTTGTTAAACAGAGGCTTGAACTTTCCGCTGCTTGTCAGCTGCTTCATGGCATAGTGGGCCTTTTTTGCGCTTTGTTCCGCTGCTTCCTTAAGGCCCTTTTTGCCCATCGTAGTCATGTAAATTGCTGCGGCAAGAGCATTAAGGCCCTGGTTGGAGCATATGTTGGAGGTTGCCTTGTATCTGCGGATATGCTGTTCCCTGGCCTGCAGGGTAAGTACAAAAGCCCTCTTGTCGTCTGCGTCTTCCGATTGCCCTACAATTCTTCCGGGCATTTTTCTCATCAGCTTGGAGGTTGTGGCGAGAAACCCCAGGTAAGGGCCTCCGAAGCTGAGGCTGTTCCCAAGAGACTGGCCCTCCCCCGCAACTATGTCCACCCCTGACTCACCGGGGCTTTTCAGTATTCCGAGAGAAATGGGGTCCGCGTAATCAATAAGCAATGCTTTATTTGCATGCACCATTTTTTCTATTTCGGTCAAATCCTCTATTATACCGAAGAAATTCGGATTTTGGACTATGACACCGGCGATGCCTGCTTCCACAAGGGGCTTCAGCTTTTCAACATCTGTTATGCCATCAGCCATATCGGCTTCAATGACTTCCACATCCCGGAACCTCATATAGCTTTTCAATACTTTTCTTACTTCAGGGTGCACGGTTCTTGACACTATTATCGAGCTGCGCCTTGCATTTTCGACAGCCATCATTGCCGCTTCAACACAGGCTGTAGCTCCGTCATACATGGAGGCATTGGTAACATCCATTCCCGTGAGGCTGCAAATCATAGTTTGATACTCAAATATTGCCTGGAGCGTACCCTGGCTTATCTCAGGCTGGTAAGGAGTATATGCGGTATAGAATTCCGACCTCATTGCAAGATGCTTTACGACAGAGGGAATAAAATGGTCGTATGCTCCTGCTCCCAGAAAGCAGATCAGATCATCCGAACTCTTGTTTTTATTGCTCAGACCCTTCATATGGTCTGAAAGCTCAATTTCCGAAAGAGGATTGTTCAGATTAAGCTTTCTTCCAAGCCGAAGTTCCCGGGGTATATCTGTAAATAAATCATCTGTTGATTTTGCTCCGATGCTCTCAAGCATCAGTCTTTCATCATCCTCGGTATGAGGTAAATACCTGTGCATATTATGCCTCCTTATCGCAGAATTCCTGGTACTCCTGCTCGCTCATGAGTTCATCAAGGCCGGCTTTGTCAGTTATCTCAACCACTACAATCCAGCTTCCATAGGGATCCTCGTTTACAAGCTGCGGTGAATCCGACAATGCTTCATTTACTTCAAGAACTTTTCCGGCAACCGGAAGATATGAGTCGGAAGCTGCCTTTACAGATTCAATAACGCTGAAAACATCCCCGGCATTGAGTTCGTCCCCTACTGCCGGCAATTCCACATAGACTATTTCCCCCAAAGCATGCTGGGCATAATCGGTGATGCCCACATAGGCCTTTTCGCCTTCAACCCTGACCCATTCGTGATCCTTTGAATAAAGCAATCCTGATTTTGTTTCCATTTTTCATTCCTCCTGATAAATATATTTTTATATTATTTTCTGTACTTTTTAGTATAGAATCTTCTGTCAACAACCCTGGCCTTTACGGCATTTTTTCTTATTTGGATTTCTAATGGAGTACCAAGCTCGGAGTATTCGATATCAACCATTGCAAGGCCTATATTCTTCTTTAGGGTAGGCGAACTGTAGCCGGTCGTTACAAAGCCGATAACCTTGCCGTCAGATAGGACATCATACCCATGCCTTGGAATTCCCGGCCCCTCCATCTCAAATCCGACTATCTTCCTTTTCAGGCCTTCTTCCTTCTGCTTTACCAGAGCTTCCTTACCTATAAATTCGGGTTTCCCCAGCTTTACAAACATGCCGAAGCCTGCTTCCAAAGGAGTAATATCCGGCGACAGCTCATTTCCGTAAAGGGGAAGGTTGGCCTCAAATCTGAGGGTATCCCTGCAGCCCAGCCCGGCTGGTTTTACACCCTTATCCTTGCCCGTTTCAAGTATTTTATCCCAGACATGCTCTGAGTCTTCATGCTTCATATAGATTTCAAAGCCATCCTCGCCGGTGTAGCCGGTGCGGGATACAAGGCAGTTTTTGCCTGCAATTTTGACATTTGTCTTGAAGTAGAAGAAGGCTATTTCAGAGAGGTTTGTATCGGTAAGCTCCTGCAATACTTCCTCGGCCTTTGGCCCCTGCAGGGCTATCTCCGATACATCCTCGGAAATATTTTTAAGTTCAGCGTCATAATTGCCGATATTATCCTTCATCCATTGGAAGTCCTTATCTACGTTGCTGGCATTGATTACAAGCAAATAAAAGTCATTTGCGTGCTTGTAGACCAGAAGGTCGTCTACTATGCCTCCGTTGGGATAGCACATCATGGCATAAATGACCTGATTTTCGTTCATTACCGACACATCATTGGTGACCAGATTCTGTACAAAGTCTGTTGCCTGGGGCCCTCTGACCTCAACCTCACCCATGTGGGACACATCAAATATTCCGGCGCAATTCCTCACTGCTTCATGCTCTGCTGTTATGCCTTCGTACTGTACCGGCAATGCCCATCCGGCAAAATCAATTACTCTTCCGCCGTATTTTTCGTGGACATCGTAAAGGGACGTTTTCTTAGGTTCGCTCATAAAATAATCCTCCTTTTAGTAACTTAGTAATATGTTATCCAAATTAAAAAGGGATATAATAGCACAATAAATTTATGTGCCATTATATCCCTCTGTTCTTTTGCCTGAGAGCTTCTACATATTTATGTATTTCTCCTACGGCGCCGATAAACGGTCTCTTCAGAGTACCATCCCGTGGCGATCCTTTTGCCTGAAAGTGTCTGTGAAGAGGGGCTGCTCTTCACATTGCTTCTTCGGCTACCTTACAAGGTATCTCTCGCCATTTTCATCTGGTTCAGCATTATTTAATTACTAATATAATACAATGCATAGCAAATATTTACAACCCATTGATATTTATTTAACTTTATGGGAGAAGGGTTATCCCAGAAATTCCGGATTTGTTACATGGTCCGATCTTACGGCTTTTTGCTCTATGGTGAAATTTATTGTATTGCTGCGCTCATCCAGAGTACAGGGGAATTTTGCACCGCATTGCTCGCACTGCAGATATTCATGGCTTTTTATCAGTTCTCTGTTATCGAATAAAAAAGGCAGTGCTTCGGATTTTTTGTTCTCAAGGTCATAGCTGTATAAATAGGTGGCTTCACGCTTTGCGGTAAAATGCCTGCCGCTGCATTTTGTGCATACAAGAGGCTCTTTTAATTCCAATATGCATCTTCCTTTCTTAAAGATTATGGCAACAGTATTATGGTATTTAATATTTGATAAAATATGCTTATAACAAGATTTTAATGAGGGTTTTTGCATACATGCAAAAACCTACCCGAGCGTTTCAACAAGGCGAGAGATATGCTCACTGCCTGTTAGACAATATCTTTTCGCCTTGTTATAACTTATAATAAGAATATTGAACAATAAGGAGGAATACAAAATGAAAAAAATAACTGTATTCGGCAGCAGGCATTGACCGGATTGCCAGCCATTGAAAGAGTTTCTTTCAAATAATGGGATTATCTACGAATATATTGATATAACAGACAGTATGAAGAACCTGAAAATCTATCTCAAGCTGCGGGATACAAGGCCTGAGTTTGAAGAAATCAAGAGAATCGGCAGAGTGGGAATACCCTTTATAATGCTTGATAATGGGGAGAAGCTCATATTTGATCAGCCGGAATTGGATGAATTGAAATAACGAATTATTTTTATATACATGCAGAAAATATCTGTATGAAAAAAAGATTTGTTATATATGGACTGGCAGGATGGATAGCGGAGACAATATTTACGGGATTAGGATCCCTGTTCAAGGGCGATTTGACAATGCATACATGGACTTATATATGGATGTTTCCGATATATGGGCTTATGATACTTTTAGAGCCTGTCCATGATAATATAAGAAACGCTCCGGTTGTGGCAAGAGGGGGTGTGTACACTATAATCATATTTGGAATAGAATACACAACCGGATGGATTCTCAGAGAGATTATAGGAAAGTGTCCATGGGATTACAGTGCATGGCCATATTCTATCGACGGGATAATCACCTTATCCTTTATCCCGGTTTGGTTTTTTGGAGGGCTCATATTTGAAAAGCTTCACGACTACCTGATACGCCGCAAAATTCTGATGTAGCGGATTACCAGGCGGCGATTGCGCCGTCTGTCCTTGGCTCAGTGCCGCCAACCAAAATATTTCTCTCGTCCCGCCATATGATCTGTCCTCTTCCAAAGCTCCCGGAATAAGGATTAATTTTTATATTATGTCCTTTATTAATAAGGCCCTGTACAGCATCTAAGGGGAAACCTTCTTCCACTTCAATATCCTTTTCCGCAATCCACTGCCATCTGGGTGAATCCAGGCAATCCTGGGGATTCATATGGAAGTCTAAGGTATTCATAATCACCTGGACATGGCCTTGAGGCTGCATAAATGCACCCATTACTCCGAAAGGGCCGATAGCTCTGCCTTCCCGGGTAAGGAATCCGGGAATAATTGTATGATAAGGCTTCTTCCCCGGGGCAATGCAGTTTTCACGGGACGGATCAGTTGAGAAATTGCAGCCTCTGTTATGAAGGCTAATACCTGTCCCGGGTATGACAATACCCGAGCCAAAGCCCATATAGTTGCTTTGGATATACGATACCATATTGCCTTCTCCATCGGCTGCCGCCAGGTATACCGTGCCCCCTTCGGGAGGCCTGCCCGGCGTGGGTATCAGCGCTTTGCTGCCGATACACTTCCTTCTTTCGGCAGCATAATTATCAGAGAGCAGTTCCTCAGTGGATACCTTCATACTTCTGCGATCAGCTATATACCTTATTCCGTCGGCAAATGCAAGCTTCATCGCTTCCAACTGATGATGATAAGTATCAATGGAATCCCTTAGTTCAAAATCAAATCCCTTTAATATATTCAAAGTCATTAAAGCCACTATTCCGTGCCCGTTTGGGGGGATTTCCCATATGTCATACCCTCGATAGTTAATACTTATGGGTTCAACCCATTCCGGTTCAAAAGACTCAAGATCCTTCAGGGACAAATATCCTCCGGTTTTTCCGGCAAATTCGGAAATTTTTTCTGCCAAGGCTCCCCGATAGAAGCTTTCGGCATTTGTTTCACCTATCTCCTGAAGGGTTTTTCCATGGGCGGATGAACTCCACAGCTCCCCGGCCTTTGGCGCTCTGCCTGATGGGGCAAAGGTATCGAACCAGTGCCGGAATAATTCGTCCTTTAGGGCTATTCTATAGGTCCTGTATGCGCTTTCCCAGGATTTTGCGACGGTAGGTGCGACAGGATGCCCTTCATAAGCATAAGCAACTGCAGGAGATAGGGCTTCTGAAAGAGGAAGCCTGCCAAAACGTTTTGACAGCGCCGACCATGCGGAGGGTATACCGGGAACGGTGACAGGCATCCAGCCATGCTTGGGAATGCCGCGGCTTTGGATTTTTTCGATTATTTCGGCAGGAATGGAAGCCGGTGCAGGCCCGCTGGCATTCAGCCCATGGAGTTTTCCTTCTGACCATACAAGGGCAAAGGCATCTCCTCCGATACCGTTGGAGGTGGGCTCCACTACAGTAAGGCAGGCAGCCGTCGCAACTGCGGCATCAATGGCATTGCCTCCTTTTTTGAGCATTTCCAGGCCGGCTTGTGCTGCCAGGGGATGTGAGGCGGCGATCATGCCTTTTCTTGCATATATAATATTTCTTCTTGAAGGGTAATTATATTTATGGGCATCAAACTGCATTTCCATTCCTCCTTTTGAATGCTAAATAAATTATAAAACAGCCTATGTTGAAAAGCAAATGCATGGAGGACACGGGGACGTGGGACACGGGGACGTTTCTCCTGTCTCCTGAAAGCGGGACAGGAGAAACGTCCCCGTGTCCTCCGTCCCCGTGTCCCATGTTCTTGATTCTATAATAGTAATACCCGGGAAATTATATTATAATATTAAAGGACGAGACCAATCAGCATGGAAATAAACAGCCCCTGTGAAGGAGGGAATAATAATTGGCAGTCTTAGTAACGGGAGGCGCAGGATATATTGGTTCCCACTGCGTCTGCAGTCTTATTGACAGAAAAGAAAAAGTTGTTGTTGCAGATAACCTGCAAACAGGCCACGAGGGTGCTGTGCATGGAGAAGCAAGATTTTACAAAGGGGATATCCGGGATGGGAAATTTCTCGATAAGATATTTAATGAGAATGATATTGATACGGCAATCCATTTTGCTGCCGATTCCCTGGTTGGCGTGAGCATGAAAGAGCCTCTTTCTTACTTTGACAATAATGTATATGGAACAGAAGTACTGCTTTCAGCAATGAACAGGCATAATGTGAACAGAATAGTATTTTCATCCTCTGCAGCTGCCTACGGCGAGCCGGAGAGCATTCCCATTCTGGAGACGGACAGGACTGAACCAACTAATGCCTATGGGGAAACCAAGCTTGTAATGGAAAAAATGATGAAGTGGGCGGATATTGCCCATGGTATAAAGTATATAGCCCTCAGGTACTTTAACGTAGCCGGAGCCCATGAAAGCGGAAGAATCGGCGAGGACCACTGCCCTGAGACACATCTGATTCCGCTTATACTTCAGGTTCCCCTTGGGAAGCGGGAAAGCATCTCAATATTCGGTGATGATTATGATACTTATGACGGTACCTGTATAAGGGATTATATACATGTAACGGATTTGACAAATGCGCATATCATGGCTCTTGACCGCTTGAGAGGCGGAGCTGCAAGCACTGTTTATAACCTCGGAAACGGTGAAGGCTTCTCAGTTAAGGAAATTGTCGAGGCAGCAAGAAGGGTGACCAATCACCCGATACCGGCAGTAATATGCCCCAGAAGGGCAGGAGACCCTTCCACACTGATAGCCTCCGCAAAAAAGGCCGGGGATGAGATGGGATGGCAGCCCAGGTACAATAGCATCGATGAAATTATAGCGACTGCATGGAAGTGGCATAAGAATAATCCGGAGGGATTTAAGGGAAAGCGAATCGTAGAAGGAGATAGACAGAAATGAAAGAAATCATAAAACGTATGGCAAAATTGTTCTTTGGGTTATTTTTGTATGGTTTGGGGATTGTTATGACAATCAATGCCAATCTGGGTTTGGCACCTTGGGAGATATTTCATCAGGGATTGTCAATAAAAACCGGAATTACAATGGGTCAGGCAAGCATATATGTCGGGATGGTCCTTGTAGGACTTGACAGTCTGCTTGGAGAAAGGCTCGGATGGGGAACACTGTTCAACATGCTATTCATTGGATTGTTCATGGATATACTAATGCTGAATCACCTGATTCCGGTATTTCAGTCAGTAATACTAAGATTTGCAATGATGCTTCTGGGCATGTTCGTTATCGGAATAGCCAGCTATTTCTACATAAGCGTCGGATTGGGCTCCGGCCCAAGGGACGGTCTGATGGTGGCGCTGACAAAAAAGACCGGCAAGTCCGTCAGGTTCATAAGAAACAGCATCGAAATAACCGCACTGGCCGCAGGATATATCCTTGGAGGTTCTGTGGGAATAGGAACTGCAATTATGGCAATTACAGCCGGATATTTTGTTCAGTTTTCCTTTAAGCTTTTCAAATATAACCTGAAGGAGACTAAGCACAGATTCATTGATGAGGATTTAAAATTCTTGTACGACAGGGTTCGCGGCAAAAAGGAAGACAGAAAAGCAGAAGACCAATAGTTATACTGTCAAAAAGGAGAATTGCAATGTCTTTGAAGAGTTTTCTCAAACTGGTTGAAATACAGACAAAAGTTGCAAGCGTAATACCCTTTGCATTGGGAACCTTATATACAGTTTATCACTTTGGAATCTTTAATCCCAGGAACTTCATAATAATGTTCATATCATTGCTATCCTTTGATATGGCAACTACAGCAATTAACAATTACTATGATTACAAGAGAGCGAACAAGACCCAGGGCTTTAATTACGAAAGTCATAATGCCATAGTAAAATGCAATTTGAAAGAATCAACTGTAAAACTAACAATAACCGCTTTGCTGACTGTTGCATCTGTTTTCGGCCTTATGCTTTTTCTTAATACATCTCCCGTTATTCTGCTGCTGGGGGTTTTGTCCTTTGCAGTAGGAATTCTGTATTCCTTCGGACCGATACCGATTTCCCGGACACCCTTTGGAGAGGTGTTTTCCGGGTTGTTCATGGGGTTTGTAATTACTTTCATATCAATATATGTACATGTATATGACACGGGTATTGCTGGTCTGACATATTCCGGCAGCATGGTGGGAATAAGCTTCAACCTGACTGAAGGAATATATATATTTCTTCTGTCATTACCTGCAGTAAACGGCATTGCCAATATCATGCTGGCAAACAACATATGCGATATTGAAGACGATATCGAGAACAGACGTTATACTCTGCCCATATATATAGGAAAGGAAAGGGCTTTATGGGTATTTAAAGCCTTATACTACATCAGCTATGCAGATTTGCTGCTGCTGCTTGTTCTGGGAGTTACCCCCGCGGCAACAGTCATTACGCTTTTTACAATTTTTCCCGTAAGCAGCAATATAAAAAGTTTTTTTGAAAAGCAGACCAAGAAGGACACCTTTATATTGTCCGTTAAGAACTTTCTGATTATAAATGTGGTACAAGTGCTGGCAATAGGAACTACCATCATTATTGAAGGACTTATATAGCAAAAAGGGCTATTGCACAATAGTAGAATAATGCGACATATCTGAGGTTTGCAGTCATCCTGCAGAGAACGCGCATATCAAGGCACATAAAACAGCATCCGAATCCCTAAGTGGCCTTTGTGTATCAGAGGACGAGATTGCAAGGCTGAATACTATTATATCGCCCCTTGCTCAGAAAGCCAATCTGTTCATCAAATATCGCTGCTCACAAATCTGAACAACCTTACACCCTGCGAAACGTTCAGCTTTTACCACGGAGAAGAGGTTTTACATAAACTTGGATGCTCATCGGCAGCCGCCGGTGATATCATGTTAAAACCCGCTCTTCTCAAAAAATAGTATGAACTGTGCCTCGCTATATTCAAAATTTTTGCTATAAATATTGCTTATAATTCTTGATAACTTGCAAAACCTGCGATATTATTGAGGCAATGGGTATGCAGAACGAAAGTCTCAGCAACTTCGGTAACGAATTGGAGGTAAAGCATGAAGGATCAGGCAGTTGTTTCGGGCAGCAGAAGGGGATATTTAAATAAGGATTTTGAGTTTTTTCATTTAAAAGACAGGAAAATTATGGAGTTTGAATTGCACTTTCATGATTTTAACAAAATAATCATCTTCATGTCGGGAAATGTTACGTATCTGATAGAAGGCAGGGCGTACAAGCTTAAACCCTGGGATATGCTTCTTATCGGCAGCAGCGAGATACATAAAGCAATAGTAGGCACTAGCGGGACTTATGAGAGGATGATAATATGGGTCAATTCAAATTTTCTGCATAAGTATAAAAGTCCTGAGGGTGATTTGTTGAGATGCTTTGATATTGCCTCAAAAGAGAAGCGCAATATACTGAGGCTGAATCCTAAGCTTCTCAGGCAGGGGAAACATATTCTTTCTCAGCTGAAGGAGGAATGCAAGAGCGGCGGTTTTGGAAGTCAGGTGCTTAAGAACTCATTATTCCTTCAATTCATAGTATATCTTAATAGAATTTATCTTGAGCCTGATTCCATAGAGCATAAGGCTGACGGGGATTATGACGAAAGCATAGGAGAAGTAATAAGGCATATAAACGAGAATATTTGTGAGGATATGCCAATAGAAGGCCTGGCATCCAAATTCTATATGAGCAAGTATCATTTGATGCATAAGTTTAAAAGCCAGACAGGTTATACCATTCACAGCTACATCCTTCAAAAGCGGCTGATGATGGCCAATACACTCATAAAGTCAGGAAAATCAGTAGCAGAAGCATGTACGGAATGCGGCTTTGGCGATTATTCAAGCTTCGTAAGGGCCTTTAAAAGAATGTACGGGCTTTCACCGAAGAAACATATAAAAATGGTGGAGGAACTGGAAAAGGCGGGGAAATAATTACTGTAAAACATTTTATCTGACAAAATAGAAGGAACATTGACATTTGCATTTTTAGGGCTTAATATGATTATGATTTGCATTTTAAATAAATGCTAATAAGATTAATGGAAATGGGGTGTGATGCTTATGAAAGCCGAAAATGGCAAGCTGAAGCTCTATGGCTTCAATAATCTTACGAAATCTTTGAGTTTTAACATCTATGATATTTGCTATACCAAATCTAGAGAAGACCGTAAGAAATATATTGAATATATTGATGAACAGTATAATTCTACAAGGCTTACAAAGATACTCAGTGATGTTACCGAAATGATAGGTGCCAGTGTACTGAATGTAGCCAAACAGGATTATGACCCTCAGGGAGCCAGTGTTACACTTCTTATTTCGGAAGAAGAGGTTCCTCTTTATGTGCTCGATCCTTCCTGTAACAGAGGAATAATAACCCCTATCAGGGAGAATATTGTGGGACACCTTGACAAGAGTCACGTGACAGTACACACGTACCCCGAGAGCCATCCTCAGAATGAGATAAGTACCTTCAGGGTTGATATAGATGTGACTACCTGTGGAACTATTTCCCCACTAAAGGCATTGAATTATCTTATCGGGAGCTTTGATTCGGATATAATTACTATCGACTACAGGGTCAGGGGATATACAAGAAATATTCGAGGCCGGAAACACTTCATAGACCATAAGATAAACTCAATACAAAACTTCATTGCCAAGGACACAATAAACAGATATGACCTTATTGATATGAACATATACCAGTCCAATATATTCCATACAAAAATGAGGATAAGGGATTTGGATTTGAACAACTATTTATTTGAGATAGAGGAAGATGACTTGACTCCAAAGGAGAAAAAGGATATATCGAAGAAGCTGGACAGGGAAATCACAGAGATTTTTTACGGAATAAATCTGCCAAAGATTTAATATTAAGAATATATTTAGGAATAGCAAACAAGCTATTCTTTTTGTTTGACTTATACGTGAATAGATGGAATAATATTATTTACACATTGAAATAAGGAGCATATGATGTTAAGCTTTAAGAAATTTATATATAATACAATAAAAAAGCTTTATATTTCTTCGGAGCTGTTGAAATCCGAAGAAAAAAAACTGCTGCATATTTCTGATACCCCTCTTTGTTTTTATTCTGAACTCAAAAGGCTTATTGGATGGCTTAAGCCTGCATATATAGTGCATACGGGGGACCTTACGGACAATATAAAGCTGGAGCTTTACCCTGCATTGATCCATGAGCATGAGAAGGGGGTAAAGGTTCTGGCAGACATGCTTGAGGCTTCCGGAGCAGAAGTAATATTGGCAATTGGTAACCATGACAATATTGATGTTGTCAATAAGCATTTTGTAAGAAGCCGCATAATAATAGAAGCTGAGACAATTAATTTAGAGGGATTGAGTTTTAGAATCAGCCATTTTCCTAAAGGCGTTCAAGAAAACCCGTCCCGGTATAATCTGTTTGGACATGATTTAACGCTTAAGAATGGATGTATTGATGATAAACTGTATTTTAACGGGATAACATATATAAGCATTATAGGGTTAGAGTCAGGAGAGTTCACGACTCTAAATTATCCTTTATATACAAATGACGCAAGGGTAGGAAGAAGGAAAGTGGGACTGTAAAAAAATAATATCAAGGGAGGGTTATTTATGCTCAGCTTGGTTAGAGGGGGACCCAAAGTATTACTTCTTGAAAGCAGCAGAATAGAAGAATTAAGGAACTACTTTATTCAAGAGAAGGGCGCAGAAGCTTATAATCCAAGTGATGTATTTGAAAATGCAGGGGAAGACCATACAATTCTTTTTATCATTGATAAAATTAAAGAAGCAGTTGATTTTGATGAAGCAGATAACGGGATTTTAATTAATGAAGAACCTGATGTAATACTATGCAATATGTTGAACGATAAAAAGATTGATCTTGTAAGCAGGTCACGGATTGCAACGAGGATAATAGTATTAAGAGCAATGGGGGACCTGGAAAGGGTAGTAAGGGATATAAGCGGGGACTATCAATGTATTGTGGGAAGCCCGCTGGATATTATTAAATCCAGTGATGAGAAGGGGACTCTGGTGGTTGTTACAGAAAAACCCCTGCATAGAAACATAAGTTATAAGAAGGATATTTATGAAAAGGGTCTGCTTATTAATGAAAAATACAAGCCTCTTATACGAAGCCTCAGATCCCGGGCATTAAAATACCTGAACAACGGTATAGGCAATAAGGACTGGTATGAGCTTGAAATCAGGATATATGACAAATATGGGGAGTATGACCTCCATTACACAAGACTCATTAATATAATGGAATCCCTGGAGATTGGAATTATACTGGGGGCATCCTGGGGAAAAGACTATCCGAGGCCTATGATGGCGATTGAGATATACAGAGTAAGGTTTTTTACCTATTATGACCCGATATATATAAAAAAGTTATTGATGGGTTTGGAATTCCTGGAGGATGGAACCAGAATAGTAGACTATGACCTTTTTTATAAGAGAAAAAAGCTGTATTGGGCTGAAACGGTTGAAAAGGATATAAAGGAGAGGCATCTGATAGCCGCTAAATACAGGAAAGAAATATTATCAAGATTAAACGAAGAAGAAATTAATAAGATGTATGAAATTGAAAATAACATATTGGCTACCAGAAAATAACCGGATAAGTATGGACTTGCAGCTTGGACCTGCTCCATGCATATAATGTAAGAAAGTGTGCATGGGAGTGAATATATATGTATGATGATGAAAAAGACGATATTGAACTGGACTATGAGCTCTGTGAAAGCTGTCCGTTTCACAGGCAGCGGCCGCCAACCTTCGGGCCTTTTGGACCGCAATTTCAACCGCCGGGTGTAGGGCCGGGCTCTTCGGATGGCCCCCCATCAGGGCCGCCGCCTTCTATAACACCACAGTTTGGGGGGCCGCAGGGTATAGGGACTCTGGCAGTAGATCCCGGGTCAATAAGAAGATGCAGATTCAGTTTCGTTTACTTACAGCTCAGAAATGGCAGGGAATTCTGGATGTGGCTGACATTTGTGGGTAGACGCTCAATTTCAGGCTGGAGGTGGACGGGACGCAGGTGGGTATTCTTCGGAGTTGACCTGAGGCAGATAGAAAGCTTCTATTGCTATTAAAAAGGTATAAAAGATATGTTCAGCAGCTTTGCCGGGCATATCTTTTTTAATATGGACAATAGAAGAATAATGCGACGGGGACGCGGGGACGTTTCCCCGTCGCATTATTCTTATTTTGCGAAGAATTTAGCTCCCTTATTGATGCCTCTGCATATTGTGTAGTAATTACATTCTTTTATAAGGAGGAGGCTCAATGGGGATTACACTTACAACACTGCATTGGGTGTACTTGATCTTCATTCTGCTGGTAATTGCCTTCATTGTAATGAGGAAGGATACCAGCTTCATCTGTGTTGCCGGAATTCTCGTTCTGGGGTTTATAGCAACCTCCACAATCACTCATTCGGTAACCGGGGTCTTTAACAGTTTTGCATACGCTATTAAGGAACTATTGGGGACAATATTGATTATTTCGATTATTTACGGAATGAGTAAAGTATTGATGAAAACAGGTATTAATGAAGCTATGGTATACCCATTTACAAGGCTGATACGTACTCCGGCCCTGGCATACTGGGTTATAGGCATACTGATGATGATCATTTCCTGGTTCTTCTGGCCCTCTCCTGCTGTTGCGCTGATGGGGGCAGTACTTCTGCCGGTCGCACTTAAAGCAAAGCTTCCCGCCATGGGCGTAGCTGTGGCTATGAACCTTTTCGGCCACGGCATAGCATTATCAGGAGACTTTATTATCCAGGGAGCGCCGAAATTAACTGCCGATGGTGCCGGGATACCTGTAATCGATGTGGTAGCGGCCAGTGTGCCATTGGTGATAATTATGGGTGCAGTCACAACCATCTCTGCATTCTGGATACTTCGAAAGGACTTGAAGTCCGGAGCATTGAAGGTTGAAGATGAAAACATGAGAAAAAGCATGATTGTGCAAATCAACGACGGTAAGGCAAGTATGAAAGAAATACCTCCTGTTGTAAAAAAACTCCTTGCTGCGATGGTACCCGTACTGTTTGCCGTAGATATATTGATGATGTTTATTCTAAAGCTTCAGGGCGGGGATGCAACAGCTTTAATCGGCGGAACATCAGTACTGATATTGATAATTGTATCCTTCTTTGCTTATAGTGCAGATCCTCTGGGCAAAATTACAGAGCATTTAATAGAAGGATTGCAGTTCGGCTTCAGGGTGTTCGGGCCGGTTATTCCTATTGCAGCATTTTTCTACTTGGGCGATTCGGCTATAATCGATATATTCGGCAAGGTGCTTCCGGAAGGCTCAAACGGGCTTGTAAATGACCTGGGTGTTGCCTTGGCAGGCGCAGTGCCGCTGAACCGGGGAATCGGAGCTGTCACAGCCACAGCCGTCGGTGCAATTACAGGACTTGACGGTTCAGGATTTTCAGGCATATCCCTAGTCGGGTCTATTGCAAAGCTATTTTCTATAGCCTTAGGCACAGGAGCGGCGACGCTTACAGCCTTAGGCCAGGTTGCAGCCATCTGGGTAGGGGGAGGCACTCTGATACCTTGGGCGGTAATCCCTGCGGCAGCAATATGCGGAGTCGATCCCTTCGAATTGGCCCGCCGCAATCTGAAGCCTGTAGTAATAGGGCTTATAATAACTACAATAGCCGCCGTGTTTTTAGTATAAATTCATATAAATCAGCCGCATTTGCGGCTTTTTTTCTTGTCATTTGGAAGAATAAGAAATAATATATATACATATCAGAAAAACCGGAGGTTGTGTGAATGAAAAAGCTCAAGGCAGTAATAATCATGCTGATCTGCACAGCAATAGCTGCTGCAGGATGTAGTACGGCAGACAATAAGGAACCTGATATAACTGAAATACCCAAGCTGAAAATCGGGGTAATGCCCGCAGCAGACTCCGCACCGATATTCCTTGCTGAAGAAAAGGGATACTTTAAGGAACTGGGATTGGATGCGGAAATACAGGTATATACAAATGCGGCTAACAGGCAAAGTGCCCTGCAGAGCGGAGAGCTTGACGGTGCTATGGTGGACTTGATTGCATTTGTGAATAATGTACATAACGGCTTTGATATAAAAATAACCACAAGTACTGACGGAAGCTTCCCATTTCTCGTAAACAAGGATTTAAAGGAAAAGAAGAATATTAAAGTAGGAATGATGGAAGTGAGCGTTACAAATTTTCTGTCGGAGGAATACTTGGGGGACAAGTATGAAATGGAGAAGGTATATATCAATGAGATTCCCGCAAGGCTGGAGATGATAAAAGCGGGGAATTTGGACATTGCCAATATTCCGGAACCTATGGCCTCCATGGGAGAACTTAACGGACTAAAAAAGGTTGTCTACGAGAACAAGGATGACTTTATGCCTGAGGCAATGGCCTTTACGGGAAAAGCACTCAAAGAGAAGGAAAAGGCAATTGAGCTGTTCCACAGAGCCTTTGACAAAGCCGTAGACGATATAAAAAGGGATGACACCCTTGCAAGGGAAGTACTGATAGAAAAACTGCAGCTTAAACCGGGAATAAAGGATAAAATAATACTCCCCGTGTATCACAAAACCAGGCTTCCTGATGAAGCTTACATCCGCAAGATTGTGGAGTGGGTTGAGAAAATCCAGAATATTAAGGTGAATGTAAAGTATGATGATATGATTGAAGGGAAGTTCATTAACCAATGATAGAAGTTAACAACCTGCAGGTGTCTTATGGAAATGTGCGGGCGTTGGAAGGAATCAGCCTGAAGGTGGAGCGCAATGCCACCTGTGCGATAATCGGGCCCTCTGGATGCGGAAAGACTACCTTGCTTTATACATTAGCGGGGCTTATCCGTCCGGAGGAGGGAACAATATATATCGGCGGTGAAGAGCTTTCCGGCATAAGAAGAAGCACCGGAATAATACTGCAGGACTATGGCCTTTTTCCATGGAAAAACGTCTGGAATAATGTTGCTCTGGGCCTGCAGGTAAGAGGTGAAACCAAAGAAAAAATCAGTGAAACCGTAAGCAATATACTTGCAGTGCTTGGAATCGGACATCTTAGCTGTAAATATCCCGCAGAGCTGAGCGGAGGAGAAAAACAGAGGGTGGCAATAGGCAGAACCCTTGCAATGAAGCCTGACCTGCTTCTGATGGATGAACCTTCCTCAGCCCTTGATGCCATTACAAAGGAGCATATACAGAACCTTATTCTGAAGCTGTATAAAAGTGCTCCCCTGACCATGGTCATTGTGACTCACAGCATTGAGGAGGCTGTTTTCCTTGGGCAGAAAATCATAGTAATGGGCAAGGCAAAAATAAAGCACGTGCTGGACAACCCTTATTTCGGTGACGAAGAGCTTCGAAGCAGGATGGAGTACTGCAAAATATGCCTAGAAGTGCGCAAATGGATGGATAGGGGGGAATAAGTTGATAAGAAGCAAAAGCCTTTATGGAACACTTATGATTTTTCTTTTCTGGTATATATTGTATATTATGCTTCAATCCCCTGTTATACCAAGCCCCTTTGCTGCAGTATTGAACTTTATAACGATACTTCCTGCGGTGCTTCTGCCCCATGAACTGGCCAGTTTGGCCAGGATAATTGCCGCAGCAGCCTTTTCCCTGCTCCTGGGGTTGCCGCTAGGGCTGCTTACAGGTATGAACAATAAAGCCGACAGGCTTATAACACCCATAGTATATATACTTTATCCAATACCAAAGGTTGCTTTCCTGCCGGTATTGATGATTTTGTTCGGATTGGGGAATGCGTCCAAGATAATTCTTATTTCAATAATAGTAATATTTCAAATAATTGTAACCACCAGGGACGGAGTGCATGAACTGGGAAAGGAATACTTTCTTTCCGCTGAATCCTTAGATATGAGCAGGGCACAGCTGTACAGACACATCATAATTCCGGCAATAATGCCCAAAATAATAACAGCCTTGCGGCTTACAGTGGGAACCTCCATTGCAGTGCTGTTTTTCAGTGAGAACTTTGCCGCCAGATACGGTATAGGATATTTTATAATGAACAGTTGGGTTGTCGTCAACTATGTGGAGATGTTCAGCGGCATTTTGGCTCTAAGTATTATGGGGCTCTTGCTGTTTAAGATAATTGACAAATTGGAAAGCAGATTCTGCGCATGGATGGAGGTATGAAATTTTACAAATTGTTTGACTATAATTAGATTTTATTATATTATTTGAATAGATATATTTTTGATATATTATAATATTTTTAGAGGGAAATCCGCCACTTTCAGAAGTGGTGGTTATACTGTAATTGGATTTTTTGTTGTTGATGCACTATCAAATATTGGAGGTGGTTATAGAAGGATAGTTTGGCATTATCAAGATAGCTCAAATGGGGAAGGGCTATATAATGGTCAGTTCGAAAATGAGAAGGAGGAATAGTATGAAAAAGTTATTATCCTTGACTTTAGTTGTTGCGATGGCACTATCCTTGCTTACAGGGTGTGCACAGCCTGCTCCGGCTCCAAGCGGTGAGCCTGCAGCTCCGGCTGAAGAAGAAGTTATTAAGATCGGTGTATTTGAACCTTTGACAGGTGCAAATGCTGCCGGCGGTGAGCTTGAAATGGAAGGTATCGAGCTTGCCCACGAATTATATCCCGAAGTATTGGGCAAAAAGGTTGAGCTTATAGTAGTTGATAATAAATCAGACAAGGTTGAAGCAGCTACAGCTGCAGCCAGATTGGTTGAGAAAGAAAAAGTTACTGCAATTATAGGAAGCTGGGGAAGCTCCCTTGCAATGGCAGCAGGAGATATCGTAAAAAATGCAAAGGTTCCTGCAATGGGAACATCTTGCACCAATCCTCTTGTTACACAGGGTAATGATTATTACTTCAGGGTTTGCTTTATAGATCCCTTCCAGGGAGTAGTAATGTCAAACTACGCTTACAATGGCCTTGGTGCCAAGAAGGCAGCCATTGTGCAGGAAGTATCCAACGACTATGCAGTAGGACTTGCAAAGTTCTTTACAGATAACTTCAAGAAGCTGACAGGTGATGAAAACAGTATAGTTGCAGTTGCCAACTATAATACAGGAGACCAGGACTTCACTGCACAGCTTACAAACATAAAAGCACAGAATCCTGATGTTATATTCGCTCCGGGTAACTTTACAGAATCAGCTCTTCTTATAAAGCAGGCCAGACAGCTTGGAATAAAGACTCCGTTTATAGGTGGAGATACTTATGAGACTCCGGAATTTGCTGAAATAGGCGGAGATGCTGTAGAAGGTGTTGTATTCTCAACATTCTTTGCAACAGAAAGACCGATAACTTCAGAATCAACAAAATTCCTGGATGCATACAGGGCAAAATATCCCGGGAAAGAACCTGCAGCAGTTACAGCCCTTGGATACGATGCATACCTTATTCTCATAAAGGCTATCGAACAGGCAGGGGCAGCCGACTCCGCATCAATTCATAATGCACTGCTTAATATAAAGGATTTCCAGGGTGCAGCTGGTGTTGTAAACTTTGATGAAAACGGAGATGCTGTTAAGAGCGCTGTTATAAAAACAGTAAAAGACGGCAAATTTACATTCATGGATGTAGTTGAACCCTAAATAAAAATCAACGGATGGATAAACCTTCCCCATATCAGTAAATATAAAAAGTAGAGTAAAATGCATTTCCTCCCTTAAAGGGAGGAAGTGCGTTTTATGATAAGACTTAACTAAAGTACCTTTCAACACCTAAAGCTGCATGATACCTGCCTATTTGCTCCACTACTGCGTTGATGTCAATCGCCGTAGCCACTGCTGCGCCTCTTTCCATCGCCTTGTATTGGAATCAAATATTCTGCGTATCATAATACAACAATTAGATGTTACAAGGTACCAGGAATTTTTTTATGTTATAAAATTAATGCTACATTGTTCGGAAGAGTATGTTTTCCGGCATAATGAGAAATGAATGGGAAGGTTCCCTGACGAAATCTTACTTAGGTGGTGTATATATGACACTGGAATTGTTCTTACAGCATTTGGCTAATGGTATATCACTGGGAAGCCTTTATGCACTGGTTGCCATAGGATACACGATGGTGTACGGTATATTGAGGCTGATAAATTTTGCCCACGGTGATATATTCATGATGGCAGTATACTTTGCTTTCTTTGGAGTTATGACCTTTGGAATGCCGTGGTACGTGTCATTCATTATTGCAATAGCTCTGACGGGAGTCCTGGGTATTACTGTTGAGACACTGGCTTACAGGCCGATAAGAGAAGCACCGCGAATTTCAATTCTTATTTCTTCCATAGGTGCTTCTTACCTGTTGGAGAATCTGGCTATCGTGATATATGGCGGAAGGCCGAAGACCTTTCCGCAGATCCCGTTGTTCACCGATATGGTGCAATTCGGGACCGTCCATATTCAGATGCTGACTTTTATGATCCCTGTGGTAACGGCGGTTCTCCTGATGTTATTAATGTACCTTATCAACAAGACAAAAAGCGGTATGGCCATGAGGGCCGTATCAAAGGATTTTGAAACTGCGAAGATAATGGGTATTGATGTGAACAGGACAATATCCTTTACCTTTGGGATAGGATCCTTACTGGCAGCGGTAGGAGGCATAATGTGGGGCCTCAAGTTCCCCAGCATATTGCCTTTGATGGGCGTAATGCCGGGAATTAAATGCTTTATTGCAGCAGTAATAGGCGGAATTGGAAATATACAGGGTGCGGTAATTGGCGGATTCATACTCGGTATAGGAGAAATCCTTCTGGTAGCATTCCTCCCGGAGCTTTCCGGTTACAGAGATGCATTCTCCTTTATTCTGCTTATATTAATACTCCTATTTAGGCCTACCGGCATAATGGGAGAAAAAATATCGGAGAAGGTGTAAATATGAAGAGGAATACGATTTATACAATTACCGCCATAATTGTACTGTTTGTATTTGTTTATTTCGGCAATAAATATTTAGACTCATATCTTTTGAGAATACTGAACCTTTGTGCGATTTATACGGTATTGGGTCTTAGTATGAATCTAATAAACGGTTTTACCGGATTGTTCTCTTTGGGGCACGCAGGCTTTATGGCCGTGGGCGCTTATACTACGGCAATGCTGACATTGCCTATTGCCACCAAGCAGATGAATTTCTTCCTGGCGCCCCTTGTTTCACCTTTGGACAAAATTGTGTGGCCTTTTCTGCCGTCACTTTTGCTGGCAGGTATACTATCTGCATTTGTGGCTTTCCTTATAGGAGCACCGGTATTGAGGCTTAAGGGGGATTATCTTGCCATAGCTACTCTGGGTTTTTCAGAGATTATAAGAGTAGTATTCACAAACACACAGACAATAACCAACGGTGCTTTGGGACTAAAGGGAATTCCCGCTACTACAAATCTCTGGTGGAGCTTTGGGACAGCGGTGATAACCGTTTTTATAATGGTATCACTGATTAACAGCAGCTTCGGAAGAGCCTTCAAGGCAATAAGGGAGGATGAAATTGCTGCAGAAAGTATGGGAATCAGTTTGTTCAAGCATAAGGTGCTTTCCTTTGCCATAGGTGCTTTCTTTGCAGGCATAGGAGGAGGCTTGCTGGGTAATATGATGGGAACAATTGACCCGTTGATGTTCAGATTCTTCATGACATATAACATACTTCTTATAATAGTGCTGGGAGGAATGGGAAGCATCACCGGGACAATTATATCAGCCTTTATAATAACAATAGCACAAGAAGTTCTGAGGTTCCTGGATGAACCTATATTTCCCAATGTACCTGCGCTGCCGGGCTTGAGAATGGTCGTATTTTCAATACTTCTAATGCTTGTAGTTCTGTTCTTCAGGCAGGGAATCATGGGAACCAGGGAATTCAGCTGGGACAAGTTCTTCAGATTCTTTACAAAAAGGCCTCTTTCAAAAGGAGGTGCCAAATGATGAATGTATTGAGAACAGATAATATAACAATGCAGTTCGGAGGATTAACTGCTGTCAAGGAGTTCAATCTTGAGCTTAACAAAGGGGAGATAGTGGCACTTATCGGGCCTAACGGCGCCGGCAAAACCACAGCTTTTAATATGATTACCGGAGTTTATACACCAACCAAAGGGAAGGTGTTTTTAAACCAAAAGAGCACTGTTGACGGGAAAGAAGAGCATAAGGAGAGAGACATAACAGGCCTCAGGCCTGACCAGATAACAAAACTGGGTATTGCCAGAACCTTTCAGAACATAAGGCTTTTTAAGGATTTAAGCGTACTTGACAACGTGCTTATTGCCAACCACCTTCGCATCGACTCTAATGTTTTCGAAGCGATATTCAAACTGCCAAGATATAAGAGAGAAGAGAAGCAGATGGTGGAAACATCAATGAGCCTGCTGGAAAAAGTGGGCCTGGCAGACAGCAGGTATGAGAAATCCAGTTCCCTTCCATACGGACAGCAGAGGAGACTGGAGATTGCAAGAGCACTTGCAACAGATCCGAGTATACTGCTTCTGGATGAACCTGCGGCAGGAATGAATCCAAAGGAAAGTGAAGACTTGACTGTATTTATAAAAGAGATCAGAGATGAATTTGATTTGACGGTATTCCTGATAGAGCATCATATGCAGGTTGTAATGGGTATCTCAGACAGGATTTATGTTCTGGACTACGGAATCACAATAGCTCAAGGAAACCCCTATGAGATCCAGAATAATCAAAGGGTAATAGTAGCGTATCTGGGGGTGGATGAAGATGCTTAAAATAGACAATCTGGTTGTCGCATACGGCGGAATTGAAGCCTTGAAGGGAATCAGCCTTGAAGTTGAGGAAGGGAAGATAATAACACTTATAGGGGCGAACGGTGCCGGCAAGAGTACCACCCTGAGATCCATAATGGG
>Ga0208195_1000088_pt1 | contig 123949 bp, 105 predicted proteins | sample AD_UKC077_MetaG_FD_184441 | JGI IMG/M metagenome (GOLD analysis project Ga0208195, IMG submission 184441) | Active sludge microbial communities of municipal wastewater-treating anaerobic digesters from USA - AD_UKC077_MetaG (SPAdes) (version 2) | ecosystem: Engineered > Bioreactor > Anaerobic...
TGCTGTTACCGGCGTCTCTCTCAATACCAATTCTTTGAATTTAGTTGTGGGAAACAATTCCACATTAACCGCCACAGTTGCTCCTACCAACGCCACCAACAAGAACGTCACCTGGTCGAGCACCAATTCAAGCGTTGCTTCAGTCAGCGGTGGTGTCGTCACCGCCAATGCAGCTGGCTCGGCAACCATCACAGTTACAACTGTCGATGGTAGTTTCACTGCGACCTGCTCTGTTTCTGTTGGTGTGGAAGACACAAGCGATAAAATCGTCCAAAGTTTATCCGCATCATACAGCGGGGGAAACGTTTATGTCGGCGGCTCTTTAGACGACTCTAAAGTCAATGTCACCGCCCAATACACTGATAGCGTAAAATATCCAAGCGAAGCCTTGGCTAGCAGCGATTATTCCTTGAGTGGATTCTCGAGTGCGACAGCGGGCAACAAAATCGTTACCGTTACTTATGCTGGCGATCTTGAAACCGCTTCCAGTCCTTTAACCACAACTTTCAGCGTCAATGTAATCGCTGACACAGTCGTCGATGTTACGGTTTCAAATACGACGACCTATCATCCGGGCGAAACCATCGCAAAGGGCGATATCACTGTCACCTTGCATTATCAGAGCGGTGCAACTAGCACAACTTCCGATTTCACCTTCGCTAGCGATGGATATGTCTTCACCTATGCCGACACCAATAGCGGAGCCTCAAGCAAAGCCAAACAATTCTCTATTACATACGGAGGCGATTCCTATAATTTCTCTGTCGATGTCTCTCGCGTTGCTTATGAGGTAATAAGCGGTTCGACTACCACTCTATCTTCCTCTCAATTTTCTAGTTCCGATGTTTCCAAAAGTATTAATACCCCAAGCGAAACCTCGGTCACAATCGGAGGAGTTGGATTTACAGTAGACACTAATGCTTACATATATACTTTAAGCAGTATTTCCTATCTTTCCTTTGGAAAGACTGCTGGTTCAATCAATAACACCCAAGCTTTTAGTAGTGATTTAACATCAGTTTCTTTAACTTTAAGAGACGGAGCCCGTTCAGACGGCGTTATCACGATTAGCAAGGATGGAACCACTTGGGTTGCCTATTCCACCAATGAACTCGCTAATGGTGGTTATCGCTACTTCAAGATCGCTTATACTTCTGATAGCACAAAATATAGCAACATTGCCTCTATTAGTTTCACTCTTTCCGGTCAGGATAACGCGGTCAATGTTGCTAACTATGTGATGTTTGAAGATACCACTAATCAATGCACAACCAAACTTGATCTAGCTATCGATAAATTAAATAGCATTTCTGAAGCTGATAAGAGCACCTTCTGGACATCCTCCGACTATGTCATCGCCACCGCTCGGGAGAGATTGCTCGCTTGGGCAGCTCACGAAGGTGCCGAGTTGACTTACTCTGGTGGAGAGTTCCAAACCAGCATTTCAAGAAACGTCACTGCCGTTTCTAACCCGATAAACAATGTAATCATCATCGTCGTGATGTCGATACTTGTTCTTACTTCCGTTGGTGGATACTTCTATTTCAAACGCAAAAAGGAAGATTAGAAATATTTTACAATAATTGAGGACCAGCTATGCTGGTCTTTTATTTAGCAAATGTTATTAAGCAACTACCTTTTTCTACCGGAATATAAATGACCGTGATATGATAGCAACATGAAAACTTTACTGAAAAACGCACGCATTCTAAAGATGAACGACGAACCATTATTCGATGGCGACATCGTTATTGAAAACAACCGAATTCTTTATATTGGCTCTAATGGCGAATCATATGGGCCTTTTGATATTGTTCGTAATTGTCATAGAAATCTACTCATGCCCGGATTCAAAAATGCTCACACCCATAGTGCCATGACTTTCTTAAGGAGTAAAACCGATGGCTATTCGCTTCACGATTGGCTTTTTGATGTCGTTTTCCCTCGGGAGAAACTACTTAAACCAAGTGATGTCTATCACCTCTCTAAGGTGGCTTATTTGGAATATTTGACTAGTGGAATTACTGCTTGTTTTGATCAATACTATTTTCCCTTAATGTCGGGACAAGCTGCGAAAGATGTCGGAATGAGAATTCTACTACTTGGAACTTTTAATCACGAAACAAGTGCTGAAGATTTAGTCAACCTTTATGAAGGATTTAATTCAGAGTCTGAAAGTTTGGTTCGCTACTGTTTTGGTCTCCATGCCGAGTACACGGCTACCCCAGAAGAATATAAAGCTCTTAATCAGGCAATTCATATGGCGAAAGCCCCTTTCTTCATTCACATCAGTGAGACAAAAAGTGAAGTGGAAGATTGTTTTAAAAGAAGAGGAATGTCTCCAGTCGCTTATTTGGAAAAAGAAGGTTTCTTTGACTATGGTGGTGGTGGCTATCACTGCATTTATTTCTCCGATGAAGATATTGCTCTTTTTAAGAAACGCAACCTTAGTGTTATCTCATGTCCTGGCAGCAATGCAAAATTAGCCAGTGGCGTAATTCCTCTAGAGAAATACCTTAATGCCGGACTTAATATCGGTTTGGGAACTGATGGTCCAGCGAGCAACAATTGCTTAGACATGTTTAAAGAGATGACTCTTGCCTTCAGCTTGAGCAAATTGAGCACCCAAAACGCCATGTCTCTCCCGGCAAGCGAAGTCTTAAAAATGGCAACCATCAACGGAGCAAAAGCGATGGGTTTGAGCGACTGTGATATTCTCGAAGTCGGCAAGAAGGCAGACATCATTGAAATCGATTTAATGAAGCCGAACATGCACCCAATTAATGATGTTGTCAGCAACCTTGTCTATAGCGGTTCGAAGGACAATATCAAAATGACAATGATTGATGGCAAAATCTTGTATCTAGAAGGCCAATTCTTTGTCAATGAGGCAATTGAAGATATCTACAAAAAAGCACAAGAAATCACTGAAAGAATTGAACAAGAACTAGCCACCCAAAAAAGCGAATAAGCGATAATTTAATGAAAATAGCCAGCAAAATAAGGCTATTTTTTCTTGTTTATTAATTTCTTGAGCGATTCATCAAGCAACAAATCGTGTAGCTGTTGATAGGATTTTATTGATAGGTCCTTAGTTTTAAAATAGAGTTCATTAACCACTTTATCTTCCCCTGTCTTAGCTTTCAAATAAGCGTCCTCTGATATACCGTTTAATCGCTCTTCGATAACAGTCAGTAGACACCGGCGATATAGGGAGAGAATTGATGTTTCAAGCCAATAATCAAAATGACATTTTGAGAAATTTTCTTCAGCATTTTTAAACGAAATATAAAATGGCAAGCCATCGTTTGGATTGTGCCATAAATCGACATATGCACAATCAAAATTATGCTTTCTTTTGATGAACGAATAAGCGTCTTCACACACGATATTAATCTTATCTTTTTGTGGGATTTGGGGGAGAATCAAGCGTTGAAAAAGCTCGATAATTTTCAGATCTTTTTCTACAACAGTAAGCGACTCAACTTCCTTCTTTGCGACCGCATTAAAAACGAAATATCCCATCCCTAATCCGAAAGTGACCACGTGACCACGCGCATTCTGGATTGGAGTTTGATGGGTATAAATTTCATTAGGGATTACTGACATCCAAACCTCGTCATTTTGAGTGAGGGCGATGTATTCGACCGGTTTAGTGAAATAGCCGATTTTTTGGACTTCACGATAGTCTTCCTGATCGACGAGAAAATCATCATACGCAAAGGCCTGGTATGGCTGATATGTCTGTTTAACAAAAGCATATTCGCCAAATTTACTTTCGGGTATTTTTAAACAACGTGTATAGGGGTCATTTAAAATTATATTTTCATCTAATTGTTTGAGATAAGGAGCAATTTGCTTTTCAACGGTCTCAAAATCCTCAGGATTGGATATGTCTATTTCACACGTCTCTAAAAGGTTGTCTAGATATTCTTCTTTTGAATGAACGGGCTCGCTCTTTTCGGAGATAAAGAAAAAATATTGAAGCATCTCGGCGATTGCAATGTTGATGTTTTTAACTTCGAGGAGGTGGTTAACTTTGTTTAAATCAAGTTGGGTGAGTGCGAATTTCACGTCCCTATTTTATCAGTATTTTTCTTTAGAAAGTAGGATTTATCTTACAACAATGCTAAAATTAGGTATGGCACTCAAGAAAGCATATTGCACTCGTTGTCATGGCAAAGATCCAAAAGAACACATTTTCGAAGCCAACTCTGATGCGGAAGTTTGTTACTGTCCTCGTTGTATGAATAAACTTCGACCCAGCGATGCAATCGATGCCTATGGCATTTTTATTAAGAAATTACTTCGTCAGGCTGATCGGACCTTCTTTTCGTCAATTGGATATAATAAATCTTATTCTCTTTACGCTCGGGTTCTCGATTTTGAACCGAGCAACATTGATGCTTTGTTAGGTCGATTATTATCCCTCACCTATATGTCGGCACTTAGAAAGACTCAATTTGAGAATGTTGTTTCGCTATTAAATAACGATAAAGAGTTATTCCGTAAATCCGCAAATTTAAAGGCCTATTTCACATTTTTAAACCGGGCGTGTCGCGCTTTAGATGAATATTATGCGAATATTCGTAAAAAGTTGATTGTCCGACAACATTTCCACGATGTCGACTGCATTAAAATCTACTTTAAAAAATTAAATGAAATCCACAACTTCCAAGCCTTCCTTATGAAAGAATATCGTTTCATTCAGGCTCGCGGAGAGATTCTTGAAGTGAGCGATTCCATTGGGGTTCTCATTAAAAGGATGGAAATCACAAGAGAAGATCCAAATCAGAAGTGGACGACCGCTGATTGGCACACATATTCCTATGCCGGAATATCTAATACCGGTGATTTGATATTGGGAAGAAGCGATAAATCACGTCCGCAAAAAACGCCTCATCATCGTCCAAAAACTCTCTTAAAAGAAAAAACCAACCTCAAAGTGCGATTGGTTAGTGATCAGGTCTTTCCCAATTACTATTGGATTTTCATGCTGCTATTAGCTTCACTTCCAGCTTCTGGAGTCTTGTTCATCTCCACCTTAATTACTTTAATCTTTGCTCTTGTTAACAGCAATGGTGATCTGATTTTTGTCACCGTATTGTTATTCGTAGGGTTTGTCGTTTTTTTAGGAGCGTTTTTGTTTAGTTTCTTCCAGATAAAAAAGCGTTATCGTTTAATGAGTTGATTTACTCTTAAATAGGTTAATAATTTATATAGAGCTTTTCCGCGATGGGAAAGCTTATTTTTAATATCCTGACCCATTTCTGCATAAGTGATTTGGCTTGTTTCTTCTTTGAAAATCGGATCATATCCAAATCCGGTTTCCCCGCTTGGTTGGATTGAAATTTCTCCTGGTATTCGCGCTTCAAATCGAAGCGGCTTGTCTTCAACATTTAAAAGGCAGATACTGCACACAAAAGCAGCTTTGCGATTCTTGTTCTCTAAACGCTTTAGAATGTCTTTAATCGCCCCTTCATGACCGTTATGGCTTTGAGCAAAGCGGGCAGAATGAAGACCTGGTTCGTTGTTTAAAGCTTCAATTTCGAGCCCTGAATCATCGCTAATGATTGGGAGAGAAGAAAGCTTTTGAACCGAAAGAGCCTTTAAGAGAGCGTTGTCAAAATAAGTCTTCCCCTTTTCATCGACTTCGTCAGGGTGAAGATTCAAATCACTTAAACTATAGACAATGATTCCGTGAGGAGTGAGAATCTGACGAACTTCTTGCAATTTATGGGCGTTATTTGTCGCCAGCAACATTTCGTAATGCATATTTAATCGTTGTAAGCTACAACACTGATACCGATTCCATCACTGCCTAAGTGAATTAGATAAACGGGTCCGACACTTCGGATTCGAGATATCTTAGCACGCGGGAAGTTATTCTCGACTTGTTTTGTTAATTTATCGGCTAGTGCAAGTTGAGATAAATCAACAATCTTGATCCAAACATTGGTGAACCTATTGTACATTTCGTGAATGGAATTGATAAATGTGCCAAGCACTTTAGTCATGTTCAACTCTTTTTTAAAAAGTTTGAGTTTTCCTTCACGCATCTCAATGAGAGGTTTGATGTGTAGAATTGCTCCTAATAATCCAGCAATTTTGGAGAGTCTTCCTCCATTGACGAGATGTTTTAAATTTAAAACACTGAATTGAATTTTAGTGTTACCAATGCGTTGACTATAAGCATCAATGATGTCGCCAAATTTCGCGTTTTCATTTTCGAATAAAGGCAAGAGAGTCTCCACAAGATTGGCTAGTCCATAATTACAAATTAATGTATCCGCAACGAAAATTTCCTCCTCGTTATCAACGTAGGACTTAGCGATTACAGCGGATTGATATGTTGATGATAATTCTTTAGAAAGAGGCAAACAAATGACATGCTTATAGCCTTTTTTGAACAATCTCTTGTAAGCTTCAGCAAAATCGTTTGGGGATGGAGATGAGGTCGATAAATTTTTGACATCATCCAACAAAACGAGAATCTCTTCGTCAGTTGTTTCTGTTTCTCTTTTGTTAAATAATTTGGTGTGAATATTTAAAGATACGACCTCAATACCATAATCTTTGATTAACTGAGGATCTAATGTGGTGGTGGAGTCGATGACGATTCCGATTGAACTTTTGTTTTTCATAGTTACCTCCTTGAATGGCAGCAGAACTTACACTAAACAATATTTATAAAAATATTTCTTAGTCTAGTTTCTCTTTCTATTTTAACTTAATTTTTGTTGTTTAATACAATAAGTGCTCATAATCAAAAAATAAAAATCGGGAGCTAAGTCCCGAATTCTTATCATCTGGAGCAGGTGACGGGAATCGGACCCGCATAACTAGCTTGGAAGGCTAGTGTTCTACCACTGAACTACACCTGCAGCTCACAGCGAGTTATATTATATAACTGACATGCGAGTTTGACAATTGCTTTTATTTTAAGAATTTCAGAAGTTGATTCTGGTTCATGTAACCAAGGGAGTGTTTGACGATTTCGCCATCCTTGAAAAGAATCAATGTCGGGATCGATTGGACTCCGAATTGAGCAGCGAGGGGAGAGAGTAAATCGACATCAACCTTTAAAATTAAGGTGTCTGCAACTTCGCCTCCGGAATCGATTTCATCTATGACAGGAGCAAGCATTTTGCACGGTCCGCACCAAGTCGCAAAAAAATCGACGAGAACCTTTCCTTTGTTAAATAAAGAATTAAATTCTTCCACTGTTTTAATATGTTTAACCATATAAATTTTTCCTCCTATTATAAGGTCAGCAAGTAGAATAATACTGCCAAGATGGCTATGTGCAAGGGGTAATAGAAGTAGGCCCCGTACTCAAACCACTTCCTATTATAGCCACGCTTTCCGTTGTAACACAAAAGAAGTGCTCCGGAAAAAAGCGAAAGCCACTGATAAGGCAAGAAGGGTGTAATTATTATCAAATCAACGATATATACGACAATCGCGAAGAAGATAACGGTACCCATGTTGACTAAATTGGTAACTCGGACATCAAATGAGGAATAATGTAGAACCTCGGCATCGACCCCCATGTCTCCAGCTAGCTTTTGAAGGTACATATCTTTAAAGATTTTAGCGATGTAAAAACCCATTATCATCAAAACCGCAAAACAGCCATATTGTGTCCTTAGAACCGGAGGAAACCAATGGATTGCTGTGCCGTTTGTTTTCTCATATGATGACACCCCAAAAGACAAGATAGAAATAATGGCCGGTATTAAAGAAAGTAGTTTAACTTTTATATCCTTATTTTTGAGTAGAAATACCCCTACAGCACCCAGGAACAAGTCCATGAAAATATTGCCAAAAAGCCTCAAGTTCGGAATATAGAACGGATTGTTTGGAATATAGAGTAGCATTGAAAAAGCAATCGCGATGATAGCTGCCATACCTCCTAAACGGAGGGCATAGTTTCGAAAATTCTTTGTGTGAATAGCGCCTTCATATATCAAAAAGGCAAATAAGGGCATTGCCAATCTTCCCAAACCGCGCATAACTAGTACGAGAGCAGCGTTTTCTTTTAAGAAGTAATATCCGATAAATAAGCCTAGGTGATCTAACGTCATGAAGAAAAAGGCCAATAACTTCAATGTGAAGTTAGAAAAGATAAGGCCGCGCTGTTGTTTAATTACACTTGTTTCCATATTATCCAATACCATTAAGGATTAAAATCGAGCTGATAGCAACTAGATTATTGAGGATGTGAGCAGTCATTGATGAAGCTAAACCAAAGTAGTGGTAAGCAAAGCATAGAGCGGCGCCGGCAACCATGTATGAAGGAAGGTTGAGAAGTTCAATTATATAGGCATCTGTACTTTCGGCCATAAAGTCAAAATGAATAAGGGCAAATACCAAAATTGTGACAAGATATGCCACCCATTTACCGAAGCGAGCAAAGAAAGAAAATAATCCTAGCCGATAGGTCAATTCTTCACAAATTGGACCGACAAAGACAAAAATAATAACCGACAAAATCGGAAAAGCCACTGTCATTTGTCGAATCAAAGATTCGTTTTCATTTACCTCTAACTCGATAAACGAAGAAATAATGCGATTATAAATGGAATTAAAAAATAAAACTCCGACTCCGATTAAAACTCCCATCACATAAGGCGTCGCTTTTTTGAATGCTTTTAAAATATTTCTGTGATTGGTAAGCACTAAAGGAATAAGACCAAAAAATAAGATGCCATAAGTCACAAATTGACATATTGCCATATATAAAACTTTGTTTTCAACCGTATTTAGATATTGAAAGGAAAAAGAAACTATTAGGCCAATAACGTTTAGGCCGAGCCATCCGACGAGAAAGAAAACTATTTCCTGCCAGCGGGGCAACCAAGTTATTCCGCGGTGATTTTTGTGAGCATCGGGATTGGAGTTATTTCCGCCACATTTTGGGCATTGTCTCTCAACTGCATCGTAAATGTTCTCACATTTATCACAAACACTGCTCTTAAATAACATTTCCTTTATTTCCTAATAAAAAAACTATACACTAAAATTAACCAAAACGGGAAGAATAACTAGTAGTTATGAACCAGTAAGAGAGGTAATAATGTCAGCTGAATTATTTACTCAAATTGTCAACATCGCCCTGATTGTTATTTTCATTTTAATTCTCCTCGGCTTTATCTTTGCCGCTATTCACGGATATCGAAAAGGTCTATGGTCTTCAGCTTTCCGGATGCTTTTCATGTTCGTTTTTATTGGAACGGGCTTGATGTCGCTGTCGGCGATTGCTGATTTTATTGCCAATATTAATCTTGATTCTTTTATTCCTGTTGAAACAATTGTTATCACTAATACGAGTTCTGGAGTGACGTATTATGCTCCGATTACTTCTTTACACGACACTTTAGTGTCTGCCTTCCGTGGTTATTATTATGTTTTTAATACACAGGGCAACTACTTAATGGCGACCGAATTCGCTGAAGCACTTGCTGTGTCAGCGATTAAGTTAGTTACATTTATCGTCATCATGATTGTAACAGGCCTCTTGGGGTGGCTTTTCAGCACAATTCTCTGGCATGCCGCTTTTAAACATCTCGTCCCCAAACTCGTTCGTAAGAAGAGAAAAATTGGCTGGGCAGGAGCGATAACGTCAGCTGTCACTTATGTTGTGGTCACTTTCCTGATGATGTCTCCGCTGACATCGGTGATGAATATCATTAATCAAAATTACGACGAAAGAAACGATCAAAACGAGATTGTCAGTTACTTAAACGGATTCGTTAGCGCTTATGATAATTCTTTATTCGCAAAGACTTTCTTTAACTGGACGGTTGATTCCGATTCAGGTATGACTCTCGATGCCAATATTCTCAGTACCTTAACTTCATCCTCATTGGAAAATGGTTCAATTAGCATTATTGGCAGTATTAATGAACTCGCCAATATTGCTTCTACTTTAGCGGAAAATCTCATGCTTGGATCTAATGGGCAAATTACTTTTAACGTCCCAGAGATGATTAGCCAAGAATACATTGAAGCTCTCTTTGCATCACTGAAAGGATCTTCACTGATCATGACAATCCTACCTATTGCAGTTCAACTAGCGGTAAGCGCTGATTTTCTAGCCGGTGTTGTTGACCCTTCTCTTATCGATCTTTCTGATGCCGAGTGGGACAAAGAACTTGATGCGATTGAAACTATCGTAATTGATATCGCAAATAGCGGATTAGTTGACTCCTTTATTACTGAAGAAGGAGAATTTATCACCCCGAGCAATATCGAAACTGTTATTGGTGGTCTAATGACAAGCGACGCTTATACCTATACTTATCATGCCTTAAGAACAATTAGTGATTCTAAACTATTGTCTCGCGCCCTGCCGGCAGTGGTCCAACTCCTAATCAATACTAACTCAGATGTGCAAACCTATTTGCCGTTATCTTTTGAAACCCTCAACGATATCGACTGGGGATTTGAATTAAGCACAATCTATGATTGCTTGTACCAAATGTATACCATCGACGACCGTATTCTTCCGGCAATTATGGGTCTCACCAGTGGTGATTCTGAGAGCGATGATGGCGAGGACCCTGTCGAATTAATGGATGTTATCGTTGAAAACATCACTGCTTATAGCCGGATTATTGTTGGTGAAACTAACTCTTCCAATCAACTAATTAACATCGATAGTGAAGGCCGTACTATAGTCTATCAAAACGGAAAAAAGATTCCGGGCCGAAGCTATTCGTTGTTGGATATTTCTCTCTGCAAATATCTATTTTCTGCTCTTCCACAGGCATTAGGTTCTCTTCTAAAAGAAGAAGGAATGGCAGAAGCGATTTCTACGGTGATGGATGAACTTTCAACCGGTGTTTGGAGACTGAACTTTAAACAAGAATTCAATGCTTTGTTCTATATCCTTGCCGCATTTGCGGATAATCCGAGTGCCATAAATACACTGATTAGTGGTCAAATTATTCCTGAAGGTGGTTCGATTGGCGACATCGACCCTGAATTAATCAAAGTTATTAATAAAGCGATTAAACGCATTGATAACTCGAGAGTTATTTACGTAATTTTAGTCCCGATGATGCGCGACTTGCTGACAAGTGGCGAGATTGCGGACGCCTTTGCTCAAACCGGTATTGATATCGCTATCGTGCAGGACGGAATTGATAAAGCCGAAGCTTCAAAAACACTTGGCGTAGAATTATCCAAGATTTTGAGTGCGATTAAACATATCGGAGTCTTGGTGGATATTCTCAGTGCTGAACCTGCTCTCGACGTGCCAACTCTCATTGAAGAACTCGGAAACGCTAATGAATCAATCGCTCATGCTCTTGATGCGATTTATAGTTGCCGTTTGATCAACCCAATCCCTGAAGATGATGATTCTTATGAATTGAATGAAAACTATATCAACGCCATGAGTTATATCTTTGGCGATTCGCTGGGTGTTGATGGTCTCGTCTTTGACGAAACATTGTTAGGAGATCCAAATATTCGTTGGGTTAACTCGACAAATAGCAACGGCGAATATTTCCATGATCGTTACGGACGACCCATCTATGATGGAGAAAACGGCGCAATCGCTAATGTCATTCGTGCTCTTGGTTCCTCTGGACTCATGGAAGTCATTCTCGATGAGCACTTCTTTGATGAGGCTGATTTAACTGATAATCTCGCTTCTTTGGAAACCGAATATCATCTCTCATCGCTATTAAAAACGATGGCAAAGAGTAAAGTGTTCTCCAGCACACTTGGCCATTTCCTCGATGCTCAACTACAAGAAACCGGCATCCTCGATTTAGATATCGGTGTTTCCTTTACAAACGTTCAAGATTGGGACACTGAAGCCGATAATCTCGGCAATTTACTCATTGCCATTGGCGAAGCCTCAATTAATATCGCTGACCTCGACCTGACTAGTGCGAAGAATGTTGTCGGTTTAAATAATTTGCTTCACGCTTTGGCTGATTCATCGATATTTGTCGATAAGACTAGCGGGGACTATCTCTTCTCACCTTGGTTGTATTCTAAAGTAAAAGATAGCCTCTCGGGCTTTTCTGATGACTCGACCACTTATGATTTGATTAAAGACCCTGTCGAATGGGATAACGCCTGGGGCGCCAAGGGAGATGACGACTATACGATTGTCGCTCGCGATTTCGCCTCTTTGATGAACAAAGAAGACTGGGTTGATGAAGATTTTGACTCCGATGATTTCGATGTCTCAATTTACGAGAGTCCGCTCAGTTTATATGCTAACTACTGGGACAATCCGCAATTCATACTCGATTACGCCTCCGTTTTTCAACAAGATGAAATCGGTCGAATATGTCAAATTATTTACTGGGCAACTCAAGCTTTGGAAGAAGATGATTTATTTGAAATGCCTTCTTCCGTTTTCTCTGGATTTCTCGACTCAATTAACCAAACGGTTGCTCTTCGAGTAGCCGTCTTCAATCTATTTGAAATTGCTAAAACTTCGTTGGATGAAGGCGGTTCTACCCCTGTCTTTGATTTGTCTCCTGCAAATACAACTTATCTCATTTCCTGCGATCAAGCGATTGATGATTATGAAACTTCAAGAACCCTTCGACAATTCGAAATTAACCATTTAGTGAGCGTTTATTCGGCCTACCGCACCCTATCCGATAAAGAAGTTTTGGATACGGTCAATGGTTTAGTGCTCGAAAATTTCGATGAGGAAGTTTCTGATTCTCTTCGTGATGCTGTCATTGAAATTCAAGAATCTAACGTCTTCCATCGCAAAGGTTCGATTAACGACCCTGATTTAGATAACGACAACGATGGTTTCTACCCAACCGTTCTACAAAACCTTATCAAATCCTTATTATCCAACGAGGCAATGAGCTCGATTGTTTATAACTCCGACAACCCGAAAGATATTTACTATTACTCGACATATGAGGATTATTTGCCGGATGGAATAGTTACCATTACTGATAATGACGTCATGAAGGCTAAAGTTGATTACACAGTCGATAGATACTTCGATTATGCTGGCGTTCATGAATTTGATTATAATAATCAAATCTCTGAAATCAACAAGATTTTTGATGTCGTTGATTCGATTATCAGCGGTCCAAACCCTCTCAGTCAAATGGACTTTAACGCTCTTGATATCGAAAGCTTTGACACCGATGGTGTGAGAACCGCTCTCCTCGCCCTTAATGAAACACAGACTCTCTATGATTCTGTACCTAACTTAATCTACAAGATCATGAATGGTGATTTTACTGCTTTTGAAGGAGTTAATTTAGCAGACGCAACTATTTTTTATCACTATGATGCATCAGGAACCCCCAATTACGAGACGAAGTACGACGAAGACGAAATCTTCAATATCATCCATCTCCTCGATGATTACCAAGACTTCACGGATGTTGTTGGATTGGGTAATATTCAAGACCTTTCAGTTATGAAGAATTTACTCGATAGCGGCATCATAGAAAACGTTTTGACACATACTTACCGGAGCCATATTTTACATACCTCAAATCAGTATTTGACTAATCCGAACCACATGACTATTTTCGAGCAAGTCATCAATATGATTGTAACTAAGTCCGGCTTCAGTGACTATACATATGCAACTGACCCAGACACTCAAATGCGCGCCAGAATCAAGGACGTCACGGCATACGACGAAGCCGCAAAAGACGATCCGTTAGTTTTGAATCCAAACGGATACCATGAATTCTGGCTTAATCCAGATCTTTCAGGAAATGATGAGATTCACGCCTTAATCAACTTTATGAAAGGCGGGCAAGAACTACTCGGAGAAGTTGGAACAATGGATGTTGCCAATTTACAAATGAGCAATTTTAGCCCTATCGACATTCGCGATTTAATTTACGATCTCAACCGCGTTGATTTCCTCAGCGACGCTGTACCTATTTTCGTTTCACATGGCTTCGATACGATTGGTTTGAATAACCTCGCCACCTATGGCGGAACCAGATATACTTATTACGATATCGGCCAGCTCCAATATGGAGGCGCTCGCGATGGTTCAGATTTTGCAACCTCTGAAATTAATCTTATTTACTTAGCTCTAAATAACCTCGCTCAATATGACATTGAAAGCAACTTTGTTGCTTACGATAATTTCCAAAATCTCGCCAACTTCTCAACGTTGGTGGGGACCGCCTATTTCGATGGCATTATGACCTTCGTGACTGATAGTCACATTTTCAATACTGACCCAAGCGGCAATTATGACACGATGTGGTACATTGCTCCTGCCTTACCAGCCTCTGCTCGCGGCTTGTTGCTGTATAACGCTTTGACAGCTGGTCAATCTGATCCGGTTCACGGAACCAACTTTGGTGACTACATCACTGGAGCGACACCAGAAGAAAAAATTGCCACTCTATCGAAGCTTTATACCTTTGATAATTTTGATAAAATCGCCGAATCTCGTGGCTTATACACACTCGCCTGCCAAGCCGCTCACATCGATACCAACAACCTGACGATTTCAGACTTCTCATCAATAACCGACTCGCGTGACGCGATTAATGAATCGACGCGCGTTTCATACGATGCCTACAGCGACGGAACTAATGTCCGCTCATATATCGCTAGCGAAATCGTTTCCGGATTACTTGACGATGTTATGGAAGAACAGTATCCGATTATTGATGGATATGGTTACTATTATGAAATCATTCAATTCGGTCCCGTTGATTACGTGAGCGTCAATCAAAATGCCTACGATAATATCAATGAAAATGAATGCGACGGTATTGAAGGGTCATTTAAAATTGTCATTATGCTCGATAATATCTCCCACGGAGGTAGTACTCCAACTCGCACGGAAATTGAAAGCGCCTTCACGCTCCTCGATAACAGTGCTTCTGCGAATATCTTCTATCTCGCTCGAATTCACAACAAACTTGGTCTTTTGGCTTCAGGCTGGAGTGATTATACTTCTGATGTCTACGCCCCAGGATTCCTCTATAGTACCTATGGTAATTCTCTCGCTGATTACTACGCGCTTCCATAATTATGCAGACAGTACAGGGAAGGTTTGAGAATACCTTGGAAGTTAATAAATCGAAATTTGTCGCGATTATTCTTCCTTTCGATGATGTGAGTAAATTCAAAAATTTACTATCCGAAATAAAAAAAGAACACGCGAAAGCGAAACATATTGTCTATGCTTATCGCGTTAAAGACAAAAGTAAATCCTGTGATGACCGAGAACCCAAAGGGACTGCCGGCCGCCCTTTGCTTGAACTTCTACATAAACGAGATATGGATCAAGCGGTTATCTTCATCGCCCGCTACTTTGGTGGTATCAAACTCGGAGCGGGCCGATTGCTGAGAACTTACGTCCAAGCCGGCATCGATGTGCTTAATAAAGCACAATTAGTACAACTATAGGAGGCTACATAGTATGCCAGATTGCAATAAAGACTGCGAACATTGTGCGGTTGCTGAAAACTGCGATAGCAAATCCTTTAAAGCGAAGTTAAACGATCGCTCGCACATCAAAAAAATCATTGGAGTGCTCTCCGGTAAAGGAGGGGTGGGAAAATCTTTCGTCACCTCTTTACTCGCTTCGTCACTGCGTAAGAAAGGCTTCGCTGTCGGAGTGCTCGATGCGGATGTCACCGGACCCAGCATACCAAAGGTATTTGGTATCAAAGATAAAGCTGTTGGAGAAGACAATCTTATCTATCCACTATTCACAAAAACTGGAATAAAAATTATCTCCGCAAATAGTCTCTTAGAAAACGAATCGGATCCCATCATCTGGAGAGGACCGATTCTCGCTAACTTAGTCAAACAATTTTATGAGGATGTCCTTTGGGAAGAGCTGGATTATTTACTGATTGATATGCCTCCAGGAACCGGAGATGTCGCGTTGACGGTTTTCCAATCTTTACCAATCGATGAATTGATTATTGTCACTTCGCCCCAAGATCTCGTCTCTCTGATTGTCACAAAAGCGATTAAGATGGCTGAGATGATGAACATCAAAGTCTTGGGTGTCGTCGAAAACATGTCTTATTTATCTTGCCCTGACTGTGGCAAAAAGATTTCCTTATTCGGCGAATCTCATCTTGAGGAATTCGCTAATGAATTACACTTTGATATCTTGGGTAAATTGCCTCTCGTTTCCGAACACACCTCTATGGTGGATAAAGGCCAAGTGGAAGATATTGTCCTTCCCGAAATTGAAGATGTGACTGCAAAAGTCATCAAAAAGGAGATATAACTATGGGTGATTTAGAAAATAGACGCGAACGTTTGTTTGCGAAGATGAAAGAAAATTCCGCCGCTCTTCTTTTTGCGGGTGTTCCCAAATTAAGAAGCGAAGATGAATCTTATCCTTTCTTTGCTAATCGCCACTTCTTTTACCTATCTAATATTGAACAAGAGAATTCTGTTCTCCTATTAGTCAAAGGTATCAGTGAGAAAAAGGTTTACCTTTTCATCGATGACTATAGCGAACTTAAGGAGAAATGGACTGGCAAGAGATTAACTGTTGAAGAAGCACGAAAGATTTCCCGCATCCAAAATATCTATTTGACCGAATCTTTCGAAAGCATGCTTTCACTCACTTTAACAAATAAAGAAAATCAATACGGAAAAATTGATACTTTGTATCTTGATTTATTCCCGGAATTAAAAATCAAGGAAAGTTATTCGACTCAGGATTTTGAAAAGTTCATCAATGGCGAATATCCTCATATAAAAACCATAGATGTTTATTCGATTATCACCGAGATGAGAATGGTTAAATCATCAGAAGAAATCGGAGAGATTCTCACTGCGATTAATGGAACCAATAATGGCATCAGTCAAATAATATCTGAGCTTAAACCCGGCGTTTTAGAAAAACATCTTGCTGACAGCTTTGAATTCTACGGCCGCAAGCATGGCTTCCGCGAGCTCGCCTTTCCGACTATTGCCGCCGCTGGCAAAAACGCCACTTGCTTACATTACCCAAGTCAAAACGACGTTGTGAAAGAAAGCGATTTGGTTCTTTTTGACTTAGGTTACAAGTCGAACGGTTATTCTGCCGATATCACTCGCACTTTCCCAGTTAGTGGTACTTTTACCGGTCTCGCTAGGGAAGTCTATCAAGCTGTCTTAAATTGCAACAAAGCGGTGATTGAACACGTTAGAGCGGGTATGAAATTGAGTGATCTTCAAGAATTTGCTCGTGACTTCCTAAAGAAAGAATGCATCCGTATCGGCATCTTAAAAGAAGATGAGGATGTCGTAAAATATTATTATCATAATATATCTCACCATCTTGGTCTCGATACTCACGATTGTGCCAATCGGGAAAAACCATTAGAAAATGGCAATATAATCACTGTGGAACCAGGTCTATATTTAATTGACAAAGGAATTGGTATTCGCATCGAAGACGATGTCTTAATAAGCAACGGCCGTGGTGAAAGTCTCTCAAAGGGCATCGCTAAAGAAATCAAAGATATCGAAAGGTTATTCAAAACTCGTCTATAAGATGAAAAAATTCATTCTTTCCCTCGATCAAGGAACAACTTCGACACGAGCTATTCTCTTTGACAATCACGGCCTATCCCAGTTTGTCGCTCAAAGAGAAATTCAGTGTCTATTTCCTCATTCGGGTTGGGTAGAGGCCGATGCGCTTTCCATCTGGGTTTCTGTTATCGACGTCATCAATGAAGTCTTGATTAAAGCAAATATCACGATGAATGATATCGATTCAATTGGTTTATCAAACCAACGCGAGACCACGGTTGTGTGGAGCAAGGAAACCGGAATGCCGATTTATCATGCGATTATTTGGCAATCCCGACAATCCGCAGAAATATGCGATCGGTTGAGCGATAAAAAAGATATGATACATCAAAAGACTGGGTTGCCTATTAACCCCTATTTTTCAGCGAGCAAAATCCGTTTCATTCTCGACCAAGTTCCCGGAGCTCAAAAGCGGGCCGAAAACGGCGAACTACTCTTCGGCACGATTGACTCGTGGCTCATCTACAAGATGACAAAAGGGAAGATTCACGCGACTGATATCAGTAACGCATCGCGAACATTATTGTTTAACATTAACACATTAAAGTGGGATAAAGAACTATGTGATTTATTCCATATCCCGATAAAGATGTTGCCTTCAGTTAAACCCTCTTCCTATTTATATGGAACAGCGAGCTTTTTTCATCCGAGTATTACTATTCAAGGTGTCGCTGGCGATCAGCAAGCTGCTTTATTTGGTCAAACTTGTTTTGAAAAAGGTGAAAGTAAAAATACATATGGAACCGGGTGTTTTATGTTACTTAACACAGGAGATAAACCTGTCTTTTCCCACTGCGGTCTGTTAACAACTGTGGCATGGCAAATTGGTGATGTTGTTACGTATGCCTTAGAAGGTTCGGTTTTTGTTGGCGGAGCGGCTGTTCAATGGCTACGCGATGAGATGAATTTAATTCACCAATCGGCTGAAAGCGAAAGAGCGGCAAATCTTGCCAGTGATACGGAAGGACTTTATTTAGTTCCTGCTTTTGTCGGACTGGGAACTCCTTACTGGGATGATGACGCTCGGGGAGCTATTTTAGGAATCACCCGTGCAACAAATAAAAATCAAATTATTAGAGCGACACTCGAAGGCATCGCTTATCAATGCAAAGATGTTTTCTTCGCTATGGACAAAGAGGCAAAATGTAGTATAAGAAATCTGCGTGTTGATGGTGGCGCGACCGCTAATAAATATCTCATGCAATTCCAAAGTGATGTTTTGCAAGTTGATATCATGCTTCCTCACTGTTTAGAGACGACTGCTTTAGGGGTCGCTTATCTGGCCGGACTTAATAGCGGATTTTTTAAAAGTATTGAAGCAATAAAGAAAATACATTCCTACCAATGCGTCTTTAAACCGGGGATGAATAAGAGGGAAGTTGATCGACGTTATCGCGGTTGGAAGAAGGCAATCGCGGCCGTTCGCAAATTTAAATTATAGTTAATTAAATTTAATTGCCTACTTTTTAAATAACGAAAAAACGATATATCGTTTTAAAATATTCGGAAAGCAATTTTTTAATTACATTTTTTTTGAAGTGAGTATAATAGTATTAACAACATTAAAAGGGGGTCAAAAAAATGAAACTAAATAAATTTTTAATTGTTGGAATGAGCGCCTTGATTCTATCCGCTTGTGGCGGCGGAACAGGAAATGGCGCCGGAACTCTACCATCTGGTGGACAAGCAGCCACAAAAGAACAGGCAATCGAAGCAATCGGCAACGCATACGAGACTTTCTTAGATTTAGACTCTTTTGAAGCTAATCTCAATCTCTCGAGAGTGCATTTAGATATGACTTCGCCGTTCTATCTAGAGTCAGAAGCCGCCGTTGATGAGGTTGCAGGCTACGGAACAATCGAAGTTGATGTTTCTGGAAAAATCAAAGCAGCCGCCAAGGGTTTGGCAAGCAGCGATTTAGCCGACCTTGAAGCCGAAGTAAAAGTTGAAAATCTAAATTTCTCGCTTTATTCCGGAACGGAAATTGCAGACGAGGTTACTGACGATATCGATGTCGGGTTTGAAGATCTTGATTTAGCTGCATATCTAAAGGATGGTGGTGCTTACCTCAATATCGCGGATGAAGAAGTGCGTGATGTTGTTCAGCTAATCGCCGGGCTCGAAAGCATGGAAGGCTTCCCTGAGAAAATTGCTATGCTTGATCTAATTCCATCTGAAGCTCTCCCGATTAATGCTCTCTTGTTCGGTTTATTATCCGAAGAGATGGACTTACCATCACCCGAGGACTTCGTTGCTCTATTACCAACTATTATCGATGACAACGTCATGGATATGTTAGACGACTATATCTCCTTAGTTTCTTATGAAGACGGAAGATTCGGAGTTGCTCTCGATTGGAATAAAGCGAAGCTCCTTGAAGTATTGGGCGATGCTCTGGCATCTATGGAAGGCTCCTCCGAGATGCTAATAGAAATTGAAAAATGTATTACTCTTAATGCATTTAAATTCTCTCTCTTGCTCGATTCAGAAGGCCGCCTCAGCAGCATTAAAATCGATGTCAATGGTGGATTCGATTCATCTAAGAGTGACGTCTTAGAAGGAGAAATGGGATCAAAAGGTAACGTGATTGTCCAAACTGACTTATCATTTAAATATGGTGACGATGTTACGGTCAACTATCCAACCGATTTAGATTCATACTTACCTCTTTCTTAATAAAAATAGTAAGTACTAAATAAAGAGCCGCTGGTCGGCTCTTTTTCTTTGCTCTGATTGAGAGACTCGCATTGAATTGTTGGGTGATATTATTTATAATATGGCTATGACAAAACGCTATATAATTGCCCCTTATGCAATGCACAAAAGCCTATTAAAAGCTTTTCGTGCCCACGATTCTTTTATAGATGTCAAACTTATCGACAAGAATAATCTGGCCTCATCCTTCTATGAAGAGGTTGATTCACGCGCCATTAAAGAAATCATGATTGGCGAAAAAGTCTTAGATGATGTCGCTCTAGAAATATTCAATTTTCTTCCATTTATAAATGAAAATATTTCAAATTCTAAGGTTCGCTACTTGATGCAAGTTAAATCTAAAATTGCTTCTTTGGGTTTACTTAAAAAAGATCCCTATTACGCTCAACTCATCGAAGGGAAGGCTGTCGAAATATATGGCTATTCGCCATTAGATAATGAATTAATAACCATTTTAAACGCGCTTGGTTGTCAATTTGTTTTCCATCAGGAAACTCAAGTAAAAAAAGGCTGTGAGCTAGTGACATATTCATCCGTATTTGATGAGGTTCTCGCTTGTTTGAACGAGGTGGCCGAATTGCTTGATAAAGGTGTCGGTTATGATGACATTTACATTTACTGTGCGGATAAAAATTATTTCTATTACCTTGATCGTTTCCAACAAGACTTTGGCTTTCGTATCAACATTCCTCAAAGAAGGACATTTTTTAGTCAAAATTTCACTTCCGAAATATTGAAGGAATATCACCTTAATCGCGATTTTGGCAAAGTTACTGATTTCATCAACCAATTAGATATTTCCCAAGACAATAAAAACTCTCTATTTCAAATTATTGATGAAGTAAGAGATGAACGTTTTGCTTTTGAAGAGCAATATCAATATCTCGTTTCAGTTTGCAAGAAACGCTATTTAAACGAAGACATCTATTCTCCGGCAATCAATTTAATTACTGAACCAATCAAAATTGAAAACGCCCATATTTTTGTCTTGGGTTTTCACGAAGGATTATTTCCTATTTCCTATCAAGATAACGACTACTTAACTGACGACATCAAGAGCGAACTTGGTCTTACCACCTCTCTTGAAAAAGGAAAGATTTCATCGGATACATTGCATTTATTCTTCGCCCAAAATAACGAATTCCGTTTTTCTTTTGGGGAGCGTTTTTCCAATAATTATTTCTATCCCTCTCCTTTCGCTAAGTTGTGGAATATGGAAGTAAGAAGAGGTGTTTTGCCGAAAATTTACTATAGTAAAATTTACGCTGAGCTAGCTTTAGCGGCTCAAAAGGATCTTGATAAATATTTTCATGAAAAGAGCGATGATTTTTTTGCTTTGAATAGTGTGGTTAGCATTCCTTACGATTCATATGATAACGAGTTTACTGGGGCAAAGGTATTTAACTTGGAAAAGAGATTGAAACACTCTTATTCCCGCATGAAAGTCTATCATGCCTGCCCTTTCCAATACTTTGCTTCAGCGGCCTTAAAACTTGACCCTTTCGAAAATAGTTTCCACCTATGTTTGGGTAATATTGCTCATCACATCTTCCAAGACATTCAAGAAGATGGATTCGACTTTGAGTCATCATATCGACGCGCTTATCAAATCGAAAACCAAAGTTACCCGTTTTCAATTGCTGAGCAAGTTTTATTAAATCAACTAAAAAAAGATATTAAAGTAGCCGTCGAAGCAATTGGCTTGCATCAATCTAAGATGTCCCATCCACGTTTTTACATGGAGGAGAATCTTTCTTTTGACCTTGATAATCAAACGGTGGTGGAAGGAAAAATCGATAAGATTGTCATTACCGATGACCGATATATGTTCTTGTTGGATTACAAGACCGGAAAAGAATCATTTTCACCCAGCCTTGTACAGTTCGGAAGTTCGTTCCAATTACCGACCTATGCTTTACTAGTCAGCCAATCTGAAAAATTCAACCATTACGAATTGGCCGGACTCTTTATCCATCACGTCATTCCTGATTCCATCAAACGTCAAATGAAAGAAGACGCCTTGGTGCCTACTTACCTCAAACTTGACGGCTATGTAGTTGACGACATAATGGCGGTGAAAAGTATTGATACCACCTTCGGTGAGCCGGGATCAGAATCTAGTTTTATCAAATCATTGCGATTGAAAAAAGACGGAACATTCGACGCGAAAAGCCGCAAACAATCTAAAGAATATTTCCGTTCCCTAGCGGATGAAGCCAGATGCTTATTTATCGATGGAAACAAAAAGATTCGCGAGAATCAATTTCCTGTTCGACCCCAATTTTTAGATAAAGAAGGCCCATGCAAATATTGTAGTTTTAGAGATATCTGCTACGTCAAAAATGAGCAAAAAGTTTACCCAAAAGCTGAACTAGAGCAAGAGGAGGGTAGCGGAAATGGCATTTAAATGGTCAAAGAATCAACTTGAAGCGATTCGAACCATCGGTAGCAATGTTTTAGTTTCCGCCGGAGCTGGAAGCGGCAAGACCGCTGTTTTAACTGAGCGTATCTTCCAAATTATAAAGTCCGGGCATTCTCTTAGTAGATTCCTAGTTTTAACATTTACCAACGCCGCGGCCGGAGAAATGAAAACCCGTTTGCGGGATAAACTTCTCGCTGATTCACAAACCAATAATCTCGCCACTGAGATTGAAGCTGCTCACATCGAAACTTTTGATGCTTTCAGCCTCTATCTTGTCAAAAAATACTGCTCTAGACTCTGCATTTCGAGCGATATAAACATTATGGAACCGAGTCTGCTCAAGATCCAAAAGCTGAAGATTATCGATCAAGTCTTCAACGAATATTATGAAAGTCGTAACCCGCTCTTTGTGGAAATGATTAATGCTTTTTGCTTGAAGAGCGATCAATCTCTAAAGAGCTTCCTCGAGCAAATCATAAATTTATCAAATCTAAAAATTAATAAATCCGCCTTCTTTCGCTACCTGATGGAAGATTGCTATGATACCAATCGTATCAATTCATATATCGATAATTACTATCTCCAAGAAGTGGAAAATTTCCGCCAGCTAAGAAAATTAGGGGAAACTTTAAGTGATCTCGACGACGCCAATCAGATTTGCGATATTCTCGATCAAATAATCAACGCCAAGAATTACGATGAATTCGCTTTTTTGAAGGAAGTGCTTATCTTTCCCAAACAGAGATCTAAATATCCCGAGGAAGACAAACTGTTGCGGAATTATATTGCTACCTCATTTAAAGAATGGAAGGCCGGCAATTTCGGTCCTCGCAAAGAAGTCTTAAAAGCGTTTACTCTTTATCAACTTTATGGCAAATTACTGGTTGAAATGGCTCAAATTGTCGATAAACGATTTTTTGCTTTCAAAAAAGAAAACCACAGTTACGATTTTCCAGATATTGCTCGGATGGCCCTCGAGATTATTGCTATTCCTGAAGTTTGTGAGGAAATAAAAAGTTCGTTTGATTTTATCATGGTGGATGAATATCAGGATACCTCCGACATCCAAGAAGAGGTAATTCGCGCCTTAAGTCGCGATAACGTCTACATGGTCGGTGATGTCAAACAGTCCATCTATCGTTTTAGAAATGCTAATTGCCAAATTTTCCAAGATAAATTCGTGGCTTACAAAAAGAATCAAGGCGGAAAAGAAATTGATCTCAATGTCAGTTTTCGCTCACGATATCAAGTTATCAATTTCATCAATGAGACATTTGCAAAACTTATGACTTCAAGGTACAACATCATCAATTATGATGATGGTCACAATTTTGTTTTCGAACCTGTGATCTATAGCCAAGATAATAATAATGACTATTTGCCTGTTGTTTATACCTACCCAAAGGGAAAATCAGAAGAAAACGTTGATCAAGAAATCGCGATTATCGCCGATGATATTATTGCCAAGATAAACGATGGCTTTACCATCTATGATAAAGAGGAAAAAATAACGCGGCCAGTCGGCTTTGGTGATTTTTCCATCATCATTGACCGTGCCACCGACTTTGATAAATATCATCGTTATTTCTCGATTCGCGGCATCCCCTTAAATGTCATTCAGGATGAGCGGATTGATGATTCCCTATTAGGCATGGTGACAAAAAATCTAATCATCCTATTTTCATCAATTGCAAATAATAATCTGGACGATTGTTTTATTCATGCCTATGTTTCGATTGCCCGCTCTTTCTTAATGAGGCTGCCGGATCAAGAAATTTTCGATATCGTCGCTAGTAAGCTATTTGTTCATACCGCCCTTTTTGAAAAATTGGAAAAAGTGGTGCGGATTTTCAAGAACAGCTCACTATATGAGATTGTCCGAGCTTTGTATGATGAGTTTGATATCTATCATCAACTGATGCGCCTCGATCGGATTAACAACAACATTGAAATGGTCGATAGCTTCCTTTCCTTTGCTAAATCGATGGACGATCTAGGGTTTTCACTTGACGACTTTGCTACCTATTTTGGAGAGCTTACTCAATATGGTCTTGAAGTAAAAGTTCCTCGAAAAGGTCATCAAAAAAACGCGGTGACGATTATTACTATTCATCGTTCAAAAGGTTTGGAATATCCGATTGTCTACTTGCCAGGCCTATTTAAAACTTTTAATCGCGATGAAGTAAAGGAAAGTTTTATAGCCTCCCCCGATTATGGAATTTTCTTCCCATCCCCGAATGATATCCCATATGCTTCTTTTCCACACTTATTAATTAAACAAAAATATGTCCAAGATGATTTCGAAGAAAAAATTCGCCTTTTCTATGTCGCTATTACTCGAGTTAGAGAAAAGCTAATTTTCCTTTATCCACGTGATGAAAATGATACGACTTTCTATGATTTGAAAAAAGCCAACTGCTTCAAAAACTTCCTTGAATACCTCGCTCTCCCTGATGCTCTGGGAAAAGAATACGTTTGGAAAAAGGCTTCAATTCCTTCAAATAGTCGGCAAAAAGCCTCTAAAATCGTGAAAATTAAACAACTTTCATTACCAAGCAAGTTGGTGGAGAAGAAGGCTGCAAGCAAGAAAGAGGTTCAAGGAGCAGAACAATCCGCTCTTGAATTTGGCAACCAACTTCATCATCTTCTTGAAGTGGTGGACTACGAGAAAAAAGATCTCTCATTCATCTCTGATAAAAGACTTGGCAAATGTGTTTCTAATGTTTTGAAGAGTTCCCTTTTCGCCAATGTCAAAAATAAAGACCTCCGACACGAATATGAATTTTATGATGATGTTAACCAGGTCCATGGAATTATTGACTGCTTAATACTTAAGCCAAACGAAATCATTATTGTTGATTTTAAACTTAAAAACCTTGATGATGAACATTACATTGTACAGTTACATACTTATCGCGATTATATTAAAAGTATTAGTGATAAACCGATTCGGATGTATCTTGTTGCTGCCTTAACAGGGGAGGAAAGACAAATTGACTAATAAAATTGCCGTTCTCAAAAAAGAACAAGTCACCAAAATTCTCGAATATCTCAGAATTCCCTCATCAGCATCCAAGGACTTTATTTTTGAAATCTACGAATTAGCCATGGACGCGATTTCTCAATTTTCGGAACTCGCCTCTTTTGAACGACTCTTTAATGTCAACTCCGTCGAAGTTATCGAATACTGTGTTGGCGAATATGTTTATAGCATCGCCGTTCGCACTCCCGAACAAATCCAAGAATTTATCGCCAACGAGAATATCAAAGCATCAATGGCTTCGATTGTCGCAGATAAATACATCAGCCTGCAAAAGCTTGAACATAAGGAAAGACAAATCGCTAATGCCTATTTCCCACCAGTCTCTTCGCTCAGTGTCTATATCAACTTCACTCTTAACATTTTGCAAAAATATGAGAAAAATGATCCGGCCTCAACGCTAATTACCGATCTTTTAACAAAGTCACTAACCATCGCTAAATGTGCATTGTCATTATTGGTGGACGGCTTTGAAACCGAAGCTTTTTCCTCCTGGAGAACCCTTCACGAGTGTGAGTGTACTCTCATCCTTCTCGAGCATTATGGCGAGCCCGTCATAAATCGTTACTTAAGACATATGAAGTTTGGCATTGCCTTCAAAGATGTGATGACCGACAAGAATAAACAGACCGACATCTTCAATTCGATGAAGGAAGAAATGAAAGAATACGACCTTAAAAGCAAAGATATTAAAAAGTACATTGAGTACGGTTGGTTGTACGCGATACCAGAGGTAAAAGCGACACCAACTTTTAAACTCAATTTCCGCGATGGCTTAGAAAAAATCGCCCGTCTAGATGCCTATAATTCCCGCTATGAAATGAGCTCCGAAATCATCCACAGCACCCCAATGCTCATCTATTCTAACCGCGATTATTTCTACTTCATCACGCTCCTCAGTCTTTACGAATCGTTCTTTCGTTTAGAGAGAATCTTTGTCTCTCTATTCTCTAAAAGAGTGAGTCCAGAGCAGATGAAACGATACGAAGCAATGCGCAATGTCTATTACTCGCAACTCGTCAACATCCACAAACGCGAGAGCGCGAAATTCAAAGAATTCCAAGAAAAAAGCAATAAAAAAGAGAACTGAGTTCTCTTTCTTTTTTATTTTTAAATGGTCATCACACATCCGCGTAGCAAGAGCCACCGATGAATTCACGCATCAAGGAGTTGCATGGCACCCACTCGTCGGGGATATCTTCGAAGAACTTTAACATTCTCATTAATCTCTCAGCGACAGGGAAGAACTCACTTTCAGAATCGATAACTTCAAGGATTGGAAGAGCGTATTTCTTCATGCAGCAAAGTTCATAAGTCAAGAATGAGTTAAAGACATAGTTTGCACCTTCTTGGTTATTGTATATCCACTTGAATTCGCCTCTTCTCACGCTATCCCACATTGACATTGTTTCAGTCGCACTGCTCCCGCGGAATTGGTAGTCGCGGACGATACGACGAAGAAGACGTAAATCAGTGAGCGATAGTGGATTGTGATTGTCGATATTGACCTGTGCTTGGGGAGCGATAAAAATCTTGAATTTTTGATGGCTGGGGATCGAGGAGGTCATTCTTTCATTTAAGGCATGAATGCCCTCGATGATAATTGGTTGATCGCTCAAGATTTGGAGGGTGCGACCTTTAACGCGGTGGCCGAGTTTGAAATCAAACTTGGGAAGTTCAACCGGCAAACCGCAGATAAGGTCGGACATGTTTTGGTTAAAGGTTTCAATATCTAACGCTTCGATTGACTCTAGGTCAGGATTACCATCCTCATCCTTTGGAGCTTCTGATTTTGGTCGGTAGTAGTCATCCATTGAAATACGGATTGGGTTGATGCCCCGAGATAATAATTCGATTCTTAAACGGTTTGCGAAGGTGGTTTTTCCAGAAGAGGAAGGTCCGGCGATGCAAATTAAGCGAATATTTTCTTTGTCGACTTCGATTAGATTGCCTAACTCGGTGAGTTGTTGATTGTGTTTGTGCTCACTTAAGTTAATAAGATCAACTGGGCCATCTTTTTGAAGGCGGCGGTTGATGCTGACGATGGTGTCGCCACCAGTTGCCTTAGCCCATTGGTGAGCCCTTTTTAAGGTCTTGCCAAAGGTTGGTGCATCTTCAAAGGGAGGAATTTCACCACCGCACTCTGGGCGAGGATAACGAATAATGATTCCGGGATGATAGAACTTAATATCCCATTTGGTAATGTAACCAGTGGATGGAACCATTCGGTTATACATATAGTTGTGATATCCGTCGCACGTATAAACATGAGCGGTTTTCTCCGGGCGATAAGTGAGAATATCGGCCTTATCTTGATAGCCTTCTTCACCAAAAATCTTTGCGGCTTCTTCTTTGCTAACTATGCTTCTGACGAGTGGTAAATCGGCTTTGATGAGTCGATTCATTTCCTCGACCAATTCCTTGACCATCTTATTTGTGCTGGTCACACCAGAATTGAGAATCTGCATAAAAATAGAACGGGAAACGTTGTAGGAAAAACGAATCTCGATTTCTGGATGAATTTTTCTCATCGCCATGGCGACCAAGAAACGAAGCGAAGCTTCATAGGATGGTTTAGCATCGCGATCTTTGAAAGTCAATGGAACGATTTCCGAATCCTTACTAATTACATATGTCAACTCGCGAACACGATTATTGACGTAAGCGCATAGATATTCACGACTATCCCCGATGACTTCGAGGACGCTGACTGGTTTGTCATACGTTTTTGTTGCGTTATTAAAGGTCACAGTAAATGACATGTTATAGCCTCCTTAGTATATAAAACTAGCAAATTGATTTTATATGGGATGACTAGATTATGCAAATAAATTAAGCAAATTTAGCGAGGTGATTTGTTCTCGCTAGTTTTTTATGAAAGGAAAAATAGATTTTCTCTTTCTTTCGAGACCATCAAAATGTGATATTTATTGAAATTTGGCCGGAATATTAGGATAATATTACCTGGTATAACAAAGGAAAAATTAAATATGGAAAACAAAAATATGGTCTACATTCAATCAGGAGGACCGACCTCGGTTATCAACTCCTCGCTTTATGGAGCAATTCTTGAGGCCAAGAGACATCCTGACCTCATCGCTCACATCTATGGCTCATTAAACGGAATTGAGGGCCTTATTGATGGCAATCTCATTGACCTCGGAGCAGAAGACAGTGAACAAATCGAATTACTTCTTCAAACTCCTGGAGCTATTTTAGGGACGACAAGAAGAAAGCTACCCAAGGATTTTCACGATCCTATTTATTTAAAGATCATCGATAATCTCAAAAAACATCACATCAATTACGTCTTCGTCAACGGCGGAAACGATTCGATGGATACCTGCAATAAAATTGCTGCCCTCGTCAACGAACTCGGTCTTGACATCAAAGTCATTGGTGTCCCTAAGACGATTGATAACGACTTAGCCTGCACTGATCACTCCTTAGGTTTTCCAAGTGCTGCCAAGTTCGTCATCAATGCGATTCATGCTTTCGCTATGGACGCCAAAGCTTTCAAAAAAGGTAAAGTTCACATCATTGAAATCATGGGTCGAAATGCTGGTTGGTTAACCGCCTCTGCTGATTTATTGCCCGAAGAAACGCGTCCGCATCTTTTCTATATTCCTGAACGTCCTTTTGATCTCGAAGAATTCTTAGTCGATATCAAGAAGATTTATGAAGAAAAAGGCTATGCTCTCGTCGCTATTTCCGAAGGAATTAACTTTCCGCGCGATATGTCTCGCGTCCGCGTTGATAGTTTTGGTCACGCTCAATTGGGCGGTGCTGTCACTAATCTTTGTACCATCGTCGAAGATCGCTTAAATATTCCAACCCGCGCTGTTGAACTCTCTTTAACTCAGAGAGCGTTCCCCGCTTTTATCTCTTTAACCGATCGCACGGAAGCTGTTCGCACTGGAGAAGTCGCCGTTCAAAGTGCTCTTCAAGGCATCACCGGCAAAATGGTGGTCTTCAAAAGAATTTCCACTTACCCATATATTATTAATTACGAATTAGCCGACCTCGACAAAGTCGCTAACGCTGAAGCCCACATCCCGTCATCTATGATGGTGGATAATACTCGAATGTCACAAGAATTTCGCGACTATCTTTCCCCCTTAATCGAGGGCGAAGTCACTCTTAAATGTAAAGATGGCATCGCTGATATTACTCGCTTAAAAAGAATCAAAGTGAAAGATTAGGAATGAAAGAGAGATTTAAAAATTTAAATATCTATTATCGCGTATCCATCTACTCGTTAATTCTCCTGGCCTTTTTTATCCTCGCCCTCTCCTTTCTATTCTTTCTCGGATATTTGGATATTCCTTTTGGAATAATTCTCGGTTCTCTGATTAGTATTTCTAGTTATTTTGGTTTAGGCTTACTCGAAGTTAAAAACAAACGAGACACTAAAGGAATCGGGGGTATCGTCGTTTCTGTCGCTCGCTTTGTAGTTTTGGCGGCCGCACTTATCATCTCAGGTTGGCTCTACTACGAAAAGAGCATCCGCATTTTCAACATTTTCGGTATCGTCGGAGGGTACACATACCCGCTACTTGTTCTCCTGTTTTTCACCGTTAGACAAAAGAAGGAACAATAAATGTTTGATGACTTTCTAAAACTGGAACTATCTGGAGAAGTCATTTCCTCCTTAATCGTCATGGGAATTATAATTATTCTCGCGATTATCGTTGGAATTATGGCGCGTTTTCAAGACCCTTTGAAAAAGCCTAAAGGTCTTCTTTTTCTCGCGGAACTAGGAGTCGATTTCTTTGATAATTTTACCAAAGGAATGATTGGAACAAAATTGTCTGGCTTTGGCGGCTTCATCATGGCCATTGCCGTCTACCTCTTCCTCTCTTTCATTTTCGGTTTAACCGGCTTACCTTCTCCGATGACCAACATGGCGGTTCCTCTATCGCTAGGATTGCTTGCTTTCTTCGGGATTCACCTCGTCTCTTTGAGATTTACGAAAGCAAAATACTTTAAGCGTTATATTCAACCATTTCCCGTTTTCCTTCCGATCAACATGCTCTCGATGTGGGCTCCGTTGTTATCGTTGACCCTCCGTCTATTTGGTAACGCATTATCAGGCTATGTATTGATGAATATCGTCTACTTCGCTTTGGAAAACCTCTCAGAAATGATTTTTGGGGGTTTGGTGTCAGGAGGTTGGGGAGGTATTTTTATTGCCCCTCTCATTGCCCCGATTCTCCACCTCTATTTCGATCTATTCTCCGCTTTTATTCAAACAACTATTTTCATCTCATTGACAACCATCTTTATCGGTCAAGAAATTCCCGATGAAGATGACGCTTTGTCTTCGAATATTCAATTATCAAGGGAAGGAGGTAAATAGTATGAACATTCTCGCAGCAGCCATTGCTATTTGGGGCGTTATTCCTAGCGGCGCCGGTGAAGCTTGGGTTTGCGTCCACGCTATCGATGGTATCTCTCGTAATCCAGAAGCCGCCAATACGCTTCGCAACAACATGATTCTCGCTTGTGCTCTTGTCGAGACAACCGCGATTTATTCGCTTCTCGTCTCAATTCTCTGCATATTCCTCGGATAACGGAAAGGAGTTATTCTCATGAACGATTTTAACGGTTTATTAGTTTTAGAAGGCGGCATTGATGATTTGTTTAACGAAATCAGTAGTAAACTGATTCCTAATCTATTCTCTTTTGTCGTCCAGTTATGCTCCTTAATTGTCCTTATTTTGATTGTCTTTTTTGTCGCTTATAAGCCGGTGAAAAAAATTCTCAAAAGGCGTGCCGAATTCATCGAAAACAACATCGTCGACAGCCAAAAGAACAAAGCCTTGGCCGAGAAGAACCTCGCTCAATCGGAGGAGACAATCCTTTCTTCCAAGAAAGAGGCCTCTGAAATCATCAATGAAGCGAAGCAAAATGCCTTGCAGGAAAGGCAAGTTCTTGAGGAAGAAACCAAGAGAGATATCGCTCGCATGAAAAAAGATGCTGAGATCGATATCGAAAAATCAAAGGAAGATTCCCTCGAGGAGATTCGCAAGGAAATGGTGAGTATTGCCCTTGTCGCGAGCAAAGAAATCTTAAAGCGAGAAGTCTCGGAGGAAGATAACGCCAAATTGGCGGAGGATTTTATTGAGAAACTAAACTAATATGAACGAAGTAGCCTCTTCTTATGGATTAGCTTTATTCTCGTTGTCAAAGGAGCAAAACCTTGTTCTTGAACGACAAAACGAAGTTAAAGCCTTAATGAGCGTTTTAAAAGAAAATGCTGGTTTTATCAACGTCCTAAATTCGGCATTTCTGCCCCTAGAAGAGAGACTTATAGTGATTGATGAAACCTTTCCAAGTGTCGATGAGGACCTTAGAAATTTCATGAAAATTATCTGCCGGAACTCACGAGTTAAATATCTTTTTGATATTTTTGAAGGTTTCAATTCCTACTGTAACGAGTACCGCGGCATCAGAGAAGGCATTCTCTATTCCACGATCCCAATTCCCGAACCCACGAAACAGAAAATTGAAGAAAAAATTGCCCAGTTAGAAAAGTGTTCCGTCGAGTTAATCAATCGAATCGACCCTAGTCTTATCGGCGGGGTGAAGGTCTTGATTAACAGCCATATCTACGATGGTTCGATTAGCGGAAAAATTGGCAAAATGCAACGTAGCCTTTTAGAAAAGGAGGATCGCTTCCATGAAAATTAAAGCGAATGAAATCAGCGCTCTGATTAAAGAACAAATTAAAAATTACGATCACGAAGTCGAAAGCAGTGATGTCGGTGTCGTCGTCTCTGTTGGCGATGGTATAGCCATCGTTTATGGACTTGACCAAGCCATGCTTGGAGAATTACTCCTATTCCCCAACGACATCTATGGAATGGTAATGAATCTTGAAACCGACCAAGTCGGTGTTGTTCTTTTAGGTGATGACTCCTTAATCAAAGAAGGCGACACGGTAAAGCGCACGAAAGAGGTGATGGAAGTCCCAGTCGGAAACGAACTGCTTGGCCGAGTGGTCAACGCTCTCGGACAGCCAATCGACGGCCTCGGTGATATTAAAGCGATTAAGCGTCGCCCCATCGAAGTTATCGCACCCGGTGTTATCATGCGTCAAAGCGTCAACACTCCTCTTGAAACCGGCATTAAAGCTATCGATTCAATGGTTCCAATCGGTCGTGGTCAACGCGAACTTATTATCGGCGATCGCCAAATCGGAAAAACTGCGATTGCGATTGACACGATTATTAACCAAAGAGATAAAGGTGTCTTATGCATCTATGTTGCGATTGGACAAAAGAATTCGACAGTTGCTCAAATTGTCGACCGTTTGAAAAAATACAAAGCCCTGGACTATACAGTCGTGGTCGCCGCGACCGCGAGCGAACCTGCACCCTTACTCTATATCGCTCCCTATGCTGGATGTGCGATGGGCGAAGAGTGGATGCATCAAGGAAAAGATGTTCTCATCGTTTATGACGATTTAAGCAAACATGCGGTTAGCTACCGCGCCCTCTCGCTTCTATTGAAGCGTTCTCCCGGAAGAGAAGCTTATCCTGGCGATATCTTCTACCTCCATTCCCGCCTCCTTGAACGAGCTTGTAAACTCGATGAGAAATATGGTGGTGGCTCTCTTACCGCCCTACCAATCGTTGAGACTCAATCAGGAGATATTTCGGCTTACATTCCGACAAACGTCATTTCCATTACTGATGGTCAAATATTCTTGACCACCGATCTATTCAATGCCGGACAAAGACCCGCCATCGATAGCGGATTCTCCGTCTCACGTGTCGGCGGAGATGCGCAATATAAAGCGATGAAACAAGTTACTGCCTCCCTTAAGATTGAATTAGCTAACTTCTCCGAAATGAAGAGCTTTGCTCAATTTGGAAGCGATCTTGATCCCACCACCTTGAGAGTTTTAAAGCACGGTGAAGTTTTGCTCCGTGTCTTAAGACAAAAACAATATCACCCCTATTCTTTATCGCATCAAGTTTTCGAATTGTTCATGGCTAAGCATGGTTATTTAGACGATGTTAGTCTAGAGGATATTCAAAGTACCCTTGATAAAGCTTACCGCTATGTGACCAGCAATCAAAAAATCGCTTTAGCACTAATTGATAAAGAAAAGGAAATCGCGCCGGAAGTCGAAGAAAAATTGCATCTTACGATAAAAGAATTCTTCGCAATTGAAAGACAAATCTAAGGAATTTTATGTCGCAACAAATCAATCGAATTAAACAGAGAATAAAAACCATCAACGGAGCGCTCAAAGTAACGAGCGCGATGAAACTGGTTTCGACGGTGAAACTCAAGAAATGGAAGAATAAGATGTTTGTCAATCGAACCTATTCTAGCCAAATCGAAGAGATTACCAACGAGGTTTTTCGATTTGCGAAGAAAGTAAAATCTCCTTTCATTGAACCAAACTTAGAGAGCAGAAGAAAACTTTACATTATCGTCTCGAGCACGCTGGGATTATGCGGCGCTTACAACAGCAACATCTTTAAGCTCGCCGATATCACTCTCAAGGAAAACGATGAATTGATTGTCCTTGGTAAAAAAGGACTCAATCATTTCGAAAAAGACCGCTTTACGATGCTGAAAGATTTTTCCAGTTATTCAACAATTACGGATCAAGGCGTTATCCGTCAGTTAAGTCAATTTGTGACTGAACAATATCAAGCGAATAAATATCAGGAAATTCACCTGATTTATTCTTCTTACAAAAACTCATTCGTCTTCGTACCTAAAGACGTCACTATTCTCCCAGTTAAGAAGCCTGAAGAGAATAATGAATTAGATTTTGCTCCAATTATGGAGCCCACACCGCAAAAGCTGGTGGATAGTCTTCTTCCTCTATATCTCAAAACTTTGATTTATAGCAAGCTTTTGGAATCTGAAGTATGCGAACACGCCGCGCGTCGAAACGCGATGGAAAACGCGACCGATAACGCGCAAGAATTAATCGACAAATTAACAATTGAATTAAGCAAAGCCCGCCAGAGTTCAATCACCGAAGAAATTACCGAGATTGTCTCCACGGCTCGGGCTCAATAGGAGGAAACACGATGGAAAAGAAACTCGTCAAAGGAAAAATCGCTCAGGTCATCGGACCAATTGTTGACGTCAAATTTGAAAACGAGAATTTACCCGAACTTTTAACTGCGCTTGAAGTCTTATTAAACGACGGAAGTAAACTCGTTCTTGAAGTTGCTCAACACGTCGGTGGGGACATCGTCCGCGCTGTCTCGATGGGACCAACGGAAGGTTTAGTCCGCAGTCAGGAAGTTATCTCGACAGAAGGGCCAATTTCGGTGCCGGTCGGAACAGCCACTCTCGGTAGAATGTTCAATGTCTTAGGTGATCCTATCGATGGGCTTCCAGCAATTAAAGATGCGAAAAGAATGTCAATCCACCGCAACCCGCCCAAATTCCAAGATCAATCTGTGAAAATCGAAATCTTTGAAACTGGTATTAAAGTCATCGATTTACTCTGCCCATATGTGCGAGGTGGAAAAATTGGCCTTTTCGGAGGAGCTGGTGTTGGAAAAACTGTTTTAATTCAAGAATTAATGCGTAATATCGCCCAAGAAAAAGGTGGCATTTCCGTTTTCGCTGGCGTCGGTGAAAGAAGTCGAGAAGGTAACGACTTATATCGCGAGATGAAAGCTTCGGGAGTATTGAGCAAAACCGCTCTCTGCTTCGGACAAATGAATGAACCACCAGGAGCTCGCATGCGCGTTGGTTTATCCGCCCTCACGATGGCGGAATATTTCCGCGACAAAGAACACACCGATGTCTTATTATTCATCGATAATATTTTCCGTTTCACGCAAGCCGGCAGTGAAGTCTCTGCTTTGCTTGGCAGAATGCCCAGTGCGGTTGGTTATCAACCGACACTAGCTACTGAAATGGGTCAACTCCAAGAAAGAATCACCTCAACCAAGGATGGTTCAATTACTTCCGTTCAAGCCATTTACGTCCCGGCGGATGATTTAACTGACCCCGCACCTGCGACAGCTTTCTCACATCTTGATGCGAAGACCGTCTTGGATCGCAACACTGCGGCTTTAGGTATCTATCCAGCCGTCGACCCTTTAAACAGTGCATCAACTGCTCTCGAATCCGAGATTGTTGGAGAAGAGCATTATAAAGTAGCTCGCCAAGTCATTGAGACCCTTGAGAGATATCGCGAATTAAGTGACATTATAGCTATTCTTGGTATGGACGAACTATCTGACGAAGATAAGAAGATTGTCGAAAGAGCGAGAAGAATTCGTAACTTCCTCTCTCAACCTTTCCACGTCGCCGCTCATTTTAACAACCAAGCTGGCATATATGTCAAACGCGAAGATACTGTTCGCAGTTTCAAAGATATTTTAGAGGGCAAAGCTGATGATTTGCCAGAAGTCGCTTTCCTCTATGTTGGAACCATTGAAGATGCTCGTAAAAAAGCCGAGACCTTAAAGACAAAATAATATGAAAACCTTTCCTCTCGACATCTTTACACCCTTCGGACATTACCTCGAGACTAATGCCTCATTTTTGGAAGTTCAGTCAGAAGATTACCTCCTCGGAATCCTTCCTGGTCATGCTCCCTTGGTCTCCACTTTAGTCATCTCCAAAATGGTAATTGAGATTAATTCGATTCGCTTTTTCTATGCGAATGGAGGAGGCGTAATCAACATTGCAAAAGATGGTCATGTTACCCTTTTGTTAGATTCTGTTGAACGTTCGGATGAAATAAATCTTGAACGCGCATTAAACGCGAAACAAAGAGCAGAACAAAGGTTAATTGATGACGAAGATTCAACTATTGATAAAAAACGAGCCAAATTGGCTTTGACTCGTGCTTTAAACCGCATCCATCTTATTGGGAAAGATAGGAATTAAATAAGGTTGACAATTCAAGGCCATTATCTTGTAAATATAAAGTGGAGCTAACTGTTCCATTTTTATTTTTATAAATTGCGAGATTAATCTCTTCTTGGCCAATCTCAAAATAGTCGCAAATCGAGGAAAAAACACCGGTTTTAAGCATATTTTTGTCTAATATTGTCACATATTTTGACTCCTCTTTCTTGGCTAAAGGATATATCAAGTTGTTGAAGATGGTCAGTGACTCTTCCGAAAAATCATCATAGATAAAGAGGAAATCGGCACGCTCAACTTCGAGCAAATATTCAAAGCTATCCAGTTCGGTAAAAGTCTGAATGTTTGAACTAATAAAATGCTGATCAGCAATTGGGCGAAATTTGCTATAACTTAACGTTGGTTCAACATCAAAGGAATAGGTTAGGGAATTACCGTCAATTAAATATAGTAAAGGGGTAGATATATGAGAAGGAAAAACCTTTGGAAAACGCGTGGCAAGAGTTGCATAAGACTGAGCGATGTACTCGTATGAATATATTAAATAATTACGTTTGCTGACATAGGAGGTTATGGTCTCTTTAGCGGCTTCACAATAGGAGCAAGAATTGGAGTAGATTAAAAGAGCAAATTTGCTTCCTGAATTCATCAGCGAAGTGATGTCGTTAACTCCGAGTTCAATAAAAGTTTGATATTCATCCATCACAACTGAATCAATATTTTTGAAAGTGTAAATTGAGTACGGACTTTTGGGAGTCTCACACCCAGTTAAGATTAATAATACAAAAGGTAAAACTAGCCACTTTTTCATCAAAGAAACTATAAACTATTTTTGCAAATAAAGAAATGTGGGGAAGATACATATCTTGTTTTTATTGCTATTTGTTGTTGAAACAATTAAAAAAATATAAACTAGTATCGTGTTAAAGTCTTTAAGTCTTTAAAGTGAGGTACAAATATGGCAAATGAAAACCCCGTCATCGATGTCCAAAAGGAGATTGATGAATTAGTAGCCAAAGGAGTCAAAGCCCTCGAAAAATTCGAAGGGTTCACTCAAGAGCAAATCGACTACATTGTCGCAAAATGTAGCGTCGCCGGACTAGATCATCATGGCTCATTAGCAAAAGCCGCGATTGAAGAGACAAAACGAGGTGTCTTCGAAGACAAAGCGACCAAGAATCTCTTTGCTTGCGAATATGTCGTCAATAATATGAGACATCTTAAAACGGTCGGAGTGATTGCGGATGATCCGGTTACTGGGATCACCGATATTGCTGAACCAATTGGTGTTATCTGTGGCATTACTCCTGTCACTAATCCGACATCAACCGTTATTTTTAAGAGTCTTATCTGTTTAAAAACTCGTAACCCAATTATCTTTGCGTTCCATCCTAATGCTCAACAATGCAGCAAGATGGCCGCTCAAATTATGAAAGAAACTGCAGAAGAATCGGGTGCTCCAAAAGATTGCATTCAGTGGATTGAACATCCGAGCATGGAAGCAACCAACGCTTTAATGAATCACCCTGATGTCGCGACTATTTTAGCCACTGGTGGTAATGCGATGGTCAAGGCAGCTTATAGCTGCGGAAAACCCGCGATGGGTGTCGGAGCCGGAAATGTTCCTGCCTACATTAATAAGAGCGCAAACATCGAGCAAGCGGTTAACGATATCGTCCTCTCTAAATCATTTGATAACGGCATGGTCTGCGCTTCTGAACAAGCTGCCATTGTCGATAATGAAGTCTATGACGAGACTGTCAATCTTTTCAAACGTTTTAAAGCCTATGTGGTTACCGATGAAGAAAAGAAAAAATTATCTCGCTATATGTTTGGTTACGCCATTGGCGATAAGGATGTCGAACTCGGGAAATTAAATCCTGTCGTCGTCGGTAAGACCGCTCAATTCATCGCTGAACAATCTGGATTCAGTGTTCCAAAAGAGACATCCATCCTCCTCGTTAAATGCGATGTCGTCGGTGAAAAAGAGCCGATGAGTCGCGAAAAATTATCCCCTGTTCTCGCCTTAATTAAAGTTAAAGACGACAAAGAAGGTTTTCAAAAAGCAGAAGAAATGGTTGCCTTTAATGGTTTAGGTCACAGCGCAGTCATCCACTGCAAGGAGCAAGCGATGGCTGATGCCTTTGGCGAAAAAGTTAAAGCAATGCGCATTATTTGGAATTCACCCGCAACCTTTGGTGGTATCGGAAATGTCTATAACTCATTCCTCCCATCTTTAACCTTAGGATGCGGCAGTTATGGCCATAACTCCATTGGAGGAAATATCAGCGCTGTCAATTTGTTAAACATTAAAAAAGTGGGTAAAAGGAGAAATACTGTGCAATGGTTTAAAGTGCCTCGAAAAATTTACTTCGAGCGAAATTCAATTCAATACTTACAATCCTGTAAAGATTTAAACAAAGTCTTTATCGTCACCGATACTTCAATGGTGGAGCTTGGCTTCTTCAAGAAGATCGCTGACCAACTCAATTCGAGAAGAAATAAAGTTGTAATGCAACTTTTTAGCGCGGTCGAACCTGATCCTGATATCGAGACGGTTCGCAAGGGTACGGAGATGATGAACATCTTCAAACCCGACACGATTATCGCTTTAGGTGGTGGTTCGGTCATGGATGCTGCGAAAGGCATGTGGTTGTTCTACGAACATCCAGAAATCAATTTTGATGATTTGAAACAAAAATTCATGGATATTCGCAAACGCGCTTTCAAGTATCCTGAACTCGGAAAACAATCGCGCCTCATCTGTATCCCAACCACCAGTGGAACTGGTAGTGAAGTTACTCCTTTCGCGGTTATTTCCGATAAGAAAAATAATAAGAAATATCCTCTCGCAGATTACTCGTTAACTCCGACAATCGCAATTGTTGATCCCGAATTTACCACCAACCTCCCCCCAAGGGTGACAGCGATGACTGGTATGGATGTTTTAACTCACGCGGTTGAAGCTTATGTTTCCGTCATGGCAAACGACTACACCGATGGTCTCTGCTTAAAAGCCATCAAGCTAGTCTTTGACTATTTACCACGCGCCGTAAAAGATGGACCACACGATTTAGAAGCTCGCGAAAAGATGCACAATGCCGCGACAATCGCTGGCATGGCCTTCGCTAACGCTTTCCTTGGCATGACCCACTCAATGGCTCATAAAGTTGGAGCTGAATTCCACACTGTTCACGGATTAGCTTGTGCTATCTTATTACCACACGTTGTTCGTTACAACGGGCAAGTCCCAAGCAAATTATCTGTCTGGCCGAAGTACAACGTCTACTGCGCCGATAAAAAATATCAAGAAATCGCTCAATTGCTCGGTTTGAAAGCCAGTACTCCTGAAGAAGGTGTTGAGTCTCTTGCCAAGGCGATCATCGGCCTAATTCGTGAGATCGGCCTTGAACCAAACCTCGAAGCCTACGGAATCGAAGAAAAAGATTGGGAATCTCGTTTACAATCAATCGCTGAACTGGCTTACGAAGATCAATGTTCACCTGCCAACCCTCGCTTACCGATGGTTGACGACATGGTCGTAATTTTAAGAAAAGCTTTCCGGGGCAATTAACTTGGAAAAGGTCGCAATATTAGGTGCTGGAACGTGGGGCACTGCTTTAGCAAATTTGCTGGCTAGAAGTGGACACGAAGTCGCCTTGTGGTCGAAATTTGAAGAAGAAATCAATGTTTTAAAGTCGACCCATCTCCATAAAAATCTCCCTGGTTCTGTCATTTCGAAAGCCATCGCTTTTTTCGCTGATATGAAGGAAGCTTGCGAAGGGAAATCTATCGTTGTTTTTGCCACACCTTCCGTCTATATTCGTCAAACAGCTGAAAAGGCTAAGCCTTTTTTGAAGTCCAATCAAATCATCGTTAATGTGGCGAAAGGCATCGAGCCAAAGTCTCTCTTAACAATGAGTGAAATCCTCGAAGATGTCCTTGGGAAAGACTTCAATTATGTTTCTTTATCTGGACCAACCCACGCCGAAGAAGTCGCTATTGGATTACCCACTCTCATCGTCTCAGCTTGCCAAAATCCAAAGATTGCTCAAATTATTCAAGATACCTTTTCTAATCAAACTATGCGCGTATACACGAATCCGGATGTTCGAGGTGTCGAATTAAGCGGTGCGTTGAAGAACATTATTGCCTTAGCGGGCGGAATGTCTGACGGATTAGGTTATGGCGACAATGCGAAAGCGGCTATCATCACTCGCGGTTTGGTTGAAATCACTGAACTTGGAAGGGCAATGGGATGCCACGAGAAAACCTTCTTTGGTTTAGCGGGTATTGGCGATATCGTCGTCACGGCTACCAGCATTCATTCCCGGAATCACAAAGCTGGTTACCTGCTCGGTCAAGGACGTTCTTTAGAAGACGTCTTGAAAGAGGTTGGCCAAGTCGTCGAAGGTTTATACGCATTAGAGGCCGCGAAAGAGCTGGAAGTCAAATACAATGTTGAACTTCCTATCATCGATGTCGTCTACGAAGTAGTCCATGACCACCTTCCTGTTTCCAAAGCAATTCAGAAACTCTTCTCGCGAAAGAAGAAGGATGAAATCAACGATCCGATCTTCACCGAAGACGACGCAATGAAGGAAAATTAATACATTAATTAAAAAGATAACGGGCAAGCACAAAGATAAGTCCGTTATTTTTTCTACTTACCGAATATAAACACAATAAATGTGTTCACAAAGGCTCGGTCTTTGATAAAATATCAATAAAGATTGTTCTTAACTTGGAGAGGAGACGAAAATGTCGAAAAAATACCAAGAAGAATATGAAGCTGGATATAGTCCACGTCTAGTGATGGAAGAAGCAGCCCGTTGCTTACTATGTCTTGATGCTCCATGTTCACAACACTGTCCAGCTGGAACAGATCCAGCTAAATTCATCCGTTCAGTGCGCTTTAAGAATGTGAAAGGTGCAGCGGAAACGGTTCGAATTAACAACGCTCTCGGAGCGGTTTGTGCCCGCGTTTGTCCAACAGAGAGATATTGCCAACTTGGCTGTTCTCGCAGTGGTATTGACAAGCCAATCGATATTGGTCGCATTCAAAGATATATCACTGACTTCGAAGCGGTGACTAAAATGGGAATTTGGGAAGGCAAACCATTAAACGGCAAGAAAGTAGCCGTTATAGGAAGCGGTCCTGCCGGATTAACTGCCGCAGCTGAATTAGCATTAGAAGGTTTCAAAGTTACCATCTATGAAAAAGACGCTAAGGCTGGTGGATACCTCCGTTATGGAATCCCCGAATACCGTTTACCAAATTCTGTCGTCGATCGCGAGATTGAACGTATTGTTAATCTCGGAGTGGATATCGCTCTCAACACACGTGTAGGGGTGGATGTTTCATTAAAAGATATAGAAAAAGAAAATGACGCTGTTATCGTCTCCGTCGGAGCGAGCAAGGGCAAGATGTTGCCAATGTTCGAAGGTAACCGTAAAGTTTTACTTGCTGTTGATTGGCTCAAAAAAGTCAAAGATCGCAAAGGCAAGGTCAAAGTACCTGACAATGTGGTCGTCATCGGTGGCGGAGACGTCGCTATGGATGTCGTGACAACCCTAAAGATTTTAGGTGTCCCACATGTCACTGATGTGGTATACGAGCAATTCTCAGAATTCCGCGCCAGCGATAAAGAATTAAAATGCGCGCAAACTGAAGGCGTCACCATCATTGATGGATATATTCCTGTCGGTGTCGCTCGTGGCGGAATTGTTAAATTTAAACATCGTTTAATCCCCAGCGAATTGAAGATAAAAGCTGATTTGATTATCCTCGCTGTCGGACAATGTGTCGATGTCGCCGGCTTAGGCCTCGATATTGATAAAGGGGAAGTTGCTTTTGAAGGCAACCACCTCAAAGATAGCAAGATCTTCGTCGCCGGAGATATTGCTCATGGAGAAAAGACTGTTGTCTGGGGCGTCAGGACTGGCAAAGAAGTCGCTTTCGCTGTTAGAGCTTTCTTGAGAGGTAAATAGTATGGTACGTAAAGATTTGTCAGTCACCTTTATGGGTGTGAAATTCCCGAACCCCTTCTGCTTATCTTCCTCCCCGGTTGGAAACTGCTATGACATGTGTGCCAAAGCCTATGAATCAGGCTGGGGCGGTGTTGTCTTCAAAACCATCGGACCAAAACACTATGTCATCGATGAAGTTTCGCCTCGCTTTGATGCTTTAACCAAAGAGGCTGAACCATTCGTTGGTTTCAAAAACATGGAGCAAATCGCCGAGCACTCTCTCGAAGAGAACCTCGACGATCTCCGAAAATTAAAAAGAGACTATCCAAACCAAGTCTTGATTGCTTCCATCATGGGAAGTAATGAAGAAGATTGGGAGACCTTAGCTCGACTCGTTACCGAAGCCGGTGCGGACATGATTGAGTTAAATTTCTCTTGCCCCCAGATGACCTCGCATGCGATGGGCTCTGACGTTGGAAGTAACCCCGAACTCTGTCGCAAATACTGCGCTGCCGTTCGTCGTGGTACTCACTTGCCATTTATGGCAAAGATGACCCCCAACATCACCGATATGTGTGATCCAGCGATCGCCAGCTTAGAAGGCGGAGCTAATGGCATTGCGGCTATCAATACCATCAAATCAATCATCAACATTGATTTAGATAAGAAGGTTGGTTTACCAATTATTAATGGAAAGTCCTCTATCTCCGGATATTCCGGAAAAGCGGTCAAACCAGTCGCCTTACGTTTCATTCAACAAATGAAGACTCACCCCAAACTTAAAAACGCCGAAATCTCTGGTATCGGCGGTATTGAAACTTGGGAAGATGCGGCTGAATTTATCTTGTTGGGTTGTAAAAACTTACAAGTGACCACCGCAATTATGCAATATGGCTATCGCATCGTCGAAGATCTCTGCAATGGCTTAGCTCATTACATGGAACAAGAAGGTGTTGACCATCTCGAAGATTTAGTTGGATTAGCCAATAAAAACCTCATCCCAGCGGAAGAACTCGATCGTGATTACAAGGTTTTCCCTGAAATTAACAATGATAAGTGTGTCGGCTGTGGACGTTGCTACATCTCTTGCTATGACGGCGCTCACCAAGCGATTGAATGGGACGAAGAGACACGTCGTCCAAGTTGCAACCACGATAAGTGTGTTGGTTGCTTGCTCTGCGGTCTCGTCTGTCCAGTTGGAGCGATTAAACCCGGCGAGAGAATCCTCAAGCCAGGTCGCAAGCCAAAGAATTTAGCTCGTATAGTTCTTCAAGAACACGTCGATAAAATATAATTCTCATTTGTTAGCCCATCACTCGTTGATGGGCTTTTAATTTGAGGTCTCTCGCACAGAAACATACACGAACTTTTTATATTGTGGTAAAATATTTGTTAGTGAAATCTAGGAGGAATAATTATGCATTGTTGGCATGATGTAAAAGCAACAAGAGTCACTCCCGATTCTTTCCTTGCCTTAATCGAAATTTCTAAAGGGAGCAAAAACAAATACGAATTGGATAAGGAGACTGGTCATTTAATTCTCGACCGGGTTTTATTTACCTCAACCCACTATCCTCAAAACTATGGGTTCATTCCTCGTACTTTTGCTCGCGACTACGATCCCCTTGATGTTTTAGTGCTTTGTTCTGAAGCCATTCTTCCAATGTCTCTTGTCGAGTGCACTCCTATTGGAGTCCTTATCATGGTTGATAACGGTCTCCCTGACGAGAAAATTATCGCCGTTGCAAAAAATGATCCTTTCTATAACCAATATAAAGATATATCTGAAATTCCTGACCATATCATGGATGAAATTAAACATTTCTTCGCTGTCTATAAGACCTTAGAAGGAAAAGATACAGCAATTGACGAAGTCAAGGATCGCGAAGCCGCCAAACAGATTATCGCTGAATGTATCAAAGCCTACCATCACCAAATCGAACCAAAAGTGACTGCAGAAAGAAAAGCCCGCGGATACACTCTATGATTCATGTCGTCCTGTATCGACCGGAAAAACCCCAGAATACGGGAAATATAATGAGGACCTGTGTAGCGGTTCATGCGACTCTTCACATCATAGGTCCTCTCTCTTTTTCTATTGAAAGTAAAGATTTAAAACGCGTTGGATTAGACTATATTGATGATTTGAGATGGTTCTATTATCCGACTTATGAAGATTTTAAAAAGAAGCATCCGGATGTATCGATTTATTACATCACTCGCTATGCTTCCTTATCATATTCCCAAGCTGATTTCTCTAATCTTGTCAAAGATATCTATGTCATGTTCGGAAGAGAATCAACTGGGATTCCCCACGGAATTTTGAGGGAACACTTGGATGCATGTTTACGTATTCGGATGGTCCCTGAGGCCAGGAGTTTGAATGTCTCCAACTGCGTCGCCATCCTCGTCTATGAAATCTTGAGGCAACAAAACTTCCCGAATCTTGCGACGATAGAAATGATTAAAGGCGAAGATTTTCTTATCAATGAAAAATATGAAAAATAAGCTGAGCATTCTTTTGCTGACCTTTTTATTAACGGGCTGTAACTCCTATAACGGACCTTATTTTTATGTTCCAAAAGATGATAATCCTCGTTATATATTGTGGGAAACAGTGACAGATATGGCTCGCGATGTCGATCAAATCTCTAATTTGATTTTCGTCATCGGAACATCAACTTGCAGCTATTGTGAAGATTTAGAAGAAACTATTGAGACGTATATTTCTCAGAAAGACTTCTCCATTTATCACATTAATTTTGATGTCTCAATTGAGTCGAGCGAGGACTACGATGTCTTGCTGACCGTTACAAATGGAGGAACTGATAAATTCCTTCCTAATTACGGGGAATTATTTTATGTTCCGTGGATGTTCGTGGTTCAAGAAAAAGTCGCTGTCTATTCGATTGAAGAAGACTTCACAAAAACTCTCGATAACTGCATCAAGACGCGATAGGAATCTTCCGATAATTTTCTAATAATTTTAATGTCTCTTCATCGATATTATCAATTTTTAAAGATTGATATTTGTTGAGTATAACTTGACCTACTTTACTTGTCTTTTTCACATCTTTAACTTGAGCAGTTTGCACTTCTCCAGCTGTTTTATTGGATAAAACCAAACACATCTCAGCAGCACGCAGAATTTGTTCATCGCTCGGGCGGGAAGAAGAAATAACAACATGGGAGCCAGGATAATCTTTTATATGGAAAAACCAATCGAGACGGTTAGCTAACTTAAAGGTAATATAGTCATTTTGCTTAGCGTTTTTTCCAAAAAATATTTTGCAGTTTTCGTACAATACAAATGAAATAGAAGGTTTTTCACGATTTATTTTGATGATTTTGTTTTTAAATAGATGGGGCATCTCTAGCTTGGCAAGCTCAAGAAGTTCGCCTTCATCCATGTATTGAGTTTGACCACTCATAATTTCTAAACGCGCGATTTCCTGTTTTGCTTTTTGAATTTCTTCTTCGTCCATCAGGATGGTTCGCTTAGCTTTCTTATATTTCTTAAAATAGCGATTTGCGTTCGCTCCGATACCCAATCTTGGATCATAAGGTAAATTATTATCTTTAACGTACAATTCAATTTGTTCTTTATCTCCCGCAAGGGAAAGTAAGGTATTTCCATGATCTAGAAAAACGAGATCTTTTCGTGCATCTTCAATTTCTTTTGCTAACACAATACCTTTTTTAGCTAGAGCTTTAATCCTTGTTTTTAAAAAATGGAACAAAGGAGAGAAGCGATCCCTGATTTGGTGATGGTGAGCCTCTGTTAATTTCTCTTCCGCGTAGGACTCGTAATCAAAAGGAATATCTTCGTGATTAATCGGTTTGAAATCATTCTTTTTGCGAGGCGGTTCGTAACCCAATCCTCTCATTAATGGTCGTGGAGACTCTAAGGAACCTTCGTGGAGAGCAAAAATTACCTTATTGTCTTCACCGAGAATGATGAGATTTGGCTTGGTGGGAATGAATTCGAGAATTAATGTTTTTTTGACCCTCTCAAAAACATCATTGGATTTAATGATGTGGAAGGCGAGAATACGATCTTCGTTAATGAGAGTGATGTCTTCAAGGCAACTATCCTTAATTTCTTTTCTGAGAACTTCATTTAGTTTGCTAGCCGTGGTAGGAAAAGAAGTTTCGTTATTCACCAACGCTAAAAACGGCGCTTGGTGGGATAAAGATATTAGTAATCTTTTGTGCCTAAACTTAGAAAAAGAGACCAAAAAATCGTTATTTCCCAACACTGAAATATTGCTGATGTAGTTTTCAGTAATCTTAATTTTAAGATTATCGCTAATCGCTTTAAGAGTGGCTAATGTTAGTCTCATTGGAAACATTTTAGCATAATCGTTTGCCTTAGTATAAATATGTATTTATAATTAACACAGTAAAAAATTATGGAAAAAGGGTTGTTAATAATTCTTAGCGGACCATCTGGAGTCGGGAAAGGGACCATTAGAAAGCGAATCATGAAAAATGATAGGCTCAATTTAGTGTACTCAATTTCGATGACGACTCGCGCTCCCCGAAACATGGAAGTCGATGGGCAAGACTATTATTTTGTCTCCAAAGAGGAGTTTCAAAGTAATATTGATAACAATAATTTCCTCGAATGGGCCGAATTTGTCGGCAATCGTTACGGAACTCCAAAGGATAAAGTTGAAGAGCTACGCGTTCAAGGTAGAAATGTCTTCCTTGAAATTGAAATTAACGGAGCAGAACAAGTCCTCTCTAAGGTTAAGGACGAAGGCGTTATCTCTTTCTTTTTGATGCCGCCGTCTATAAAGGCTCTCGAAAAGAGAATTCGCAAACGGAAAAGCGAACCCGAAGAAATCATTCACGAGAGATTAGAAAAGGGTAAGAAGGAAATGACCATGACCAGGGATTACGACCACATCATCCTTAATGATCGCGTCGGTCGAGCCGCTCATAAAATTACCCGTTTAATTCTTAAAAAAATTCACGAATTGAATCTTAATAAATAGGACGAACTTGCTGATATGCGTATTGTGGAAATCTTAATTGAATATGCTAGTCACACCTTGGATCGTCCTTTTTCTTACCTCTACGATGGAAACAAAAAACTCGGTCCTGGTTTTCGTGTTCTCGTTAATTTCAATCGTCGCCCATTAGTGGGATATGTCCTTTCAATTAAAGAAACGACATTAACCCAAGACGAACTTGAAGAGCAAAGTGGTTATCGTCTAGAGGATATCGAAGATGTAATTGATGAAGCGCCTTTGCTAAATCAAGATTTGTTCGATTTAGCGAAACGCGTTAGCCAATATTATCTTGCTCCTTTTATTAGCGTGCTCCAGGCGATGCTTCCACCTTCTCTTTCGCCGCGAAAATCATCTTTACGAGCCCCAAAAATCGCATATGAGCAATATCTCACCATTAATCGATATTCAGAAATAGACCTGACGGATAAGCAAATTGAAATCCTTAGGTTGGTTAAAAAAGAAGGTCAGATACTTAAAAAAGAAGTCGGCTCTCCAAGTGTTGTCGAAAAACTTCTCAATAGAGAATTAATCAAAATTGTAAAAGTAGAAAAACGAAGGCTTTCAATCCCTGATTACAAAGAACAAAAGCCTCCTTTGCTGACCGAAGACCAGAAAAAAGTAATCGACGAGTTCAACGGAAGTGGAGATTCAGTTTTTCTCCTTCAAGGCGTTACTGGAAGCGGAAAGACCGAAGTTTATTTAACGCTTTGTGAAAAGGAACTAGAAAAAGGAAAAAGTGTTCTCTTTCTAGTACCTGAAATATCGCTTACTCCAATGATGATGGAATATTTCATCCGTCGCTTTAGACATCAAGTTGCCATCTTGCATAGCGAGTTAACTCCTGCCGAAAAATACGATGAATATCGCAAGATTGCCTGTGGTGAAGCCAAGGTGGTGATCGGGGCGAGAAGCGCGATATTTGCTCCCTTAGAAAATATTGGTTTAATTATTCTCGATGAAGAGCATGTTGAATCCTACAAGCAAGACTCGATACCTTTTTATCACGCTCGAGAAGTAGCAATTATGCGAGGTGAAATGCACTCGGCAAAAGTACTTTTAGGAAGCGCAACTCCTTCGCTTGAATCAAGAGCGAGAGCAAAGAATGGTGTTTATCATCTCCTGCGCTTAGACAGGAGAATTAATGAACAAAAATTACCAGCGACAAAGATTATTAATCTCGCTGATTATCACAATATCAATCGCGACTCCTATATCTTTTCGCTCACCCTACGTTACGAGTTAGATAAGGTTTTAAAAGCAGGCCAGCAAGCGATTCTTTTAATTAATCGTCGTGGCTTTTCAACCAGCATCTCGTGTCGAAGTTGTGGCTATGTATTCCGCTGCCCGACCTGTGGTATTGCTTTAACCTATCATAAAACTGATAATATGCTGAAATGCCATCATTGTGATTATGTTCAAGTGATGTCAGAAACGTGTCCCGAATGCGGCTCGAAATATCTCATGAAAACCGGATTTGGAACTGAGCGAATTGAAGAAGAAGTACATCGATTATTCCCGGAAGCTCGAACCCTTCGATTAGACAGCGACTCCGCTAAAGTTCGCACAAAAATTCCTTCAATTATTGAGTCTTTTAGGAAAAAAGAAGCTGACATTCTTATTGGGACACAAATGATAGCAAAGGGTCACGACTTCCCGGATGTCACTCTAGTCGGTATCGTTTTAGCTGATATTGGCTTATCAATGCCGTCTTTTCGAAGTTCAGAAAGAGTTTTCCAATTAATTACTCAAGCTGTCGGCCGTTCTGGGCGCAGCGACAAGGTCGGGAAAGCAATTATTCAAACCTACAATCCCTCTCATTACGCTATTACTTATGGCGCGCGTCAAGACTACGAAGGGTTCTTCCTCAAAGAAATGGGGATGCGAAAATTGCAGAATTATCCGCCTTATTATTTCCTTGCCAGCATTACGGTTTCCGGAAAGAAAGAAGAAACGGTTATCACTCAGACTTACAATGCCGTCGATTATCTCAATGGCGAGCTTGGAGAGAAGGCGAATATCCTTGGTCCAACAACTCCTTATATTGCTAAAGAAAGGCAGCTCTTCTTGAGAACAATTCTCGTCAAATATCGCGACTATATCACTGTCCAGGAAACCCTTCTGAAGTTGATCGGCATTTTCGCGAAAAAGTCGACTGTCGATATTGGTGTCAATATTGATCCATACAATTTTTAACAAAAAATTTGTATTTTATTGTATTATAATTAAACGAAGGAAGTATTTATGATTACTCTTATTTTTTATGGCCTTGATCAGTTTGTAGTTGGTCACTTATCTCGCGAGCTGACCCCACTAATTGCTAAATTATATGAAGTCGAAGAAGACGAGGTGAATTTCATCGCTCCTAGCAGCATGACATTCCACAAAGGAACGGAACAAACATCCTGGAATTTGCTCATTCATGTTCACGCTCCAATGAAAGTCAGCGTCATCCAAGACAAGATGGCAGACCTCCTCTTAAATGGTATCGGAGAGGTCGCTATTCACAAAGCAGTTGAATTCTATTACTACTCCCAAGATAACCGCGTCGAAAAAATCAATAAAAATTACCCCCGTTTCATCACCGAAGAAAATCTCGTTCTAGCGGAAGATGAACACGATCATGATGAAGAACTTGAAGAAGGAGAAGGAAACGATCAAATCTTTACAGGTGATGCCTTTAAGAATTTTAATCCTGGTGACTAAATAATGAATAATATTGCTGCCCACTCATCCCAAATCCTCGTGGAAATTCTCGATAGGAATATGCCTTTTAATTTAGCGATTCGAAGCGTATTGAAAGATTCAAAAATTTCGGCCGCCGAAAGAAATGAAATTATCAAAAGCGTCGGATGTTCATTAAGACATTACTATGTCTTTTCCTATCTTTCTGAGAAGACTTTCGGTTCATTGGACGTCAGCAACCTGTCATATGTTTTGTTATATTTCTCCAATCGTTTATTTATCAAATCAGTTCCACTTGAGGAGATAACGGAAATTCTCGTTGAATCACTCTCCAAATTGGAACGTTTTAAAAACCAAGATGTCGCTAGCATCATCGCTGGCATCGATGTGACGGCGGAGAATCTTATTCCCCCCGAAATCAATAAGGACACACCCGATTATTTGTCCTATCGCTTTAACACTCCTTTGTGGTTGGTAAAAATGTGGACCAAACATTTCGGTGAACACATCACTTATCGCATATTGCGAAGTAATTCTAAACCATCCGTGACCTTCTGCTTGGTGAACAAAGAAAAGAACACTCAAGAAGAACTCCTCATTAAGTACGATGACTTGATGGCGAGTCCTTTCCCAAATTTTGTCGTCACAAAGGACAAATCAAACATTAAAAAGCACATCGCCTTTCAAAAGAAAGAGATTATCGATATTTCACCTGCCTGGAATGAGGTATTTGCTGCCGCGGATACCGATCCTATGCGGGGCATCGCAATTTACACCAGCTATCCGAATAACGCGTTCTTATCCTTGTTATACAAGTATAATCGCGATGTGAAGTTCGATTTAGTAATTGGTGATTCGCAAGCTTTCTTTGCAAGCAAGAAAACGATTGTTAATTTTGAACTGAAGAACGCTTCCTTCTTTGAAGCGACCCCAACTCAAATTATTACCTGTATTTCTAAACCAGTACACACCTTCTTCTTATTCCCCGATAGTTCGAAGTTCGCTTTATTAAAAGCTACTCCTGACTATTTTCTGAGAGCCTCTGCCGATCAACTCGATGGTATCATCAAATCGGAAGAACTCGCTCTTAAAGAGTGCGGTGCGTTAGTAGAAGATGGCGGTCAATTAATCTATGCCGTTCCGACGATTAACAAGAAAGAATCAAGGCGATTAATCAAGCGATTTATCGAAAACAATCCCTCTTTTTCTCTTGTCGCCGACAAACAAATATTCCCGTTTAGCGAATATGAAGAGAGCCTCTTCTTTGCTGTCTTAAAAAAAGAGGAGTTGAAAGATGCTTAATCTTTTCGCTCAAGAGATAAACAAATTAGCTGAACAAATGGTAGCGGAAGGTCAAAAGCCTTATCGCGCTACGCAACTTTTTACGTGGATATATGAGAAGAAAGCTCGCTCTTTTGACGAGATGAGCGATGTTTCGCTTAAGTTCCGCGAGGTTCTCAAAGAAAAATATACTCTTGAATTACCATCCTTATATCTCAAACAAGAGAGCAGTGACGGAACCATTAAATGTCTAGTTGCTCTCAAAGATGGAGCGAAGGTCGAAACTGTTTTAATGCGTTATTCCTATGGAAACGCTGTCTGTGTTTCCAGCCAAGTCGGTTGCAATATGGGATGTTCATTCTGCTCATCCGGACAACTCGGAAAGCAGAGGAATTTGACCGTTGATGAGATGATTGGTCAAATTTTAATCATTAATCAGCTCCTCGAAGCTGAGGGAAAAGGCGAAAAAGTTACTCATGTCGTCGTGATGGGAACTGGAGAACCTTTTGATAACTATGACAATTTGATGGATTTTATTCGCATTGTCAATCATCCGAAAGGTTTTGAAATCGGAGCCCGTCACATCACTGTATCAACATGTGGACTACCAGATGGAATTAGAAAGTACGCTCACGAAGGTTTGCAGACCAACTTGGCGATTTCTTTGCATGCTCCGAATAATGAATTGCGCAATCAATTGATGAAAATTAATAAAGTCTATCCTTTAGAAACATTAATGCCGGCGATTAAAGAATATGAGAAGGTGAGTGGAAGACGCGTCACTTATGAATATCTCTTACTCTCCGAACTAAACGACACGAAGGAATATGCCGACCAATTGATTAATTTAATCAAAGGAACGATGGGATACGTCAATTTAATCCCTTATAATGAAACCAACCTATGCAGTTATAAACGAAGCAGCGGCAACCGCATCCATCAATTTTTGGATTATCTCACTAAAGGCGGAGTGACAGCCACGATTCGCAAAGAATTTGGGTCGGATATTGATGCCGCTTGCGGCCAATTAAGAGCGAAAGTAGAAAAGAACATTATATGAAAAAGAAAAATTATATATCGGGGACATATGCCTTCGGAACAGATATCGGTAAAGTCAGGCTCACCAACGAGGATCGAGCAATTGCCCTCACTAACATAAAGGGTAATATTCTTATGCTCATCTGCGACGGAATGGGTGGAGCTAATAAAGGAGACTATGCCGCTTCCATCGCGATAAAATTAATCAGCGATGCTTTTATTGACAAACAAAAATTCCTCAATCGCTTCATGGCGGCTAAATGGGTGATGGACATCATCAAAAAAGCCAACATCGCCATCTATGAAGAAGCTCAGAAAAATAAGATTTATGAAGGTATGGGAACAACTCTTACGCTAGTGTTAATCATGTCTAACCATCTTATCACCGCTCAAATCGGTGATTCTCGAGCATATGTCATTGACGAAAAAGAAATTTGCCAAATCACGGAAGATCAAACTTACGTAGCTTATCTATATCGCACGGGAAAAATCACCAAAAAAGAGATGCGCACTCATCCAAGACGCCATGTCTTAACCAACGCTTTGGGTATTTTCCCTTCGGTTAACTTCGATTTCAAGATGACCACCTATCTCAACGAAAACATCCTCGTGTGCAGCGATGGGCTTTATAACAATGTCGAAGAGAATGCGATACTCACCATTCTACAAAGCGATGACACCACCGAGCAGAAGATTAATGAATTGATCGCTCTTGCTAACGCAAACGGAGGAAGCGACAACATCGCCGCCGTACTCTGGGAGGCCAGTAAATAATGCCAATTAAGATTGGATCAATTGTCGATGAAAGATATCGCGTGACTGCTCGTATTGGTCATGGTGGTATGGCGGAGGTTTACGAAGCCACTGATTTTATCACGAAGAAGCGCATCGCTATCAAATTGATACGCGAAGATGTAATGGCTAATCCCATCAACCTTCGCCGTTTTCAAAACGAAGCGACTATCGCCGCCTCTTTGAACCACCCCAATATCGTCAAAGTCTACAATCACGGAACCTATGAAGGCGTTCCCTATATTGCCAATGAATATGTCGCGGGACAAACCCTTAAAGATGCCCTCGATTTCCGCTCGGCTTTGCCACTACAGGAGGCCATCAGCATTATGATTCAGCTCACCTCCGCACTCCAGTATGCTCATGAACACAATATCGTTCATCGTGACGTCAAACCACACAACATCTTTTATCTTCCCGACGGAACGATCAAGTTGGGTGATTTCGGCATAGCCGAACCCATCAACATTTCTAGTGGTCAGGAGAAGAGTAAAGATATCATCGGTTCAGTTCACTATATGGCTCCCGAGATTTCCCGTGGCTATCCCGCCACCCCTCAATCAGATGTCTACTCCGCTGGAATTACTTTATTTGAATTAATCACTGGTCGGGTACCTTTCAACGATGTTGACCCTGTGAAAGTCGTGATTGCCCATATACGAGACAAAGTCCCATCACCGAGAAAATATCTCCCTCACTGCTCGAAAGAAGTTGAAAGAGTAATTATCAAAGCAACTGCTCGTAGCTTCAAAGAGCGATACCATTCCGCGCAGGAATTTCATGATGACTTGGTTATTTTGACTCAAAATGCTGATTTATTAAAAGAAAAAAAGAGCTTCTTTGCTCGCATATTTGGTTTTAAATAATGGAAGGAAAAATCCTCGCTTTAAGTTGTGGTATTTATTCTGTCTTGGTTGATGGAGTCATTTATCGCGCTCCCGCTCGGGGCATCTTCCGAATGGGAAGCATCAAACCGATGGTGGGGGACAATGTCGACCTCGATATTGGAAATATGGTTATCAATTTTGTCTACCCTCGTGTTAGCCAATTGAAAAGACCCTCGGTCGCCAACATCGATCAAATGTTGGTTGTTTCCTCTTTGGTGGAACCAGCCTTCTCCTATTTACTCGCTTTTAAATATTTAACTTACGCCAATATGAATGGCGTTAAAGCCAAACTGATTCTCACCAAAAACGATAAAAGTATCGATCAGAAAATGAAAGACGAAATTAAGGATGTCTTCAATCGTCTAAATATTGATGTCTACTTTGTCAGTAACAAACAAGGAACCGGATTAAAAGAAGTTCGCACACTATTTAAAGATCATATCACTTGCCTTATCGGACAAACCGGAGTAGGAAAATCATCTTTAATCAACGCGATTGATCCTCAATTTGAACGAGAAGTTGGCGAATATTCTCGCGCTCTCGGAAGAGGCAAACATAAAACTAAGGAAGTAATATTACTTCCCTATGAAGGTGGATACATCGCCGACACTCCCGGTTTCTCTTCTCTTGATCTCGATTTATACAAGGAAGAACTCGCTCAGTACTTCCCTGGATTCACCGAGCTTTATCTCAAATGTTATTTCTCAAACTGCCTGCATATTTCTGAGGAGTGATGCGAAGTCAAAACAGCTCTCAAAGATGGTATAATTTCTAAGATAGCCTATGATTGCTATTTAACGCTTTCAAAAGAAGCAATTTCCCAAATACGGAGGTACGAAAAATGAAAAAGACACTGGTTGCACCCTCGATTCTCTCAGCAAATTTCGCTCACTTGAGTGAAGATATTAAACGCATCCAAGATGCGGGAGCGGATTGGCTTCATTTCGATGTGATGGATGGGCACTTTGTTCCCAATATTTCTTTTGGTTTACCAGTCCTCAAAGACATCGCACATACTCATAGCATGGTCAACGATGTTCATATCATGATTAGTAATCCGCGAGAATACGCGCAAAAATTCGTCGAAGCTGGTGCAGATTATTTAACCTTCCATTACGAGGCTTGTCGCAGTGATACGGAGGTCTTTGACATCATCGATCTCATCCATCATGCAGGCGGAAAAGCAGGAATTTCAATCAAACCAAATACCCCCGTAGATAAAATCTTTCCTTTCCTCTATAGCCTCGATTTAGTCCTGATTATGAGCGTTGAACCCGGTTTTGGGGGTCAAAGTTTCATTCGTGAAGCACTTGGCAAGATTTTGCGCCTCCGCAGCTATCTTGATGCGAATGACATTAAGACACTCATCGAAGTTGATGGTGGTATTAACGCTATTACCGGTGAGGAATGCACGAAGATGGGGGCCGACGTTCTCGTTGCTGGATCTTACATCTTCAATGCTGAAAACATCGAAGAAGCGATTAGGAGTTTAAAATTCTAATGCAATTTACATTACCCGCTTTTCTATTATCACTTTTATTCGGGGCACTTTTTCTCACCGCTTCTTTCGTTCGTTACAAAAACAAATACAAAGTTTCATACGATGTGCGGAACATGTTCCCTTATGAACTTAATTACAAAAGTACATTCATCGATAATTTTTACGGAAATGTCGGATTAATTCTCACTTTATTTTCCTTTGGATTTTTCTTTTCAACCTTTGATTTACGATTCGATAACATCTTCTTTATCATTATCTTTATTACTGGTGTTTTGACTTGTGTCTTCTTCCTAGGTCTGGTTTTCATTCCTTTGGATTTCATTCGTCTCCACAGCATCATCTTTATCTTGTATTTAATTTCCTCATTCTTATTGCCAGTTGCCATAAGCATTGGGGCATTTACTTACAATCAGCAAACTGGCTACACTTCTCCGATTCCTCCAATTGTATTTATCAGTGCGTTTATTGTCGCCCTTGTCGTTCTGGCGATCCTTTTGAATCCAAAACTCAATCTCAATATTCGCATGACCAAAGAATATGCCGAAGATGGTAGCGTTAAATACATTCGCCCGAAATTTATCACGATGGCTTTCACTCAGTGGCTTTTATTCTTCGTTCTTTATATAAACGAGATTCTACTCTTTGTTCTAACCTTAACGTTTACATCTTTGTGATCTAGAAAACAAACATAAAAAAAGCGGATCGATTCCGCTTTTTTAAACTTTAAGGGATTAACCTATATTACTTGTATTGTTTGTTGAGACTGCGATAAGCGCGAGTCGACATACGAACTCGCATTTCTTGGCCGTCAACCACGACAGTACGGACTTGAAGATTGCAGTTCCATCTACGGCGTGAAGCTCTTAAAGAATGGGAGCGGGTGTTACCACTCATCGGTCCTTTTCCAATTACTGGACATACTCTTGACATATCGTAGGCCTCCTTTTGTTCCCGAAAATGTTAGCATAATCGACTAGTTTATGCAATAAACAAATATGGATTTTATAACTTAATGCGTGGGAAGCGGTTTTTGACGTCTTCCTTGCTCATCAAATTTTTGCAGTTCTTTTCCAAAGCTTCAAAGAGTTTATTCACTTTGTCGGGAATCAAATAAATTGATTGACCACTTTTCATGACAATGGTGATTGTCGCTTCTTTCTTGTTAGGATTCTGCTCAATGTAGAGAATATCTGAATACGGATAAAACAATCCGCGACGAAATTTAACAACAACAAGTTGGTCTTTCTCAATGACATAAAAATAAGTGCTAATTGTGAGAATAAAGATGACAATCGACATTCCAAGGAAAACTCCAATGATGAGCCACTGACGGTAGTCCCAGTTTTTCGAAAGGAAGATGCTAATGCAACTTGCAAACACAAGAACTGCTGAAAAAAGGAAGATCGCGATGCCTAGCCAGATAACTTTTTTTCTTGAAGGCCAAACTTTCATATTATTGAGTTTAGCATCTTTTAGGGGAATAAAAAATAAAAAGGGATAATCAAAGAAAATGCACTTACAAGTGCCTTTTGAGATTGTTTATACCCGTGCGTATGCTAAAATGTGAATATACGCGGAGGTACAAATAATGCCATACAAAATAGTCGCGATGATTCTTGCCGGCGGCAAAGGAACTAGGCTAGAAGCCCTGACAAGAAAAATTGCAAAACCAGCCGTTTCTTTTGCTGCGAAATATCGAATTATTGACTTCCCCCTTAGCAACTGTGCAAACAGTGGAATTAACAAGGTCGGAGTATTGATGCAATACGAGGCCATCGCCCTCGATAGCTATGTTGGCAACGGAGAAAAATGGGGGTTAAATGGTGTCCACTCATTTATGGCCACTTTGGCTCCCCGACAAACCGAAGAAGACGCCAAGTGGTATAAAGGTACTGCCGATGCAATTACGCAAAATATCGATTTCTTAGACGTCCAGGAACCTGACTATGTTTTGATTCTTTCGGGCGATCACATTTATAAAACCCTCTATAACAAAATGATTGACCTTCACATCAAAACGAAGGCTGACGCGACGATTTCTGTTATTGAAGTCGATCCCAAAGAAGCGAGTCGCTTTGGCATCATGGCGGTCGATCAAAACGACCTCATCGTCGAATTTCAAGAGAAACCAAAGGTACCGAAGAGCAACTTAGCCTCTATGGGAATCTATGTTTTCACATGGAAAACACTGCGGTCTTATCTCAAAGCGGATGAAAAAGATGAAAATTCTGACCATGATTTTGGCAAAAACATCATTCCAAGGATGCTCGCTGATGGCAATAAGATGCAAGCCTATCGCTTCCAAGGCTATTGGAAAGATGTTGGAACCCTCGCTTCTCTCCACCAAGCAAATATGGACATCGCTCTCAATCGAGGCGAACTCAATCTCTTCGATCGCGATGACATCACGAAAATTTATTCCGAAGACACTTATAGTGTTCCTCAATATGTCGGCAATAAAGGCTCAATTAAGAGAAGTATTGCCAACCAAGGAGCAATTATTTTAGGCTCCGTTGATTCCTGCGTCATCTCTAATGAAGTCGTTATCGAGGAAGGCGCGGAATGCACTCGCTGTGTTATCATGGCTGGCGCTCGCGTCAAAAAAGGCGCTAAAGTTCACAATGCAATTATCGCTCCCGAAGGTGTCGTGGGCGAAAAACAAGAAGTTAATTTAGGCAAAGATGAAATCATCCTTGTCACTGGAGGTAGTTACAAATGAAAAGAGTAGTGGGAATTTGCAATCTACATGACGGACCGGATCTCGGTTTATTAACGGAAAACCGCCCTCTAGGTGCGGTGACATTCCTCGGCCGCTATGGTTTGATGGACTTCGCGCTTTCTAATCTCTCGAACTCTGGTATTGATCGCATCAACGTTCTCGTTGAAAAGAATGTTCGGGCCGTGCGTACTCACGTCCGAGAAGGACAAACTTGGATTAATAACACGAAGACTGGCTATATGCGTTTATTTTTCAATGAAAAATCAATCAGCACCCCTCGCTTTAATACTGATGTTTCTAACTTATTATCTAACCGCTCATATTTTGAAGACGAGACCGCGAATTATGTTTTAATTACTAATCCTTTCATGCTTTCTTCAATTGATTTCCGCCCCTTCTTGGATGCCCATATCGCTTCCGGAGCGGATGCCTCAATTATTTATAAGCATGTCAACAATGCTGATACTGGATATTTAAACTGCGGCTCTTTAACTCTCAACAAAATTGGAATGGTCAAAAAAATTATGACCAATGCAGGGATGAAGAAAGTTGCTAATATTTCGTTGGGGACTTATATTTTCAATCGTTCCGCTTTTGAAAAAATGCTCGCTTTGTCTCGTGAAGTTTCTGTCCTCTACGGAATTAGAAAGATGGTTCGATACTGCATCGATGAAAAGATTCTCTCTCTCAATGCTTGGGAATTCAAAGGGTACGTTGTTCCAATTCTCAGCTTGAACGATTATGTCACTCAATCTATGAAGTTATTGGATTATTCCTATCGTTCACAACTATTCTTAGAAGACTGGCCGATTTATACGGTCACCCACAACACTCCGCCCGCCCTATATGGTGAAAAAGCGGATGTTAAAAACAGTTTTATCGCTAACGGATGTATCGTTAAAGGGAAGGTTCGCAATTCGATTATTTCTCGTGATGTCGTTATCGACGAAGGAACTTGTGTTGAGAATTCCATCATCTTTACCAAAACAGTTATCGGAAAAGGTAAGAAGCTTAATTATGTTCTCGCCGATAAATACGTCAAAGTGTTGGAAGCTAGTGAAGTAACTGGTGATCCAGACGCCTTCCTGTTTGTTGAGCAAGGAGCCAATCTTTAATGAAAATTGTCATGATTGCCAGCGAATCTCGCCCCCTATGTAAGACGGGCGGACTCGCCGACGTAATTTATTCTCTATCAAAAGAACTCGCTGTGAAGGGTGAGGAGGTTTTCATTGTTTTGCCTTTCTATAAAGGCATTAAAAATAATGGCCGTCACTCGTTTAAAAAGGTGTGCTCTTTTGTCGTCCCGATGTCCTGGCGGAGCGAAAAAGCTGAAGTTTATTCGACTTATGATAGTGGCATTACTTTCTATCTGATTGGCAATGCCCGTTATTTTGATCGCGATTACCTCTACGGAGACTGGGATGATAACGAACGCTTTGCCTTCTTCGCTCTAGTGAGCAAAGAATTGCTCAACCATATTTCCTTAGTTCCAGACATAATCCATGTCCATGACTGGCACGCAGGAATGGTTCCCTGCCTTTTCAAAGAGGATGAATATGCAACAAAAGATTTCAGCAAAACGAAATTCGTTTTCTCCATTCACAATCCTGCTTTTCAAGGCATGTTACCACCTTCTGCGTTAGGTGATTATTATGATTTACCGGACTCGCTTTATCACAAAGGTCAAGTCCGCTTTAAAGACCAAGTTTCGACATTAAAAGCCGGAATTGTGTACGCGGATAAAATTACAACTGTTTCTCCCAACCATCGGAAGGAACTCCTAACGAAAGAAGGAAGTATGGGCTTAAGCGATGTGTTGAAATTTCGTGAATATGATTTCATCGGAGTTTTAAATGGCATCGACTACGAAGAATTTGATCCCGAACACGATGAACTGATTCCTTTCCCTTATAATGCGAAAACTGTCCAAGTTGAAAAAGAAAATAACAAGAAAGCCTTGCTCGAACATTTTCACCTCGCTAATAATGTCCAACCTTTATTCTCTTTAGTCTCTCGTTTGACCTGGCAGAAAGGAATGGATATTTTATATCCCGCTGCGGAAGCCATTGCCCAAAAAGGTGCGAATCTCATCTTCCTCGGATCGGGTGAATATCAATACGAGCAAATGCTTGAATCTCTAAGAGCTAAATATCCCCATAATGTCGCGATTTACATCGGCTATAACGATAAACTAGCGCATCAAATCTACGCGAGCAGTGATTTCTTCTTAATGCCGTCCTTATTCGAACCATGTGGTCTCGGCCAGATGATTGCTCAGCGATACGGAACCCTTCCTATTGTCCGCCGCACAGGGGGCTTGAAAGATTCGGTCATCGGTTACGACGGCACCAATGAAAAAACCGCCAATGGTTTTGGTTTTGATGATTACAGCGGGGATGCTTTCCTTAACACTTGCTTATACGCTTATGAACAATGGCATAAGCCAACTTTGAAAAAAATGCTTGTGAGAAATGCTTTTAAGACCGATAATTCATGGAGTAAAAGCGCGAAGGAATACCTTGCCATTTACAAGAACTTAACCAAAATTTTTAAGGAGTATATATGACTTACGACCATCGAAAAATAGAGAAGAAATGGCAAAAATATTGGGAAGAGCATGAGACGTTCAAAACTGATGTCTACGATTTTTCTAAGCCAAAGTATTACGTTCTCGATATGTTCCCTTATCCATCAGGTGTCGGCCTTCACGCTGGTCACCCAGAGGGCTATACCGCGACAGACATCATCAGCCGCATGAAAAGGATGCAAGGATTTAATGTCTTACACCCGATGGGTTACGATTCTTTCGGCCTACCGGCTGAGCAATACGCCATTCAAACTGGGAATAATCCAAATGGATTCACCCAGAAGAATATCGAGTTCTTCACTAAGCAATTAAAGGAGCTCGGTTTTGACTATGACTGGAGTAAATTGATTGCGACAAGCGACCCCTCATTTTACAAATGGACTCAATGGATCTTTAAAGAACTATTCCGTGATGGTTACGCTAAATATATCGATATGCCCGTCAACTGGTGTGAAGAACTTGGCACCGTCCTTTCTAATGACGAAATCGTCGATGGCAAATCGGAGCGCGGTGGTTATCCCGTCATCCGGAAGAATTTGAAACAATGGGTAATCGATCAGCCTAAATTCGCTGAATCGTTACTTTCTGGATTAGATAAACTCGATTGGCCAGAGTCGACAAAGGAAATCCAAAGAAACTGGATTGGCAAGAGCATCGGGGCTAGTATCATCTTTGAAGTGGTTGACAGCAATGAATATTTTGAAGTGTTTACTACTCGGGCGGACACCATTTTCGGAGCGACTTATTGTGTCCTCTCACCCGAACATCCACTCGTCGAAGAACTAGTTGCCGATGATAGAAGAGCGGAAGTAGAAGACTACATTCTCAAAGCTAGTCAAAAAAGCGAACTCGAGAGAACTTCTTTGAATAAAGAAAAAACCGGTGTTTTCATCGGCCGTTACGCTATCAACCCAGTCAATCAAAAACGAATTCCGATTTTCATCTCTGATTATGTCATGGCAAGCTATGGCACGGGCGCAATTATGGCGGTCCCTGCTCACGATAGTCGTGACTACGCTTTTGCTAAGAAGTTTAATCTCGATATTATTCCTGTTTTAGAAGGCGGAGATGTCTCCATTGAGGCTTTCCAAGGAGATGGACTGCATATTAATTCTGACTTCCTTAATGGTTTAAACAAAGAAGATGCAATTAACAAGATGATTGATTTCCTTGTCGCCAACCATATCGGCGAGAAGAAAATTAATTATAAATTTAGAGAGTGGATTTTCGCCCGCCAACGTTACTGGGGCGAACCTGTACCAGTCGTTCATGGAGACGATGGAAAAATCTATCCTTTAAGCGACGATGAACTGCCTCTTGAGTTGCCAGAATTAGATGATTATTCTTCTTCTAACGGCAAAGCTCCTTTGGAGAAAGCTCTAGAATGGAAGCGATATGATAGAAATGGCATAAAAGGTGTCCGCGAAACTTCAACCATGCCTGGAAGTGCCGGATCTAGCTGGTACTTCTTGCGCTATGTCGATCCGCAAAATGACAAAATTTTCTGCGATAAGAAATTAGCAGATCACTGGCTCCCGGTTGACTTATATATCGGCGGACCAGAGCATGCGGTCGGCCACTTGATTTACGCTCGCATTTGGACAAAATATCTCCACGAAAAAGGCTATATTTCCTTTGATGAACCATTTAAGAAATTATTCCATCAAGGAATGATTCTCGGTGCAAACGGAATCAAGATGGGCAAGCGCTATCCCGAATATGCCATCAACCCAAGCGATGTCGTGGCTAAATATGGAGCCGATACGCTTCGTCTATACGAAATGTTCATGGGACCACTCGAAGCGAGCAAACCATGGAGCGACCAAGGCGTCGAAGGCGCGAGACGATTCATCGAGCGCGTTTACCGAATGATTGCTGAGAATAACTTCGTGGTTAAGCAAGCCACTCCTGATCTCGACTTGGTCTACCACCAGACCGTGAAAAAAGTCAGCGAAGATTACGAGAATCTCGCTTTCAATACCGCGATTAGCCAAATGATGATCTTCGCGAATGAAGTTTATCGCCTCGGCCATATTTCCCATGAATACGCAGAAGGGTTTCTCAAACTTATTTCCTGTATAATTCCGCATGTTGGGGAAGAGCTTTGGGAAATTATCGGTCATAAGACAACTATTGCTTTTGAATCCTGGCCAACCTTTGATCCTGCAAAAGCAGTCAGCCAAACAGTCAACATGGCGGTTTCGGTGAACGGAAAATTAAGAGCCACAATCGAAGTCGAAAAGGACCTTGATGATGCAGTGGTGCAAGAGATTGCTCTCAAGCAAGAAGGTGTCTTAAGGCACATTGAAGGCAAGAGCTTGAAAAAAATTATTATCGTTAAGAACAAAATTATCAACATTGTTGTATAATAACAAAAGCACGATACTCACTTAGTGAGATTGTAGCGGAGGTAAACATGAATTTATGTATCGATGTGGGCAACACCACAATCAATGTTGGCCTTTTTGAGGACAATCACCTCAAGGACCAATTTGCCCTAACTGTCGAAATTATCAAAACACAAGATGAATATGCGGCTTTAATTAAGCAGCAAGTCATTAATAAAAACATCGACATAACTAAAATTAGTAACATCATTTTTTCATCTGTCGTTCCGGCTTTGAATATTCCCTTAAAGGAAGCGTTTAGGTCAGTTTTCAAGCAAGAATTAATGATTATCGAACCCGGTATTAAAACCGGCTTGTCTTTCAAGGTCGATAATCCTCTCGAAATAGGCAACGATTTAATCGCCGATTTAGTCGGCGCGAAAGAAGTCTATGGCTATCCGTGTATCATCGCTGATTTAGGGACGGCGAGTAAAATTCTCTTGCTTGATAAGAATGGATATTTCTCGGTCGCTCTGATTGTGCCCGGCATTTCTATCAGCGCGGAGAACCTCACTCATCGCGCGGCATTATTGCCTAGCGTTTCCCTAGAAAAACCCAAAACAATCTTAGCAAAAAATACGATTGAAGCTATGAACGCCGGCATCCTTTTCGGCCATAGCGATATGATTCTCGGCTTAGTCAATCGGATTGAAAAAGAACTGGGTTATCCAACAAAACATATTCTTACTGGTGGTGGAGCGATCTATGTTAAAGAGATATTGAAGGATTCGTTTATTTACGATCCAAATATTAATTTGATTGGATTGAACCTCATAATTAATAAAAACGAGGCCAAATATGAAAAATAAAGTTATCTTTGAGATGACCTTATCGGCCGTTATCATCGCGATTATCGCAGTCATGTCTTATATTCCGTATGTGGGTTATATAAATTATGGTGTTGTCTCGATTACAACTATTCATATTGTCGTATTAGTAGCTGCCCTTTTATTTGGATGGAAGCAAGGTCTAGTCGCCGGAACTGCTTTTGGATTGTTCAGCTTTTTACAAGCTCTTACTGCATCGACGGTTATGGATTTAGCTTTCCGCAATCCTGTTATTTCTATTTTGCCGCGCGTCCTGTTTGGATTTCTTGCCGGCATAATATTCGATGGGATGAGAAAAGTCGACAATCTTCCTGTGCGTTCGATTTTATATATTGTTGGATCTGTGTTTATGACTATGGTTCACACTGCATTAGTGGTTGGAATGTTTTACGCTTTCAAAAGCACGATGGGTTTTGGAGAAATTTTACAAAGTATCATGGGTATTATCATTGGTACCAACGGACTCATTGAGTCAATCAGCGCGGGAATTGTTGTTCCATTGATTGCTCTCCCACTTTCACGAGCCTTCCCAAAATATAATGCTTATGACATTCGTAAAAAGAAAGAAATAAAGAATTAATATAAAATTGGAGAAAAAGTATGCAAAAAGAATCTATTTACAAAAAATTAGCTAATAAATACGAAGAAGATTTATTGAAAAGCCTTACCTCTTTTGTCGCGATTAACTCGGTCTATGACGAAAGCACAGTCGATGATGAAAACCCGTTTGGGAAAGGCGTGACCAACGCACTTAACTTCATCGCTGATCTAGCCAAAAAAGACGGCTTTCAAGTTAAAAACCACGACAATCAAGTCATTGAAATTACTATTGGCGATGGTGTGAAAAACATCACTGTTATGGCTCATGCAGACGTCGTTCCAGCTGGAACCGGATGGAATCAAGACCCATTCTCCGTCACAGTTAAAAAAGGCGTTTTATGTGGACGCGGAGTCGCGGATGACAAAGGTCCCTTACTTAGCGCTTACTATGCGATGAAATTGCTTCGTGACAATAACTTGCTTGGCAATTATCAGGTACGCTTCTTGGTTGGAGGAAACGAAGAGAGAGGCTCTAAGTGTATGCATCATTATTTCCAAGAATTAAAGATGCCACAACCGACCTTTGGATTTTCTCCTGATTCTGATTTCCCACTTATCTATGGCGAAAAAGGAATTATCAATTTTAAGGTTAAAAAAGCAATGAGCATTAATGGTGTTTTTTCCATTCATGGTGGTGTCGCCAGCAACTCAGTTATTGAGAAATGTGTTGTTCGGATGAGGGACAATCAATTTTTTCTGAAAATATTAAAAAACAAAGGCATTAATTTCGCTGTTAGTTTCTTTGAAGGTGGAATGGAAGTCACCTTTATTGGAAGAGCTGCCCATGGTTCAACTCCCGAATTAGGATTGAATTCCGCCATGATTGCTATCCAAGAACTAGGTGAATTTCTTGATGATGCCAATCTCAAAGACCTATCTAATCGCTTTTCTGATTTAGAGGGAGCTGGTTTAAAAGCCAACGCACATAGCGAATCGATGGGCCACAACTCTTTGAATGTCGGACTCCTCGATTATGAAAATGATGAATTAACTATGATCGTCAACTTTCGTCACGTTGATGGAGTTGATGAAAAAAAGCTAATTGAAGCTATTAAAGAAAACGCAAAGCCATTCGATGTCGAAATCATGTCAATTTCGCCGCTTCTTTTCTACCCCCTGGATTCTGTTTTGGTTTCGACATTATTGAAAGCCTATCAAAAAGAGACGGGCGATATCGTCACCAAACCATTGACCACCGGAGGTGGAACTTACGCGAAAGAAGCCGACAACGTCATCGCTTTCGGCATGCAATTTCCTGGCTGGGATTCGATGATGCATTCTCCGAGCGAATCAACAAGAAAAAAAGATTTGTTTAAAAGCATCGCCATCTACGCCCGCGCTATCGTGGAATTAGGAAAGAAAATCGATGAGAACCAAATTTAAATCTTGGGCAAAGCCCTTTATCGACGAGCATCCAGAAGTGATAATGACTCTCGAAGAATTAAAAAGTCGGGAAGGAACTTTTGCTCTTGAGATTGGTTCCGGGAAAGGAAAATTTCTTATCGATATTGCAATCTTATACCCTCAGGAATTCGTTCTTGGAATCGAAAGAAATGTCACATGCGCCGGAATTACTGCCAAAAAACTCGTCGAAAACGAGGTTACAAACGCCAAGTTGATGTTGGCTTCAGCAGACGAAATATTACCATCCATCAAAGATGAGACAATCACATCTATTTATTTAAACTTTTCTGATCCTTGGCCAAAAAAGAGACACCATAAGAGAAGACTGACATATGGAACATATTTAAAACAGTATTATCGCGTTTTGGTCAAAGGTGGCAAGTTACTTATCAAAACTGATAATGACGACTTGTTCGCGTTCACTCAAGAAACATTAAGTGAATCTGATTTTAAAATATTAGAAATCGTGGATAACTATGATGGCAAAGCCGAATTCGATGCGATGACGGAATACGAAATATCTTTTCGCGAGAAAGATCAACTCATTCATCGTATCGTCGCAATTAAGGAATAGGCATGGTCGATAAATATTCAATTTTCTATTCTTATAAAGAGATCGGAGATGTCTTGCTCATTATCTTCGATGAAGAGACTCTTCCAACCTCCCATAACCGAAGAGAAGATGTCGCGGTAATTTATCACGATGATACAATCATCGGTTATAACATTTTTAACATTAGCAAAGTAATTAAGATTAAAACAAAAGGGATAATCTATTTCCCAAGCGATGTTTTCATCGACGTTATCAATACGATATTACAAAACCAAAAATTAGAGACTCTCACCCACTGTGCCCATAGCGGATATGTAATCGGTCAGGTGACCAATATTGAAATGAGTGGCGAGTCGATTGCCCCTTTTATCGACGTTGGTGATAAAATAGTAAAGGGACAAGATGTCCCTAATGTAAAAATTGGCGATAAAGTTGTCGTTGCTCTGCCGGGCGCGAGACTTTATGACGGCCAGGAAATCAAAGAAGATATTAGCCCCGCTCATCTCTGTTCTAACCGAGAACTCAGCATCTCTAACGATGATCAAATTTATCTGGTTGATGAGGATGGAATAGTGGGAGAAGACTTTTTTAAGATAGGAGAAGAAAATCATGATTGAAGTTGAATTAAAGGAAGCGGGAAAAATCTCCCGTTTAACGAACCGAACTTTTCAGTTTGATTCGAAATTGGGTGAAGGTTTTTACTCCGCCAACTATTTTATTAAGGCACAAAAGATAGTTGCCGAAAATGCCCCAGGTCACACCGTGACCATGCAATGGTTTCAAAGAAGAGATGACTCGATGCTCTGTGGAGTCGATGAAGCGATTGCGCTCGTCCACACTTTTGCTAAGCATCCCGAAGACTTAAAAATTGAAGCTCTTCACGATGGCGATATTATCCAAGCTATGGAACCAGTTTTAAAAATCACCGGTAAATATGAGAACTTCGGATTCTTGGAATCCGTTATTGATGGTATTCTCGCCCGTCGCACAAGCGTTGCTACCAATGTGCACGAAGTATTGAAAGTTGCCAATGGCGTTCCTGTTTTCTCAATGGCTGATCGCCAAGATGACTATCACACCCAAGTTGGAGACGGATATGCAACTTATGTCGCTGGTATCAAGAAAGTCTCCACCGATGCGCAAGGCGCGTGGTGGGGTGGTAGAGGCATGGGTACCATGCCGCATGCCCTCATCCAAGTGTGTGGAGGCGATGTATGCAAGGCCTCTGACATCTATCTCAAGTCCTTTCCTAATGAAAAGATTACCGCTTTGATTGATTATCACAATCATGTCGTCCGCGACTCCTTAATTCTCGCTCGATATTTAGGCACCAAGTTAAATGCAGTTAGAATCGACACTTCTAAATCCCTCATCGATCACTATTTTGATGATAAAGATACGTCGGGTTTTGACGCGTACGGAGTGTGCAAGGAATTGGTCTTTGCTTTACGTGAAGCTCTCGATAAAAATGGGTTTAATTTTGTAAAAATCATCGTCTCTTCTTCCTTCACTGCGGAAAAGATTAAAGAGTGGAGCCATCTGAATGTCCCAGTCGACATGTATGGCGTTGGCACTTCTTTCGTCAATAACATGACTTGCGGATTCACAGGAGACTTAGTCGTCCTCGACGGGAAACCAGAAGCTAAAGAAGGTCGGGCGAACTACCAAAACACTCATCTTGAAGAAGTCAAATATCCAATTTATTAATCTTAGATTAAAAGTATAAAAAAGAACCGCTCAGTGAGCGGCTCTTTTATTTTTATAACTTGCGGTTATAGTATTCAACGATTTGTGATTCGACGATGTCTTGTGGCAATTCTTTACGGTCAACTTCGCGGATGTATTTTCCTTCGAGTTTGACAGCATCAACTTCAATCCAACCGACCTTGGTAGCAATTGAATCGAGTGATTCTTTGACGACCTTTAAGTCACGGCTGTTTTCGCGAAGAGCGATCACATCACCGACTGAACACAAATAGCTTGGGATATCGACCTTTTTGCCATTGACTTCGATGTGACCGTGGTTCACCAACTGACGAGCGCCTGCACGAGTGCGGGCGAAGCCAATACGGAACACGAGGTTATCGAGTCTGGACTCAAGTAATTTCATGAAAGCGTAACCGGTGATTTCATTACTGCGTAACGCAATCATGAAGAGACGACGGAATTGTCTTTCATTGACATCATACATGTGTCTGAGTTTTTGTTTTTCAATTAATTGTTTGCCATACTCGGATGGTTTTTTCTTGCGGTCGTTTCCGTGTTGGCCAGGGCCATAGGGGCGTTTCGCGAGTTCTTTACCAGTTTCGAGCGTTGAAAAACCCAAACGACGGGATCTTTTCCAGCTTGCTCCAGTATATCTCATGATATATCTTCCTTCCTTTCCTTATTTTTTCGCAAAATAATGATAGGTGTGAATTCCTTGCTTCGGGTGTTTGACTTTTCACCATTGAGCTTAGGCTACTTAAATGTTGTCAAACGTCAGACAAGCTGTATTCACATGCTCCATTACATGCAGTTAATACTATATATAAATATATTCAGGTAGTCAACGATTATATTTTAGGTGTTAAAAAAGCTCAGAAATAGTAAACTATCCAAAGGATAGAAGAATAATTTATCCAAATATCGAAAACTTCGGAACATTTCGTAAGTCGCTTTTTCTAGAAAAAGAGTTCATATTAGCGATAAAAAAAGATAAAATAGTTTTGATATAGCGAAGTTTACATTAATATGTATACTTCACTGCTGAAAGGAGATATATGGGAAATATTACTTTGCTAAAACTCGGGGAAGTGGGAATTATTCTCATCTGCATCGGTGCTGCAATTTTACTTGGCCTCGGATTATACCTTCTTTACCATTTTATCTTCTCCCGCAACTCTGTTCGTCGTCAGGTTAAAGAACTAGAAAGAAAATATTCTTATCTTGATGCCCTCTTAATCGGTCAAGATTCTCAATACATCCATCGCTTGGAAATCATCTCTCGCACCAATCTTCTTTATGTTGAAAAGTACAACGAATTCTCTCGTCGCTTCAAGGAAGTCTTTGAAGGCGAAGATAAGTTCGCTGAATCGATGATCAAACAAGCAAAAGCCCTCATTGCTAACAATCAATTTCAAAATATTAAAAAAGTCGTTTCCGATACCAAGAAAGCAATCGCATCTTTCGAAGAAAAGGTCAATCAGCTAGACAAAGACTTGTTCGAAGTTATTAAACCCGAAGAAGAAGCCCGCCATCAGGTCTTGAAACTCAAAGAAGACTACCGTCGCGTCAAACAAATTTTTTATGCGAATTCCAACGATTTAGAAATTGTCACTTCTTCCTTTACTCGTGTTTTCGACAAACTCGACACTTCCTTTTCTGATTTTGAAAACCACATAGAAAGTGCGGAGTACGATGAAGCCAACACTCTCATTCCAGTGATTGGCAAAGTTATCAGAGCCCTTGATTCAGCTCTCAGCCAGATGCCAAATCTTTGTATTCTTACTCAATCAATTATTCCCGACAAAATTGTCGAACTTACCAAAGAGTACAGCGAAGTGGAAAGCTCCGGCATTCCTCTATTTAATATTTCTTATAAGCATCGTGTTGATGTGTGGAACATGACCCTGGAGTCAAACCGCAAGAAGCTCGTTGAACTCCAAACTGCTGGAGTGATGGAATCCCTCGATCAAATTCAAAAAGAAATCGAAGAGACTCACAACTTGCTGCAAGCGGAGATGCAGGACAAGGATGAATTCATCAAGTCGTGCGATATTCTCTATGCGAAAGTTATCGAATTAGAAAAAATATTTCTTAAGATTTGTGCTCTTTTGCCTGAAGTTAATAACATTTATGTTATTGCTGAGGAACAAAAGAATCAGATCAACATTCTAAAAGAAAATATGAATAAACTCGGGGCTTCGAAACGTAACTTGGATAATTTTATTCACTCCTCAACTAAGCAACCCTATAGTGTTCTCAAGAAAAAACTTGATGATTTGAACGCTGATTATGAGACAGCAAATAGCCAAATCCAAGAATTTAAAGATTATCTCGACTCTTTGAAGGACACCAGCGAGGAGGCTTATACTATGGTCTTCGCCTATTACTATCACTGCAAACAAGTCGAAAGTTTATTGAGGAATCTTGATATTCCTGATTTCACTAACCAATACAAAGAACAAATTGAAACTTGCTACAACCTATTAAACGAGATTGATATCGCCCTGAAGGTGAAGCCAATCGATGTCGCTAAGGTCAATGAAAAAGTCACCGCCCTTAAAAACATCGCCAACCCCTTTTTCGATGATGCCGAAAATAAATGCCGTGAAGCGCAACTCGCTGAGTCAGCGATTGTTTACGCCAACCGCGATCGTCATCATCAAAAGGATGTCCATCAGCAACTAAATGTCTTAGAAAAATCTTTCTATGACGGAGAGTTCTTAAAAGTCTATCACGACGCGAGCGCGATTTATCGTCGCATGCATGTTGAGGAAGAGGCTGATGGCAGAAAATAAAATTATCTATCTTGATAACGCTGCTAACACTTTGGTCGATCCTGAAATTCTTAATACTTATAACAAAGTTATCCAAACATATATTGCCAATCCTAGCAGTATTCATTTTGAGGGGCAAAAAGCCTCTCATCTTTTGGATATGGCAAGGCAGCAAATTCTCGATTGTTTCCGATTAACTAATCACGAGGTCATCTTCACCAGCGGAGCTACAGAAGCTAACAACCTGGCAATCAAAGGGGTGGCTTTTCAATACGCCAATCGTGGTCGACATTTGATTACTTCAGTCGCAGAACACCCTTCTGTCCTAGAAGTGTTTCGCCAATTGGAAACCAAATTTGCCTTCAAAGTCACTTATCTCTCGATTAATTCAAATGGCGGTATCAACATCGAGGAATTGAAGAAATCGATTACGAGTGAAACTATTCTCGTTTCCTTAATTGCTGTTAACAATGAAACCGGAGCGATAAATCCCATTGGTGAAGTCGCTGCTTTACTTGCTAAATATCCGAAGATTCTCTTCCATGTCGATGCTGTTCAAGCTGTCGGCAAGGTCAATTTAAATTACGCAAAGCTCGATTTGATTACCGTCGCTGGACATAAGATTAATGCGCTAAACGGATGTGGACTCTTGTTGAAGGGTAAGAAGTTTGAACTTCTACCACTGTTGGCTGGAGGCGGTCAAGAAGGCGGGTTTCGCTCTGGAAGCAACGATGTGGCAATGGATGTCTCCCTCAGCAAGGCTGTTCGTCTTGCTTTGGCTGATATTCAATCAAAAATCGCTCACGTTAAGCCTTTAAACCAGCAAATTCGTGACTATTTACTCGCTAACAGCGATTTATACGAAATCAATTCTCCCATCGACGCCAGTCCATTTATTATCAATTTTTCTTTGAAAAATCGAAAAGCCAGTGTCGTCGTTGAAGCTTTGTCTAATCGAGGAATTATGATTTCCTCAACCTCTGCCTGCCACGCCCGAAACGAGACCATTAGCTATGTCGTTGAAGCGATGGGCAAACCGGAACAAATCTACTCAAATACACTTCGTGCCTCCTTAGATACCAATAATACAACAAGCGACATTTCCGCTTTCTTATCTAATTTAGATGAAGTGGTGAAAGGAATAAAACGATGATTACCTATGATCACATTATGGTTCGCTTCGGTGAACTTTCCACCAAAGGAAAAAACAAGAAAGACTTTATCAAAACGCTCGCTGATAACATCGCTTTCGCTTTGCGTGACTTTAAGGATTTAAGCATTCAAACCCGCTATGACCATATTTATGTGGCCCTGAATGGTTTAGATTATCAACCTGTCGTTGCAAGACTTCAGGACATCAGTGGAATTCATTCTCTCTCCCTAGTCTATAAATGCGTTCGTGAGATGGAAGATATGAAAGTCGCTGCTCTCAACCTCATCAAAGATGAGATTGGCAAAACTTTTAAGATTAAATGCAAAAGAGGAGATAAGCAATTTCCTTTAATTTCTGATCAAATTACTCGCGAAATCGCCGGATATATCTTGAGAAATACATCTCTCAAAGTTGATGTTCACAACCCAGATATCACTCTTTCCATTGAAGTGAGACAAGAAGCCACTTATATCTTCTGCCACACCTTTATGGGTGCCGGTGGATATCCTTTAGGTGTCGGAGGTAAGACGATGCACATGCTCTCGGGAGGAATTGATTCCCCTGTGGCCGCTTTCTTGATGATGAAAAGAGGAGTGATGGTGGAATGCATTCATTTCGCTTCCCCTCCTTATACCCAAGCTGGTGTTATTTATAAACTCGAAGATTTACTCCACGTCTTAAATAAATATCAACCTAAGATTCGCCTCCATATCGTTCCTTTTACGAAAATTCAGGAAGCGATTTATGATAACGCGGACGAAAGTTACTGCATCACTCTAATGCGCAGGATGATGTTTCGCTTGGCTGACCGCCTCGCTAGAAGGAGAAAATGCCCAGTTATTTCTAGTGGTGAATCAATCGGCCAAGTCGCGAGCCAAACTCTGCAATCAATGCATGTAATTAACGCTGTTACCAATATGCCGATTCTTCGTCCGTGTGCGACGATGGATAAGACTGAGATTATCGATATTTCACGAAAAATTGGAACCTATGATATTTCAATTCGCCCTTATGAAGACTGCTGCACAATTTTTACTCCCAAGGCTCCTAAGACTTCTCCACACCTTGAACAGGTTTTAACCTTCGAGACTAAATTTGATTTCGAGACATTAATTAATGAAGCATTAGCTAATATTGAGACGAAAATTCTCGCCTTCGATGACGAAAAAACACAAGGAATTCTCTAACAAAAAAGGCTCCCATTGGGGAACCTTTTTATTTGTTTAGATTAGCTTATTTTAGATGCTTTTTCGCTTCTTTGACTAAGTCAGAGAAGGCTTTGGCATCGTGGATGGCCAATTCAGCAAGCATCTTGCGGTTGACAGCGATGTTCGCACCTTTTAAGCCAAACATGAATTGGCTATAGGAGATCTCATTCATTCGGCAAGCAGCATTGATACGTCTGATCCACAATTTTCTGAAATCTCTCTTGATTAAGCGACGGGAGACGTATGCATAGCGCAAGCTGTGCATGACTTGTTCTTTAGCGGTTTTAAATAAAACGTGCTTACTTCCGAAGTAACCGGAAGCTCTCTTTAAAATTCTTTTACGGCGTGCGCGTGTAGCAACACTATTCTTCACTCTCATTTTCGGTTACCTCCTTATTTGATGATGAGAAATCTAATTCTCTTGAAGTCAGTCTTATGAACTAAGGTGGCTTTCATTAAATGTCTCTTTTGTTTGGTTGTTTTGCGGGGCGCTAAGTGTGAGCGATAGGCGTGGCCTCTTTTAATCTTGCCAGTGCCAGTAATTTTGATTCTCTTCATGAGACCTCTTTTGCTCTTCATTTTTGGCATAATAAGTTTCCTCCTACTTTTTCTTCGCCGCGAGGATGGCAATCAACCATCGGCCTTCCATTGCGGCTGGTTTTTCTATGACAGCGTACTCACTGACTAATTCGATGAATTTATCTAATACAGCTTGTCCAACCTCGATATGTGCCATCTGGCGACCTCTGAAACGCACGCCAACTTTAACTTTGTTGCCTTCATTAAGGAACTTAATCGCGCCGCGTATTTTCGTCTCCATATCATGGACACCAATTTGAGGTGATAATTGAACTTCTTTCGTATCGACTACATGCTGATTTTTACGCGCTTCTCTAGCTTTCTTTTGCTGTTCGAAACGCCACTTGCTGTAGTTGATGATCTTGCACACCGGTGGTTGAGCTTGAGGAGCAACACATAGCAAATCTAATTCATATTCATTAGCTTTGAGTTGTGCTTCTCGGGAAGACATGACACCAAGTTGCTCGCCTTGAGGTCCAATTAGTAAGACTTCTGGAAAACGAATCCATTCGTTAACTAAGTCTTTGGATTGATTATTGGGCTTTTGGCCGTAAAATTTTTTAGCTGGTAAGATAAACATCATCTCCTTTAGTATCAAAAAACGGGTTGCATGACGCACCCGTTACCATTTCTAATTTTTAGAATGTAGCGTTGGCCAATCGGTATTAGTAACCAATCTGGCGAGAGGTGCCTCTGCTTTCTACTATTTTTTGCATAGCAATACTAACACCTTTCTTCTGAGAATGTCAACAAATAAAAACAAGATATTTAATATCTTGCTTTCTAAGACAAATTAAAGAGTAACAGCTTATTTTTTTAATAAACCAATCACTAAGTTATAAACCGCCCCGATGAGAGTAAGACAAATGGAGAACAAGATAAAAATACCCATCGTGATCCATGGCCAGCCTGTACTTTCAAAACCAAACCAATCACCTTGTTCAAAAACCATAAAACAACCCATCGTACAAAGGCAAAATAAGACCGCTATGATGGAATATAGTAATCGTCCGCCCCTGATAATTCTTAAATCGTTGAGAATACAAACAACGGTAGTGAGCACAAAAGCGGCGAATCCAGCGACAAACCAAAGCGTTTCACCCCAGTTTTTGCCGAGTTCAACCATCCAAATAATGAAGAAAGCGCTATAGGAAATAAACGCGATTGAAACCAAGCTGATGTTAATGAGTCGAAAAATTCTTTTCATAGGAAGTGCCCCGATATCTACCTTTACTTTAAAGCTTTGTGGAAGTTTTTCCAAACTTTTGTGGCAAACCAGCGAACAAAGAAAAAGGCCGAACTTGATAGTTCGACCTCGATAAATATTGATGATTTACTCAGTCGCTTTTTTGTCAGCGATTTCTTTTTGAATCAATTCAACAAAGGCTTCCAAACCGACGGTGATTTGCTCGTTACTTCCAAACCGACGATAAGTAACTGTTCTGTCATCTCGCTCGTGATCGCCAATAACGAGGGTAAAGGGATATTTCTTCACTTGGGAGTTCCTCATCCGGTAGCCAAGCTTGTCGTTGCTGTCGTCGAGCTCAACGCGGATGTCTTTATCGCGAAGAATGTTGTACACTTCTTTGCAATAATCGAGATGATAAGCATTGTTAACTGGCAAAACATTAACCTGCACTGGCGATAACCAAGCTGGGAAAGCGCCCCCGTAATGCTCGATTAAGATGCCGATAAATCTTTCAATCGAACCTAAGCAAGCGCGGTGGAGCATGATTGGTCGTTTCTTCTCACCATCGCTGTCGATATAGAAGCAGTCGAAACGCTCAGGAAGGTTCATATCTAATTGAATCGTTCCGCATTGCCAAATGCGACCCATTGAGTCTTTGAGTTTGAAATCGAGTTTTGGGCCATAGAAGGCGCCATCACCTGGGTTGATTTTAAATTCTCTGCCACTCTTCTCGCAGGCTTCTTTTAAAATGGCTTCGGATTTGTTCCAGATGTTGATGTCACCAATATAGCCGGTTTCGGGTCTCGTACTCAAAACGATGTAATAATCGAGTCCGAAAACACCATACATATCTTCATAGAATTGAAGCAAAGTTTTAATCTCATCAACCAACTGATCTTCTCGGCAGTAGATGTGAGCATCGTCTTGAGTAAAGGAACGGACTCTAAATAAGCCGTTCAAAGCGCCACTAGCTTCGTGACGGTGGACTAAACCTAATTCCGCCATGCGGATAGGCAAATCCTTGTAAGAATGGAGTGAATTCTTGTAAACAAGAATACTGCCAGGGCAATTCATTGGTTTGATAGCGAAATCTCTCTCGTCAATCTTGGTGGTGTACATGTTGTCACGATAATGTGACCAGTGTCCCGAAATCTCCCAAAGTTCTTTAGAAAGGATGACCGGAGTTTTGACGATGACATAATGATATTTAAAGTGTTGTTCTTTCCAATATTGCTCAATCTCTTCACGGAAAATCATTCCGTTGGGCAGCCAGAAGGGGAAACCAGGACCATATTCACTAATCATGAATAAGTCGAGTTGCTTACCTAATAAGCGGTGATCTCTTTTCTTTCTCTCTTCAATTAAGTCGAGATAAGACTTGAGTTCTTCTTCGCTCCACCAAGAGGTTCCGTAAATGCGAATTAACTGTTTATTTTTGCTATCGCCACGCCAATAAGCGCCAGCAATGCTCAATAATTTAAAGTGTTTAATTAAACCAGCGGACATGACGTGAGGCCCGCGGCACAAATCGATAAACTTACCTTGAGTAAAAGTAGTGATATCTTCGTTAATTTCTTTAATGAGTTCGATTTTATAAGGATTGTTTTTGAATACTTCAAGAGCCTCTTCCTTTGTGAGCTGCTTTCTGACGATTTTTTCATCTCTTGAAGCAATCTCGCGCATCTTTTTCTCAATCTTAGCTAAATCTTCCTCACCGATTGGTTGCGCAAAATCGATGTCATAGTAGAATCCGTTTTCAATTGCTGGGCCAAAGCCAAACAAGGCATCAGGATACAATTCTGAAACTGCCTCAGCGAGCAAATGGCTAGTCGAGTGATTTAGTACCTCGAGGGATTCTGGGGCTTTTTTGTCCATCTCGATGATGGAACCGTCGTGTTGTTGTACTTTCATGCTTTTTCTCCTCCACAATACAATAGTGGGCTTCCTTTGTTTCTTATTATTGATGTTTCTTATTGAAGCATTTCAACCAATTTCATCAAGTTCTTGTGAATATCGCGTTTCATCTCGATGGCTTCAAAGATGTCGACACTTACAACACTGTTGTGCCGTATGCAGACTACTCTACCATACTCTTCGCGGCGAAATAATTCAATTGCTTCCGTGCCTAAGCGTGCGGCCAAAATACGATCGTGAGCAACTGGGCTCCCCCCTCTTTGCAAACGCCCGAGTATTTCGGTGCGCGTGGTAAATCCGGTCAGATGTTCAATCTTTTTAGCCAGTTCTTCTAGGTTAAGAAGGTTTTCGCTAACAATCACAATCGCGTGGCTCTTATTTTGTGCTTTCATCTTTCTTAAACGACGGAACAATTCATCTTCTTTGGATGGGTGATCAAAGGTAATACAGGCTTCAGCGCCTTCGGCGAGTGACGAGAATATTGCCAAATCTCCGCAGTGTCGTCCCATCACTTCTATGACTGAGCACCTCTGATGTGAACCAGATGTATCCTTAATTTTATCAACGCATTCGCAGATTGTGTTTAACGCAGTTGCGAAACCGATTGTCTCATCGGTAGATGCGACATCGTTGTCAATTGTTCCTGGGAGTCCGACGACAGGGAAGCCGGCTTTTGCCATGTCGGCTAATCCGCGATATGTTCCGTCTCCACCAATCCCGATTAAGCCATCGATTTCAAAGTCGCGCAAAATGCGGACTGCTTTTTCAACGACAGCAGGATCTTTAAATTGTTCTAAACGGGCGGAACGAATAATTGTTCCTCCTCGGTTCATAATATCGCTGGTGAATTCCTTATTAACTTGTTTGATGTTGCCTTCTAACAAACCTTTAAATCCTTCATAGATGACATACATGTCGATGCCATAAAATAGACCCGCTCGAATAACCACACGAATCGCGGCATTCATACCAGGCGCGTCTCCTCCGCTGGTGAGGACTGCAAGTTTTTTAACCATAAGGGAATCCCTCCTCGCTAATAATAGGAAAACTATTATTAAGTCCATTATGCTCTAAAAAGTAGTATATTTCCATAAATATAGAAAATTTTTGCCCCTTTAGTGCGTATGTCTGCGAATAGTGTATATCTACCTATTAGTGTATTTATCCACAATTTCGCATGTGGAAAAACCCAATAAAAATTGCATTTATTAAGTTAGATTTATATTCATATAAATCAGCAAGAAATGATATGTGGATAAAGTTATCCCCATTTTTTGCTTCCCTTTTTCATATTGAAAAGGTTGTTTTTATCATGTGATAATAAGGCAACTTGGAGGTGGGAAGATGAACATAGTAAATAGCAAAGATTTTCTCGAAGTGAAGTTAGCCTCCTTAATCGCTGATTACGATGTCGAGACACTCGCCAATCTCTATCAACCAATCGTTGGTCATCAAGCCCTCAGTTTATACATTTCCTTATGGAGTGAAGCCAAGAGCCAGAAAATTACTCCGATTGTCACCCATGAGCAAATTTTCACTCGCATGCAAATCACCGCCGGCGAATTTGTTGAAGCTCGCAAAGCCCTTGAAGCCGTCGGTCTTATTAAGACTTACCAAGAAAAAACGGGTGATATGTCGATTTATCATTACAGCGTCTTTTCGCCCAGTACTCCCAAAAATTTCTTTGATAACTCCCTTCTTTACGGGATGCTGATCAAGAATCTCGGAGAAGTGGATGCAAATCGCTACAAATCTATCTACTATTTTGAACAACCAGCTCCTCTAGGAGTGGATATTTCTGCTTCTTTCGCGGAAGTTTTCCATCCCGATTTTGATAATCCAGTCTTTGCAAAAGTTCTCGTCTCGGAATGTCAGACGATTGATCGTTGTGGCGGAAAGGTAAAGATTGTTTTCTCTTATGAGAACTTCTTTGCTTCTTTATCCGAAGTATCCCAAATCAAACCGGAAGCAATCACCAAAAAAGAGATGAAAGAAATTGAGCGGTTAGCCACCCTCTATGGTGTTGATGAAGTGACTGCCGCTAATGATGTGGCTTCTGTTTATTCGCCAAACGCCGCTAAAGGCAAACGAATCGATTTGGTTCAATTAACCAAGGTTCTCCAAGAAGAGACAAACTATAACTTCCTCGCTATTAAACGTAACAATGGAAGACCACAGAAAGTTTCAGGCTCAACTGACTTAGCTCACAAAATTAATCTTCTAGAGATTTCCTCTCCAAAAGATTATCTCACGATACTACAAAACGGCTCCCGACCAGCCGCTCCAGATTTGCGATTAATTAACGACTTATCGAGAAATTTCCATCTTCCGAATGGAGTAATAAATGCAATTATTGACTTTGTCTTAGTGGTCAATAATAACGTCTTAAGCCGAGCCTATTCGGAAAAGATTGCCGCATCCTTAGCCCGCGAAGGGATTATCAATGCGGTAGACGCGATGAACTACCTAAGAAAAGTATATCGACCTAAAGATAAAGAGAGTCTTGTCAGCGCAATAAAGCCGGTTAAGAAAAAAACTGAAGATAAAGTTGAAGGAACAACAGAAACTGAATCTAAATCAGAAGACACCCCATCATGGGAAGAACTAATCGATGATTTAGATGGAGGAGGTAGTGATGGAAAAGCTTAAAGTGAACATGACGATAAACGAGGATCAAGCCATCCTCGACAAGATGAAAATTGCCTATGAAAATTGCCCTGCGGCCATTAGACATCTAAATGATCTTAAAGTACCTCAAGAAGTTATCGACCGCAATCTTCCCAAAATCTTTGATTTTGTCACGGATATTAATTACTGCAAACACTGTCCTGGTGTTAAAAAGTGTCAAAAAGAAAGACCCCTTCTCGTCACCCGAATCACCTATCACAATGGTTACTTAGACCGCGAATTATCCCCTTGCCCAGAATTCTTAAAACGCCTCAGTTTTGAAAAGCATTTCTTAGTGAGAGATTTCCCCGAAGATTGGTTGGATTACGACTTCCGCAGTCTCGATAAAAATAAAGGCAGAATAAAACTATTAGCTCAATATAAAAAATTTGTCGAAAAAGGCGACAATTCTTGGATGTATCTCTATGGTGGTCCCAATAGTGGTCGGACTTTCTCAGCGGCGATTCTCACTAATGATATTGCCAAAAAGAACTTGGGCCAGATTTGCTTCTTGAATTGCTCCCAAAGAATTAGAGAGTTGACTGATTTGCTCTACAACGATAAGAATCGTTTCCAAAAGGAATTAGATCGTTATTCTAATGTTCCCGTCCTTGTCCTCGATGATTTCGGCAATGAATTCAAAACTGATATGATTCGCGACGCGATTCTCTTCCCAATTATATCCGCTCGTTCCAGCAAGAGACTGCTGACTATTTTAACGAGCGATTTCAAGATTGATGACATCATCACTCTTTATTCCACTTCAAAACCCGGAGCGATTCGCGCAAAGCAAATTGGTAACCTGATTCGAATGATGGCTAAAGAAGAGATTAATTTCGGCGATTTAGAAGTGTATTAATAATCTTTTTTACGGCTTTTCTTAAATCCTCATGGCTGGCGTTGTTCGTAAGGACGAAGTCAGCCTTTCTTTTATTGCGGACAAATTTAAAATTATTGATTTGATTAATAAAGGTGAGAAAATCACCAGTCGCTGCATTGCGAGATATGACGCGTTCATATCTGATTTTATCGTCGGCATCAAGGGCAATCAATACATCAAACATACCATCCATTCTGGCTTCAAATAGCAGTGGAACTTCCACCGCAGAAAGAGAATGAAGCTTGATAAAGCTGGCAACTTCTTCTTTGACATAAGGGTGAATGAGGCGTTCCAACTTCTTTTTATCGCCGGGATTATTCGCTAGGTGCAAGCGCAACACGCTTTTATCGACAGCATCGGTAAAGCTTAAATTGAAAGCTTTGTTGACTAATTTGACGATATCTTCTCTTTTATATAATTGAGCGACAACTTCATCGCTAGAGGCGGTTGCAAATCCCTCTTCTTTGAACTGTTTCAACACTTCCGTTTTTCCCGATCCAATGAGGCCGAAGATTCCGACCGAGATCGGTAGTCCTTTTTTAATTTGGCAAATCGGACAAAAAGTGGTTCCTCGACCGTTTACACGAATGAATCTCATCGGATGGTGGCATCTCTCACAGTCGTCATCTTTATGCCCGTAGGCGTGCAAATAAGTTTGGAAATTGCCATCGATATCTTTGCCAGGGTGGTAGCTTCTAATAGTGGAACCACCCGCCTTAATTGCTTCTTTGAGAATTCGCTTCGACTCTTTAACGATGTCTTCCCATTGATCTTTACTAATCAATTTGGCGGGAGTTAATGGGTGAATTTTGGTCGCGTAAAGTACCTCATCAACATAAATGTTGCCTAACCCAGTTAAAAGCGTCTGATTGAGTAAAGTTGATTTAATTGGGAGAGATGTCCTCTTTGTTCTATTAATTAAGAAAGTAACATCGTCGATATCAAAAGGCTCAGGGCCTAATTGAGCAATCTCTTTCTCCTGTCTCCAGTGAGCTTCATCAGTCAATTTCATGATCCCGAAACAACGTGAGTCGTCGTAACAAATCTTCTTCTTGTTATCGAGGTGAAAAACGACGCGAGCAAACTGAGTGTTTTCTTCTTCCTCATCAAGTTCAAAATATTTTCCTTCCATCCGGAGGTGAGACAAAAAAACTTTGTTGTTAGTCAAATGGAAGATGAGAAATTTTCCAACGCGAGTGATGTCGGTGAACGATTCGCCGACAAGACTTTTTACAAAAACCTCAGGTTCGCCAAGAATGGTGGTCTTTCGCAAGATATCAATCCCGATGATTTTACGAGAAACAACAATTGGTCTTAGCAATTTAGTAATCGTTTCAACTTCTGGTAATTCCGGCATATAAATTCGCCTCCTTACTTGGTGTTGTACCAATCCGATCCGAAACCTCCGTCGACTTCGAGAGGGACTTCGAGTTTCATGGCGTTCTCCATGATGTTTTTGATAAGTGGATAGATTTTATCTTTCTCTTCTTTTAAAACTTTAAAGAGTAACTCATCGTGAATCTGCAAAACCATTTTGGTTTTGAATTTGCCCTCTTTTAGGGCTCTATCGACACGAATCATCGCGCACTTGATTAAGTCGGCAGCAGTTCCTTGAATGGGAGCATTCATCGCGGCGCGTTTCGCGAACTCGCGGGTTTGATAATTGCCGTCTTTTAGTTCTCTTAAATACCGGCGTCTACCGAGCAATGTCGAGACGTATCCATCAGTCATTGCTTGAGTGATTACGTCGTGAAAGAAGATCTCAATTTCGGGATAAGAAGCATAGAAGTTCGAGATAATCGATTTAGCTTCTTTCACCGGTATTTCTAACTGTTCTGCGAGGCCCCAATCAGAAATGCCATAAACGATGCCAAAGTTTACTGTTTTAGCCCTTCTTCTTTGAGCTTCTGTAGGTTGTTCATCTAACTTGAAAATCTTCTTGGCTGTCGCGGTGTGAATGTCTTCTCCATTGCGGAAAATTTCCTGAAGAGCCTGACAGTGCGACAGGCTGGCAAGGACACGAAGTTCAATTTGCGAATAGTCAAAAGACAATAGTTCATAATTACTGTCTGGGAAATAGAAAGCTTTGCGAATCAATTTGCCTTCCTCATCGCGGATCGAGATGTTTTGTAAATTAGGATCGGAACTAGACAAACGACCGGTTGATGTTTGGGCTTGATTGAATTTGGCGTGGATTTTACCATCTTCATGAATATGCTTTTTCAATCCATCGATATAGGTCGAAATCAATTTAAAATATTTGCGGTATTCAAGGATTTTATCGACAATTGGATGTTCCTTGGATAGCTCCTTTAACGCATCAAAAGAAGTAGACATTTTCCGATTCGCGGTTAGACCCATTTTGTTATAGAGGACTTCACCCATCTGTTTGGGAGACGAAAGGTTGAATTCTTCACCCGCCATCGCAAAAATTTCTCTGGATAATTCTTCCGCTTTCTCTTTGTAAATATCGCCAAACGAATCGAGGACTTGAGCGTCCAAGGGAAAACCTTCAATCTCCATGTCCGCTAAGGTATCGACCAGAGGAATTTCTAAATTGTTATATAGTTCTAAAGCCGAAATTTTCTTAATTTCTTGCATTACTTTGGCATAGAGAATTCTCGATAAATGAGCAATTTTTGCTGTCTTTTTTGCGTTACTAGAACTGAATAATGACATTTCTTCTTCCTCATCGCCGAGATCGACGCCAAAGAGATTCATGACTATTTCAGGGTTGTTTTTTAATGAGCTGTCGAGCAGATAAGAAGCAATTAATAAATCAAAGTAAAGCCCGTTCACTTCGATGCCATGGCGAGCTAACGCAACCCGGATGGCTTTAAAGTCGTAACAGTACTTTTTCACATCGTGATTAGCTAATAGTTGCTTGGCTTTTTCGTCTTTAAGGACATCGGCCATCTCCATATATAAATGGCGTGTATCAAAATCAAAAGCGATGCCAAATACTTCGCAATCGGTGTAGTTGTCATCAGCAAAATCAGCAGCGATTCCTATTGACTCGGGAATGTCATAATTAGAAAGGGAAGTCACTTTTTCAACTTCAATTTCTACTCCGGCGCTAGTATCTCGTTTCCACTTCTGCGGAATCTTGTTAATTAATTGGCGGAAACCATATTTTTGGCAAAAGGTGTTGAGAGTTTGAAAATCAAACCCTTGATAGACGAGTTCGGTCAAATCAAAAGGTAGGCGGACATCGGTTCGAATCATCGCCATGTCGCGGGAAATTTTGCCCATCTCTTGATCGGAGATAATTTGTTGACCAACCTTTCCCTTCATAGTAGGAGCGGCTTTAATTATTTCATCAAAACTGCCATATTCTTGAATTAGTTTAACCGCGGTTTTTTCACCGATTCCTTTAATGCCGGGTAGGTTGTCACTCGGGTCTCCAAGCAATCCTTTATAATCGATAATTTGAAGGGGCTTAAAGCCATATGTTTGCTCAACAATTTCTGGTGTCATAATCAAGACATCAGAAAGACCTCTTTTGAGAATATGGACTGTGGTTTTATCACTCACTAATTGAATGAAGTCGCGATCGGAAGTATAGAGGTGGACATCATATCCGAACTTCTCTGCTGCTTTCGCAACACTTCCGGCGATGTCATCACCTTCAAAACCTTCTTCTTCAAATTGATAGATGCCAATCGCATCGAGGAATTCTCTGACAATAGGGAATTGTTTGACAAGATCGTCGGGAGCGGGTTTCCGGTTCGTTTTATAAAAATCACAACTTTCATGTCTAAAAGTTGGCTTGCCGGCATCAAACGCGACAAAAATACTCTCGCCTTCTTTAAGGGTGGAGATGATTTTATTAAGCATATTGGAAAAGGCGAAAATAGCGTTAGTCGGTGTGCCATCTTGGCTTCTCATTATTTCCGCTCCGGGAAATGCGGTGGCGTAGTAAGCACGGAACAACAATGAGTTTCCGTCGATAATCGTAATTTTATTCATGTTTAATTCTCCAAATTCTCAATGTTTTCCGCGAGGAAACTCGACTCGTCATTTCTAACTTCGTATCGTCCTTTAATGACGATGATATTGTTCTTTTCTAAAAGGGCGGACTTCTCAGCGAACAACTTCGGAAAAATTGTCACTTCAATATCTCCACTTTGATCAAAGACTCTGACAAAGGCCATTGAAGCACCTTTCTTTGTCTTAACCACTTTCTTGACTTTGACGATACCGACGATATTAACTTCGTTTCCTTCGGCTAAATCGCTGATAGGAACAATATTCTTGGCTTGCAGTAAATCTTTCTTATAATCGAGGATGTTGCTAGAAAGCATGACTCCGATGGTTTCGTATTCTAAATCGAGATTCTCAATTGGATCATCGTTTTCTTCCATGATTTCAGGGGGAGCAATCGCGGCTATGCCGAGATTGAGCTGACCGTCATCATCGCTCACCAGTTGCGCGTATTGGAGTGCGGCTTTAGCGGTGTTCCTTAAGCTGGCTCTCGACTTGTAGATGTTATCAAACGCTCCAGCGTTAATTAACTTCAAGACTTGCGTCTCGGTAATCTTGCTTGGGAATAATCTAACGACAAAGTCGAAGAAATCTTTGTAAGGTCCATTAACTCGCTCTTGGATAATTGCTTCGGCTAACAAATCATTGATACCGCTGATGGAGTTTAAAGGGAAGAGTAAACTCTTCTCATTAATCGAGAAACTCATTTCTGACTCGTTGATGTCAGGAGGAAGAATTTTAATTCCTAACGCCTTCATCTCAGAGATATTTTCAATAAATTTTGTATCGTTAGCTGACATGCTGGTTTCTAATAAAGCGACATAGAATTCAAGCGGATAGCGGGCCTTAAGCCAGGCCATTCGACAAGCCAAAACGGCGTAAACCACTGAGTGGGAACGGTTAAAGCCATAATCGGCGAACTTCATAATGTCATTAAAAACCGCTTTGCTGACAGCTTCGCTATGGCCAGTTTTAATTGAGCCTTCAATAAATTCTTTTCCTAGGGAAAGAAGAACGGCTTTATCTTTTTTGCTGACCGCGCGACGGAAGTTATCCGCTTCGGCAGGAGACAATCCCGCCATCACGGAGGCAATTTGATTAATCTGCTCTTGATAGACGATAATGCCGTAGGTCGGGGCAAGGATGTCTTTTAAATCGTCGGAAAGATAGACAATCTCCTCTTTCCCATCTCGACGTAGGGCGTAATTCTTTAAGTAGGCCATTGGGCCAGGACGGTTTAAAGCGATTAATGCGACGACATCTTCAAAACAACTCGGCTTTAAGGTTTGAATTCCTCGCCTCATGACAGCGGTTTCAATTTGGAAGAGACCGATAGTGTGACCAGAACTGATTAAACCAAATATTTCTGGAGTGTCATAAGGAATATTCATCTTATCGAGATGGACATCAGGATAATGGGTATTGATTAAATCAACGCAGACCGAAACAGTGGTGAGATTACGGATGCCGAGGAAGTCCATCTTCAAAAAACCCTGTTCTTCGAGATATTCGGCCTCGTATTGTGAAATATAGTTGTCATTGAAATCAATCGAGACGGGGATGGAATCTCCAATTGGTGTGTTATTTAGAATAATACCAGCTGCATGTTGCCCGGATTGGCGGGGCAATCCTTCGATCTTGCCAGCCAGCGAAACAAATTCTTTAAAATAGGCATCGCTATCGACGAGTTTTTGAAACTCGGGTAAATATTTATAAGCTTGTCCTAGCGAGTAGCGGGGATTGCTGATGGCTTTGCTTAAAAGGACGATATGACGTTCAGGATATTGATAGACACGTCCAATGTCACGAATTGCTTGGCGGGCAAGAATGCTTTGGAAGGTGACAATTGTGCTCACCTTGTTATGGCCATATTTGTCACGCATGTATTGGATGACATCTTCGCGTTTGATATCCATAAAATCGACGTCGATATCGGGCATACTCTTACGAGCGGGATTCAAAAATCGCTCAAACTGTAAGCGATAGTGAATCGGATCAACTTCGGTGATATTTAAAAGATAACTGACTAGACTTCCTGCCGAACTGCCACGGCCTGCTCCGACAAGAATGCCTTGGTTTTTCGCCCAGTTTACATAGTCTTGCACGAGCAAAAAGTAATCCGAATAACCCATCGATGAAATCGTGGATAGTTCGTAATTGAGTCTCTCGAAATATTCAAGCTTGTTATCTAAAGATAAAGACTTGAGTTTAGCAAATGCCATCTCCTTAAGTTCTTCATCGGCATCTCTTCCAGAATAGTGGAGCATTTCCCCTCGCTTTTGCATGAAGGAAAACTCACTTTGCTTTAGCAATGTGAAAGTCGCTTCAATTTCGTCCTCGCTGTAGATTTTATGATAGGCAGTCTCCGCCATGAAATATTCATAGCCTTCTGCCTTTTTTTCTTTAATGTTAATTCCTTCAGAAATGGCTGAAACAATCTTTAAAACAATCGCATCGTCCTTTTTTTCGTATCGAACACGCGGGAAAGCAATGCATCGATAAGAGTAATCCTTAGCGAATTGACGGACTTTGTCCATCATCGCCTTGCTCGATTTATCAACGATTTCGATTCCGAGATAGAATCGCTCTCCGAATGGCTTTGCAAACTCGCTCAACCATTTTGTGAAATTGGTGTCAACTTTCTCTAGAAGAGAAAACTTCTCCTGAAACGCTCCGTGATTAGTCTCGATAACACAGGCGAGACCCCCGCTATTGCTTTGCAGGGTGTCGAGATTTAACTCATCTTTCTGTGAAGCCGTGTTGATATTAATGAGGTGGTGGTAGCCCTCCTCGTTAAGAACATAGAGAGAAAGATTAGCTCCCTCAATTGTGATATTCAATCCGATAAGGTAAGGTTTTTTAACTTCCTCCATCGCGTGAACAAATTCAGGGACTCCATACATCCCGTCAAAGTCAGAAATACCAGCTCCGGAATAGCCTTGTTTATCGATTGATCGGACTATTTTCTTAATCGTCAAACCACTCTTTAAAAAAGAGTAGCAGGAGATTATGTGGATAGGCGCGAATTTACTCATACACCTAGTATATGCTAAAACATTAGTTTGTTTAAATAAAAAAGGTAACCATTTGGCTACCTTTTAGTTCGTTGATTTAGAACAATTTGTCTAACTCGGCGATGAATCTTGGCAAGTCATCGAGCGAATTTATTTTCGCTCCGGAAGCTTGAGGGTGTCCGCCGCCTTCGAATATCGCTGCTACACTGTTGATGGATTTTCCCTTGGAACGAATTGAGATTCTCCAGCAGTGATCAGCCGGGTCTTCGGTAATCGAGCACCACGCATTGATGCCATCGATATTAGCAAAGATGTTGACGTTCTCTTTGCCTCTTTCGGTGGTGATTTTTAAATCCTTTTGGATTTGGGCATCCAGCACATAGTAGGCAACCCCCTTAGGAGAAACTGAGAAGTGATTCAAGATATAAGCGGTCACATACAGGTCATCAAGTTGTTTTTGATACATCTTTTGATAGACTTGGTTGATATTCAATCCAGATTCGAGCAAGTATCCAGCGATGGCAAAGGTATGGGCGGTAGTGGAAGAATATTGGAATCTTCCTGAGTCACCAGCAAGAGCGGCGTAGAAGTATCCAGCTGCTTCGGGGGTCATCTTGTATTTGCCCTTGAAGTTAATTAGCGCGTTGACGATGTTTTCAGACACCGCTGCGCCGTTGGTGTTGACCATGTCGACATTGCCGTAATTTTCAACGTGAGGGTGGTGGTCCATCTTCACTTTGAATTTGGCTTTTTTCCATCTTGGATCAGCGATGCGATTGATATTAGCTGTATCTAGGATGATGGCTAAGAATGGTTTCTTGAACCACTCTTCGGATAAGTCATCCATTGGTGGAAACAAGCGAGGGGTGAAAGTGACGTGATTGTCACCTAAAACTCTAACCTCTTTGTTTGGGAAGTTATCTTTGATCCAAGTAGCCAAACCCATTTGCGAACCAAGAGCATCATAGTCTGGTTTGCTGTGGCGGAAAATGGCGATGCGGTCATATCGTTTGATCGCTCGATGTAATCGGGAGATATCACTCTTGTGATTCTCGGCGAATTGTTTAAAAATTTCTTTCATATATTAATTAATATTGTGTCTCCTTTATACACATATCATAAGCATCGCGAGCAATCATCACTTCTTCGTTAGTGGGAATGACCGCGACTTTAACTTTGCTTTCGGGGGTCGAAATAAGAGCCTCTTTGCCGTGGATGCTGTCATTGATTTTGTCATCAATTTTAATACCTAAAGCCTCTTTGATTTGATTGATAACCTCACGGCGGGTTCTCGGTTCATTTTCCCCGATACCAGCAGAGAAAATAATGAGGTCACATCCACCTAAGCGGACAAAGTATTGACCGATGAAATCAGCGATGCGGCGGATAAATAATTTATTTGCGAGGATGCATTTCTCATCGCCTCTATCCGCACCCGCAAGGACATCGCGAGAGTCGGAATATCCACAAATGCCGAGGAATCCTGATTTCTTATTGAACATCTGATAAACTTCTTCAGCTGTTTTGCCTGTGACGGTGGCAACATAATTGAAAACGCTGGGATCCATATCACCAGTTCTTGTGCACATCATAATGCCTCCGAGTGGGGTGAGACCCATTGAGGTAGCGACACATTTACCGTCTTTAATCGCGGTGATGGATGCTCCGCTTCCGATATGGCAGGAAATGATGCGTGGGTGTTCAACCCCGGGAAGGAATTTTAACCCTTCTTCGGATAAATACTTGTGGCTGGTTCCGTGAGCTCCATAGCGGCGAATGTCATACTTTTCCGCGATATCTTGAGGGATTGCAAAAACGTAATCTTGAGGCGCCATGCTCTGATGGAAAGCGGTATCGAAAACTGCGATATTTGGGCAGTTGGGTAAAACTTCTTTAAAAGCGCGGTAACAAGTTAAGTGCGCTTGATTGTGAAGAGGGGCGAGAGGAATTAAAGATTCAATTCTCTTTTCTGTCTCTTCGGTAAATAAAGCGGATTCAGAAAAATACTTACCTCCTTGAACGACGCGATGGCCCATCGCTTCGATTTCGTTGACATCTTTAATGATACCTTTGCTCAAAAGAGCATCGATGACAACGCGGGCAGCTACTGCATGGTTAGGGAACACGGGAAAAGTTTGATCCTTTTGACCAGTGTATCTAATTGTGAATATTCCATCTTTTAATCCGATTCGTTCACAGTTCCCGGAACAAATCACCTTCTCTTCTGGCATCTCATAAAGTTTGAACTTTAAGGATGAACTTCCAGAATTTATCGTCATTACTTTCGACATTATTAATACCTCATTAAAACTTTGTATATTATTACATAATTACGCCTCTCTTTCAATTCTTATGAACTAATACCTTTTATAAAAGGAGGTAGATTGAACCAATTGTTTTCCTGATGCGTAAGTTCGTGGCAAAGTAAAGAGGCATTGTGATAAGATAGAAACATGATTTTTCAAGGCATAAAGATTATCTTTGTGGATCTTGACTGGACCATCTTGAATCACGGCATTCACGATTGGGATCACAAGAGTATTGAAGGGCTAAAAGAAGCCCAAAAGAAAGGCGTTCTCGTCTATCTTTGCACCGCTCGTCCATATGACTCGGTAGTGCACACAGGTCTCTTCTCCCTTTTCACGCCTGATGGCGTCATCTGCACGAATGGTGGTGTCGTCTTTGTCGGCGAGGAATTGCTCTACGCAAATGTTATTCCTCCCGATGTCGTCCGCCAGATTGAAAAAGTGTCAAACCGCCATCACTTTGTCCTTGAAATAGGGACTGACAAAGAACGTTATTTCACCGGCAAGCCAAATAGCTGGGTGAAAAAATTTTTCTCCTCGTATTCCGATACGATCCCCGATATCCGCCATTATCAAAACGAGAATGTCACCTCCATACTTCTTTTCACTATTCCAAAACACGACGAAAAAATGAAAAAAGAATACCCTCCAGAAATCCGCTATGTTCGCTTCGATGAATATGGAGTGGATCTCTGTTATCACAAAAACAACAAAGGAATTGCTGTCAAAAAAGTATTAGAACACCTCGGGATATCGAAGAGCCATTCGATGTCTTTCGGTGATGACAATGTCGACATTCCGATGTTTGAGAACACTGGCATTTCCATCGCCTTAGCGAATGGCAAGCCTGATGCGATAAAGGCAGCCACTGACACCACTTGCCATATTGACGACCATGGTATCTTCGAAGCGTTAAAGAAATACAAAGTCATCTAGTTGATGATGTTAATGATATTCCCCAATAACTTAGCTATGCTATATTGAGTAAGAAAGAAGTTTTACGGTGAAAAATAACGTCGGAATTCTCCTCCCTGTCAGCTGTCTACCAGGCCATCACGGAATTGGTGATTTTGGTCCATCCGCTTATCAATTTATCTCTTGGATGGCAAGACATAAGTATCGTTACTGGCAAGTCCTTCCTTTAAATCCTGTCGGACCAGGATTTTCCCCTTATATGTCAACTTGTAGTGAGGCAATCGAACCTCGTTATATTTCCTTAGATTTACTAGTTAAAGACGGACTTTTAAAGAAAGTTCCATCCTACCGTAGACGGGCTTCAAGAGTGAACTATCTCGGCGTTGATAAATTCAAGATAAAATATCTTTGGAAAGCCTATCAAAACTTCCAAAAAACCAAGAAGTTCGGCTATAAAAAATTCAAAGATAATAATCCATGGGTAATCCCTTACGCCACGTATCTTATCTTCCGGGAAGAAAACAACCTACGACCTTGGAATCAATGGAAAGAAGGACACATCCATTATTTTGAGAATCATACCTCGTATCCAGAAGAAAAAAAGGACATTGCCGAGTTTTACATTTTCTGTCAATTCATCGCTTACAAGCAATGGTTTAGGCTTTTGGACCACGCTAAGGAAAAAGGTATCAGTGTCATTGCTGACTGTCCCTTCTATGTCGGAATGGATAGCATTGATTGCTGGCTCCATAAAGACCAGTTTTTATTCGATGAGAAATATAATCCGATTGTCGTCAGTGGCGTTCCGCCTGATTATTTCAACGAAGATGGTCAGCTTTGGGGAACGCCAATCTATGATTTTGCCAAGATGCGAGATAATAATTATCAATTTCTCGTCGATCGTCTCGGTTCATTGGCAAAGATGTGCGATTATCTCCGACTCGATCACTTTCGCGCCTTTGATACCTACTGCGTGATTCCGGCAGAAGACGTGAATGCACGAAGAGGTGAATGGAAAATCGGACCTCGAGAAGAGTTCTTTGAAGCACTTTACAAAAAATATCCTGATATTAAGCTTATCGCTGAAGATTTGGGCGATCTAGTCAAAAGCGTTCATGAATTACGTGATAGGTATAACCTACCGGGGATGTATGTTACTCAATTTACATTGTTCGATTTAGGAGCTAAAAGCACCGATAAGCAAGTAGTTTATCCAGGCACTCACGATAACCAGACGTTAGAGGGATGGCATAAGTCTCTTTCCAAAGAAGAAAAAATCTTCCTTAAGAAGCGCTTCCCGGGTGAAAAAGACATCGTTAAAGCGGTGTTTGATTACACTTGGACCGCCCCTTCATTGATGACCATCTTTCCATTGCAATACTTGCTTCGATTAGGAGATAAATCGCGCATCAATTCTCCAGGTGTTGTCAGCTCTTTAAATTGGACTTGGAAACTTAAAGACATGAGTTGGACCAAGAAGATTAAATTGGGTCAATAATTCTTATAAAGGTAGTAAAGGAATCGATTTATCGGTTCCTTTTTCTTTTTTTGTTGCCTAACTTGCTCTTACGAGCAATAAAAACAAAATAATGCATTAAAACTTGTGCGATATAGTTTGTCTATATAAACTATAAGTGCTGACTGAAAGGAAGAACGTATTATGGCATATGGAATACTGTACGATTTCTTGATGGGTCAATCGATTGATGCTCATCAGTATTTCGGTGCGCATTTTACTACTGATGAGGCTGGCAAAGCTGGTGTCATCTTCCGTCTCTACGCTCCTGGAGCGAGCGACGTCAGTGTTATCGGAGATTTCAATAATTGGGACTATGGCGTCCATAAAATGGACAAAGTTGACGATAGTGGAGTCTGGGAAATTTTCATCCCTAATCTTAACAACTACCAGGCTTATAAATATCACTTCTGCAACGCGAAGGGGAAATATATCGATAAAATCGATCCCTTTGCTTTTTATAGCGACAATCGTCCAGGAACATGCAGCCGATTATTCGACAATCGATTCTTCGTTTGGCACGATGATAGCTGGCTAAATAATAGAACCCGAAATTTCGATGCTCCGATGTCAATCTATGAGATGCATCTAGGCTCGTGGGTCGGCAAAGCCGAAGATGGCCACACTCTCTCTTATGAAGAGATTGCCGAACCGCTAATTAAATACATTCAAACTAATGGATTCACTCATGTTGAATTCATGCCTCTAGTTCAATATCCATTCGATGGCAGTTGGGGTTATCAAGCGACCGGCTTTTTCTCGGTCGATGCTCGCTACGGAAACCCCTTCCAATTGATGAGTCTCATTGATCGTTTACACCAAGCAGGTATTGGAATAATTCTCGACTTCGCTCCCGTCCATTTTGCAAAAGACAAATGGGCCTTGGCTGAATACGATGGAACAAGGCTGTTCGAATACAGCAGCAAGTGGAGAGTTTCGCCCTGGGATTCCCTTCAATTTGATTTGGGAAAAGACCCAGTCCGGAGTTTCTTAATGTCAGCGATGAATTATTTCATTGATTATTTTCACTTTGATGGTGTCCGTGTTGATGCGGTGAGCAATATCATTTATCATCATGGCAATTCCGGCAACGGAGTGAACCTGGGTGGGGTCGAGTTTATCAAACGACTAAACGCTAAGATTCACACCAAGCACAATTCCGTAATGATGATCGCAGAAGATAGCACCGACTATCCCGGAACGACCAAGCCAACCGAACACGGTGGTCTCGGATTCGATTATAAATGGGATCTCGGATGGATGAACGATACTTTAAAGTATTACTCTTTAGATCCGATTTATAAGAAATATGACCACAATAAACTGACATTCTCAATGGCTTATTTCTATAGCGATAACTTCTTACTTCCCTTGTCTCACGACGAAGTCGTCCACGGCAAAGGAACAATTATCAATAAAATGTGGGGCAACTACGAGCAAAAGTTCGCTCTCCTCAGAAACCTATATACCTATCAATTCGCTCACCCAGGGAAGAAACTCAATTTCATGGGCAATGAGTTAGCGAGCTTTGATGAATGGGATGAAAGCAAATCGTTGCCCTGGGTGTTAAAAAAATATCCGAAGCACGATTCCGTCTCGCGGATGATGCGTGACTTGAATCTTATCTACCGGGGTGAAAAAGCTATGCATATCGAAGAGCATAACCCAGATAAGTTCCGCTGGTTGATGGTGGATAACGCCGATCAATCAGTGTTCGCGTTCCAGAGAAAATATCAAGATGAAACACTCGTGTTTGTCTTCAATATGACTCCTAACTATTATGAGAAGATCCGCATTCCGTTGCTAGAATATGGAACTTTCTTCGAAATATTCAACTCGGATAAAGATATCTATGGTGGGTTGGGCCAGTACAATGGCTTGCCCTTAAAGACGGGGAAAGGGAGTTTTGAAGGACTTCCCTATCACCTCGATATAAAGCTTGCCTCCTTTGGAGCATGCATATTTAAAAAGAAGAAATGGAGATAACATGGCACCTAATAAAACTTTCGACACCAAACAAGAATTTAAAAAAGAATACGAACGCCGGCTCTTAGAGACTTTCGGTGTTTCGGTCAAAGAAGCTCACATCTGGGAGAAATTTACCGCCCTTGGTGAGATGGTCCGCGACTACGCGAATGTCGACTGGTCGAGCACAAGACGAAAATCAACCCAAAAAGACGAGAAGACACTCGTCTATTTCTCGATGGAATTTCTCATCGGTCGTCTGTTAGTAAATAATATGCAGAATCTCGGCATCTATGATGTTGTCAAAGAAGGACTCGCCGACTTAGGAATCAATATCCACGAATTAGAAGAAAAAGAAACTGATGCCGGTTTAGGCAACGGCGGTCTCGGTCGCCTAGCCGCTTGCTTCATGGATTCTATCGCTTCCCTCGGCTATTTAGGACACGGCAACTGTATTCGTTACCAATATGGCTTCTTTAAGCAAAAAATCGTCGATGGCAAACAAAGAGAATTGCCTGATCAATGGTTAACCAACGGAAACGTCTGGGAAATCAGACGCCCAAAATACGAAGTTGCAGTTAAATTCTATGGTTCACCTGAAACCTATCTCAAACCCGATGGTGGGTACGGTGTTCGAACGGTGAACGCGGTAGTCGTCCGCGCGGTCCCGTATGATGTGCCAGTGATCGGTTATCGAAATCACGTCGTCAACACCTTGAGACTTTGGAATGCTGAACCAAGCAATGATAATCTTCCAACTGATATGTCGTTTGAAGAATATCTTCGCGCGATTGATGAGTTGGCCCATGGTCTTTATCCTGATGATTCGACCGAAAACGGAAGAATTTTAAGATTGCGTCAGCAATATTTCTTGGTTTCTAGTGGTATCCAAGCTACTTTACAAAGCTACTACCGCCATCATAACACCTTGAAAGGTTTACACAATGCCTATACTTTCCAACTAAATGACACCCATCCGATTCTCGCTATTCCCGAAATGATGCGTATCATGATGGATGAATATGACATGGGATGGTCCGAAGCTTGGGAAGAAGTCACTCAGTCGATGGCGTTTACCAACCACACAGTCATGCCGGAAGCGTTAGAAAAATGGCCGGTTCATTACGTCCAAACTCTCATTCCTCGCTGCTATATGATTATCGAAGAAATCAACCGCCGCTTTAATCTTGAGATGCAAGCTCATGGAATATCCGAAGGCGGTCGCTGGGCGATGAATATCATTCGCGATGGTCAAATCCATATGACTAACTTGGCTATCTACACCTGTTATAGTGTCAACGGAGTCGCCGCTCTTCATACGAAGATTCTTGAGACGATGACCTTCAAAGACTTCTATAACTACATGCCTGATAAATTTAACAACAAGACCAATGGAGTCACGCACCGTCGTTGGCTCTTATACGCCAATCCGAAACTCGCCAATCTCATCACCAGTAAGATCGGTAAGTCATGGATGACTGATATGGCCAAAATCAAAGACTTTGAGAAGTTCGCTGATGATAAAGAAGTCCTCAATAGTCTCGATTCGATAAAATTAGAAAACAAGAAGAAACTCGCTAACTATGTCAAAAAGACGATGAACATCGATATTGATGTCAACTCGATTTTCGATGTCCAAATCAAACGTCTCCATGCCTATAAGCGACAATTACTCAATATTTTCCATGTCATCTACTTGTATCAAAGGATGAAGGCGGATCCTAATTTCCGCATCTATCCTCACACTTTCTTTTTCGGAGCGAAAGCCGCTCCAAGCTATGAATTAGCAAAGAAGATCATCGAGCTTATCGTCGCGGTGAGCAAAACGGTTAACGAGGATGAAGAGACCAATAAGTTCTTAAAAGTAATCTTTATCGAGAACTATGGAGTTTCTCTCGCTGAATTAATCATTCCGGCCGCTGATATTAGCGAACAGATTTCAACCGCCGGGAAAGAAGCTAGTGGCACTTCGAACATGAAGTTCATGATGAACGGAGCGATTACGCTCGGCACTCTCGACGGAGCGAATATCGAAATCGTCGAAAAAGCCGGCGCGGATAACGCGGTCATCTTTGGCCACACCGCTCAAGAAGTCGAAGAGATATACGCTCAAGGTATTTACAATCCTTGGGATAAATATAATAACGATGAGAGAATCAAAGCGATTATCGATTCCCTCAGCAACGCTGAATGGGCGAAGTTTAAAGTCAATCGCTACCGTTCCATCTTTGATGAAATCATGAACCGCGGCGATCAATATCTCCTCTTAGAAGATTTCGATTCCTATGTCAAAGCGCAAGAGAAAATCTCATTGCTGTATCAAGACAAGAAAGCATGGACCAAGATGTGTTTAATGAATATCGCCAATAGTGGTTACTTCAGCAGCGACCGGACGATTGAACAATACGCAAGCGAAATCTGGCATCTCAGAAAGGTGAAATAATCGATGAGCAAAATGATTTTAAGCGATTTATTCGCTGCCCAAAAAAAACTAGATGCTGAAATTGCTGGAAAGCACGACATTTCCTACGCGACGACTCGCGAAAAAAGAACTCTCGCTTTACTCGTTGAAATCGGCGAACTCGCGAATGCGACCCGCTGCTTTAAATATTGGTCAAACAAACCTAGCGAATCTCGCGACCGCATCTTGGATGAATATGCGGACGGACTTCACTTTTTCCTCTCTTTAGGTATTGATATCGGAAGTAAAAAAGAAGCCTATAATCTCACTAAGCACTCCAAAGATTTATCAAATCAAATCTTAGTGATTTATTCCCATATCGTCCGCTTCATGAAAAAGGCTGATGACCTCAGCTTTCAAAAAGCTTTCCAGAGTTTTTTAAATCTTATTCCTTTGTTAGGTTTCCGCTTTTCAAGCGTGGTAAATGCCTATTATAAAAAACTTGGCGAGAATTACTCCCGTCAAGCTCATAATTATTAATTTAAACTCGAGTTTATTTAGTTTCTTGTAAGAAGGCTTCAATGTCATTCTCAGTGATGACACGGATGCCTTTTCTTTTTAATAGTTCAGCGGCGACACCGGAACCTTTGACTAAGCGGTTCTTAAATGTTCCATCATAGATTTGATTCACTCCACAGGACGGTGAATTCTCTTTGAGAATCGCGGTGTGAATGCCGAGATACAAGCAGACATTTAAGGCTAATTCAGCGCCTTTTACAAAGTTGCGGGTGACATTATTGCCATCTTGGGTGATGACGAGATCTTTCTTTCTCTCGCTTGGTTTGCGAGGAATGGGAAGACCACCTTCAACTTCAGGACAAAAAGGAATCACCTCATACTTCTCCAAGAGTTGTTTCATCAAGGGAGTATAATTGTTTTTGCCATCGTAACGGCAACGTTCTCCGACGATACAGGCGGATACTAATATTTTTTCCATAAATCCTTAAACATTCTATATTTCTTACCTCGTATATTCAAGGTATAATATCGCCATGACTAAACAATTTGTTTATAACTATAAAGGGACTGATTATACGGTCAATGTCGCCTATAAACGTAATCACTGCATCTCCTATCATTTCCGTAACGGCAACTTCCTCATTTATTGCCCGATTTTTACCCCCACGAAACGCATCTTTCAAGGCTTAGATAAATTCGCCCCGAGACTTATCGATGAAAATCCGCACTTCCTTGGAAGAGGAGAAAATTTTATCTATCTTCTCGGTCATAAAGTCGAGCTTCAACCAAGCGGAGAAATCTTGTTTGGAGATGGGACTATCATATCCTACAAGAACGAAAATCAACTCGATAAGAATCTCACCCTTTGGTTCAAGACTTTGCTGACCAAAAGAACCCGATATTACGAGTCCTTAATGGGGGTCTATACGAACACGGTCCGATTGAGAAAAATGTCCACTCGTTACGGATCAAATTCCATCGGTAAAAAATCGATTACTTTCTCGCGTGTTTTAATGCATTATTCAATTGATGTTATCGATGCGATTATTATCCACGAATTAGCACATTGCCTCGTCTCAGGACACGGACCGAAATTCTATGAAGTGGTGTATCATTTCTGCCCGAATTATAAAGAACTCCACAAGAGATTAAGAAAGGGGATTTTCCATGATTAAAAGTATTACTAGCCGAGAAAATGCCTTAGTCAAAAAAGCTCACTATTTAAAAACTAGCAAAGGAAGAAAAGAACATCAGCAATTTCTCTCAGAAGGCAAGAAGAGCCTCGAGTTAGCCCTCAAGTCAAATCTGGTGACGGATGTTTTTACTCTTGAAGAGTTAAGTGATATTCCTTCCAACGTCAATCAATACTTAGTTACCCCAGAAATCATCGATAAAATCGCCTTTACCACCAACCCCGAAGGAGTCGTGTTTATTGCCAACTTCCTACCGATGGTGGCTCCAAAAGAAATCAGGCGTGCCTTGTATTTAGATGCGATTAGCGATCCTGGCAATATGGGAACGATTATTCGCACTGCCCTCGCTCTTGATTATGACGCGGTTATTCTCGGAGAAGAATGCGCCAGTATCTATAACGAAAAAGTCATCTCAGCCAGTAAAGGCAGCATCTTCCTGTTGCCTATCTTTGAAGGTGACTTACACGATTATCAAGAGAGCCACACGATTATCGCCAGCGCCTTAAGTGAAAAGGCGAAAATTCTCGATGAAGTAACGGTTAAAGAACCATTTATCTTAGTGCTTGGCAACGAAGCTCACGGCATCAGAGGCAGAGTGAGAAAATTAGCCCATGTAGTGGTGAAAATTCCTATGAAAGATATCGACTCATTAAATGTCTCAGTGGCCGCCGGAATCCTCATGTATCACTTCAAAAAATAAGGATTCACATACAATAAAAAAATAGAAGGGCAAATGAAGAATTGTCCTTCTTTTTATTTAACCTAAATTAAGAACATTATCTCAACAGTTAATTTTCCATCGTCTTAAGAGAAGTGAAACTAAAAAAATAGGCCAATTTAATTTGATAAATTAATAAATTTCCTGATTTTTCCAGTAAGAAATTCATTTCTTATCTTTCCTATGTTATAATCAAGCAAGTTATTTAGCCCAGTAATAGGAGCAATTGAGTATGAAAAACGAGAAATTAAAAGCGATCTTAAAGCAAGCTCTCGCGGACATTGAGGCCGCCTCTTCGCTTGAAGAAATTAATGTGGTGAGAAATCGCTACTTTGCAAAGAAGAGCGAATTAGCTGCTTTAGGCAGTGTTATCGCCACCTTGCCAGAAGATGAAAAGAAGGATTTTGGTCGCGAGATGCACGAAGTGAAAACCCAAATCGCTACCGAACTCGACAAGAAAAATCAAACTCTTGGTGCTTTAGAATTAGACAAGAAACTTCAAAAAGAAGCAATTGATATCACACTTCCAGGCCGTGGATCACAAGCCGGATCAAGAAATCCGTTTCACACCATTATCGATGAAATCACCGATATCTTTTTAGGGATGGGTTACACCGTCTCGGACGGACCGGAAGTAGAATCTGACCATAATAATTTCGAATTATTAAACATTCCAAAGGATCATCCCTCTCGCGATATGCAAGACACTTTCTATATCGACGAGAACACACTGCTTCGCACTCACACATCCGCTGTCCAGGCCCACGAAATGCAAGCGAGCAAGGGCCAGCCCATCCGCATTATCTGCCCAGGCAAAACATATCGACGTGATGATGACGACGCGACTCACTCCCATCAATTTGCTCAAATCGAAGGATTGGCGATTGATAAGGGCTTAAATATCGGTAACTTAAAATCCACTCTCGAATTATTCGTGAAAAAGATGTTTGGCGAGAAGCGCGAAATTCGCCTCCGCTCCTCTTTCTTCCCATTCACTGAACCAAGTGTGGAAATCGATATTACCTGCGCGAATTGCGGTGGCAAAGGGTGCGCGATGTGCAAGGACACCGGCTATATCGAGATTCTCGGTGGTGGGATGGTTAATCCTCGCGTCTTAGAGTTAAACGGATACGATCCGAAAGAATATTCCGGATATGCCTTCGGCATTGGCATCGAAAGAGTCGCGATTCTTCGCTACGGAATCGATGATATCCGTAAGTTCTATCAGAACGATGTTCGCTTCTTGCATCAATTCAAGAAGAGATAAGCCGAAGAGAGGTACAAGAAAATGTTAGTAAGTATAAAAAATCTCCAGCTATTCGTTTCCTTAGAGGGAATTACTCCTCAGGAAATCGCTGATAAGTTGACTTTCTCCGGCGTTGAAGTCGAAGAAGTTTATCCTTTAGCCAGTGGCACTGATTTAGTCATTGGGCAAATTAGCGAATGTGTTCCCCATCCCGATAGCGACCATCTCCATGTTTTAAAAGTGAATATGGGCCCCAAATATGGTGTCACTCAAATCGTTTGCGGAGCGCCTAACGCTCGCACGGGTTTAAAAGTCATCGTCGCTCGTGTCGGAGCTAAGCTCCCAAAAATTACTATCAAAGCCGCGAAAATTCGCGGAATTGAATCTAACGGCATGTGCTGCTCTCTTTTAGAGTTAGGTGTCGATGGCAAATATTTGTCTGAAGTCCAAAAAGCCGGCATTGAAGAATTGGCAGAGGATGCCCCTATTGGCGAAGAGAATGTCTTGGGATATATCGGATTTGATGATGTCATCCTCAATCTTAAAGTCTTGGCGAATCGCCCAGATTTACTCTCTGTCTTCAATATTGCTCGCGAAGTGGGAGCTATTTTCTCCCGTCCTGTTAATATTCCAGAAGTCGAATCTCTCGTTGATTTCAAGACTGGCTTAAAAGTCGGTTCTGCTACCAAGGCTTGTACTCAATTCGCAGGCAAAGAAGTCCGTGGTATCGTCACCAAGAAATCACCATCCTGGTTAATCGAACAATTAGCGGGCATGGGTGTGAGAAGCATCAATAATATTGTCGATATCGGTAATTACGTCATGTTAATGACGGGTCAGCCTTTACACATGTACGACGCGGACAAACTCGAAAAGAAAGAGCTCATTGCTCGCGATGACTACGAAGGAAAATTTGTCGCCCTCGATGAAAAAGAATATGACATCATTCCTGGCGATATAGTTATCACCTGTGACCGCCAGCCCAAGTGCTTAGGTGGTGTGATGGGCGCACTCGAGTGTGCAGTTGATGAGAACACGAAAAATATCTATATTGAAGCCGCCTCCTTCAAGAGCGCGAGTATTCGCCACACATCTAATCGCCTTGGATTAGCGAGCGAGTCAAGCACCCGCTTCGTCAAAGGCACCAACGATTTTCAAGCCGAATACGTGATTGAATTTGCCTCCAAATTATTACAAGATCTCGGCGAAGCAAAGAAATTCAGCAATGTCGTCGAGTATCAGAGCAAGGAAGAAAAAGATAAATTGATTAGCTCTGATGTCAAATATATCAATTCCCGTCTCGGAACCAGTTTTACTGGTAAGCAAATAAAAGACGCTCTCGAGAGACTCCATTTCAAAGTTAAATTGACGGAAGTGACAGGATACTTTGTCGCCAAAGTTCCCACCTGGCGACTTGATATTGTTGGCGAAGCTGATTTGAGCGAAGAAGTCATCCGTTTGCTCGGATACGACAACGTTCCATCTATCTTACCCAAATTTGATACGAAGGTTGGAATTTTAACTCCGTCTCAACAGAGAATGCGACAAATTCGTTATTTCTTGCTCGATCGCGGAATCGACGAGTGCTTAACATATTCACTGATCAGCAAGAAGGAGAAGGATGCCTTCAATTTATTACATAATGAAGAACACTACATTGTTGTAAATCCATTAACTGACGAACACGAAGTGATGAGAACTCACGTTCTTCACAGTTTGTTAGAGACTGCTGTGTTTAACGTTTCTCGCCAAAATAAAAATCTTGCCCTCTTTGAAATTTCAAATGTTGAAAGCAAATCTTCGCGTAGCGATCATCTGGCGATTGTCTTAGTTGGCAATGATGAACAACAAGGTTTGATGAGCAAAATTCCTTATGACTTCTATCATGTTAAAGGTATCTTTGATGGATTGATGTCTATCCTTGGTGTCGACCCGTCTCGTTATCAATATCAAAAACTAGATGATCATCTCGAGGAAATGCATCCTGGCAAATCAGCAGAGATCCTCTTCCAAAATAATCGCATTGGCGTTCTTGGTGAACTCCATCCAAATAAGATCGATGACTATGGATTTGGAAAAACCAGTGTTGCCGTTTTAGAGGTTAATTTAACTCCATTGCTCGACAGCAAGGTTAACGGTATTAAAATGATGCCTATTTCCAAGTTCCCTTCCATTGAAAGAGACCTCGCTTTTGTCCTTGATAAAGGTGTCAAAGCTCACGATATTTTAAAGACGATTAAAGTGGTGGGCAAGGGTCTTGTTAATGATGCAGCCATCTTTGATGTCTACGCCGGACAAGGTATTTCAGAAGAAAGAAAATCAATTGCGGTCAAAGTCACGTTTAGAAGTGATGACCATACCTTAACCGATAAAGAAGTTAGTGATTCACTCGATAAGATTAAGGCGGAATTAACCAAAGCATATCAAGCCGAATTAAGGAGTTAAGGATGAAGATCAATCGTCAGACCATCCCCCTAAATAAAGAAGTCCCATTTGGCGGAGATATCGACTTTTCAAACGCCAAATTTGACCCGCTTTTTCTTCGCGGAATTGCTTCGTGCCATGTCGAAGGAACCGCTTTTCAAACTGATAAGATTCTTCGCTTGACGATTAATATCATTGCCAAGGTCATCGCTATCAGCGCTTACACCTTGAAAGATGTGCCTTTTACTATCAAAGTCAGCGATGAATTAGTCTTCTCTGACGATCAAGAAGATGACACCGCGATTTACGAAGAAAAAAATATCTTTGATGTCGATGATTATGTCTTGGGAATTATCCTGTCCCACATTCCAAATAAAGTGGTGGGAAAGGGCGAAAAATTACCTCCAAGTGGGGAAGGCTATCGAATCATGACCGAAGAAGAATATCTTCAGGAAAAAGAAAAGAAACCCGATCCTCGTTGGGAAAAATTAGACAGTGTCAAAATAAAATAGTGCCCACATTAACATTATAAATGTTAAAAAATATGAACTTCGCTGAGAGGCGGAGTTTTTTATATTCCGGTTAATCTTAATTAAGAAAAAGTTGTTGTTGAAATTTGGCATATCTGTCTATAATGGTGGTGCAGTGGTAGAAAGTGGGAAATAGTGGGAATTATGTTCTTTGGTAGTTTTGCTCACACACTAGACGATAAAGGCCGCTTGGTTATTCCTCGCAAAATGAGAGAAGAAACCGGTGTCAAAGTTTTCATCATGAAAGGTTTTGATGGTGCTTTATCGATTTATAAAGCTTGTGAGTTTGAAAAACTTGTCAACGAATTTAACACTTTACCCTTTAATAAAAAGAGCGCCAGAGATTATCTCCGTGTTCAACTAGCATCAACTTGTGAACTCGAGATCGATAAATCCGGTCGCGTTCAAATCCCTTCAATGCTTTTGGATAAATTCCAAATCGGCAAAGAAGTTATCGTCATCGGCATGGGAGATCATATCGAAGTATGGAACCGCAAGGCCTACGAAGAATATGAAAAGAAGGCCATCGCAGGCTTTGAGAACACCGCCGAAAATCTGGACGAAGAAAATTAATCATTATGAGCAAGCATATACCTGTCTTGCTTCATGAAACTCTTGATGGTTTAAAAATTAAACCAGACGGGGTATATCTCGATCTTACACTCGGTCGCGCTGGGCACAGCTCCGAAATCTTAAAAAGATTAAAGACCGGCCACCTCATCGGCTTCGATCAAGACGAAGAAGCCATCAAAGAATCACAAGCTACTCTTAGTAAGATTAGCGACAGATTTACTATCATTCATTCTAACTTCCGAAACGTAAGTGAAAAATTGAGAGAACTCAGCATCACTCACGTCGATGGCATCCTCATGGACCTCGGTGTTTCTTCACCCCAGTTTGATGAGGGAGAGCGAGGCTTCTCCTATCGCCTCGATGCCCCTCTCGACATGAGAATGGACCAAAGCCAAACTTTAACGGCTTATCAAATCATCAACACTTTCTCTTTACAAGATCTCGAAAGAATCATGAGAGAATATGGCGAAGAACGCTTTGCGTTAAGTATCGCTCGAAACATCATTAAACAAAGAGAAGTCTCTCCAATCAAAACAACGTTTGAACTAGTAGAGATTATCAAAAAGAGCAAACCAGCTAAAGAGCTCAAGAAAGTGGGTCATCCCGCTAAGCAAGTCTTCCAAGCGATTCGCATCGCAGTAAATGACGAGTTAAATGCTCTCCAAGTCGGATTGCACGAAGCCATTCATCTATTGAGACCTCATGGAGGTCGTCTTGCCATCATTACCTTCCATTCTGGAGAAGACCGCATCGTAAAAGCTTTCTTTAAAGAACTGACGACGACAGTTGGTAACCGCATCGACGGACCAGTAGCGGAAGAGGAAAAAGATTATCGCCTCATCACTACGAAACCGATTGTTGCCACCGACAAAGAAGTCTCCAGCAATCCTCGCAGCCAAAGTGCCAAATTAAGAATTATCGAAAGGAAGTAACATTATGAAAGACAAATTAAGCAAAAACGGACATAAAGGTATCTACTATTTTGTTCGTCGTTTATTCGTCGGAGTCGCCGTCTCTGCTTCCCTAGCTGCAGCGATTGGCTTCCCAACCTACGTTTTAGTAAAAAACTATACTGATAAACAAACTTTAGCGGAAGATTCCACCGAGGAAGAACCCGCTGAAAAAGTTCAATTACTCTCGTTTTTTAACTGACGATGTCCTCCTTCAACGTCAGTGTGGAAGCCGCTAATTGAAGTGGCTTCTTTTATTTTGGTGAATAATTAGTAGATTTTTAGTAGTTTGTCAAAAAAAGTGTTAACAATAGGTTAACCCTTGTAAGTAGCGATAAACCCTTATAAAATAAGTGCAAGTGGTAAATAAATATGGAAAAACCAGTAGCAGCTATTGAATTTGGCTCTAAAAAAATTAAATTAGTCGTCGGCTATGAACTCGATGGACAAGTCTATGTCCTTTATGCTTTGACAAAGCCTTATGGGCACATCGTCGAGCCAGGGAAATTTTCTGACTTTGCGAAACTAACCCAAAACGTTAAAGAAGTTCATGACTTCTCCGATCCTTCTGCGAAACTCAAATTAACGATTTCGGAAGCTTTATTAGCTATACCACCCTACGGGTTGGATGTCTTTGAGACCAAACAAGTGACGACAGTCATCGGCGAAGAGAGCAAAATTAACACAATCGACATTCGCAATATTTACGCGCTCATCCGTAACGCTTCCAACGAAATGGAAAACGCGCTTATCGATGTCATCCCTGAAACATATATTCTTGATCAGGGCAGAACTTTTACGCTCCCTCCGATTGGCGTCTCTTCGAGCACCCTCAGCATGGTTGCTAAAGTCCACACCTTGCCACATAAAATTCCAACTGCTTATCAAACCGCTTTAAAATCCGGAGGCATCAATGTCAAGCGCTTAGTAATCGCCCCCTTTGCCGCCGCGAAATTGCTCGCTTCCTATAGCGAAATCCCAAATGATTACATCTTGGTGGATATCGGCAGCGATATTACCATGGTTTCCTTAATTGGAAACGAAACCTTATATGCTTCCCGCACCTTTGAATGGGGCGGTGACCATATTACCGAAAGAATTATTGAAGCATTCAATATCAACGAAGCCGATGCGGAGAAATATAAAATTCTCTACGGCATCGATAAGCGGGAGATGAACTTCCGCGCTCCGGTGTGTAAAACCGATGATGGCGAAGGCCACGAAGTCAAACATTACCGGGAAGAGTTGAATAGCTTGATTAAATCCGAACTTGAAACCTTCACCAAACAATTGAACTCGGCGGTTGATGATCTCTTAACCGATTACGGAACCACCTATAAGAAACTCCCGATGATTCTCGTCGGTGGTGGCTCTCAGCTCCATGGTTTAGTGGAATACATCACTCCGAAAGTTCCGAGTGAAACCGTGAAAGTTGTAACACCACGCTCCTTTGGAGCGAGAAACCCGACCTTCACCAATTGCTTGGGAATGATTCTCGCTCATGCTAACAATCCGTCTGTCTATGATGAAAACCATCCGCGATTCGGACAAGTGACTCGCGATCCGATAAAGTAAAGGAGAACCTGCAATATGGAAAACTATGACTTAGACAACTTCGAACCAGCAGCCAAAATAGTCGTCATTGGTGTCGGTGGTGCCGGCAATAATGCCGTCAACCGCATGATTGATGAAGAAATCAACAATGTTGAATTCTGGGTAGCTAATACCGATAAACAAGCTCTTTCAACGAGCAAAAGTCCCCATCGTCTCATCTTAGGACAAGATATCACCGGCGGACTTGGTGCCGGAGGAGAACCGGAAATCGGTGAAAAAGCTGCCGAAGCTAGCGCCGAAGATATTAAACAAATTGTCGCTGGAGCCAACATGGTCTTCGTTGCAGCCGGCATGGGAGGTGGCACTGGAACAGGTGCGGCCCCAGTTATTGCCCGCATCGCGAAAGACGCTGGCGCCTTAGTGGTCGCCATTGTTACTCGCCCATTCACCTTTGAAGGCAAAAAGCGGATCGTCAATTCAATCGACGGCTTGAATAAATTGAAATCCTGTGTCGACTCGATCATCGTTGTAAGTAATGATAAATTACTTATGACTTCCGGAAACGCTCCGATTAGCGAAGCCTTTTGCGATAGCGATAAAGTCTTGACTCAATCGGTTAAAACCATTGTTAATTTAATTCTCTTACCTGCAGTAATCAACCTCGACTTCGCGGATGTGCGCAACACATTGAAAGATTCCGGAGTCGCTTTAATCGGGTTTGGTATGGGTTCAGGTGCTAACCGCGCGAAAGAAGCCGCTAGCAATGCGATTAATTCACCTTTACTTGAAGCCTCAATCCGTGGAGCGAGACGCGCCATCGTCGCTGTCACCTGCGGAAAGAATGTCTCGCTATTTGATGCTCAGGAGACGGTTAACCTACTGATTGACGCATCAGGACATGATATTGACGTCAAATTCGGAGTTGCAATCAACGATCAACTAAGTGATGAAATTCTCGTCAGTGTCATCGCTAGCGACTTTGAAGAAGAAATTAATTTCACCGTTCCTTCTCCAGTTGTCCTTCAGAAAGGCGATAACGGAGGGGCCGGACTCATCCTTAATGATGACAGTGAGGAAGATATGAAAGACAAAGAAAAAGCCTCATCTAGTGATGACCTCAGCCTTGACGACGACATCTTACCGAGCTTCCTAAAAGACTAAAAAAGAAGAATAAACGATAAAAAGGGCTTGAAAATGCCCTTTTTTATTGCGCGTCAATGTGCGATAATAGACCCGTTAAGGATAGCCCTATGAATAAAACGTTAAAATTCCTCCTACTTCCCATCCTGGCTTTCTCTCTGATGTCTTGTGATTCAAACAATGGTTCAGAAGAAGAGGCCGGTTACGGTATCCATTTTTACAATGGATATTATGAAGATATCGCAACTTGGGAAGATGGTGAAGATTTAAAACAAAAACTCTATACGATTCTTCATGATGGCTATCAACCACTTAAATATGCTTCTCCCACTAACTGGGAAACAAACCAATATGCTGACCAAGCACTCGATGATTTTGAAAAAGTTGATATTTTATATGACAGCGAAAATAAAGATAAGTCGAATACTAATGCTGGTTGGCAAAGAGAACATGCTTTCGCGGCGTCTCTAATGACCGGAAAGTTAACTTCTGAGGCTGTCGGAACATTAGGAAGAGCTACCGATTTTCATAATTTGTTCGCTGCTTCTTCAACCGGAAACGGATCACGTGGCAACAAGAACTTTGGAATGGCTAATCCTGAAAATGAAAATTATACGCCTGTTAGCAACTCTAGTTCCCTTGACTATTCATACGACGATATCAATTTCGAACCAAGCGACTATGATAAAGGCAGATTAGCTCGCTCCATATTCTATATGGGAGTTATGTATTCCGTATCGGAAAGCGTTCTCTATCAGCCATTAACCATACAAGAAGAACCCGTCGTGTATTCTCCTGGCAATCCCCCATACGCAATTGGAAATCTTTCCACTTTATTGGATTGGAATAACTTCTCAGTCGACCGTTTAGAGTATCAACACAACGAAAGTGTCCATTCTCACGTCCATTCTGGAACGAACAAAGCGCAAGGTAATCGTAACCCGTTCGTTGATTATCCTGACTTAGTAGATTATGTCTATGGAGATAAGAAAAACGAATCAGGCGCATTGACTGATTTAAAACCATCCTATCTAGAACTCGAAATTGACAAAGGAGATGAAATTGCTAACTATGCGATTTCAAATGCGAAGAGAAATTATAATGTTGGCGAAACTTTCAGCAAAGCTGACTACACATTAGTTGAAGTTACTAAAGACTTCACCGTGAGACCAAATACGACATTTACTGATACAACCGCCAACTATTCATTCTCAAGCTCGGATATTGGAATTAAAACATTTAATATTGTCACTCCGAATAATACGATTAAGCTGCCTGTTAAGGTTGCCGATCCTGACCCCATGAATAGCACAAGTTATCTCCACGTCTTAACCGGCAAAACTAATGGTGGAGACTTGACCGGATTCTCAAAAGGTGGGACTGTCACTCTCAGTGGAACCTCTTGGAAAATTGACTGGTCAAACGCAAATGCTGATATTTATCAATATCAGTCAAAATGGGGAGTTTTGTTTGGAACGAGCTCCAATCCAGTTAACTCGTTTACGATGGAGACTATTTCAAGTATTTCGGTTGACGCCTTCTATGCGAAAATTTCTTGCGCTTCAGGAAAGACGATTAATTACTCTTTGACTATTGGAAATACAACAATTGCTTCCGGTTCAGTTACGAGACCTTCCGGAGCTGATGGTCCAGTCTCCGTCGGAACTGAGATTGAAACCCCAATTAACGGAATATTAAAATTGACGATTAACGGAAGTGGCGCTACGCAAGGGTACATTATCGTTCACTCCTTAGCGTATAACGCTATTTAAACGAAATGATTAGAAAGAGGTAGAAACACCTATGGACTATAAAGACACTTTATCGATGAATAAGTCAGCCTTCGAAATGCGAGGCAATTTGTCGATGAAAGAACCCATCTTAGTAGAAAAGTGGAAGATGGAAAACATTTATGAATCAATGAACGATTGGAGAAGTGACGCTGAAGAATATGTTCTTCATGACGGACCTCCTTATGCCAACGGAGACATGCACTGTGGGCATATGCTCAACCGCATTCTCAAAGACTTCGTCGTTCGTTACAAGAATATGCAGGGCTACAAGACTCCCTTTGTTTTTGGCTGGGACACCCACGGTCTGCCAATCGAAAACATGGTCACTAAATCTGGAGTCAACCGCAAGAGTATGCCGGTTCAAGATTTCCGCAAGAAGTGCGAGGGCTATGCCCTCACTCAAGTCAACAGACAAAGAGAGCAAATCCGCCGCCTTGGTTTAGTCGGTGATTTTGATCATCCATACTTAACGCTCCAAAAAGAATACGAAGCCAAGCAAATCGAAATGTTTGCCACCATGGCTTTAAAAGGCTACATCTACAAGGGTTTAAAACCAGTCTACTGGTCACCTTCTAGTGAATCCGCTTTAGCGGAAGCTGAAATCGAATATGCGGATGTCACCAGTCATTCCATCTATGTCGCTTTCAAAGTTAAGGATGGAAAAGGTATTGTCGATAATGATGCTCAACTCATCATCTGGACAACCACTCCTTGGACCTTACCAGCCAACTTGGCGATTTCGGCTCACCCCGATTTCATCTATGGCGAATACCAGACGGCAAAAGGCAAAATGGTTTTCCTTAAGGAATTTGCTGAGCGATTAAAAGATGAACTCGAATTAGGTGATATCTCTTTACTCAAAGAATTTAAAGGCCGCGACTTAGAATATGTTGTCTGTCAACATCCTTTCTATGACCGCGATTCCTTGCTCTTAATCGGCACTCATGTCACAAACGACGCTGGTACCGGATTAGTCCATACCGCTCCTGGACATGGTGTTGATGACTATGTCGTCTGTCAAAAATATAACATTAAACCATATTGTCCCGTTGATGAGAAAGGCTATTTCACCACCGAGGCTGGCGAAGCTTTAGCTGGTGTCTTCTACGAGAAGGGCAATGATATCGTTCTTGATTTTATCAAGAATAATGGCGCCCTTTTGAAGCACACGACAATGGTGCATAGCTATCCACATGACTGGAGAACGGGTAAACCCTTAATTTTCCGAGCAACCGATCAATGGTTCTGCTCCATCGAGCCAATTAGAAAAAAATTATTAGAACAAATTCATAACATCAAGTGGTATCCCGCTTGGGGTGAAACAAGGATGGTCAATATGATTAAAGACCGTTCTGACTGGTGCATCTCTCGTCAAAGAGTTTGGGGTGTTCCAATCCCCATCTTCTATACTGAAGATGGTAAACCAATTATCGAGGAGAAAGTATTTAAGCATGTCCAAGAGTTAATCCGCGAACACGGCTCAAACGTCTGGTATGAAAAAGAAGCGAAAGACTTACTGCCGGAGGGCTATAGCAACCCTCACTCTCCGCATGGTTTATTCACCAAAGAAAAAGATATTATGGATGTCTGGTTCGATTCGGGAAGCAGCTTTGCTGCGGTCTTAATTGAACGTGGTCAAAAATATCCCGCTGATTTATATCTCGAAGGTTCCGATCAATATCGTGGTTGGTTCAATGCGAGCTTAATCATCAGCACTGCCGTCTATGGCAAAGCCCCATTTAAATCCGTCGCCACCCATGGTTGGGTGATGGATGAGAAATGGGAGAAGATGTCGAAATCGAAAGGTAACGGCATCGATCCGAGCAAGATTGCCGATATGTATGGCGCGGATATCCTCCGCTTATGGACCGCGACTGTTGATTACCATCAAGATGTCCGCATCAGCGAATCAATTGTCAAACAAGTTTCCGAGCAATACCGCAAGATTAGAAACGTCTTGAAGTTCATCTCCTGGAATCTCGCTGACTTTGATCCAAAAGATAAAGTCGACACTTTCCGACCGGTTGATAGATACATTCTCGCCAAACTAGACGAAGTGGTGGAACAAGTGATGGGATACTTTGAGAGTTATGACTTCAGTAACGCATTGAGCGTTATCTTAACTTTCATCTCCAGCGATTTATCCGCCTTTTATCTCGATATTTCGAAAGATTCCTTATATTGCGACAGCAAGGATGCTTTGACCAGAAGACAAATTCAAACCGTCATTTACGAGATCGGTGAAGCATTGCTTCGCATTCTAAATCCGGTCCTTCCTTTCACGATGGATGAGTTCAACGGGAACTTACCAGGCAAAAGAGAGTCTAACGTTCAGTTATTAGACTATCCAAAAGCCAAGAAAGACCCCTCCAGAGCGGAAATCTTAAATGAATATGAATTATTTCAAGCCCTTCGCGATGATGTCTTAAAAGCCCTTGAAGTCGCTCGTAATGAACAGATCATCGGCTCCAGCCAAGAAGCGATGGTTGAAATTCGTTTACAGAAAAAAGAATACCTGTCTTTGTTTAAAGATATCGATAAATTAGCGACTGCTAAATTATTCATCGTTTCGGAACTCAACTTTGTTGATACCTTAGATGGTGGAGCTTCTTACCCATGTGGTTTGATTAAAGTCACCCATCATCAAGGTCACTTCTGCGAGAGATGCTGGAACTATGAATCTGAAGGAATTGTTCAAGAAGATGGCACATACTTATGCCATCGCTGCGACAAAGTCATCCATAAATAGGAAGGGAGAGCGACATGAAATCAGACAAACAGCCAGTCAATATTGGGATTGCCTTGAAAAAGGCTCTAAAATGGTTCTTTAACTCATTCATATGGGTTGGACTTGTTTTTCTCGCTATCGATATCGTTACCAAACTTGTTTTTTACAAGTTACTTTTCAACCCCGTCACAGAAACAAGTGAATATTATCAAATCATTCCTGGCTTTCTCCGCATTAGTGTGACCCTAAATCCTAACGCCGCCTTCGGCCTCGGATTTGATGATCCAGTTTTAAGCCGAGTGATGTTCATCATCGTCTATCTGATTGGGTTAGCTATTATCACCGGCATCTATGTGGTCAAGCACAATAAACTACCTAAGCTGGTAAAAATCTGCTTAGTGATGTTGGCCGCTGGAGCTCTTGGAAACTTAATAGACCGCCTATTCTATGGTTTCACCGACTATCAAGTTATCGACTGGATTGATTTCCACGGAGTTTGGAAATTTATCTTCAATATCGCCGACACCTGCGTGGTTGTCGGAACGATTATTCTCATCGTTTGGTTAATCGTTGACGAGGTTAAAGACATCAAAGCGAAAAAGGCTCTTGAAACCAAAGGTAGCAAGGTCTTATCTGAAGATGAAAAAGCCCGTATCGAAAAAGTTGTTCCAGAAGAAGATATCGATGAAGATGCCACTGATGAAAGAATGGATTAGTAGATAACTAGTAGATACTTAGTTTCAATAATATGAAATATTACACCATACAAGCAAAGGAAAACGGACTGCGTCTCGATAAAGCCATTGCGCTTATCGAACCGTCCTTTTCTCGTACCTACATCTCTGAGCTTATTGATGATGGCCACTGCCTCGTCAATGACAAACCCGCTAAGCCATCTTTAAAGGTTAGAGTGGGCGATGTGATTACCTTAGAAATCCCTGAAATTAAACCCCTTGAAATTGCTAAGGAAGATATCCCGCTTGATATCGTATATGAGGATGATGATATTCTCATTATCAATAAGCCTAAAGGACTAGTGGTTCACCCATCCGCCGGACATAACGAACATACCTTAGTTAACGCGATTTTACATCACTGCACGAACCTCAGTGGAATCAATGGTGTCGCTCGTCCCGGTATTGTTCACCGGATTGATAAAGACACGAGTGGCCTTATTTGCGTTGCAAAGAACGATAACGCTCACCGCTTTTTAGCGGATCAATTGAAAGATCACACAATGTCCCGCGTTTATCTCGCTCTAGTGAGAGGTCAAATCAAAGAGAATAGTGGGAAAATCGATATGCCAATTGGAAGAGATCCAATTCATCGTCAAAGGATGGCCCCAGTCAAAGTTAATGGCAAAGAAGCGATTACTTTTTTTAATGTAAAAAAACGTTTTACTGACCACACTTTAGTGGAATGTCACTTAGTGACAGGTCGCACCCATCAGATACGCGTTCACTTCACGGCGATTAATCATCCGCTCGAAGGTGACCCCTTATATGCTGGCAAAAATTACGACCTCTTAACCAAGTCGGGTCAGCTCTTATGCGCTGTCAGTCTCAAACTTATCCATCCGACCACAAAAAAAGAGATGGTGTTTACCATCGATCTTCCTCAATATTTCCAAGATATTTTGAATAAATTAAATTAAAGTGACTGAGTCGAGGTTACGAAAGTTAGCAAAGTTCTGCTTGGCAATCTTATCAAACTCGTCTCGACCGAACTTAGCGATAAAAGCTGTTGCGAAAGCATCGGCTTTTTTTCCGGCTCCAAAGGGGAATTCCATTTCGTATTTCTTCTCAAGTGCTTCTTTTTCTTTCAAGAAAGCATATCGAGCGATGATACTCGCTAAAGCGACACAGGGGAATAAGGATTCGCCTTTCGTCTTAAAAGTAATCCCTTTAAGAATTGGATCTTTCCCGGTAACGAGATATTCGTAATATTTCTTTTCGTTGACGAACTGATCGACAAAGATATTAATCACATCAGGATATTCTTGATGCATGTTGTTCAAAGCCCGATTGTGCATCTTCGCCTTGATTGAATTGATGTTATCGCCTTTGGCGACAATCTCGTTATATTTCTCATTGCTGATCGTGAGTTTGGAGAATTTGAACTTCTTAGTGATAATCAAACCTAGTTCCATAATCGTCTTGTCATCTAACTGCTTTGAGTCTTTGACTCCCAGTTTAATCAGTTCATCGACATCTGATTCAGAAACAAAGGCGGCCACCACAATCATCGGCAAAACAAAATCACCAACACCGACTTCGTCGCTTCCGATTTGATCGCCGAAGTAAATCCATTCTTTCTTCGGTTGATATTCCTTTTCCACTAATCCAGCGTTTTCGTCAAACTTGCGTGCTTCGCTTAAAGCGCCGAATCCTAAGAAGGTGATTTTGTGTCGCGCTTTCTTCGAAAGATAAGCGGTGATTACCACATCGTTATAGATAGCGTAAAAGTCGATGTATTCGCCTTCATTATTAACTTGATAATCAGCGTAATATTCCTTGATTCTAGCAAGGGTTATATCATCCACAGTGAGACTGACGATTGGTTTCATATCAATATAGTATCATAGAACTTTATTGCAATAAATTGAATGTGGTATGCTATTAGCATGCAAGATATCTATCAGACATTTGAAATCCACCGGATCAAGGAAAAATTGCTTGAATATGCGAAAACTGAACTCGGCAAAGAATATATCGACGAGTTAACGATGTTTTCAACTAGTGAGCAAGTTCAATCCTCTCTCGAAGATTTAAAAGAAGTGATGTCAATAATCGTCCGTTATGGAGTGATGCCCATCGCCACCAGCGCGAACGCTTTATATCTCATCGAGACGGCCAAGAAGACGGCTTTACTCACTCCTCGTGATTTAAACTTAATCGCCGAAGATGTGATTACCAGTCAAAAAATTGCTAAATTCATCGAGAAAATCGATTTGCTCTATCCTCTCATTAAAGCCAAAGTGGCGAAATTCGTCGATTTAAGCAGCCTAGAGAAGGAAATTCATCGGGTCATCACTAATTCCTTGACCATCGCTGATAAAGCGACTCCTGAGCTATATGATATTCGCAAGAAGATTAAGAAAGCGGAAGCGACTCTCCACGAGAGAGTGGCGAGCCTTTCTCTTACCTATAGCAGCTTTCTCAATGATAGTAATGCGACCATTCGTGATGGCCACTTCGTCTTACCGGTTAAAACCGTCGATAAGAATAAAGTGTTAGGTATTGTCTATGACATCTCCGATAGTGGAGCAACGACGTTCATCGAACCGATGGAAATCGTTCAGATTAATAACGAGCTCACTTCATTGAAAGTAGAAGAAAACGAAGAATGCCGAAAAATCTTAAAAGCCTTAACCGCTTTAGTCCTCCTTCAAGAAGGAGAGATTATCAATAATAATCAAATCATCGCTGACTTTGATTTCTTAAGCGCGAAAGCGTTATACGCAAAGGAGATAGATGGGGAAGTAGCTATTTATTCGCCAACTCGCCAACTCGATATTCAAAAAGCTCGCCATCCACTAATCCCAGCGAATAAAGTCATCGCTAACTCATTTCGCCTCGATGAAGAGAAGCGAATTGTCATTATCTCTGGACCTAATGCGGGAGGCAAGACCGTCTCACTAAAGACTGTCGGTATTTTAGTGTTGATGAATCAATGTGGACTGGCTGTCCCTGCTCAAAAAGCTATCCTCGGTTATTTCCCTCATATTTATATCGATATCGGAGATAATCAGTCATTAAGTGATAACCTATCGACTTTCTCCGCTCATATGTCCCATATCAGCGAGATTGTCAAACTCGCCTCTAAGAATGATTTAGTTCTTTTGGATGAACTAGGAACCGGAACCGCTCCTCGCGAAGGTGAAGCCCTCGCTTTAGCGATTACTAAGTTTTTAGAATCAAAAGGTGTCTTTGCTATGCTCTCCAGCCACTTTGACGCCTTAAAGGAATATGCTTTTATCAGCGAGAACATCGAGAACTCTTCGATGATCTTTGATGAAGAGAAACTAGTTCCAACTTATCGCTTCAAACTTGGTTCCACTGGACATAGCTATGCTCTAGATGTCGCGACGCGATACGGAATCCCTGATGTAATCATCAAGGAAGCGCGAGGATTTTTATCAAATAACAATCAAAATGATACGACTACCTTATTAGGTATCCTTGAAAAGAAAATTAAAGAAAAAACGATTCTTTCCGATGAACTGGATAAGACAAAGAGGGAACTCGAAGAAAAAGAAAAGCGACTACTGAAAGAGGAAGAAAAACTCAAGACTCGTCGCGATAACTTATTAGAAGATGTTCAAGATGAGAAAGAACAAATTATCTCTGAAGCAAAAGAACAAGTTGATGAGATTTTATCGATGCTCAAAAAAGACGGAGTTAAACTCCACGAAGTTATCGAACTGAAACGTCAACTTGACGATTTGAAGACTAATCCGGAAGCAATCATCTATGATGAGAAGATTGAAACAGGAGACTATGTCTCATTACCTAGTTTCGGGATTAATGGCAAAGTTATCCGTATCAAAGGCGAAAAAGCCCATGTCATCGGCGACAATGGTCTCGCTTTCGATGTCGAAGTCAAAAAACTCCATAAAGTCGATCGACCCCATATCGAATCAAAACCGAAAACAACTCAGCGATATGACGAGATTCTCAATCTGGATGTTGGCCTTGAACTCAACATCATCGGCTTACGAGCGGATGAAGCAAAAGAAAAACTCATTAAATACTTAGATAATTGTCGGATTAAGCACCTCAGCCAAGTCCGCATCATCCACGGCTTTGGTAGCGGTATCCTCCGCAAGATGACTAGGGATTATCTCGATGCTCAAAAAGATGTTACCTATCGTCCCGGAGATATCCATGAAGGTGGTGGAGGAGCGACGGTTGTCACTTTTAAATCATGACCGAGAAAATTAGAACTCTAATTGATAACCTTAAACACCTTCCCGGTGTCTATTTGATGTACGACAAAGATAATACGATTATCTATGTTGGCAAAGCCAAAGACTTGCAAAAACGCGTCAGTCAATATTTCCTCCGCCCACAAAGCGGGAAAGTCTTTCGTATGGTTACATTAGTGGATCACTTTGATACGATTATCACCAAGAACGAGAAAGAAGCTCTCATCTTGGAGATGAATTTGATTCAGAAACACTACCCGCGTTTTAATATCCTTTTAAAGGATGGCAGCCACTACCCGTATATCGCTTTAAAGAAACAAGGTCATCCCTATTTAGTCATCAAACGAAACGACAAAGATAATAAATATGAATACTTTGGTCCCTTCCCCAATAGCGGGGCGGCTTATCAGATGATTGACTTATTAAATAAAGTCTTCCCGATTCGGAAATGTAAATCATTACCAAACACACCATGCCTTTATTACCATCTCGGTCAATGCATGGCCCCGTGCATCAATGATATTCCCGAAGAGACCCACGCCGCTATTCGCGAAGAGATTAAATCGTTTATGAAAGGGAACAACCAAAAGCAGATCGCCGAGATTAAAGCCAAGATGATAGAAGCGAGTAATGCGCTTAATTTTGAACAAGCCAATGATTATAAAAAGATTCTTCAATCGATTGAACATATCAACATCGTTCAAAATGTTGAAAATAAAGACCATAAAGATCGCGATATCTTCGCTTATTCATCTCGCGATGGATATCTCGCTTTAGCCATCCTTATCTATCGTAAAGGATTGCTGTTAGCCAAGAACGTCTTTGTAAACGAAGAGTTCGGCGATAACGAAGAGCAAGTCGCGGACTTAATCGCTCAATATTACCAGAAGCATCCCTTGCCAAAAGAAGTGGTGATTAATTCACCAGCGATTATCGGTGAGCTAAGAGGAATATTAGAAACTTCATTAGTGAATGTAACGAGAGGTCGCCTCCACGAATTGATTATCAATGCAAAGCAAAATGCCGATAACGCCTTAGATGAATTCTTTTTGAGTGCAAAGTTGGACGCTGATCATTTAGCGTTGCTCGAAGAATTAGGAACGATTCTTAATATCCCCACCCCTTTACATATTGAACTATTTGATAACTCCCATCTACAAGGTTTCTCCCCTGTCGGAGCGATGGTGGCCTTTGTTAATGGGGAGCCTAATAAGAATCTCTATCGTAAGTTTAAGATTGAACATCAAGAATCTCGCGATGATTTGCAATCAATGAAAGAGATTGTCTATCGCCATTATCATCGCTTGTCTATTGAAGAACAAAAACTTCCTAATCTCATCCTCGTTGATGGTGGTATGAACCAAATAATCGCAGGTAAAGAAGCTCTTAAAGAAGCAAAAGTAGATATCCCCTTATTTGGTTTAGCAAAGAATGATAAGCATCAAACCGCAGGCTTAATGGATGAACTAGGAGAGATATATCCACTTGAAAATAAGAAGCTATTCTTTCTATTAACTCGTATGCAAGATGAAGTTCATCGCTTTGCGATTAGTTTCCATCGCGAGAAAAGAAGTAAGGCTATGAAGTCATCGCTTCTTGATAACATCAAAGGTTTAGGACCAAGAAGAAAAGAGATGATCTATCGGGCTTATCCAGACATTAATCTACTTAAAAATGCTTCAGTAGAAGAGTTAGAACAAATACTGCCTTCCCCACTTGCTATTGCTATCTATCAAAAACTACACAAGTAGAAAAATCGATACATCGAAGTTAATTGTATTATTTCTTGAAAAAAGTCCCTCATATCGTTAAGATAGATTTCGCACATGTCCTCTTAGCTCAGCTGGATAGAGCAACGGCCTTCTAAGCCGTAGGTCAGGCGTTCGAATCGCCTAGAGGATACCATTGGAAAAAGTGTGACATTCTGGTAACACAGGATGTCTTTTTCTTTATAATATATACATAGTATATAAAAGATAGTAAATGATAGTTGGAAAAAAGTGATATTGTCACACTTTTAGTATAAAATACAGGTATGAGAAGAATATCAGACACAGAATTAGTAAGAAATTATTGTGTGAACCACAAAGGGGATATCTTTGATATCAACTATGCTTCTGAGCATATTTTCAAGGACATTCCACATGTCAATCTGAGAAAGATTGTTTCACGTTTAATTGATAGTGGACTCCTTAGAACAATTTCAAAAGGCGTTTATGTTATTGGTGAATCCGATTTATCAGATGAAGAAATAGTGATTAATCATTATTTAAGAAATGAACTTGGTATGTTGGAAGGTTCTCCTGTTGGCGATTATTTAATGTTTACTGAAGGCTTCAGTGATAAGGAACCAGAAATAAAAGAAATTAAGACCTGCCATACAAAGGGAAATAAAAGGATTGGAAACGTTCAAATTATTGAATCCCATTCTCGTTTTAGAAACTTAACTGATAATTTTACTTTTGCTACTGCTATGGAGCTTCTTGCTGCGGGAGATCCAAATGATATGACTAAAGCAGCAAAATATGTTGAAAAAGTGAGAATTTGCTTGAGCAACTATAGTGATATGCAATTTTCCGCTCAGGTAAAAGAACTATATCCAGCTGGTGTTTATTTTGAACTTGAAAAGTACCTTAATTCTATGCAAATATCACATAGGGTTAAAGAAATCTATGAGATTCAAAGTAGACTTTATTCTAAAAAATAATCAAAGCCGTTTTAGAAAGTATTTAACTTATTATTCAAAACTTGTTTACGATTACATTAACCGCGAAGAGAAGCGAATATATTCCATCGATACTTACATCTCATATTTGAAGATTGCTAAGCTAGATGGATTTTTTAATGACTTGTTAACTATAGATGAATTGTATGCTCTTCATGACTGGACTCACGAAAAGCAAGAAAGCTATGAATTACCATTATTAGTTGAAAGAGCTTATCAAAAATGGCAGGAGGTTTTCTTTAATAAAGAATTCGATTATCTATTTAAAGAATTGAACCCTGTTGGTCTAGGAATAGTGCTTAGAGCCATTAGGGAATGTAACAATATAAATAAAGCAGATTTAGCTAAAATGATAGGAGTAAACCGAAAGACAGTATTTCTTATTGAAAATGGAGAAAGGCTGCCTTCTTTAGAGTATGTTTATAAGTTTTCTCGTATATTCGAGATGAAGATTGATGAAATAATTACCTATTCAGTCTAAAGTATCCCTAATTTGTTTCTGTGTTCTTAGCCGATTAACGGTGATAGAATTAATTCAGGGATTGAGATATGGGATTCTTTTGGAAGTTCACAAGAAGTGGCAAATATAGCACTAAATACATTTCATTAATTATTGATGCTGAACCATCGTGCATTGACAAGGTTAATAATATTTGGAGAACATCTTTCGAAGAATTGGAAATGTTTTTAGTTTTGCTTCATGATGTTGAAGTAATAAACAATACAGATTTAGGAGCCACCAAACCGGCATTTAAAGAAGTGGTGGAAACCTTGGGCTTTGAACCTACTCTAGAATATAAGGAGCTTAGGAACGCATTCAATCTAGTAAAAGGCCAGGATACGATGGGAAGACATGATGGTAATCCTCTTGATTGGGGTTATTATAGTAATCCCAAAACTCCAATTGAAGTGAATATTGAATCATTGCAGATTGCAGGTTTTATTAACGCTAAAGACGGAAAGTTATTTGCTGGAAGCCGTGAAGATAAATTATCATGCTACAGGCAATATCCTTATTTCCAATATCTCGGTTTTTATTGGGATTTGATGCCTAAGCATATAGTTATGAATCCATTAGTTAGAAAAATGATTCAATCGGATACTGTTAGGGCAAATAAATTTCTCATCGAGCAATTAAAATGGTTATTAAAAGAAAAGAGCTAGTTGATTCTAGCCCTTTTTACTACTTATGATTTTTATTGTATTCATCAACGTAGTCTTGAATAAGTTTTAGTATCTCGTTTACATCATGCTTGTGTTTTTGAGAGCAGATTCCGAACAATCTAAATGTATTCAAAATATAATCTTTATTTTTTTCGTTGATTACAAATATGCCATAAGGATTACTTGCATAATTCTTTGCGGTCTTTCCGATGTATTGCTTTCCGTTTTTCAAACAAAGAATTGGGATTGACATATAAAGCATAGGTTGAACGCCAGTGGCGTATTGTTGTTTTTGAATCGAAACTTCAATAACTGGGCCGCCGTCTATTTCCTTGTAAACAAAAGTAGGTAAAGATATTCTTTGTTGATCGAATTTGATTCCATCAATAACGCATTCGCCTATTTTTTCGGTCTTAATTGAATATTCTTCTTGCAATGACATCTTAGATTCGCGTATATCATTAATAAGCTTTCTAATATCTTTGCTTGTAATGATTCCTGCTTCAAGCATTCCAAACAAGATTTCTGAAAGCTCGTATGGATGTTTCTGCTTACCATTAGCACCCATAAATTTGAGTTCTGTTAATGATGTTGGTTTTGAATCTACATCGGTAATTGCGACGTCGTATCCGATTTGCCATTCAACATAAGACTTCTCAGTATAAGGAATCTCGTTGGTTGAAAAGCCTTTACCATAATCATCAGCTGTTTCTCTGTTTTTCCATCTAAACTTTCCGGCGTTTTTAATTGGAATGTAGATGTATAGTTCATCATCATGAACTTCGTATAATTTTTGTCCCATTTTTGTCCCTCTTATCCTTTAAAAGTCTATCAAAAATGGTATAATTTTAATAGAGGAAAATTACTGTGAAATTATCTGTAAATACGCATTTATCAAAAGAAGACATTATCAAAAATGGCAGTATTTTTACCCCAAATTATATTGTCGAATTAATTGTTAAACAAATTAAAAACAAATTAACTAACGATTCTGTTGTCGTTGACTTCGGGGCTGGATATGGTGCATTTTGTAGTGCTTTTTTAAAACAACCACACAAAAGAATTATTGCGACTGATTGCGACGAGAAATCGATTGCGTTTATCAAACAAGAACACACTGGAGTTGAGACTGTTTTAGAAAATTCCTTGCTCGACATCAAAAGAGATAAATATTGTTCAGAGGAAGAGTTAATTGTTATTGGCAATCCTCCATATAATGATGTTACAAGTCAATATAAAAAAAGCGAAAAAGGTAGCTTTGACATGGATGAAGATGTTTATGCAAGAGACCTTGGGATTTCTTTCCTAAAAATGTATGACAAGATTGACGCAAAATATGTCTGTGTCCTACACCCTTTATCATATCTTTGTAAAAAGAATAACTTTGGAAGTCTTGGCGCTTTTTCAAGGCATTATAAATTGGTTAGCGGGATTCTCTTTTCAAGTAAACATTTTGAAAGTATTAAAAAAACAAACGCCGAGTTTCCAGTTGTTGCTGCTTTGTATGAATTAAACAAAGAAGGTATGACGTTTGATGAAATTTTGAACTTTAAGTTTGATGTTTTTGAATCAGACAGGAAATTTGTTTTGAATCATTTCAATACTATTGATGGAGTAGTGGAGAAATATCCAACTAAAATCAAAAGAGAAGAAGATCTTCAATTCTACACACTTCGTGACATTAATGCTCTTAATAGAAACAGGACATTTTTAACTGGTTTCTGCACAAATGGCATTAAAATGACAAAAGAAAAATTACATTTCTATGCATGGCTTGATTTATTTAAAAACAATTTCAATGCCGGGAGTGAACAATATTTATTTGGCAATCTTTCCCCGTTATTAACTGATAAAATATTTAACGCAGATTTTCAGGATAAGCTACTTGCTTATATTATGAATGAAAACCCTGTGGTTAACGAATATTATAAAAATAACGACAAAACTTTCTTTGAGAAATACATTGCATATCCTTATTCAAAGGAAGAATTGGTATCTGAAGTGAAGGCATTAGCTTTGTTTTAAACATCATGGTTTTAACAGAAGAACAAATAAACTATTTAGATGATCTAATTTTTGAAGAGCAGATTTATAGTTATGAAGAATTAGTTAAAAGAATCGGTGGACCAAGACCTCCTATTAGAAAAGCCATTAGACAACTAAAAGGAGTGGTAGGGTATGAAACTTGCCCACAATGTAAAAGAGATATCGTCGTTACTATATTCAATAGAAATCAAAAGTTTTGCTGTAAGGATCATAAAAAGAAGTATTTCAATACTCATAGAAAGAAAACAAAGCTAACAATTTGCAAGAATTGTGGTAAAGAGTTTTACCAATATAGCTTCCGAAACAATGTTTACTGCAGCTGTAGTTGTGCCGCAGAACATAGAGAAATGGCAAAAGAGAACAAAAAGCACCCAAAAAGTGATGTTGGACAACTTGTGCAACTCAGGGTACGCATTGTACTAAAATAGGTAAACCTTTCCAACTAAAAAATAGCCTAGATTTTATCTAGGTTTTTTATTTTGTGAGCACAATTTGAGCACAATTTCATAAAGATTTTTTATTTAAGAATAGAAATGTCGTTTTTTACAGGAAAAATCTAAAAACGAGAAAGTTATTGTAAAAAATGAGGTCACATGGCAGAATAAAAAATATCAAGTAATAGTTTTTACCTCCTTGTACATTTTTGAAAAATCTATACGCAATAACTTAGAGAGGGGTAGGTTATGAGAAAAATAATATTGCATTTTCTTTTGACTAGTGTTCTTTTCGTGATGT
>Ga0208195_1000092_pt1 | contig 120744 bp, 92 predicted proteins | sample AD_UKC077_MetaG_FD_184441 | JGI IMG/M metagenome (GOLD analysis project Ga0208195, IMG submission 184441) | Active sludge microbial communities of municipal wastewater-treating anaerobic digesters from USA - AD_UKC077_MetaG (SPAdes) (version 2) | ecosystem: Engineered > Bioreactor > Anaerobic >...
CCACGAGAAACTTGCCCGGCTCAATCTCGGCCACCGGCAATTCGGGATGTGGGTTGAAGGGCAAGGGCGGCTTCCATTCAAAATCCTTCGCCGAATAATACGTGCCGGGGACCGGCGGTTTGTCTGCTTGTTGAGCGAAGCTTGGGCTGACCAGTGCCAGCGCCGTCACTGCGACTGCGATTCCTTTCGTTGTTCTGGTTTTGGTTTTCATGGTGCGCTCCGATTTGCTGTGCGTGTTCGACTCGCCCACGACGTCACGGCCTAACAGTTAAGTGAGCGACAGTGGCATTGGGTTGTTCGTCGCCATATTGCCATGCCCGGAGTATGACGATTTTGCAACGGGCTGTCGAGCCATGAGTTCGCCGGATCAGTCAAAGATTCTGCCGCTTGCCCAGAGGCTGACACGCCAGCCGCCCGGGCCGCTCGCCAGCGGCCGACGAACCTCAAATATTTTTCAGGTCAGAAAATCGCGGGCCAGGCGCTTCGCCAACCGGTCCACGGCCAGCATCAATTTGCTGCGCTGTTCCAGGACCGATTCGTCGCCGGCAAAATCCAGGGGCTGGGCCATGATGCGGGCGTAGCGGCGGTGCAGCGGCAGGGTTTCATCGGTTTCACCCAACGCCCGCACCAGATCACGAACGCGCCCGGCCACCCGGGCGGCGGCGGTGACGGAGCGAAGAGCCGCCGCCGGGGCCAGTTCCTCGGCGATGACCCGTTGCAACAGCCGGCAGGCAAACGTCCGGCAGCGTTCCGGGCGCTCCGCGTAGAGGCGGCAGAGCCGGCCATCGAAGCCCGGACACGGTTGGCGGAAACACTGTTTGCCGCCTTTGGCCGCGAGCCGTAGTCCGAGCGCCCGTAACCGCGCCGCGTCATCGCTCCGCTGCAATTCCACGTCGGCAAACAACACGCCGTTGCAACAGAAACCACACGCCGGGCACAGGGCCGCCACGGCCGCGGCGGCGGATGGGGAATTGGGGGGACCGGTTTTCATGTCAGCGCCATTCGTGTTTCGGGTAGCGCCGCTGCAATTCCGGTTTCAACCGGGGATAATGTTCGCGCCAGAAATTGGCCAGGTCCTGCGTGACCTGCACCGGTTTCATGCCCGGGGTGAGAATATGCACGACCACCGGCACCCGGTCGGCGGCAATCCGCGGCGTCCGCGTCACGCCAAAGAGTTCCTGGATGCGCAGGGCGATGTGCGGCGGGGCGTGGGGCGCGTACACGACTTTGGGACGCCGCCCGTTGGCCAGGGCCAGGCGCTCGGGCGCGTGCTGGTCGAGCAACGCCTGTTGGGAGGGGGACAACCAGCCGCGCACGAGCGGGCGCGCGTCGCGGTCTTTGATGCCTTTGTAAGTGAACGCGCCGTGGCAAAGCTGCTCGACCGTGTGGCGCCGGGCTTCTTCCGTGAACGGCGGCAGGGCGAGGTCGGGACAGGACTGGGCCAGCCAATTGAGCCGCACGATCCATTGTTCCACGCTGTGATCCCAGGATTTGAGCGGCAACCGGCCCGCCAGCACTTCTTCGGCCAGCAAGGGCGCGGCGGCGTCCAGCGGCGGTGGTTCCACCGGGCGCACCTCCAGTGTCAGATCGCGGAAGCGCACCTGTTCCTCCGCATAAACGCGGCGGGCCGAGGCATCGAAAAACACCCGTTGCCGGCCGTGGATATCGTCGGGAAACAATTCGCGCAGCCAATCCGCCTCCACCGCCGTGGCCAGGGTCAACCGCGTGTTCACTTCCTGGTCCCGACCTTCGACCTCGCGCACCTCGGCGGCCACCAACAGCTTGGCGTGATGCACCGCGCTGTCCCGCGCCAGCGTGCCGCGCCGGCCATGCACCAGGTCGCACCGGAGCGTCCCGGAATCCACCCGGCGCGCCAGATGATCGGAGAACCCGGCGAGAATGCATTTTTGCAGGGCGGTTTCGTTCAGCGGTTGCGGCTGGACGGCCAGCCCTTCCCGCTCGGCGATGCGGAGAAACTGCGCCAACAACGGTTGCACCTGCCGGGCGGTGACGGCGTGGATGCCGAGTTTCCGGCAGGCATCGAGGCGGTAGTCATTTTTCTTCGCGTAATTCCACGCCCGCATGAGAATCCAGAAATCGCTCGGCGCCTGGTCGCCCAGCAGGTCTTCGCGGAAGGCGGTCGTGGCCCGGTCCACGTTCCGCAACAGGAGTTCGCGGCCCTGGGTGAGCGCGGCCACAAGCGCGGCCTGATAAACGCAGCCATAATCCCGCGCCGCCAGCAGCATGCGCGCATACCGCGGATGCACCGGGAAGGCCAGCATCTGGCGGCCCAACGGGGTGATTTGGCGTCCGGAAGCCGCGGTCCGGAGCGCGCCCAAGTCGAGCAACAAATCCTCCGCCCGGGCCAGGGCTTTTTCCTCCGGCGCCTCCAGCCAGCGGAACTGCCGCAAATCATCCACCCCCGCCGCCTTGAGCGTGAGCACGACTTCCGCGAGGTCGAGCCGTTTAATTTCCGGCAGTTCCTGTTCCGCGCGGTCGGCGTGTTCGCGTTCGGACCAGAGCCGCACACATTTGCCGGGTGTGGTGCGGCCGGCGCGCCCCGCGCGTTGGTCGGCCGCAGCGCGGCTGATTTTCTCGATGAGCAGGGTGTTGATGCCGCGGTGGGGATCATAACGCGGGAGGCGCGCCAGCCCGCTGTCAATCACCAGCCGGATGCCGTCAATGGTGAGCGAAGTCTCGGCCACGTTGGTGGCGACGACCACTTTGCGCTGGCCATACCGCGCCACCGCCGCGTCCTGATCCGGCGGCGGCAACTCGCCGTGCAGCGGCAGCAGGATGAATCCCTTGGACGCGGAACGCTGCCGGATGGCGTTGAGGGTTTGGGCAATCTCAAAACCGCCGGGCATGAACACCAGCACGTCGCCCGGCTCGCCTGAATTGACCTGCGCCGCAAACGCATCGGCCGCCTGTTCCCAGACGGGACGTTTATCCGTATAACTCGGTGCCGCCGCGTATTCGATGTCCACCGGATACACGCGACCCTCCGAGGTCAGCACCGCACTCAATCCGCCCGCACCCGACCGGACAGCCACCCGCCCTGCCTCCGATGAGGAAAGAGACGGCGTTGCGGAAACCGGACCGGCGACGGCGGTTCGGCGCGGCAGCTCTTTGGGCCGGTCCAAGTAATCCGTGAGCAACGCCAGATCGAGGGTGGCGGACATGACCAGCAGGCGCAGGTCGGGCCGGGTTTGTTCCTGCAAATCCAGCGCCCGGGCCAGCGTGATATCCCCGTAGAGATGCCGTTCGTGAAACTCGTCGAAGATCAACGCCGTCACGCCGCGGAGTTGCGGATCGTCTATCAATTGCCGGAGCAACACGCCCTCGGTGACGTAGCGAATCCGCGTCGCCGGGCCGCTGACATTTTCAAACCGGATCGTGTAGCCGACCTCGTGCCCAAGCGGCACGCCCAGCTCCGCCGCCACCCGCGCGGCCAGCAGCCGGGCGGCCAGCCGCCGCGGCTGGAGGATGATCACCTGGCCCGCGCCCAGCAAACCATGCCGGAGGAGCATCTGCGGGACTTGGGTGGATTTGCCCGAACCGGTGGGGGCGGACACGATGAGCCGCCGCTTCGCTTGCAGCGCCGCGATCAGATCCCGCTCAATCTCGTAAATGGGCAAACGCTCGGCCATGTCGCTTCATCGTAACGGGCCGGGAAACGCGCTGGCGAAAGAATAATTTGTCCACGGCTCCCGCCGCGGACGGGCCGGGCCTTGCCCGGAAAGCCGCGGCTGGTTCACGCCATCGGCCAGCCCGGTTCGATGTCGGCGTCGTAATCCGTCGCGGGGTGTCCGGCGCGCAGCTTGCGTTCGGCCAGAATGCCGATCATCGCGGCGTTGTCGGTGCAAAGCGCGCGCTCGGCGAGCCGCAGCGTCAGTCCCGCCCGCGCACAAGCCGCGGCCAGGTCGCGGCGCAACGCGCGATTACAGGTGACACCCCCCGACGCCGTCACGCACCGCACGCCGATCCGCCGTGCCGCACGGAGGGTTTTGCCGACGAGCACGTCCACAATCGCCGCCTGCACACTGGCGCACAGGTCGCGGCGTTGCGCCGGGTCCTGCGGCACCTGCGGATGATCGCGCAGGAAGTAACGCACGGCGGTCTTCAACCCGCTAAAGCTGAAATCATCATTCGGCTCGTGCAGCAGAGGCCGCGGAAACGCAAACGCCGCGGGATTGCCCGCCTCCGCCAGGCGGTCCATATCCGGTCCAGCGGGATACGGCAGCCCCAGCAATTTGCCGGTCTTGTCAAAACATTCGCCCGCCGCGTCATCGAGCGTCGAGCCGAGCACCCGATGCTTGAGCTCCGCTTCCACGTGGACCAGCAGCGTGTGACCGCCGCTGACAATGAGCGAGACGTTTGGTTCGAAGGCCGCAAAATCGGCAACCGGCGGATTCCCCCGAATCCACGGCGAATACAAGTGCGCCTCGTGATGATGAATCCCGATGAACGGTTTACGCAGCGCGAACGCCAGGCCCTGCGCCGCCTTGAGCCCGACCATTAACGCGTTGGGCAGTCCGGGCCCGCGGGTGGCCGCCACCGCGTCCAACGCCGCCGCGGAAATCCCGGCCTCGCGCAATGCCGTCCGCGCCAAGGGCGGCAGGTTTTGGAGGTGCGCCCGTGCGGCCAGTTCCGGCACTACACCGCCGTATTCGGCGTGCAGCGCAATTTGTGACGACACCACGTTGGCGCGCACGCATCCCGCCTGCACGACGGCCACGCTGGTTTCATCGCAGGAGGTTTCGATGGCGAGAAGCGTCATGGGGCGGGGCACAGGAAAATCCGTAAGTGCGTTAATGCCGGCGGGTGGATTCCAGCGCGGGGCTGGGACGGGAAAGATTCGGGATTGTGCGGAACGGCAACATTGCGGCAAACGCCCGGAAGCGGGCGGGCAATTTTACGAACCCCCATGCGCGCTGGCCCCTCACCGCACGAGCGACTTCGCTTCTTTGGCCGCCAGACGCGCGGGCCCGCCCGATTCGAATCCCGCCGGCGCGCGTTGGGTGAAAAGGTTGATGCCTTTCAGCAGGTCCGTGGCGCGGTCCAGTTGCGGGTCGCGCGCCTGGCGGACGCGTTCGCGTTCGTTTTCGGCGAGACTCTCCACCCCGCCCGGCGTGCGTTTGAGCTGGAGATCGCGTTCCTCGTCGTCCGTGAGCGTCACGTTGATATCCGGCACGATGCCGCGCTCGTGAATGACCTTGTGGCTGGGGGTGTAGTATTTGGCCGTGGTCAGGCGCAAGGCGGCGCCGTCCGCCAACGGAATGACACTTTGCACCGAACCTTTGCCGAAGGTTTGTTCGCCCAGAATGATGGCGCGTTTCAAATCCTGGAGACATCCGGCCACGATTTCCGAGGCGCTGGCGCTGCCGAGATTGACCAGCACTACCATCGGCATGCCGTCGAGCTGGTCGCCGCGGCCCCGGGCGCGGTGGGTCCGGCTTTGCGCCCGGCTGCGGCCTTCGGTGGAAACCACCAACTGGCCCCGCGGCAAAAACTTCTGGCAGACATCCACCGCTTGTTCCAGCAACCCGCCAGGATTCCAGCGCAGATCCAGAATCAACGCCCGCATGCCCTGGGCCTTCAGTTTCCGCAACGCGGCGTCGAGATCGCCGCTGGTTTTATCGCCAAACTGCGTGAGTCGCACGTAACCGATTTTATCCTCGCCCAACGGAAATTCCCGCCGGTTGTTGATGTCCTTGACCATGTCCACGTTGATCAAGGCGCGCTTCAAGGTGTAATCCCGGGTCACGTCGCTCGCGGGCCGAAAGATGGTGACGGTCACTTCCGTCCCCGGTTCGCCGCGCAACAATTTCACGGCGTCCGGCGTGCCCATGCGCTCGGTGCTTTTGCCGTTGATTTTGACAATGCGGTCGCCGGAAAGAATCCCGGCCTGAAACCCCGGCGAATCTTCCATCGGCGCGACGACGGTCAACGCCCCGTCCCGGGTCGTCACGACCAGGCCCAGGCCGCCAAACATGCCCTGGGTGTCGTCCTGCAATTCCTTGAACCGGTCCGCCTCCAGAAATTCGCTGTGCGGATCGTCCAAGGAGTCCACCAGCCCCTTGAGCGCGCCGTAAATCAGGCCGCGATAGGTCAGGTTCGTGCCGTCCACGTAATCCTTGCGGACGATTTCAACCACCTGGGAAAAAAGTTCGAGGTTGGGATACGCGCGGTCCCGGGACGAATCCTGGACGGCTTCCTGGTAAGCCCGGGCGCCCACCCAAAGGTTGGCCGCCAAAGCCAAGGCCACCGCGCCGAAGAGCAACCGCTTGCGCATTATCGAATCCATGTCGTCGGCGGCAACTTAAAGAACGGCCGCCGGCTTGGCAACCTTACGCCCCGCCCTGCCGCAGCACCTGCTCCACGTAGGGCAAATCCTCCGGGCGCGTGACTTTGGGATTGGCCCCGGGCACGGCCACCAGCCGCACGAGTTGCCCGATTAATTCGCAGGCGGCGGTGTCATCGGTCACGCGCAACCCGCGCCGGCGCACCTCCGCCAGACCCCGCCGGATCACGTCCACCTGAAACGTCTGCGGCGTTTGCACCGCCCACAACCGGCGGCGATCCAGCGTACCATCAATCAACCGGCCATCGGCGGATTCCTTGATGGTATCCGTCACCGGTTGCGCGGCCACGGCGGCGCCAGTTTCGCGCGCGGCGGCAATGGTGGCGCGGATGAGCGCCGCGCCCGTGCAGGGCCGGGCCGCATCCTGGATGGCCACGATCTGCGTTTGGGGTGAAAGCGCTGCCAATCCGTGCCAGACCGAATCCTGCCGTTCCGCGCCGCCCGCCACGAGGCGGAAGGGTTTGTGAAAACCATAACGGCGGGCCAAGGCGGTGAAAGCGGGCTGCTGACCGGCCCGCACCACCAGCACGATCTCCGCCACGTCGGCCACGTCATTGAAGCGCTGCCAGGTATGCGCCACCACCGGGCGGCCCGCCAGTTCGAGAAACAATTTGTCCACGCCCGGGCCCATGCGGGTGCCCTGGCCGGCGGCGACAATGATGGCACTGGTCACGGAGGCAGGGTGGAAGGCGCAGCCGCGGGGCGCAAGCCTGCGCTGGGCGCGCGTCAACCGGCGGGCCGCCAATCCAGCAGTTTGAGCTGCACGATGCGGCGGTGGTTGAACTCATTGATCCGCGGCGCGAAGGCCACGTCGAACCGGCCCACCGGCAACGAGGCCTCGCCCGCGTTCCACCAGACCGCCTCGTGGGTTGCCGTGCCGTCGGTGAGCCACAGTTTCACATGCTGCCGGTTGACCCCGATGCGTTGGAGCGGACGCTGATGCGTGACGTTGCGCGTGAACAACCCCACGTCGGGATTGCCGGGCCCGGTCGGGAACAACCGGTCCAGTTGCGCCAGCATGTCCAGCGAGAGCTCGTGGAAACCGACTTCCGCGTCCAGGCGCAACGGTGGCTGCAGATCGGCGGGTCGGAGCGTGCGGCGGGCGAGTTCGTTCAGGCGTTGACGTAACGGGTCCAGTTGATCGGGCCGAATCGTCAAACCCGCCGCCATCGCGTGCCCGCCGTGGTGCACGAGCAGGTCGCTGCACTCGCGCAACGCGGCGGCCAGATCGAACCCGGCAATGCTCCGCCCCGAACCGCGCCACAGCCCGCCCTCGCCGCCGACGATGATGGTGGGCCGGTAAAATTCCTGGAGCACCCGCGACGCCACAATGCCCACCACGCCGATGTGCCAGAGCAACTGGCCCTCCACGATGACGAAATCAGTCGCGGGATTGAACCGCGCGCGCACCGCGCCGATGACCTCGTCCACCATCCCGCGCTCGATCTTCTGGCGTTCGTGATTGCGCGCGTCCAGTTGCCGGGCGAGGGCCAGGGCTTCCGCGTCGTCCTGGGCGCGGAGCAGCCGGAACGATTCCTCGGCGGTTTCCAATCGCCCGGCGGCATTCAACCGGGGACCGAGCTGGTAGCCCACTTCATAAACGCCCAATCGTTCGGGGGTTTGCGCGATCTGTTTCAAGGCGCGCAAGCCGGGGCGGCGGGTGGTGTTGAGCCGCGCCAAGCCGGCGGCCACCAGGATGCGGTTCTCGTCCACCAACGGCACGATGTCCGCAATCGTTCCCAACGCCACCAAGTCCAGCAGCGGCCGTATATCGTAATCGGCGGCGCCGGGCAGACCGGTTTCCCGTCCCCGTTTCACGAGGGCGTGCGCCAGTTTGAACGCCAGACCGACCGAGCAGAGTTCGGTGAATCGCGGAGGATCACTGGCCGGGGTCGGAGTCCGGGCCGCCTGGGGATTGACCAGGGCCACCGCCGCCGGGGTCGGGGAGGAAATCTGGTGATGATCCAGCACAATCACGTCCACCCCGCGCTCCTGGAGCCAGGCGATGGTTGCCACCGCTGTGGACCCGCAATCCACCGCCAGCAACAACGTCGTGGGGAATTGCCGCAGACAGTTTTCCACGGCGTCCTGACTCAATCCGTAGCCCTCGTCCATGCGATGCGGCAGGTAATGGCGGGCCGACCATCCCAACGCCTCAAACACTTCGATGAGCAGCGCGGTCGAGGTCACGCCGTCTACATCGTAGTCGCCAAAGATGACCAGCGATTCGGCCCGTTCACGCGCCTGAAACAGGCGGGTGACGGCGCGATCCATGTCCGGCAACTGGAACGGGTCGCTGAGCTGTTGCAGGCGCGGCCGCAGGAAACGGGTGATGGCCCCGGGTTCGCTCAAGCCGCGGTTGAGCAGGCATTGCGTCAGCAACGGCGGGAGGTTCAGCGTGGCGGCCAACTGGCGGACGAGCAGCGGTTGCGGCGGGGCGGGCTGCCAGCGGTAATTCATTGCGTAATCTCCAACAAGCGCCAGAGCGCGACCAACCAGCCCGCGAGATGCGTGAAGAGCACATCGCCCAGCACGACAAAGTAACCCACCGCCACCAGCGTCGCGAGATACCCGGCCCAGATCATCACGCCGTCCCCCTCCATCATGCTGACCGCCAGCAGAATGAGGGCGTAACTGGGCAGGGTGTTGGAGCCAAAGAACGGCGGCGAAGGCAGGGGCAACGCCAGCAGGAACGCCAGCAGGGCCAGCAACACGGCATGCGCGGCCACACTCCACCGATGCGCCAGCCACACCGTGCGCCGCGGCCGGACACCGCGTTCCAGCAGGCGGCAAAATTTCAATCCGCCGCTCAACACCGTGCGTTGGAGCCGCGGCGACAGCGGGCGGTCCCCCAACGTCCGCGGCAACCGCGCGGGTTTGCCGACCGCGAGCCGTCCCGCCAGCACGAGGATCGCCGGACCGCAGAGGGTGCTCATGCCGGGCACAGAAACCCACACCACAAACGGCAGGCTCAACAGGATCACCACCAGATAGATGCCCCGGCCCTCGGTGCGGGCCAGTAGTTGATTGATCGTGAGCGGGGCGTCGGGGGTCCCGGTTTCCAAGATCCGCGCCAGGCTGCGGGAGAGCGGCTCCGGACTCGGGGGGGCGGGCGGCGTGGTCATGGGGCCGAAGCTTTCAGCGAGGCAAACCCCGCGTCACCGGGGACGGGATGGACCGGCGGATCCAGCGCCGCCCGGACCGGGGCCGGCGGTGCGCGCGCGGGCGTTCGCTTTTTTCTTCTCCCGATGCGTCACCACCACGGAAACCACAATGGCCGCCAGAATGATCGTCGCCACCACCAGCAACGAAAGGCCGGTGGGAATGGTCATCTGATACCAGGCGGGCGGGGCCCCGTGCGGATCCAGCAGCATCTTGCAGCCGACAAACACCAGCACCAACGCCAGGCCCACCTTCAGGTAACGGAAGTAGGCAATCGCGCCGGCCAGCACGAAATACAGGGAACGCAACCCGAGAATCGCAAACACGTTGGAGGTGAACACGATGAACGGGTTGGTGGTGATGGCAAAGATGGCCGGGATGGAGTCCACGGCAAAAATCAAATCGGTGGCCTCGACCACCAACAGCACCAGCGCGAGCGGGGTGAGCGCGAGGCGGCCCTGCTGCCGCGTGAGGAATCGTTGGCCCTTGAAACCGGTCGTCACCGGGAAACATTTGCGGGCCAGGCGCAGCACCGGATTTTTTTCGGGATGAACGCCCTCGTCGCTCACGAACAGCATCTTCAAGCCAGTGAACACGAGGAACGCGCCAAACACGTAGAGGATCCAAAGGAAACGGCTCACCAGCGACGCCCCCGCGGCAATCATCAGGCCGCGCATGACCAGAGCCCCCAGAATGCCCCAGAACAACACGCGATGTTGATACCGGGCGGGCACCCGGAAATAGGCGAAGATGAGCGCGATGACAAACACGTTGTCCATCGAGAGGGACAACTCGATGACGTAACCGGTGATGAACTCCACGGTTTCCGGCCGGCCCCAATTCGCGATGAGAATGGGCGCGAGAAACAGTCCGAAACACAGGGAAAGCGTCACCCAAAGCGCCGTCCACGCGAGCGCTTCCCGGAAACGCACCACGTGGGCGCGGCGATGGAACACGCCCAAGTCGAGCGCCAGAAAAAACAGCACGCTCAGAATGAATCCCGCCCAATGCCAGGGCGTGGCGTGCATCCACGCGAACATGGAAGGGAGGCGTCAGGCCGGTGAGGGCGCCGCCGCGCTGGGTTGCTCGGCCAGTTGCCGGCCAATGGTGGGCCGCTGGCCCTTGTTCCACCACAGTACTATGGAACCGGCAATGTAGATGGAGGAAAACGTCCCCGTAACCACACCCACCAAGAAGGCGAACGCGAAGTCGTTGATCACCCCACCGCCGAAGAGATACAACGCCATGCCCGCCAGGAACACCGTGACGGAGGTGATGATGGTGCGGCTCAGGCATTGGTTCAACGCCTGGTTCAGAATCTCCCGGAACGTGCCGCGGATGCCCAGCTTCAAGTCCTCGCGCACCCGGTCAAAGATGACGATGGTGTCATTGATGGAGAAACCGATGATGGTCAGCAGCGCCGCCACGGTGGTGGCGTTCATCTGCCGGCCCACGAGGAAATACAATCCCATCGTCATCAGGACGTCGTGGCAAAGCGCGATCACCGCGCCCACCGCGAAGGAAAACTCGTAACGGAACGCCACATACACCAGCATCCCAAACATGGCCAGCAAAGCGGCCAGCACGGCCACCCGCTGAAGCTCGCGCCCCACGGTCGGGCCCACCTTGTCCGCGCCGAGCACGGAGAATTTGGATTCCGGAAAAGCCTCCTTGAGCGCGCCCACGACCTGATTGCCGATGTCCACTTCCTCCTCGCCGGCCTTGACCGCCGGCTGCCGCACGGTGACCCGCAGCGTGTCGGTGCCGGCCGTCACGTCGCGTTGATAGCCCACGAGGACATCGCTGCCGCTGGCCTTGGTGGCCACCTCGCGCAGCCGGTCCACCGAGGGTTTCTGCTGCTGATCAAACGCCAGGGTGATGCTCGCGCCGCCGGTGAACTCGACCCCGAGCACATCCTGGCCGCGCACGAACAGGCCGTAGCCGTTCCCCACCAAGATGAGCAGCCACGAGGCCGCAAACGCCGGGCCGGCCCAGCGCATGAAATCAATCCGCGTCTTGCGCACGAGCTGCAACATGTGGAACCGCTTGAGCCAGCCCCGTTCCACCAGCAGATCGAAAATGATGCGGGTCACCACCAGCGCAGTGAACATGCTCACCGAAACCCCGATGGTCAGCACCACGCCGAATCCCTTCACCGGCCCGGTGCCCATGAAAATCAGGATGACCGACGACACCAGCGTGGTCAGGTTGGAGTCGAAGATGGTGCTGAAGGCCTTGTCGTAACCCGAGGCCAACGCGCCCCGCACCGATTTGCCGGTCGCCGCCTCCTCCCGGATGCGCTCGAAAATGAGGACGTTGGCGTCCACCGCCATGCCCAGGGTCAGGACCATGCCCGCGATGCCCGGCATGGTCAGCGTCGTGCTGATGGAACACATCACCCCAAACAGAATGATGATGTTCAGCATCAACGCCACGTTCGCCACCAAGCCGGCAAACAGGTAGTACACCAGCATGAACCCGCAAACCAACGCCGTGCCGATCAGCGCCGCCCGGAAGCCGCTGCGGATCGCATCCGCCCCCAGGGACGGGTCCACATCCCGCGATTCAATGATGCGGAGCGGCGCCCGGAGGGGATTCTCCAGGACGTTCGCCAGTTCAAACGCCTCGCGGGTGTCAAACGAACCAGAGATTTCGCCGCTACCGGTTTCAATCGCCGTCCGGATGACCGGCGCGGAATACAATTCACCATCCAGAATAATGGCCAGTTGCCGCCCTACGTTTTCCCGGGTGATGTCCCCGAACAACGTCGCGCCCTCGCTGGTGAGCGTAAACGCAATTTTGGGCTCGCCCAGATTGCCGCGCACCACTTGGGCCTGCTTGACGTACGCCCCGGTCATGCCGCGCTCGGGTTTCTTTTTGACCAGATAGGAATGAATCGTTTTCCCGCCCTCGCGGCTGCGGCGTTCCTCTTTCAGGATTTCGTAGCCGGGTTCGATGAGCCCCTCGCGCAGCAACTCCTCACTGCGCTCATGCACCAGCCGGAATTCCAAAAAGGCGGCCCGTTGAATCTGCCGTTGGGCGCTTTCCTTGTCCGCCTCGGACAAGCCCGGCAACTGGATCAGGATGCGGTTTTCGCCCGCGGGCTGGATAATCGGCTCGGCCACCCCGAATTTATCCACGCGTTTGCGCAGGACTTCGATGGCGTTGTCGAGCGCCACACTCGCGCCGGTGTCCTCCAGCTTGCTGGTGTCCATTTCCACCGTGAACGCCGTGCCGCCGCGCAGGTCGAGGCCCAGCTTGATGCGGCCGGCCGCCTCGCGCTGCAGCCGGCTGAGAATGGCCGAGGTGGGGCGGGTTTCCTCTTGGACATTGAAGAACGGGAAATACCGCCGGATGTCGTTGGTCCCGATGGCATCCTGCAAATTGCCATAAGCCCGGTCCGGCCGCGTCCGCTGCGCTTCCATGACCTGATAGACAATGTTCGAGAAGGTGACGTCCTTGTTCACCGCCCGCTCGCGGAACACCTGCACCAGATCGCGTCCGCGGGGCGGATAGATTTCGTAGAGGGACCAGACAACAACCAGGGCAACAAAGACCCACTTCCAGAAATTATTTCGCATGGCGGGAGAGCAGGGATCAGGATTCGCGCGCTTCCGTGCGCTCGGTGATTTCAGCGACGGCGGACTTGAGGATTTCCAACTTGGACCCTTCGGATTTGACGATGACGGTGCGGTCTTTGACCGTTTCCACCAGGCCCATGACCCCGCCGGAGGTCACGACGCGGTCGCCGCGCTTGAGCGTTTTGAGCATTTCGGCGTGCTGCCGGGTGCGCTTCTGTTGCGGCCGGAAAAGAATGAAATAAAACACCACACCGATGAGCACCAAGGGTACCAAACTCGTCCAGACGGGCGGCGGTTCCTGGCCCGGCTGAGCCGGTGCCCCCAGCGCCAAAACTGTGCAGCAAGTGTAAATCGTCATATCGAATCCAAATGGCGGGTAAGTTAAGGATGCGCCGGCCTTTGGCAAGCGTTATGAAGTGGTCCGGTAAAAATCCCGAATCGTTAGCCAGCCCGGGCAAACGCGAGTAAGGCCCAGGTGCGGCACGTTCCACGGGATGAGAATCGGGAGAATCCGGGCTGCTGGACCCGCGAGTGCGCTCCCACCGGTGCGTCCGGCGCATGGGGACGCGTTTCCGCCCGCCGCCGCGCCCGTCGCGCCGACACCGCACCCCTGACCGCGGCGGAATCCCGCGCGGTTCGCGCGCTCCGACTGACCCCCGCAGGGGTTCAGCCCGACGCCGTCCCTGCGGACGCAGCGGCCCCCGTCCACCACCGGGCTTCCCACGCCCACCACCAGCCCAGCCAGCTCACCGCCACTTCCACCCGCGCCACCAGCCGCCGCGCGTGCCGCACCAACGTCGCCGGCAGGCGCACCAGTTGCCGCAGCAACGTGGCCACCGTCCAGCTCTGGCATTCGTCCGGCAGGCAGAGCAGTTGCACCGCTTTCATCAGGTTGTAGGCCAGCGCGCCCAACGCGTAGAACATCCGGTTGGCCCTCAGACTCTCGCAGGGCGGATGATGCAAATCCAATCCGCGCAACACTTCCTTGAACATCTGTTCCTTGCCGCCCTTCAACCGATGCCGCGCCAGCACGGCCCCCGCGTCGCGACCCCGCCCCTCGTGCGCTACGAAGCGGTAACGCCAGAACAAATCGTCCGCCTTCTTCCATCGCGCCACCGCCAGGGTGAAGGAGAAGTCGCTCTCCGCCGGCGTGTGCCGCATCCCCGCGTGGTGCTCGGTCACTGCCGTCCCGTCCCGCCACCGCGTTTCTTCCGCCGCACTCCACGCGCTGGCGGGCAAAGCGGCGGCGGTGCGCTCCGGCACGGTGGTCCACTTGTTGTAACTGACACTCCACTGCGTGAAGCCCGCCTGGTCAATGTCCCGCAACTGCGCCGCACTACTCGATCCGCTGTCGGCCAGAAAATCGCTGGGCCGGTCTTGCCAAAACGACTGGTGTTGCCGCAGCCAGGGCGACAACGCCGCGCTGACATCCCCGGGCGAACCCAGTTCCCCGGCCAGCAGGAACGGGCCAAACCAGAGCGTCTGCCAGGACAGGGCGAGATCGCCGTTATAGTTGAGCTTCGCGCCCTCAAAGGTGGGACCGAACACTTCGATTTGCGTGTCATCAAAGAAGACCTCGGCCCGACCGGCGTAGGTCCAGCGGGCGGCGTCGGCCCGCGCGATCACCCACGCGATGAACTCGGCGATGAGTTTCCAGACCGCGGCGATGGATTCGTCACTTTGCGCCCGCAACCATTGGCCCAGTTGGGTCTGGTCGGCGAACTTGTCCACGCGGGCCAGTTGGCGGACCAGCGGCTCGTCGTTGAGCCGCTCGGCGTCGGCCAGACTCGCGCCGCCGGAGCAGAAACAGTAGAGGATTTGGGCCACGATCAGTTCGGGACTGTAACCGTGGGACGTGCGGGTGCGCGGGTCCAAGCCGGGCAGGCGGCGGACCTTGTTCCAGAGATCGAACTGTTGGGCCAGGGCTTCAAGGGCCGGCAGCCCGCCCAGGGTGGACTGCCGCTGGGCCGGGACGAATTGGAAGCGCAGTTTCGGCGACCGTTTGCGATAGCAGGGCATGGAGTTAGGAATCCTCCCGCCGCCGTTTCGTTCAATCTTTCTTCCAAAAACTTCACCCGCCAGTGCAACTTTCAAAGCAAAGGCTAATGTCTGGGGAGGAGTGGTGATGCCGGCGGACGGAGCACAGACGGAACGGGCCAAGCTCCGTGGTCAAAGATTCAGGTTGAATCCCGCGCGCGGCTGAATTGATATGACGGCGGACGCCGCGCCCGGAAAGCGCGGCGACCAACGCGAACGACAACGTGAAACCAACAGATCTGCGCGGCATCCTGCACTACATCCCGCAATTCCGGGAGCGCACGTTCATTATTGCCGTGGATGGGGCGATCGTCACCGACGAGAATTTCGCCAACATCCTGCTCGACATTGCCGTGCTCCGTTCGTTGAGCATCCGCGTGGTGCTCGTGCATGGCGCGGCGGCCCAAATCAAGGCCCTGGCCGAGGAACGACAAATTACCCCCTCGGACATTGACGGCGACGGCATCACCGACGCCGCCACCTTGAAGCTGGCGTTGACCGCCGCGAACCGGTTGACCCACGAGATACTGGAAGGGCTGTCCGCCAACGATCTGCGCGCCGCCTCAACGAACGCCTTGGTCGCGCATCCGCTCGGCATCCTGCAAGGGGTGGACCAGTTGTTCACCGGCAAGATTGACCGGGTGGACACCGAGCTGCTCCAGACCCTGCTCGCGCACGGCATCATTCCCGTCATTCCGCCGCTCGGCTTCGATGGGGAAGGGCGGACTTACCGGGTGAATTCCGACGGCGTCGCCGTGGCGGTGGCGGGCGCGTTGAAAGCCATCAAACTGATTTTCATCACCACCACAGATACGTTGCAGCACCAGGGCCGCGGCATCCGGCAAATCCTGGTGGCCGAATTGGAGAGCCTGCTCGCCCAGCAGTCGCCGGGGTTCACCCCCGAAATGCTTTCCAAAGCCCAACACGCCGCCGCCGCCTGCCGCGCCGGGGTCCAGCGCGTGCATCTCATTAACGGCCGGGTGGACGAAGGGTTGCTGGCGGAGGTGTTTTCCAACGAAGGCGTCGGCACGCTCGTTTACGCGGATGACTACCAGCAAATCCGCCGCGCCCTGAAGAAAGACGTGCGCAGCCTCCTGGCGTTGATCAAGCGGTCGGTGGCCTCCGATGAATTGGTGAAACGCACCCGCACCAGCATCGAGAAAAGTCTGGCCGACTATTACCTGTTTGAAATTGACAAAAACCCGGTCGGCTGCGTCGCGCTGCACGTCCATCCCGAGCTGGGTAAGGGCGAGCTTGCCTGCTTGTTTGTCAATCCCTCCCACGAAAACCAGGGCATCGGGCGCAAGCTGATTCAATTCGTTGAAAACAAGGCGCGCGAACTGGAACTGCGCGAACTCATCGCGCTGTCCACCCAGGCGTTCACCTATTTCCAAAACAAAGGCGGTTTCACGGAGGGGTCGCCGGAGGATTTGCCGCCGGGCCGGCGCGAGAAATACGAGCAGAGCGGGCGGCGCTCCAAAATCCTGGTCAAGAAGCTGCGCTGAACCGCATGCCGCGCGGGGCGGTCCGCCCGCCGACGGTTACAACCCACCGACCATTTGCAGCCCCCACCGGATCCACAGCGGGATGGTCACCAATCCCGCCAGCGACGTGGCAAACACCACCCGCATCGCCAGACGAACATCGCCGCCGTAATGCCGGGCCATGGCGATGGGAAAGATCGCCGCCGGCATCGCGGCCTGCAGGACGAGGACGCGTTTTAATTCGATCGTCGCGGGCAGATATTTCGCCGCCAGGATAAACAGGAACGGCAGCAACCCGAGACGCAGTCCCGCGGCCACGATCATCACCCGCCCGCCGGCGGCGGGATGAAACGCCTTCAGATCGTCGGCCAGCATCGCCCCCACCAGCAGGAGCGCGGTGGGAATGGCGCATTGCCCCAGCCAATGCGCCGCCGTGAGGCCCACTTTCGGCACGTGCGCATCCCAACCCGCGACGTTGAGCACCAAGGTGAGGAGGATTGCCGCCAAGGGCGGGTTGAGGATTTGTCGCCAGTTGGCTCCGCCACGCTGGGGCGAGAGCAGCATCACGCCCAAGGTCCACAGCGCGGTTTCCACCCCCACCACCATCACGAACAACACGCCGATCGTTTCCTTGTCAAACAGCAGCACGGCCAGCGGGATCGGCACAAATTTGTAGTTGTAGATGCTGACGGTCATGGCAAACGTCCGTCCGGCGCGCGGCTCGCGCAAGCCGTGCAAGGGCCGCGCGGCGAGCGCGCAGACGATGCCGAGGACCACGGTGGCGAACCCGACCGTCGGCGCGAGCAACAGGTTGCGCCACTGGCTCAGGGCCGCGTTGCCGAGGGTGGCGTCAAAGATCAGGCACGGTAGCAGCAGGTTGATATTGACGCGCAGCAGGCTGGCGTCGGCCTCGGCGGTGAGCCAGTTCAACTTGCGGATGAGCAACCCCACGCCGACCAGCCCAAAGACCGGCAACACGGCATCCAGAACGGTTTGGAATTCACTCATGCGCGCCAGCCAGTGACAGAAAAAACCGCGCGGGTCAACCCGCTTCGTCCCGCAGCAAATACGCCAGCACCACGTCAAACTCCAGACGTTGCACCTCGCGCAATGCCTGTGACCGCTCGCTGTCCGCCGGTTCGTCCGCCGCGGCCTCGCAGGCATCCACGAAGGCGGCGGCGTCCCATTGTCCCCGCGGCAGGAGGATGGCCAGCAAAGCCAGTTCGCCCCGTGCCTTCAGCATCGTGGCGATCTCGCCGGCCAGCTTCGGGAAACAGGGGTGTGCGCCAACCTTCCGCCACCAATACTTCGCGTTCCAGTAATCCGGCTCCCGCCGATGCATGATCGCGTGAATCAGACTGCCGTCCGCATTTTCGATTGGCTGCACCAGCGTGTGCGCGGCCTCGAGGTGATCATGCCAGAGGAGAACCAACGCCCGCACCAGCGGGCGGCGCGCGGCGGGCAGGCCGGTTTCGTTGAACACGATTCCCAGCTCGCGCTCCAATTCCGCCGCCGGCCGGATTCCCGGCCGCGGTCCCGGGCCAAGCGCCGGTGGTGCCGGCGTGGCGAGCAGTTGTTTGAAACGGTGTATGGTGTTTGCGTCCATACGCGCAGTGTACGGGAATCCCGTTCATCCGCCCAATGCCTTTTCAGCGGCACTGGGAAAGACTGGGGACGTCGTGACCTTCTCCTGAGTTGGTCGGGCGAACCTTGATCAAATTGCCAGGGAGGCGTCAACGCTGGTTCATTCGGGCGAAAAATCTTCAACGTTGCTTGCCCGCGCTCCAGACGCTACAAAGCCGGCCAGAGTTATGAAATTAGCCTTGGTTTTTTCTCGCTGGCACGGGCTGACCCTGAGTGTCCTTTTCGGATGGCTCGCCGTCTCTGGATCGGCGGCAATCGCCGAACCTCCCTTGCAAGCCAAATGGATCTGGCGCCAAGGCGCGGATGTGCATGCCTACAATCAAGCCGTCATCGCTCAAAAAGAGTTCCGGTTGACCCAACCGGAACAGGCCACGCTGCGCATCACCGCCGACAGTTTTTACCGGCTCTTCATCAACGACCAATGGGTCAACGACGGTCCGGCGCGCAGTTGGCCGGAGCATTTTCAATACGATGTCATTGACGCAACGCCTTACCTCCGGGACGGCGCGAACGAGATTCGCGTCATCGCGCGCTACTTCGGCGTGGGCGATTTTCATCGCGTGCCCAAGCAGGCCGGTTTGCTGGCGCAACTGGATGTCACGCTCGCCAATGGGAAAACCGTCCAGCTCATCACGGATGATTCCTGGCAAGTGGCGGCGTTTCCCGCGCTCATCGCCAACACGCCCAAGGTCAGCATCCAAATGGAGCCGTGCGAACTTTACGATGCGCGATTGGCGGAGAAATTGTCCTTCCAACCCGCCGCCGTGTTGTTCGGCGCGAATGACGGTCCTTGGAAGGATTTGAATCCGCGCGACGTCGCCCTGCTTACCAAGGAACCGTTTACCTTCAAATCCTTGAGCGCGGCCAAGGTCGTCCAAGCCAACGGCTGGAATTTTGGCGTCTCCCCGGCGCGCCTGGTAAATCCGGGTCTGATCGAGGCGAATCACGAAGCCAGTTGTGCATTCGGCATGGCGACGATTTTAACCGCCGACCAGGCAACCACGGTGAATCTGCAATTGGAAGGCATGAAAATCGCCATTGATGGCGAGCGGCGCTCGGGCGCGGTGAAACTGGGCGCGGGCGCGCATTTCCTGCTGGCGTTTCCCAACAACATGTTTGGCCACGACAAGGAAAAAGCGGTGCGCTTCATGAACCCGCAGGGATTCAAACTGCACAATCCGCTCCAGCCGGACGGGGAAAATCCGTGGGTCTTCATCCGCCTGCCGGAATACGCCATCGCCACCAACGACCTCGTTTGGATGCCCTTCCGCGCCGACGATGCGTTTGGCAAAGCCGCGCGTGATTACGCACAAAAATCCGATGTGTGGCTGACGACGATCAAGGATACCGCCGACTTGCGCCAGATTTTCGGCAAAAATTGCGAGCTGTTGTCCCGCGAGCAGATGTTCGTGCAGGATGGCTACTGGCAATTCACCCACCGCCGGGTCGTCGGTGACGCGATGGCCCTGGTGACCAATCCTTCGGGGGCGCTGCACGACAATCCCGAGTTCACGACCATTCAGCCCAGCCCGGATGGTGACGTGGAATTATTGTATGATCTGGGCGAACAAAACTGCGGTTATTGGAGTTTCGATCTCGTGGCCGCGGGCGGCGTGGAAGTGGATATTTACGCCGTGGAATACATCGCGCCGGACGGGCGCATCCAGTTCCCCAAGCGCAACCGCAACGGACTACGTTACCTCACCAAGCCGGGCAACAACCGGTTCACCTCCCTCAAGCGTCGTTCCGGTCGCTACGTTTATTTGACGTTGCGCAACCAGCATGCGCCCGTGCGCCTGCGACATTTCAATCTGATCGAATCCACCTATCCGGTGGATTACATCGGCAGTTTCCATTGCAGTGATGCGCGGTTGGATCGCATCTGGGACATCTCCACGCGCACGCTGAAATTGTGCATGGAAGACACCTACACCGATTGCCCGCTCTACGAACAAACGCACTGGGTCGGCGACGCCCGCAACGAATCGCTGCTGGCCTACGGCGTGTTTGGCGCGCACGATCTCGCCCGGCGTTGCATCAACGTCACGGCGCAATCGCTGGAACACTATCCGTTTGCCGGTTGCCAGACGCCTTCCTCCTGGGACGTGCTCCTGCCCGCGTGGAGTTTGTTGTGGGGCATTTCCACCTGGGATCATTACTGGGAAACCGCCGATGCCGACTGGTTGCGCACCGTTTATCCGGCTGTGATTCAAAATTTGAAGGGCGTGGAAAAATACGTGGATCAACGCGACCTGTTCACCGGTCCGTTCTGGAATTTCTTTGACTGGGTGAACATTGACCAGGCGCACCAGACAGTTTTGCACAACAGCTTTTTTGTCGTCGGCGCCATTGACGCCGCACTGAAGGAAGCCGACGTGTTGCACGACACCACGCACGTCGCCTGGCTGAAATCGCTGCGCGCACGGGTAGTCGGCGGCATCAACCGACTGTGGGACGACGCCAAACAGGCGTATCCCGACTCCATTCACGGCGACGGCTCAGTCAGCTCTTCCATCTGCCAGCACACCAGTTTCCTTTCCCTGCTCTACGATGTCGTGCCGAAAGAACACGCATTGGCCGCCATCAACAACGTGACCAATCCGCCACCCAAAATGGTGAAAGTCGGTTCGCCCTTCGCGGCGCTGTATCTTTACGAAGCCTGCGAAAAGCTGGGACTTGACGACGTGATCCTCCGGGAAATCTACCAACAATACCTGCCGATGGTGGAAGCCGGTGCCACCACCGTGTGGGAAAGCTTTCCGACCGGCACCACCGGCGGCGGCGGTTTTCTAACGCGCAGCCACACGCACGCCTGGTCCAGTGCGCCCTCCCGTTTTCTGAATCGCATCGTGCTCGGCGTGAAAGATACCGCGCCCGCGGCTGCCACCGTGCAAATCAGCCCGCGCCTGAACGGTTTAACCTGGGCGCACGGCACCACGGCCACCGCCCGCGGCCCCGTGCAGGTGAATTGGAAGGTTCACGACAACACCTTGACCGTCACCTACTCCGCTCCCGCCGACGTGAAAGCGACGTTCGTTAAAAACGATACGCACAAAGGCTTGAAGGTCATCGTCAACGGCAAGGTGATGGAATAGCCGACGACGGATAAGCCATCGGTCTGATCACCTCACATAAAAAATGAAAACACCAACCGAGAAACACATCACATGAAAGTCACCACCAGCGACGCCAAAAATTCCGCGCGACAAACAACTCGAATCAGCCACCCGTCACTGCATTTTTGCAACGGCTTCGCTTGGTTGATCGCCGCCTTTGCCCTGTTATTGTTTTTCCACTCCGCCACCTTGGGCCGCGCCCAGACGTCCAATGCGCCGCCGGAAGCGCGCGGGATTTGGGTTCATTTGACCCATTTCAATGCCGATCCGGTGCAAGGCAAGGCAGAGGTTAAAGCGTTTGTGGATCGCTACGCGGACGCCAATTTCAATCTCGTACTGCCCTGGGTGCTCAGTGAGTACATGGCGGCGCTGACCGATCCGGCCTATCATGACAGTCAACCGACGGCCAAATGGGATGCGCTTGGCGAACTGGTCCGCCGCGCCAATGAACGCCATCTGCAAGTGCATTTCTGGTATTCCTTCACTTACTACAAATCCGCGCGCAGCCCGGAGTTCAATCCGCAACACGGCGGCAATCCCGCCTGGGCCGCACGCCGCGTGCTGCCGCCCAAGGAAGCGGGGCAGCCACCGACCGTGACGTCGCCCATGAGCGATGTTTGTCCCATGCACCCCGAGGCGCGCGCCTGGCAGGTAAAACTGTTGGAATCCATGCTGGACCGTTATCCGGGCATTGCCATCCACATTGAAGAACCCGGTTTTGGTACCCCCGGCAGTTGTGTCTGTGACCTGTGCCAATCACTGTTTCGCCAAATTTATGGCGCGGACCTGGTGGCATCCATCAACACGCCGCAAGCCGAGGATTTCCGCTGCATCGGCATGACGGAGTTCATCCGCGAGCTGCGCGCGAAATTGGAGAAACGCACGCCGCGGCCCATTCTCTCCGTCAATGGCGGCCCGCTCTGGCGTAGCGACCGCAAGCTGGGACGTGATTGGAAACGCTGGGCGGAACTGGGTTGGTTGGATTATTACGCCTCGCAGAATTACATGCCTAATCTGGACAACTTTACCCGCTATACCCAAGGCATCTTGAAAGACCTGCAACCCTGTCCCGTGTTCATCGGTATTGGTGTGGAATGGAGCGGTGGCGCCACGCCGCTGCCTACGGTTGCGCAGGAAGTGGAGAAAGCGCGGGAACTCGGCGCCTCCGGCGTGATTCTCTTCAGCGCCTCCGCCCTCACTGACAGCGATCTGGCCACGCTCAAATCCGGTCCGTTCAAGCGTCCGGCTGATTACCCGCCCGCCCGGCAGTAGGCGCCGTCAGCGGGGGACGAAGGAGTGAAAATCAAAAACCGGTTCCTGCCTTGCGGCGGGAACCGGTTTGCGGTTTTGAATCTTGATCGGTTCAGAGTTTCGGCATGGCCGTCCAGGCGCCTTTTTTGGCGCTGCTCTTGAGGCAGGTGGCCAGGAACGCCATGCCCACCCAGCCGTCTTCAATGCTGGCGTAGTTGCTGCCGTCGCTGGTGAATTTTTTCCCCGCCTTCCACTTGCGAACGTCGGCCTCGAAGAAGCGATGCAGGCGCGCAAACGCATCGTGGAACGCTTCCGGATGTCCCGAGGGAATCGTCGGTTCGGTGAGCAACGCATCGAGCCGGGCGTCCTTGGGCAGGAACCCGTCGCCGGCCGTGATGGCGCCGCGCCAATAGACGCGGTCCGGCTGGTTGGCCAGATGAATGGTCAGTTGTTCCGGCTCTTCCTGCCGCCACCGTAATGTGCCTTTGGTGCCGGCAATCTGAATGCCGAGATCGTTTTTGTAGCCGATGCAAATCTGCGAGGCCCGCACCAGCGCTTTCGCGCCGTTGTTGAGCTGGCAATAAATCGTGAAGTGATCGTCCAACGGGCGGCCTTCCACGAATCGTTCGAGTTGGGCCGAAACGTGCGTCACGTCCAGGCCGGTGACGTAGCGCAATTGCATCAGGGCGTGCGTGCCGATGTCGCCGCCGCAGCCACTGCCGCCGGCCAACTTCGGGTTGGTGCGCCACGTGGCTTGTTGTTGTCCGGTGGCCTCCAGTTTCGTGGCCAGCCAGCCTTGGAGATAATAGCTGTCCACCCAGCGCACCGTGCCGAGCAGCCCCTTGCGGACAATGTACCGCGAGAGCCGGGTGGTCCAATGGCCGAGATAGGTATGGGCCACGCCAAAGGGAATGTTCGCCCGGCGGACGGCTTTAACGAGGGCGTTGGCCTCCTGCAGGTTCAGGCACAGCGGTTTTTCACAGAAGACCGGGATGCCCGCCCGGATGGCTTTCATCGCCGGATCAAAGTGGACGTGGTTGGGCGTGACGATGAGCACGTAATCCAAGCGCTCATTGGCGGGCAGGTTTTTCTGGTCCTCGATCATCGCGGTGTAACTTTCGTAACCCTTGATCGGGTAGGGCCAGTTCGCGGCTTCTTCGAGGGCGATCTTTGGATCGGGGAACAACGCCCCGGCGGTGACGCGGCGGGTGCCGTCGAAGTGGATTGCTCTTTGGTGCGGATGGACGATGAACGCGCCCTTGCCGCCGCCGATGAGTCCGACATTGAGAGGTCTGTTTGCCATAGATTTTTGGTATTGATGGTTTCGCACTGTGGTGGCGGGGCGGCCCGGTCCATCGCTGCCGCCACGCGACCCGCACGGCAGAATTAAGCCACCCCCGCGCGTCTTGCCAAGCCTTTTATGCGCGCCAGATGATTTGGCTCAGGGGGTGGCCGGCGCCGGGGCGCATGTTTTCAGGAATTGCGCGTAGGCATCCAGCACTTGCGCATCGGTCCACTGCTCGCCGATGACCAGCCGCGCCCGGGCTTGCGCGGTTTCGCCGGCTTTCACGTCGCGACCCCATAACGAGAGATACATCGAATAATGCGATTCCTCCTGCTGCGGCATGCTCAACGCGAACGCCGTCTCCGGTGGCGCCATAATCACCGCCGTCAATCCGTGGCCGGGCGCCCGGCGGACGCCCAATGGTTGGGCCAGGCGCGGCATTTGCACCCACGCGACCGGGCTGGGCGGAATGGTCCAGCGTCCGTCCCGCACAATCGTCATCACCGCGTCGTCCCGGGGAAAAACCAGCCAGGTGCCGAATCGGGGCTCGGCGGCCAGAAATCGCCCCTCTGCGTTCCCGGGCGACGTTTCCGTCACATAGGCAAAGGCATTGGTGAAACCGGTGGCGAAATAGGAGGCCAGAAACGACTCGAAATTCGGGAGCCGGGTTTGCGCGCGCACGGAGGTCACGACATCCAAGGCGTTGGGCGCGGCCCAACGGTAAGTGGCGCGCAATTCGAAGGGGCGTTCCGGGGTCGCCGGCCAACGCGCTTCCACGCTGCCGTCGGTTTGTAAGACCGCGTCGCCCGGCCAGTCCCAGGCGCCGGTTCCATACCGCCGGTTGGTGGTGAAGACGCGATAGTGCCCCATCAATCCCATGCTGCGCGACAGCAGCGTTCCGGTGGGCACATGAACTACTTCAGTCAATCCTTTCGCCTGTCCATCCGCCCGCAGCTGGCCGCGCAGCACGCCGGTGTCAAAAACGAACGCCTGCCGGTCCGCAGCGTAAAAACGGAGCGAGGCCGGAGGGGCGGCGGTTTCCTGTTCCCTGCCCGCCGCATACGCCAGACCCAGGAAAACGATTGAAGCAACAAAACGATGGAGCATGGTGGCAGAGGGAACGTTAAAGAGGAAGGTGTTGGCAGCGGAACTGGATCATGGTGTGGTCACGGGAGCGGGGGAGGCTTTGTTGCCGGGTGCCGGTGGATCCGTTTCCCAGGGGACGACCCATTTATAGAGGGTATGCGCTCCGCCGTAGGATTGGTCGTCCTCGGCGTCAGGAATCGTCATGTCCACCACTTGCACCGGTTTGGCTCCGCGCATGTCGAAATCGTGGGAAAGGATGCGCGACCCGGGTTTGAGTTTGGCCAGTTGCGGCATCAACCGCACATTTAACTCGGGCAACAAATAGAGCGTCACCACGCTGGCTTTCCGCAGGTCGAGGGTGAAAATATCTTCCTGGTGGATGGTCACGAGATGCTCAACGTGGTTCGCTTTTACGTTGGCCCGCGCTTCCTTGACCCGTTCCGGGTCAATGTCAAATCCCACCGCCGTCACCCCGTATTTCTTCGCTGCGGTCACCACAATCCGGCCATCGCCGCATCCCAGGTCATAAACCACGTCGTCTTGCTTGAGCGCGGCCATTTCCAACATTTTTTCCACCACCGGCTGGGGCGTGGGCACGTAAATGACATCCGGGGCTTTTGCGGGTGCTGTCGGGCGCGGTTCATCGGCGGCAAAGATGGGCGAAAGATAAAGGCCGCCGATCAGGGCGAGGAAAAGGAGGCGTCCGCTCTGACGCCGGCGTTCAGTCACGGTTTCCATGGCCCGTTTGTCGGACATTTGGCGCGGCACCGCAATGGCAAAATGATCCGGTGAATGGCGCGAGGCGGTGACCCAAACTTCAGGCCATGCCAGGTGAACACAACCCGGCAGGGCCGGGGTGAACAACATTCCCGCCGCCTGAATAAATAATCACCTATGGCAGCTTCACCATCCGCATCTGAATCTTGACGCTGTGGTTACAATCCGGGGTTGAGGCGCGCGAAGTGGCACCCCGTTCCCGTCAACGTTTAGCGCCCGTGGTGGAAGCCGTGCCGGACATGCGGCCGCTGGCCTCCCGGGCGGTGGTGGTCGCGGTGTTGGGGGAGATAGTCTGGGTGAGACGGCCGGCGCCGTCGCGAAAGATTGTGACCGGGCCCATTTTGTGGGCGGTGCGCAGTGTTTGCCCGTTGGCATCCCGGTAAATGATCATGTTGTCACCGGCGGACGTTGCGGTCCAAGCCGTGCGTCCGTTGGCGTCCCGAAAGATGGTTTGGTTGCCCAGCGTCGTGGCTGTGCCGGCGGCGCGTCCATTGGAATCGCGGAACGTCATCATGCCGCTGAGGGTCGAGTTCGCCGTCCCCACTGTGCGTCCGTTGGCGTCCCGGAGGATCGTCAATCCGGATTGAGGCCGATGCGTGGCGACGTAGCGAGTCAGATCGCTCGCGCCGAGTTGGGCGGCTGGAGCAGGCTCCCCGGCGTGGAGATGACTGACGTTGAGGGCGATGAGCCCGAGGATGACACTGAGCGGTTTCATGGCGATAAAAGCAATGTTTACTAATGATCAGACGGTCTTTTCCGCGCATGAATTCACTCATGAACACGGCGAGGCCCGTTCATCCGGGCACATTGTCTCCGCTGGGCAAAATCTGGTTTTCTCCGCCTGGTTCGGTAAAGTGAGGCCGACGAATAACCCGATGTGGACGATAACGAAACAACCCGGCACCTACGTTCTCATCCTTGTCAACTCCCGGCTTGGTGTCCTGCCAATCGGTCAGTTGGGTGATTTGAGCTTGCAACCCGGGGTTTATGTTTACGTGGGGAGTGCCTGGGGGCCGGGCGGTTTGGCGGCTCGGGTTCAGCACCATTACCGGATTAGCTCCCGTCCACACTGGCACATTGATTATTTGCGTGCTCGCTGTGATTTGAACCGGATTTGGTTTACCACGGCATCCGGGCGCGTCGAACATAAGTGGGCCAAGGCGCTGGCGCGGCTGCCCAAGGTGACCGTGCCGTTGCAAGGTTTTGGCGCCTCGGACTGCCGTTGCAATACCCATTTGTTCTGGTTCCCATCACCGCCCTCCCTCCGAGCCTTTCAGCGACAAGTATCCACCCGGGTCTGGGCCTATCCGTAATCGTAAAGGGCGTCGGGTGTAGATTGGTCGTCCTCTGCGCGTCATCGGGGCGGAGCTCGGTTCTCGGGTGCCGTCAAGATTCCGGCTTTCTTCCCTGAAACGCCTCGGATAGGATGGGTGCGGGTGAAAATTTACGGTATCATTCCCGCCCGCTACGCTTCCACCCGGTTTCCCGGCAAACCGGTGCAGCTCATTGCCGGCAAACCGCTCATCCAACGTGTCGTCGAGCAATGCCGCCAGGCCCGCTCGCTCGCCGACGTCATCGTGGCGACGGACGATGACCGCATCGCGCAGGTGGCCCGGGAATTCTGCCGGGTGGAGATGACGCGAGCCGACCATCCCAGTGGTTCGGATCGCACAGCGGAAGTCGCCGCGCGTTGTGATTGTGAGGCGGTCGTGAACATTCAGGGAGACGAACCGCTGATGGACCCCGCCGTGATTGACGCCGTGGCGGCGGCGCTGCAAAACAACGAAATGTCCACCGCCGCCACGCCCATCCGCCACGCTGGGGAATACACGGACCCAAACATCGTGAAAGTGGTCACCAGTGTGGCGGGTCAGGCGTTGTATTTCTCGCGTCGCCCCCTTCCGTATCTGCGGGAGGCGGCTGCGCGCCCGGCGGACGAACAATTGACCGCGTTTCCGTTTTTGAAGCACCTCGGCATCTATGGCTATCGGCGCGAAACCCTGCTGCGATTCGTCAATTTTCCGGTGTCCCCTCTGGAAAACGCGGAAAAATTGGAGCAATTGCGGGCGTTGGAGAACGGCATCGCCATCGCCGTTGTGCAAGTCAACCACGACAGCGTGGGGGTGGATGTGCCGGCCGATGTGGCGCGGGTGGAAGCCATATTGGCCCGGGCGGCGTCTGCCACCCCCGGCGGGACGGGCCCTTGATTTCCTTTGCCTCCGTTCTCTCTACGATCGAGCGAAGTCTTCCCGGCAGGAATCAAACCCCCTGACCTCCCACCCGGCAAAAAAACCGAACCGGGGGGACGGCTCGATAAATTTCTGCCGTTGACTCGGTTTGCTGTTTTCATTTGGCCCGGTTTCTGGTCATCTGACACCCGATGATTCATCCCACGGCAATCATTCATCCGCAGGCCAAGTTGGACTCGACGGTTCAAGTCGGGCCGTATGCGGTGATTGATGCGGCGGTGGAACTGGGGCCGCATTGTGTGGTCGGGCCGCATGTGTATCTGACGGGCCACACCCGGGCGGGCAGCCACAACCGGTTTCATGCCGGCTGCGTGATCGGAGACGCGCCGCAAGATTTGAAATACGCGGATGCCCCCACCCGCCTGCAGATTGGTGCGCACAATGTTTTTCGCGAACACGTCACCGTGCACCGGTCCAACCGGGCTGACGAAGCGACAGTTATTGGCGCGCACAATTTTCTGATGGCGCACTGTCATGTGGCGCACAACTGCGTGCTGGGCGATCGGGTCATTCTGGCCAATGGCGTGCTGCTCGGCGGGCATGTCACCGTGCAAGATCGCGCCTTTTTATCGGGTAATTGCCTCGTCCATCAGTTCGTCCGCGTCGGCACGCTGGCGTTGATGCAAGGGGGGGCCGGCATCAGCAAAGACCTGCCGCCGTTCACTATCGGGTCGGGGGTCAATACACTCTGCGGACTGAATATTGTGGGGCTGCGTCGAGCCGGAATTCCCGCTTCGGAACGCTTGGAACTAAAACGACTTTACCATTGCCTGTTCCGTGAGGGCCGCAATTTAGGCGAGGCGCTGCGAGTGGCCGCTGCGCAATTCTCCACCCCACCGGCGCGTCAATTGATTGAATTTGTGGCGGAATCCAAACGCGGCGTCTGTGCCGATGGTGGTAGTGCGTCGCCGGACGGTCGGGATGAAGAGGTCCTTCCCAATTCGGCGGGGGAAACCGCCCAGAATGAGCAAGAAACCGACGGCCTTAATCTGGCTTGAAACAATGGCCAGATCGTTCGCCTTAGCCTGCGAAAAATGGGGGATGGGCTCTTTTCCAGTTAAGATCTGTCCCATTATTCCATGCGGCGCTAGTTGGCTGTGTTAAATCAGGACACAGAAAGGGGTCTGAGTCCGGCGCCCATGCCCGAAGCGCACCGCGCGTGCGGGAGTGAATCGAGTTAAATCTGGCGGGTTTGGCGGGTGGGATCTGCTAATGCTGTCGCACGGGAAAAATATGGTGGGCTTCAAAATGCTTTGGCAAGAAGGCTGCTTTCCCGGAAGGCGATGGTTAAGGATCGTCAGCTTGCCGGATACAAGCAACACCTCCTCAACGCTGGTCTCACCGCCGCGGGAGTGGCGCTCTGTTTCCTCGGCATCACCTCCGCCCAAGCCGTGACTCTGGCTTGGGATCCGAGTCCGGATCCCGAAGTGGCGGGGTACGCCGTTTATTACGGAACCAATAGCGGGCATTACTCGACCCGGATTGATGTGGGCGCCCAAACCAACGCCTGCATTAACATTCCGCCCACCGGCACCACTTACTTTTTTGCGGCGACGGCGTACACGAGCGACGGCGTCGAGAGTCTGCCTTCCAACGAGGTGGCTTTCGCCGCGCCTCCTCCCATCGGTTTCCAAATGGGGCGCACCCTGCAATCGCCGCAAACGGCGCTGCGTTTCCTGGCTTTGGCGGGGGAACAACTTTCGGTCGAGGTCAGCACCGATCAGCAATCCTGGTCGCTTCTCTACCAATTGCATCCGACCCGAACCGGGGTTATGGAAATTGCCGATCCCGCCTCGGGGGATGGAGTCCCCCGGTTTTACCGGGTGACGGTCAACAATCGAGGGACGCGCAACGCGCAACTGGTGCAATTGCCCGCCGTTCCGATGACCACGCTGAACCTCATGCGTCCGGCCGGGACGCGCGTGCAGATTGAAGTCAGCGAGGATTTAGTCTATTGGTCGCCCCTCTACAGCGTCGTTAGCCCGGCCAACCACCGCATCGAAATCGTGGACCCGGCCTCCGCCACCCTGCCAAAACGCTTCTACCGCGTGCGGTCGGAGAATTAAACGACCCGGTCTTCCGGGTTAAATCGGTTCCAATTCCCAGGCGCCCACTTGGATCGCCGCCGCTTGGCCGATGAAATCCAAGCGGAGCAGAACTTGCGTGGGCCCCTGACGTTGTTCCACCCAACCATCCAGTCCGCGCAACGGACCGCTCTTGATCTTGACCCGGCTGCCTTCCCCGATGGTAGGGGCCAGGCGGACTTCCACATCGCTGGCCAGCGCGAGCAGAATTTCATCCAATTGCCGGGCGAACAGCGCCTGATCGGTCACCGGCAGCAGGCGCGCGAGATAATCGTTGTGTTGCACCAAGCGGCGTTGGTCGGTCGCCAGCCGCAGAAACACGTACCCCGGAAACAAGGGCTTCATGAACACGCACACCTTCCCGCGATAACGGCGCACGGACTTGCAACAGGGCAAAGTCGTGCTCACCCGCTCGCGTTGGCAATGTTGGGCAAATTTTTTTTCGCAGCGCGGCTTGGTATGCGCCACAAACCAGAGTGTCTCGGTCACGCAGCTAGATGGTGCGGGGATGCGCTCCGAAGTCAAGCGGCCCCGCCACCCCGCCCGGGAACGCCGCTTGTATGGCGGCCCTCCGGCCCCCTGACGCGGGAGAGGCGGTTCAACTGCATCGGACCATACTGGCAGATGACAATTAGGAAAAGCTGGGGACATCGTGCCCCCGGTGGAGGGGGTTGGGTAAGTAGAAGTGATGGCGTTTGGCGAAGTCAAGCGGTCGCCAGTTGAGGACAGCCCTGACTAGCGATCTAGTTGGGCGAACGTTTGGGGCGGCGACTGTGTTCGACCAAAGCGGAGCGTTTGCCGGGTTGATCGCGCCGCAACCATTTACGAACGGGGTTGCGGGAGCCGCCAAACACGCGGGCGGCGGCCTTGATGCCGTTGGCCGGGTACGGGCGACGCGTTTCTGATGTAACCCATGACGATCGGTCTGCATACGATACAGTTCAAAGTAGGCACTGTGCATCCGCAGAGGGGGCCCGATTTTCACAGCTGGGCCAGCTTCGGAGGAGGCACCATAGTTCCATTCTACGCCGGGGGCTCAACACCTTGAGCTTCACCACCGGGGGGTTACGATGTCTCCAGTCTTTCCCAGGAGGCCCGCCGGAACCCTTGGCGCCAGCGGCCTGCGCCCGGGGCGTCCGCAGTTTATCCTTTCGGGCAGAGATGGGTTTCGCCTTCGGACCGGGCGATGATGATCGCGCCGCAGACGTCGCCGAAGACATTGACCGCCGTGCGGGGCATATCGAGCACCCGATCCACGACCATGATTAACCCGATGCCCTCCGGCGGCAGTCCCATCGCCCCCAGGATCACCACCACGGCCACTAATCCACCCGCAGGCACGCCGGCCACGCCGATGGACGTGAGCAAGGCCAGCAACACCACAATCAGTTGCATCCCCGGCGTGAGGTGCAGGCCATACAGTTGCGCGATGAAAATGGAGGCCACACAGGCGTACAAGGCCGTGCCGTTCATATTCACAGTCGCGCCCAGCGGCACGATAAAATTACCGACGCGGTGGGACACCCCCGCATTTTTCCGTACGCACTCCAAGGTGAGCGGCAGCGTGACCGAAGAGGAGCTGGTGGAGAACGCCGTCAACAAAGCGGGTAACGCCCCGCGAAATGCGCGCCACGGATTCACCCGGCCCAGCAGCCACAATAACAACGGCATCACGATGAACGCGTGCAGCGCCAGGCCGGCCAGCGTGGTGATGACCATGGTCAACAGATGCCGCAATTGCTCCAGATGCGTCGTGGCGGCAATTTGCGCCACCAGCGCGAAGATGCCCAACGGCGCGAACTTCATCACCAATCCGGTGATGCGGAGCATCACGTCATAAATCCCCTGCCAGACCTGGTTCAGCGTGCGCGCGGCTTTCCCCTCCAACCGACCGGTGTAATAGCCGAACAAAAGACAAAAGACGATCAACGCCAGCACATCGGCGTTGTTGCCGGCGGTCTGGACCACGTTTTCCGGGAACATACGCAGGAAAACTTCCACCACATCCCGCGCCCCCCGCTCGCCCACCGCCGCTTGTACGGCGGCGGGATCAGCGGTAAGCCCCAGCGACACCGGTTGCCCGTGCTCCAAGCCGGGCTGAATCCCATTGACCAGCCCCAGACCAATGAGCGTGGCCACCAATCCCGTGCCCAAAAAGTAGAGGGCCGTCTTCATCCCCAGCCGGGCAAAGGCGCGCTCCGCACCCAATCCAGCGACGGCGGTGACGATGGCAGCGGCGATGAGGGGCACCACGAGCATCCGCAGCGCCCGCAAGAATAACTGACCGACGAAGGCAAAAATCTCAAACAGCGGCATCCCGGCCACGGTTGCCGTTTCCCCCGCCCAACGGCCCACCATCAGCGCCAACGCCATTGCGATGAAGATTTGCCAGTGCAAGGCCACCCGTGCCATGGGCTGAACGTAATGCCGCCAAATCATCCGAGGCAATCCCGGACTTGAACTCATGCCACCAAACCAGACAGATCAAAGAAGGGCGATGAGAGGGCCGCGCTGGGCTGCATCTTGAAATGGATTGAAGGTGCCCAATTGAGTCAGGCCGGGATCCACGAGTTGCAGATACGGACGGTCCGGTTCGAGCGTTTGTTGGGGATCAAACAGCAAGCCGATTTTCCCGACGGCCGCCTTGAGTTCGAGCCGGTCATAATCGCTTGCGGGTTTCCAAACGTCGAGGTCAGCGGAGGTGCGACCCTCCATGCCACCCAGCAGACAAGCGGCGGAGCCGATCAGGCAAAGCCGGACGGGAGCGCCTTCCGGTCCAAGGGCCTCGGCAAGGTCGGACAACACCGCAAACCACGCTTCACCGTCGAGTTGTCGCTTCAAGGACATTCAGTAAGCGGCGGCATCATATCCAAAACCAACCAACAAATCAAACTCGCAAACCAATGACGCACCATGTTGTGCTGCGCAGACGAATCCATCTATCTGACCAATGAAAAAGTCAGGTTACGATCGGTGGCCTCTTTTTTAACTGGGCCGTTTGGATTGCAGAAACCGTGGTTCGCGGATTGATTGCTGCTCGCCCGCCCGTTTACATCCGATTGAACGCGCAATTCATCAACCACGCGGCCAAGCCCCTGGCGGAACGGCGAGCCTTCAAGCAGCTGCGGCAACGGGGCCTTTATCTATGGCGATTTGTCCGACGTGACGAGTAATCGCACTGGTCCGAGCAAGCCGGATTCCAGCAAGGGCGTGCCGGGAGAAAATGGATTCCAAGTGGTCCACGCCGCGCGTTGCTCTTGCGGCAAGGCCGCGTCGCCGATCAATCGGTTCGGCCATAAATTCGCCGCTTCGATCTCGAGTTGATTGTCGCCGGATTGCAATGCATCGGTGACGTTCACGCGGAAGGGCGCTTTCCAAACCGTGCCCACGTCGCGACCGTTCAGTTTGACGCGCGCCATGACTTCCACGCGGCCCAGATCAAGAAACCATTGCTGCCCCGGTGACTTCGCCGCCAAGTCCGTCTTGAAAACGGTCCGGTAGGTGGCCACACCACTGAAATGGCGTACACCCGAATCACTATGCTTTGACCAATCAAGCAAGGCGTCGAAGGTCAACTGCGCCGGCGCGCCGCGTTGCGGTTGAAATTGCACGTTCCATGGGGCGGTCAATTCCAGCACGGGAGTGAACTCAACCCAGTTGCGATGCGATACCGCTCCGCTCGCCGGACGACCCGCTTTGCGGAAGAGCACGAACCAGGAGTCATACGGTCCGAACTGCAGCGGCAGGAATGTCCGTCCTTCCCGCTGTTCCCAAAAACGCACCGGCCGGATTTCTCCGGTCAACGGATTCCACATCTCGGGCAGTTTGCCCGCAACACGAAATGCCGCCGTAGCTGTGCGGGTCTCGTCATTACGGTTCGCAACGAAATAAATTTCCGTTTCGCCATCGCGTCGGTGCGTGTAACGCAGCGGACCGTCCGACTCAAAATCCGGCGGCACTGCATTCGCGCGTAACAGTGCGGCCAACTCGGCGTAGTCGGGATAAATCTCCGGAACCTCTTCCGCGGGCGTCGGCCGTTCCCACGGCGACATCCCGTAGCCGCCCAGCTCCATTGCGGCACTCCAATCGCCCTGACCATCCCGAAGCGTCTGCCAATTCTGACTCACACGCATTGCGGCTTGCCAGGTGGCATCTGAGGCAATCTCGAGATTCGCGTCATTGGCAAACCGAACCTGCATCGCCGCGATCAATCCCGCCGGATTGGGCGCGTCACCGCCGTTCTCCGCCAGAACCGCGATGACATTCGTGCCCGGTTTCAGCAGTCCGGCCACGTCGTATTGGTGCACCTGATGAAAATTGTTGCCGCCACCCAACTCGTTTCCGTTGAGCCAAAGCGTGAAGCCGTTGTCGGCGGTGAGAGAGATTCGCGCAGCGCTGATTTTGTCATCGGGCAAGTTCACCGTCCGACGAAAATAGCGGGTGGCGACCGGCGCGCTGGAGGCGGGATTTCCTTCCTGAAACCAGATCCACTTTGCCGTCTGCAGCGGCGCACCAGAAAACGCGCGGGCTGATTTGCGCACGACCTTCTCATCACCGCGCACGACGCGCCCTTGCCCCAAACGGCGTTCGCGAACCGGGGTTGCGCCCCAAATTTCCGCCGCCAGTTTTTGCACTTCGGCATCGCAACGCGGGTAATCCGTCAGGCTGGGCGATTGGCGTGGTGGCACGCCGTAGATGGTCGCCCCGGCCTCGACGAGCGCTTTTATTTTCGCGAGCAACTGTGGCGTCATCATGTCCACCAGCGGCAGAGCCAGGACACGATAACTGCTGCCGTTGGCAAAAGTGATGCGCCCGTTCTTCACGGTGGCGCGCGTCATCAGCATCTCCGGTGAGCAGGCGTCAAAGTTGTATTCGCGGCGGTCCGGCGGATTGCCCACCACGGCGGATGGCGACGGCCGAAAAACCTGCGGCGCGCCTTCCGGCGTGAGATAGAGAATGTCGGCCACCGCTTCGCCCCGCCGCAACAACACCTGACAACGCGCGAGGTAGCGATGGTAGTCTCCGATCATGTCCCACCAGGTTTGCGTGCGTTCCCAATGCACGCCATACGGTCCCATCGTCATGCCGGGCCAGCGATCCAACCACGGCTGGTGCGCGTAACGATGAAACACAATCCGATTCACCCCGGCGGCAAACGCCCAGTCGCCCAATCCCTTCAGATTGCCAGGATGAAACCGCCACCGTTCATTGTCGTCGGAAGTGAACGATTCCGCCGCGACGATGTTCCGACCGCCCGTGTGCGCAATGGAGGCGGCCTCGAAACAACTGAACCACGTGTTGTAACAGTTCGCCCAAAATTCGCCCATGGGCACGTCCGCCACCGCGCCGAGATTCAAATCCGCCGTGGGATTCATGTCGTAGGGTTCGATGGAAAGTCCGAAGCCGTGTTGATGGGCCAACGCCTTGAGATGTTCGGCTTGGTTTTCCAGCACCAGCTCCTGCGCGGTCTGGCGCACATCCCAAAGGAAACGTTCGGTGATGTCCCGGCTCGTAACAATGCGTCCCGTGTATGCCGGCAGGAATCGCAACGGATCATAACCGCGCCGCTTTTGAAACTCCTCACGGAACGCCGCCGTCCAGTTCTGCGCACCCATTTCCCAACTGTCAATGTGAAGCGAAGTCCAACCGACATCGCGGCGTTTGTCCGGTCCGAGTTCGCGCAGCAACGCGCCGACAAAATGATCAAAATGCGCGTCCAATGCGGCTTGATCGAATTTGTCGGATTCCAATCCCAAACCGGCCGCCGGAGCGGGCCGGGTGTTGGCGCCGGTGGTGGTGCGTCCGAAACGCAAAATGGTCCAACGCCCCGGCGGCACGGTCCAATTCAATTGTCCGTGCGCATCCAGTTGCGCCGAGAGATCCAGAATCGTGTCCGGCGCAATGGCAGCGGGGTCGGGTGGCGCCGCTTCGCCAGCTTGCATGGGAATGAAAGGTTTGACGCCGGGCATGGAGGAAAACGCATCGCGGACGTAAAGCGCCTTTTGCTCCAGGTCGGGAATTCGCGTTTCACTTTCCGGCGTGGGAAAAGCGAGCACGGCGACATCGCGATAAAATTCACGCTGCACTTTGAGCAACTCCGCAGGCAGCCCGCCGGTGCCGAAGTAGGGTTGACGCGGCGGCGGTTGCGGCAGCACGGCGTTGAAATTGGTCGGCCCGACCACTTCCACGGCACTGGCCACGAGGAATTGCATGGATTGTTCCGGTTTGACCCACGGTCCGCCGCTGCCGGTCCAACCCGGTCCGGCGTTCAAGGTGATTTGCAAACCCAACCGCTCCGCTTCTTGAACGGCATGTTTAAAATTCCGTCGCCACGCGTCACTCATGAATTTGATCGGCCCTTTCGGAATGCCCACGTCCACTTCCATCATGATCACGCCGCCGAGACCGGCGCGTTGCATGGCTTCGAGATCAGCCGTGATGCCCTCCCGACTCGAATTGCCATCCATCCACATCCAATAAGTCCACGGTCGCGCCGCCACCGGTGGATTTTGAAAATCCTGCTCCAGCGAGTTCGCCGCACCTGCCGCGACAACCAACTGGGAGGCGAGCAACAAAATAACAGAAAGCAGGGCGTGGGCGCGGTTAGAATTCATAAACAAGTGCTCTGACGGTTTCTGTTGGGAGCATAAATCATCGGAGCAAGGGGCGACAACGATTACGTTGTGATTACGCTGCGCACGCAACGTCGTGATTCCAATGCGCATAAATTTTTATCTTTGCGGGCTCCCGCCCTTGCGGCCAATGGCCACCCGGCCTAGGATTGCGCGTCTGGCTTGACTTCGTAGCTTCGTGCGCGAACGAGTCTGCAATGCGCACTGCCCTGACGGGCGACCAAACGGAAAAGATCAATTTGATGAGATATAGTTACCGAACTCGGTTCGTAATCGTATTCACCACTCTGAGTGTGTGCCTGCTGGGTCTGGTGTCCTGTCAACACGCGCCCACGCGCGACCTCGAAGCGCTGCACGCCCAAGACCCGGTGGGTTTGATCGGGCCCAACCTGTACCGCACCGCCACCGGACAGTATCTCACGCCGGCGGGCCAACAAGTGGCGTTGCCGGGGATGCGGCCGGTCGGTCTGGCACTGAGTCCGCGTGGCGATTTGCTGGCCACCGCGGGCCAAAATCGTGTGCTGGTACTCATTGATCCGGCCACCGGCGCGATTTTGCAGGAGCGCCAGCTCTCGATCAAAAAATCGGAAACCAGTTCGGAAACGGTGACCGCGCAAATGAGTTTTAACGGACTGATATTCTCCCCGGATGGGCGCAAAATTTATTTGTCCAACACCGGCGGCAACGTGTGGGCGATCCCCGTGGATGACGCGCGTCACGCCGGGGAGCCCAGTTTGATTGCGGTGCCGAACGCCAATTTGCCCGGACAAAAGCGCGACTTGCCGACCGGGCTTGCCGTTTCCGCGGATGGTCGGCGGCTTTACGTGGCGGGCAGCCTGGCGAATCGCCTGCACGAAATCGCGACCGACACCGGGCAGACATTGCGTTCGTGGGACACGGGTGCGGCACCGTTCGATCTCGCGATCGTCAAAAACAAAATCTACGTGAGCAACCTGGGCGGGCGCCGCCCGGGAACCAATGACGTTACCGCTCCGGCGGGCAAAGGCACGACGGTGCGCGTGGATCCAGTGCGCTATATCGCCAGCGAAGGTTCGGTCACGGTGATTGATCTGGCGTCGGGCCAGGTGAAGGACGAAATCCTCGTGGGTTTGCACGCGTCGGCGCTGGCCGTTTCGCCCGACCAAAAATACGTGGTGGTGGCCAATTCGGGCAGCGACACGTTGAACGTGATTGACACCGCGACCGATCGGGTCGTGGAAAAAATCTGGGCGCGCCAAAATCCCGGCGACCTGTTCGGGGCGCAGCCCAACGCGCTGGCTTTCGATCCGAGCGGCAAACGGCTGTACGTCTGCAACGGCACCCAAAATGCCGTGGTGGTGATTGATTTCGAACCCAAGAAAAACGCCTCGAAAGCGATCGGCTTGATTCCGGTGGCTTGGTTCCCGGGAGCGATCCAATACGACGCGGGCCACAACTTGTTGTGCGTGGCCAACATGAAGGGCATCGGTTCCGCCAGGGATTTTGCGCCCGATGAGAAAACGAAACTCCGAACCCGCGATTTCTACGGCACGCTTTCACTCGTGCCCGTTCCGTCCCGGAAAGCGCTCGTCGCGCACACCCAGCGCGCCTTGGGCAACATGCGTTATCCCCGCATCGCCGAGGCCTTTCTGCCCGCCCGTCCGAACCAACCGCCCCGTCCGGTGCCCGAGCGGATCGGCGAACCCAGCGTGTTCAAACACGTGATCTACATCATCAAGGAAAATCGCAGTTACGACCAAGTCCTGGGCGACATGCCGGAAGGCAACGGCGATCCTGAGTTGTGCGTCTTCGGCGAGCAATTCACCCCCAACCAGCACAAGATCGCGCGGGAGTTCGTGCTGTTGGACAACACCTATTGTGCCGGCGTGAAAAGCGCCGACGGCCATCAATGGACCGACAGCGCCATTGCCAACGATTACATGGAACGCCAGATCAGCGCGGACACGCCCCGCAGTTATCCCGGCGGCAAGAGTGGCAGCGGCGCCGACGCGCTGGCCTGGGCGTCCTCGGGATTTATTTGGGATAACGTTTTGGAGCACGGCAAGACGTTTCGGAACTACGGCGAATGGATGCTGTCCGAAGCGGGCTGGAGCGATCCGAAACAGAAAGGGCGCCCGAATTGGCGGGATTACCGCCGCGAACTCCAGGACCGGGCCGGGCGCGTGCGCTTGCGCAGCCGGCCCGCCGTCGAATCCCTCCGGCCCCACAGCGCCACCAACACGGTGGGTTGGGACTTGAGCGTCCCCGATGTGATGCGCGCCGAGTATTTCATTCGCGAGCTGCGCGAGTTCGAGGTCCACGGCGGTTTTCCCCATTTCATGATTATCTTTTTGCCCAACGATCACACCGCCGGCGCCAGCGCCAGCCACGCCACCCCGGGCGCTTTGATGGCCGACAATGACCTGGGATTCGGGCTCATCGTCGAGGCGGTGTCCCACAGCAAGTTCTGGCCGGAAACCTGCATCTTCGCCATCGAAGACGATCCGCAAAACGGCTGGGATCACGTGAGCGGCTATCGCACGACCTGTTACGTCGTGAGCCCGTACACCAAGCGGCGGCAGACCATCAGCACCCAATACAATCAGCCCGGGGTGATTCGCACCATGGAATTGATTCTGGGCCTGCCGCCCATGAACCAACTCGATGCCACCGCCACGCCGATGTTCGATTGTTTCATGAACGAACCCGATTTCACGCCCTACACGGCTGTGCCCAACCAAGTGTCGTTGGACGAAATGAACTCTGATCCGAAAAAGATCGCCGACCCCATACTGCGGCGGGATGCCTTGGTCTCCGCGCGCTTTTCTTTGGATCAAGAAGACAAATGTCCGGAAGACGTGCTCAATCGCATTCTGTGGCGCGCCATGAAAGGCACGCAAACGCCCTTCCCGGAATGGGCCGTGAAAGCCCTGGACGACGATGACGATTGAGCCGTCGCCCGCGGTCCCGCTTCACAGTTGCCGTCGGCGCTGAGATGGCGTGGGTCGTCCGGCCCGGGGGCTGGGACTCACTCCTTTATCTCCGGAATGAAGATTCGTTGGCCAACGGACAGGTTGTCCGAGGTCAAGCCGGGATTGGCATTGATGATCTCCTGCACGGTCAGGGAATAACCCAGTTTTTGCACGGCGGCGGCGATGTCCGGCAATGCATCGCCCGGATGGACCAGGTAAAAACTTCCGGGCAGGGGATAATTCAGCAGGTCGGCCACGTCCGCCGATGGCGGGGAGCTTGGCGAAAGCTCGTCCGGGGTGGGCGACTTGGGAGGCTCTTGTCGCGGCTGGTAGGGTTTGGGGTTGCCCGCCGCATCCAGCACAGGAAACCAGCGCATCCGGTCGGCCTGCTGGCCAATGGCGGTTTGGCGGCAGCGGCGGACGAGCGCCTTGTAAAAGTAATCCGCCGCTTGCGGATCGCGATACTTCAACCACGAACCGGCGGTGCAGAGGATCCGCGCGGTTTCGTCGGTGTTATCGGGTAGCAGTTTGGCGGCTTCCCAGGCAAGCGAGGCGGCTTGATACCGGTAATGAAACCGCTTTTCCGGATCCGCCGGGGACGCGGAGGCCCGTTCCACTTCGTCAGCCGAAGCGGAAAGAATGGAGGGCGATGCATTGGTTCGATCGGTCACGTTCACCCCGACTTCGAAACCCCCGCCGTGAATATGCCAGTCCGGTCCGAGCTCCGTCCCGTACAACTCCATGCCGTTGGTGCGCACAATTTTTGCCGCGGCGAAAAGCGACTGCGCCCGCGACCCGGCGGGCTGGGTTTCATCCCAACCTTGGTGGAGCAGTTGCATCAGCAGATCGAGTTGCGGCTGCCACGCGGGAGGAAAATACTCCCTCGCTTCCGCCAAACGATTCAACCGCAACAATCGGCGGGCCAGAAGATAACGAATTTTTTCCGCCAGCCGGGCCGGACTGATTTCTTCGTCCTGGTCCGCGTTCGGATCTTCTGGCAGGTCGCCGCCGCCGTCCGGCCAGGTGCGGTCCACGTAGGCTTGCAATTCGGTCACCGTTAGAACGCGCTCCGCCACATACGCCGTGTCCTCCCAATAGCCGGAGCGGAGCAAGGCGTCGAGAGATTGCACGTATTCACGGCGCGCCAGTTGCAAGACCCCCAGCTCGCCGAGCACCTGACGGCCCGCGGGCGATTGGGCGACCCACGAGGCGTTGAGGTTCGCTAACAGATTACCCACCAAACCCGCCGATCGGTTGGTTGCGGAATCCTCGAGGGGAAAGCTCCCGCTGATTCGGGCCAGCAACGCGGCGGCGGGCGCCAATTTCCCCGCGTGCAAGAGGAGTTTCGCCTCCATCCACTGGGCGACGGGCGAAGAGCGCGCGCGTTTGATCCAACGCCACGCCTCATCCAATTCCCCGTAACGATAGGCGGCGAGGGCAAGTTTCTCCGCCGACTCCAGATCCATGACGTTCGCGGCTTCCACCGCCACCAACCAGCGTTTCACCGAGTCATCCACCGCAGGCAGCGTTTCGAGGTTCGACTCCCGGCGGGAAATAAGATAAGCCGTGATCACCTGCCGCGTTTTGGCGTCCCGGGCCAATCGGGCCAGTGTAGGCGCGTCGGCTTCTCTCAGGGCCGTATTCGCCGCGATCCTCAGCGAATTGAGGGCCGTATCATCGCCAGTGGCGTACTGCTCGAGGTAAAGCAAGAGGGCACGCTGCAGGTTGCCCCGTTTCAATTCCACGCGCGCTTCCAGTCCCAGGCTGGCGGCGGCCAGCCCCACCGAATCCACAAACCCGCGCCGGGCCAGATCGCGCACTTGCTTGAAATACGCAATGGCGATGGCGGGGTCGTTGGTGGCCCATGATTTTCCCAGCATGAAAGCCGCCCAGGTGGATTTGAAGCGCCGTTCGTTTTCCGGCCGGGACAGCAACTGCTCCCACGGGGACCGCGCCAGACTCTTGTCCTGCACGGCTGGATTGTGCCACGTCATGGCGCCCGCAAAATAGTCGGTGAACTCCCCGGGCAACCCCTTGACGAAGACGAGCTCGGGAAAAGCTGGCGGGGGTGTCTTGGGCGTTTCCCGATGCCGGTCTAGTCCGTCCCAAACCCATTCGCCGGATTGTTCCCATGCCTCGAATGCGGCGGCGTAATCCTTGAGTTTCTGGCGTTCGGCCTCATGCGCCTTGCAAATTTCTTGGGCTTCATCCGCCGGCACTTTCAGTCGTTGCAATGCGGCGGCCAAATCGGCCGCTTCGGCGTCCGAGGATTGGTCCAAATAAGTCTGGCCGTGTTCCGCTGCCAACGGCACGGCTTGAAAGCGGCTGTCCACCAATTTCATCCGCTCCAGCTCACGCTCAAAGTCCACCCGTGGCGCGATCAACACCCCATCTTCTCCACTCCGCAGGAGCGAGTTCGGAAAAAACGGCCCACAGGCGGGCAGCGGGACGGGTGCGCCCAGCGCAAAAAACAGGGTCAATCCAGTCAGCCCAACCCGACTCAGCAGGCGCCGGAAACGGATTGTCCATGTCGCCGGGAAACCAACCGCCGGACAAAGAGACATTGGTGAGCCGGGAAAAACGAGACGGCGCTGCCCAGCTCTTGGTTTAGTGTTTCGTGATTTCAATTTGCACCTCGCATTTGCGATCAAACCGGAGCCAGCCAATCAGCCAATCATCACCCACCCGCAGCCGGCGGACTGCCGACCCGGTTTGGAATCTTGCAGTGACCGCGTCTGGCTCCGTCAGTTCAAAGCCTTGCAGGCCGTCGCCTGCCACCAATCGCGCCTCCGTCCAATGAACCTTCACTTCCAGCCGCCGGACAACATCGAGTTCGCCCGGATTCACCAAATGGATTTCCACCAGACCGTCTTCGGTCCGGTGCAGTTTACATTGTAATTGTTCGTGCGGAGAACGCCCCGCCAGAATGGCGGCGAGGGTTGGCCAACGCCAGTTCAAATTGTCCGTCGCCACCGGCAACCGATACCAGATCACGTTGCCCATGGCTGCGGGACGCCGTTTGGTCCAGTCCTGCACCAACCGAGCCAAGGTTTCCGGGTCCGCGCCCACTTCCCGGAGTTGCGCATCCGCGGGCCAGTTCGGACGCGGGCCTTCGGCGGACAACCCGAGGAATTGACCCGACTGGGCGAACGCCAGCAGGTACCCATACGTGGGCAACGCCACCCGGAACGGAACGCCAAGGCGCCCAGCGCGTTCCACGGCCCGCCGGGCGGCGGTCGGATCGCAAAGGGTAAACGGCGCCGCGAAACTTTTGGGGCGTTCGACGGAATGAACCTGCAACACGTAATTAGGGGCAACCGCCGCCAGCCGCCGAAAGGCCGGCGTTTTCAACCAGCTCGGCAAAGCGGTGATCGTCACGGGCAGCGGATGGACGCGCCGCTGAATGGCTTCCACCCAGAGACGGTAGCCGTCCAGTTTGGATTCGGCGCAGTCAAAATCTATTTGCAGTTCGGACAACCGCAGCCCGTTGGTCGCCGCGTCCGCCACGAGCGAGGCGGCGACGCCGGATAGATAACCGGCGACTGGATCATTGGTCGCAAAGGGACCGGGATACGCACCAATGCGCAGTGCCAGCCCGACGGGACAAACGGCATTGGTCAACGTGGGATAATCCACAGCCACGCGCGTGAGCTGTGGTTGGGAGTTCTTCCAGACAATCTCCGCCCGCAACGCCACCAGATTGGCAAAATTTGCGCCACGCTGGGTCACCGCCTGCCGCACCGACTGATTCCAATTGCGCTGCCAGACATAGACCTCGTGAGCAAGCGGGCCACTCCGTCGGGCCGTCGGGCGGAAGCCGCACCACCAGACGGCGAACAACCCGGCGGCGACCAGCACGACTACTCCGCTGATGAAACGCTTGCGCATGAAAGCCGGCGGCAGCTTGGGGGACGCAATAATGAATGACAAGCGATCAACCCGCGCCGCTACAAAAATAAGGAATTTTCCGAGGCATCATATTCCCCGGGTCCCCGTTTGCGCGGTTCGCTGGGCGTCGTCCCTCTCGTAGTCCGGGCGGGACCGGGTCAAGAATCGCTCGATGCGGTGGATGACTTCCCCCGGCGGCGCGGGAATCGCGGAAGAAACAACGGCAAAAAACCCAACATCCAAAAATCCCCCAGCCAGGTGTAAACCGACCGTTGCGGCGGCACATACAACGGGAAGGCCGTGGCGGCTTCGGCAAACAACGGCGTGCGCGAGCCGGGCACGATCCGGCCATCGGCCTGAATGTGGGCGCCGATGCCCGAGTTGGTCACCCGCACCAAGGGCACGCGATATTCCACCGTGCGATACCGCGTCACCGCCAGATGCACCTCCGAGGCGGGCGTCCGCAAAAACCAACTGTCGTTGACTTGATTGATGATGAAATTCCCGCCCAATCGGACAAACCGCCGGGGGAAGGCTGAAAGCGTCCCCTCGTAACAAATCAGTGGAATCACACGAATGCCGGGGCGCAATTCAAAGACAGCCGGGCCCTCCCCGGCCTGCACCCGCAGACTGCGGGGAAACCAGTGTCGGAGCCACGGGAACGCCGCTTCGCCGGGCAGATATTCCACCAGCGGCAGACGTTTGATCTTGGCGTAGCTGCCCGCCAGATTGCGGTCCGCATCCAGCCACGCGGCGACATTGTAACGCGCCGGCACATCCGCCACCGCCGGCGCGGGGTCCACTGCGTCCACGTTCAGGAGCACGGGTTTGCCGGTCTGACGAATCAACTGACCCAACGCCTGACGACGCGCCATATCGGTGTTGAACACAAACGTGGCGGGATTTTCCGGGAACGCGAGCGCCTCCACCTCCGGATGCTGGCGCGCCAGTTCCCGGCCCTGCGCGAGGGCGGTGAAAAAATCGTTCGTCAACGCGGCGGGCGCCGGCGCCCGTTCCGGCGGCAGGGGCAGAGGCAGGTTGGGTTGGATGGCGCCGACCGTGAACCATTGCTCCGGCGGCGCGGCCGCCATGGCGGCGTCAAATTGGCGGAGACGAAGCGTCCCATAAGCCAGCACGCCCGCCAGGATAACGGCCGCGACCACGACCGGGGCCCACGGCCGCGCGCGGGCCTGCCGCCAAGCCAGAAAACCTTCGGCCAGCAGACTGTTGACCCAAAGGATCAGGAACAACAACAGCGGTGTGCCGCCCAGTTCCACCACTTGAAAGACTGCCGGAAAACGATACTGCGTGTGTGCGTAATTGCCGTCAAAAACGGGCGCCAACCAGTAGAGAGCCAGCGTGAAGATCGCCGCCTCGCGGGTGGCGCCCACCCACCCGCTCCGCCGCGGCCACCAAGCCGCCACCGCTCCCGCCAGCGCGTAAGGCAGCGCCAGCAACAGACCACCCGCCAATGTGAGCGCAATGGCCGTCCCCATCGGTAACCCCAGAATCTCCCGCAACGGCGCGTGCAACCACCAAGTGCTGCTGCCCCAGGTCCACCAGCCATAGACTCCGGCCCATCCACCGGCCGAGAGCGGGCGCAGGCCGCGCAATCCCACGAACAACGGCGCGACGGCCAACCACATCAGCCCGGGCCAGAGGCGACCCGGCACGCACGCGGCCATCAGCACCGCCGCCGCACCCAGCCAAGCCGCGCGTTGCGAGCGGGACCAAGACGCGGAGGGACCACCGGAGAGAAACCCGGCGGGGCGCGCATTGTTCGCTTCCTCAACAACCCGAGGCACAGCCCATTACAAACGCCCTCCGCCTAAAAGATAAAGGGAAAACCACGCTCCCCCACTGCCGGTTTCTCGGCGCCCGGACCGCCCCGGTTTTCCCAAAGCCAACGCCTTCGTGGTTCAGCTCTTGGGGGGACGGCAATGGCCCAACCATTCCTCCGGAAACGCCCACCACCGTGGCCCGCCTTTTTTGTAAGCATGACCGGTTTTTTATCATTGCCTTTTTCGGGAGAGACGGCTTATTTTTCCGCCATTGAACGATCCCATGGGGGGATCGTTTGCGAAAATGCGATGAAAAATACATTGATGTCGGTAGGGTGTGCCGCCGCGCTGGCGGCCGGTTTGTCCGTGTCTCTGGGGCAGTCTTTTACGGTCGTCACTGGTGACGGTCTGCCTTCGAATCAACCGTTTTCCTCCCTGAGTCGTGAAGCGCCCCGCGTGCTGCAGCAGTATTATGACAGCACGTTTTTCTCCGCGATTTCGAGTCCCGCGCAGATCACCGCAATGTCGTTTCGGCTGCCGGACAGCGCGAACGCGGATTACCCCGCCCTCGGCGATCTGGATTTTGCCCGGTACGAAATCACGCTGGCCAAACCCTCGGCCGCGGCGGCCGCCGCCAATGGGCTGACGTCGGTAACCTTCGCCGACAACATGGTGGACGCCGTGCTGGTTCGGTCCGGCTCGTTGAACGTCCCGCTCGGCAGTTTCGAATATAATGCCGCGAACGAACCCTCGGCGTTCAGCTTCATCATCACCTTTGACACGCCCTACGATTTCACCCCCGGACAGGATCTTGTCATGCTCGTCCGGCACAGCGGTCATGGTGACGTCCACGGGGTGGAAACCCGCTGGAACTTTGACGGCTACGCGTGGGCCAATGGATCGGTGGTCAGCACCGCCGGTGTGGATGCGACGACGGGCGGCACGTACAATCTTGCCAATAAGATCCAATTCACCGTTACCGCCATTCCCGAGCCGTCCAGCTTGGCCTTGTTGGCGCTGGGCGTCCTTGGCGGGTGGTTGTCTCGCCGCCGGGCTTAAGCGTTCAGCGGCAAGGGCGTATTGGGGGGGGGGGAAATTCACAGTCGCCATCCGTACGGGTGGCGGCTGGCGTTTTTGAGGCGTACAGAGGAGACGATTTTAATCCAAAATTTCTGTTGACGACTTGTGTCGGAGTTGTTAAAAGAAGCGCGTAAACACTAACAACGTAAAGTTTTTTATGAAAAACGCCCTTCACCTCCTCCATCGTTCCATCATGGGCAGCTTGGCCTTGGCCATCGGGTTCGGGTTGATCGCGGTGTCCACGGTGTCCGCCGCCACTTCCCCATACGTCACCCAGGAAGTCAATGTGCCGTTGAACCAAGCGATCAATGACTCGGTCAACGGGATTTTACCGTATTCCACTAGCCACGGCGTAGTGGAAGGGAGTCTGGCGAGTCTGTCGGATGCCACCTCCGCCACTTCCCCGACGGCCAATGTAATCATTGGCCCCGAAAACACCTGGGTGGGGATCACTTGGGATTTCGGCGCACCGCCGGAGGATAAAATCTGGCGATTGGATCGCTTCGATGTTTGGATTCATGGTGGCGACAACTATCGCAAGGGTTATCGCGCGGATCTCTCGGTATCGCTCACCGGGAATGTTGACGATTTCCAAATCATTCCCAATTCGCTGCACTGGCAGGATCTGTCAAAAAATGACCAGTTCAACCACATCCGCTATGATTTCCCCGAGGAATTCATTGCGGGCGACAAACCGGAAAATGGCCAGTATCCGGTGATGGATTTTCAATACTTACGGCTCAACAGCCGGGGCGCAACGGTGAAAAACGAGGAAGGAGTAGATGTATCCTGGCAACCGCGCTTTGTCGAAATTGACATCTGGGTTTCGGCCGTCCCCGAGCCGTCCAGCCTGGCCTTGTTGGCGCTGGGCGCCCTTGGCTTGTCGCTGCGCCGCCGCCGGGCTTGAGCGGAGAGAACCACAAACTCGCCTCCCTAACGCCGGGGTAGGTCCGGCAATCCCCGTCTTGGGGCGAACCGCAGCCCTACACCTCTGAACATCTGCAACGACGGAACACGGCCTCGTTCGCTGACGATCATTTCGCCTGTTTCCAGTCCCCGGGTTAGTGCGCTGGGATTGAATGGTTCCGTCGCGCAGACGCATTACTTTGGCGGGAGCCGCGGGTCTTGACGCCGGGCGCAACGGATGCCGCGATATGAAAACAATAGTGACCTGGCTGGTTTTGATGCTCGGTCCGTTGGCCGCGCGGGCCGACCTGATTTGGAGCAGGCAGATTAATCTGGAGTCGCACAGTTCCGGAACGGCCACGGCGATCCGAATCTGGTGCGATGGCCGTTCCCAAGGCTACCGCCTGTTCGATACCTTGACCTTCAGCCCCAACGACGTCGGGCGCACTTTCACCATTGCTTCCCCCGATGACGACCCCGATTTTCCCAACGCCGTAAAAAGTCTTACGGACGGAGTGGATGACGCCATCACAATCTTCCGGGGCACCAGTTCTCCGTATGGAGGAGTCTTCGCCGAATCCGCCCTGTTTTCGGCGGTTCCCCGGGAAGGTCCGGATCTGCTGGGCTACCGGATTGACGCCTTCCATTTGACGATTGACGAGCTTTGGATTGGCCGAACCGATTTTTCCAATCCGGCGCTGCCGTGGACCGATACCTACGGCCAAGCCACGCTTCGGATTGAAGGCGTGCTGATCCCCGAGCCGGGCGCGGGGGCGCTCGTGGGAATGGGATTGGCGCTGGGGGGGACGTTCTCCGGCCGGCGATTCTCCCGCCGTTGCCTCATCCATCGCGGGCGTGAAGCGCGATGAGACGCGGCCCGGCCAGCCCGCCACATCCGCGCTCCTGACAGGGCGGGTCCGGGCACCCCGCTCACGGTTTATGCAACCGATAAAACCGGACCGGGCCATTGATGACGTTGGTCACGACATAATGTTCCCCCACCACTCCCGGCGCCGGAGAAACCGGCGACCAGTTCGCTCCGGAAAGCGCGGTCGCGGATTGCAGGGTGAACCCGGTCGCATTGGTCGGCCAGGAGAAGATGAGCTGCCCATCCTGGCGGCTGAGGCTCAGGACCGGCGGCGGCAGGGGCGTGGGCAGGGTCGCATACGCCACGATCATCCCGGCGGCGGCCCCGGAAAGCTTAATGCCGTTCAAATCCAGATTGAGATCCGGAATTTCAATGGGATAGGTCAGCTTGCGGCGCTGCCCGCCCAAGTCGCTGACGCTGCCCTCCGCGACATTGGTGGTTACGACGGGACTTAATGGGGCATGATAAATGTCCGGAATCGGCTGGCCCAGATTCAAAGGTAATTCCAAGCCGTCCACGTCCACCCAGCCGGAGGCGGGCCCGGCCTGGGTGGCCCCGGCGGGCAGCGTGCCGTTGACCAGAGCGATAGGTCCCGCCTTAACGCCGACGATGTTCAATTGCACATCCCGCAATGCCAGATAGGCCGCATCGAAGGTGACCGGGAAAACAACCGCGACATACGTGCCGCGCACCCGCCCCCCGAAGGCGGCCGGGGCGGTGCGGGTGCCGGTGTAACTGCTTGCCGTCGAACTCCAATCCTCCGGGCTGGGCCGAAGGGATGCGGTTTCGCGGGCGCGCAGATTATGACTGCCACCGAGGAAACGAATGGATTGTCCGTCCTCGTATTCCGTGGCGATCTGGCCTTCCAAGGTGGCCCGGCGTCCGCCGGCGTCGGTCCATTGATCCGCGTTCCCCGCGTCGCGAATGCGGAGCGTCACGGAGCCAAGGTCAGGAATATTGAGGGCTTGATCAGGAATCGTCAGTCGCAGGTAACTGTTCGTCCGATCCACATCCCAGGTAACCAGGTCAGCGTGGGCGGGGAGGAAACCGACCAGCAACGCCCCGCCCGCGAGTGCCCAACCCCAACGACCAACCGAACGATGCGCCTCGCGCCGGGGGGACGAACGCAAAACCCGCCTTGGCGCGGGGGTCAAACCGGGCAGCCGGCATTTCCGATAGTGGAGCTGATTCAGGGTGTTATTCATGGCAGCAAAACTTTCGCGCCTTCCCTGAAAACAGTCAAGGGCCCGCGCACCTCGTTGCCGAAGATTCAGTTTTTACGGCACCGACAAACTCAACGGCACGCCCGGGCAGGGAAAAAGCCCCACCCCGCCGTCCGTGACGACTGCCCCCTCAAACGACTGCCGCCGGCGGGTTTGCCACGGCTATTTGTCCTCGGAACTCAGACCTTCTTCGGCACAACGAAGGGCGCGCGATATTCGCGCGTGAGCAGGGCTTTGGCAGCGCGGTTGCCTGTGAATTCCTCCCGCTTCGGATTCATCCGCAAGAGGGCGCCCAAACGGGCCGGAGTGGCGGTGAGGTCCACTTGGTTGATGCGAAGATGTTCTTCCATGCGCGCGAGCATTTCAGTCATTTCGGGGTTGTGACGCACGGCGTGGCGGAGGGCGTCCGGCGACTGCGGCCGCCCCAACCGATAGGAAACGTTGGCGGTGTGGCAGAGCGCGGCGGAGAGATGCCCTTCCCGGGCGTCGGCGTGCAGGTGCGCGGCGTTGCGGCTGCGAACGGCTTCCACAAAGTTCGCGTAATGATTCCCGCCGCCCTCGAATTTACGGATCTCCCGGCCCTCCGTGTCATACACCAACGCCTGCGCGTAACTGGGGATGACCACCGAGCCGCCTTCACAATCCACGACCACACCGATGCTGGCGCCGCGGTATTTATCCATCTGCTTGGATTCCGGTCGCTCGGGCAGCCCGCGCACCTCGAAGAGCAACGGCGCGGGGGCGTAATCATGAAAGATCAGTTGCGTGTTGGGCGTTTCTCCGTCGTCCTCATAGCCCAGCCGCCCGCCAATGCTCAGCACGCGGGGCGAGAGCTGTTGATAACCCAGCACCCAACGGGCGATATCCACCTGATGCACGCCCTGATTGCCGAGGTCGCCGTTGCCGGTATCCCAAACCCAGTGCCAATCGTAGTGCAGGCGGGCGCGCCGGAGCGGTTTCATCGGCGCGGGACCGAGCCAGAGATCATAATCCACGCCGCTCGGGATGGGTTGGTTTTCCAGGGTCAGGCCGATGCTGGCGCGGCGTTTGTAACAGAGACCCCGGGCGCGTCGAATGGCCCCCAGGTTCCCGGCGCGCACCCAGGCAATGGCCTCCCGCAATCCGGCCGAGGAACGGCATTGCATGCCGGTTTGCACGATGCGCTGATACTTGGCGGCGGCGGCCACGAGTTGGCGGCCCTCGAAGACGTTGTGCGAAATCGGTTTCTCCACATACACATCCTTGCCCGCCTGCACGGCCCAGATGGCGCCCAACGCGTGCCAATGATTGGGCGTGGCCAGGCTCACGATGTCCACCGGGGCAAACTCCAGCAGGGCGCGCAAATCGGTGAATCCCTGGACGTCCTCGCCCTGCTCTTTGGCCTTGTGCAATTCCCGGTCCAGAATCGTGCGGTCCACCTCGCATAACGCGGTAATCCGGCAACCGGGCAACTGACGGAAACTTTTAATATGATCCCGGCCCCGGCCACCAAAGCCGACGACGGCGACCCGCAGATCACTATTAGCCCCGACCACGCGTGACTGGCTGACGGCGGTCCACGCCGGCGCGGCGGCCAGCGAGGCGGTGGCGAGGAGGGAGTTTTTCAGAAAAGTGCGACGATTCATAAACGGATGGAGAGTTGATGGTTGCGGGGAAAAATCATCGGACCGCCGGGCGGGCGGGGGCCGCGTATTCGGCGTAACGCGCGGCGACTTGCGCTTGTTGTTCGTCGCCTTCATGGAAATAAAACCGATAACGGAAAGTGACACTTTGCCCGGCGGGCACGACCAGATTGCCGGCGGTCTTATCCGGCAATTTTTCAAAATCATGCCGGCCAAACGGATTGGCGGTGAACAGGCCATAATCCCGCACATGCCACCAAGTGGGATGGCGGGGATTCTCCGGATGATCAAAAATGGCCACGCCCACCAAGTGACCATCCACCGGCCCATAATAATCACACCACGCCGCGCGTTTGGACCACGTTGCGCCATCCCGCACCCCCTCGCTGTTGACGATGTGACCCGTGGGCTTGCCGGCGTTGCTCTTATTGGGTTTGAGCCGCATGGTTTCGGCCAACCGCAGCGCCATGGTGCCTTCCTTGGTGTCGCCCAAGGTCAGTTCGCCGTGCGACGCGTGGAGAGTGATTTCAAAATCGAGCAGCCGCTCGGAATCGGGCCCGGCGTAAACACGCAGGGTGCGTTCGTCCGTGCAAACCACCGTGCCGTCGGCGGCCACCCACCGGTTGCGCGCGCGCAGCACCCCGACCGTCCGCCCGGATTTCACCTCGGTGAAACCGTCGTGAACAATGCGGCCGAAGTTCCGGTCTTCAGACCAGAAATCATGGCCGTTCACGTTGCCGTGGGTGAACCACAGCGACCGGTGATGTTTGTGGTCGTGATCCTCCCCGGGCACGTCGCGCATGGGCCAGTTCCGCGTCATGCCCACCCCGCCCGGGCCCAGCACCGGATAACAAAACGGCCGGGGAACATCGTGGAAGACATACTCCGTGAAAAGCTGGCCGTTGACCTCAATGCGCACCCGGTCGTCCAGCGGGGTAAGCCGCACGCCCGTCCCCGGGGGCGGGGATAAATCACTGCAACCGGTGACGACCCCGGCCACCCCGCCCAGCAAGGCCAGCCAGAGCGCGGACCGGCGGCCGCTGCGTTTGCCGGTTGCGTGGGTCATTGTGTTCATGGGCATCCTTGTTCGCGCTTGTGCTTCCGTATCCATTGACCAACTGTTTGATGGCTTTGCATCCGACGACGACACTTTACCCCCCGTGAATTGACCGGGCCAGCCTTTCTTACAAAAGCTGCGTCGCCGCCAGGGATCATCCGCCGGGCATTGACCGTTGCTTTCCCCGCGCTGACAATTTCATCCCACCACCGCGCGCGGTCGCGAGCGATCATGGAATCAGTGCTGGCTTTTTCGGATCGGGCGGCGCCACCCTGTGGCCGCGACAAGAAAATCGAGACTTCAACCAACAACAACACCGCAACATGCCCAACGAAACCGAAATCTCCCGCCGTCAGTTCATCGAAAAAGCCGCCACCCTCACCGCCATCGGCCTGGCCGCGCCCCCGGTGTGGGCTACCCCAAAAACCGCATCCGCCCGGCAACCATCGCTCAACGGCAAAATCCAGCTCGGCCTGATCGGCTGCGGCGGCCAGGGCCAATCCAATTTACGCGCCTGCGCCAAGCATCCCGACGTGGTGGTCACCGCCGCGTGCGATGTGTGGCCGGATCGCGTGCAACACGTGGCCGCCCATTACCAGCCCACGTGCAAGATCTACCGTGACTGGCGGGAACTGATCCACGCCCCGGACGTGGATGCCGTCATCATCGCGACCCCGCCGCATTGGCACACCCTCCAGGCGATCGAAGCCTGCCGGGCCGGCAAGGATCTTTATCTCCAAAAACCCATGACGTTGCACCTGGGGGAAAGCCTCGCGGTGCGCAATGCCGTGCGCCGCCACGGGGTCATCAGCCAGATCGGCACGCAGATTCATGCCTCGGAAAATTACCGGCGGGTCGTGGAATACATGCGCTCGGGCAACCTCGGCGCCGTGGCCACCGTGCGCACGTTCAACGTGATGAACCAAACGCCGCTCGGCGTGGGGCGCAGTCCGGAAAACCCCCTGCCCGAGGGGTTCGATTGGGAAATGTGGATCGGCCCGGCGCCGATGCGGGCGTTTAACCGGCTGCTGGTCCAGGATTCCTTCAATCACGGGTCCTGGATGGATTACAGCGGCGGCTGGACGCCCGGCATGGCCCCGCACATCATTGACCTCCCCATCTGGGCGCTCGACCTCGGGTATCCCACCGAGATCTGCTCCACCGGAGGCCGCCTGGTGTTGCAGGACGATGGCGACGCCTACGACAACCACGAAGTCCTCTGGCGCTATCCCCAACTGACCATGACTTGGATGTCGTCGCTCACCAACAGTTACGGCTTTGACCTTCACGGCGAACCGGTGCCGCGCCGCCGGTTGGGCATCTATTTCCACGGAACGAACGGCACGCTCTACGCGAACTACAGCACGTTCCAGATCGTGCCCGAGGGCGATAAAATGAAAGACCGGCCCACCCCGCCACCAAGCATTCCCCCCTCACCCGGCCACGAACATGAATGGCTCGACTGCATCAAGACCCGTCAGCAACCGAGTTGCAACGTCTTTTACCACACCCGCGTGGATGTGCCCATCGTGCTCAGCCTGCTCTCGCTCAAACTGGGACGCAGCCTCCGGTTCGATCCGGCGAAGGAGCAGATCGTGGGCGATCGGGAAGCCGCCCAACGGGCCGTGCCCACGTATCGCAAACCGTGGCGCTTCCCGAAAGAATACCTGAAAGCGTGAGGACCATTGGCAGCTTGGCCCGCGGCGCCGCCGTCCCCGGCTGCGCTCCTGTCGCTTGGCCCGCGCGCCAGCGTCATGGAGTGCGGCAGCCCTCCGCCGCTTTCCCGTTGTCCGTAGCGGATTGCGAGACGCGACTACCACCGCCCCACCGGCCGGGGCGGCCGCGCTCCCGCGAAACCACCGTATTCTCCCCCTTCCGCACTCCGCACCCCGCACTTTCATTGAGAATCCCTCCCCTCCTCCGCGCCTCCGCGTCTCTGCGGTGAATTTCTTCCATTCACCCGCTCACCCAAAACCGGTCAAAAGTGTAAAAACGCACCCCAAACCGTCGGCCAGCCTTACAGTTTTAACCAAGCACCCGCATCAAATTATAACATGCTTGATTCCAGGTAGTTAGAGCAAAAATATACCGGAAAATTCGGCAACCGCCTCCAAAACCGTCGGCTGAGTTTACAGTAGAAGGCGAACGACTACATAAAATATAAATCACTTAACATACCTAACCACAAAACAATCAAGCACTTATAAGAATAAATCTGCCGATAAACAAATACCCTATTTTTTGGCACCATTCCTGCAACTATCCATGCAAATGACGGCGGTTTAACTGGGTTAATCTCGCTACAACAACAAAAACAAAAAACACAACAAACATAGGGAGAAGATATGAAGAAAATTACTGCCTTAATCAGCGGCGCCTGTCTGGCTGCCGTGCTGGCACTGCCGCTTAGCGCCGGGGCGATCGAATTGACCATTGAAAAGAACAAGTACTATCTAGGGTCGGCAAATGTAGTAAACGAGGCTAATGCAGATAAAGAATACGTTTACATTGATACCTTGCGAGGTATGGAAATGGGCCTCGACACTATTAATCTCCCCATCGATTATTCCCGATCAGAAAATGATTTCGGAGATCTGCCCGCAGCAGCAGTGCCTTGGGAAAGCTTGGGTCCGAAGAATCAATTTGAACTGCCAAAAGATTGCTTCTATCTACTTGCCAAATATGAACCCAAACAAGGAACGGGAATTAAGCCCTACTATTCGATTATAAACTACGTGTGGGTCGTTTCCGATTTGAATGGCAAGGAGGTATCTTTCGCAGGTAAATTTGAAATAAATGGTACATATTTTAATCTTACTGATACCATGCTGTTCAATGCAAAACCAGATGGTTCGGGGGTGCCCGATGGTGGTTTGACGCTGATGCTCTTGGGCTCGGGGTTGACGGGTTTGGTGGCACTCCGCCGCAAGCTCGGCTGATCGGAAATCCGACAAGCAAAACTTCATCACCGCGCAAGGCCCACGGCCTTGCGCTTTTTTGTGGGCGTTCTTCCCGCCGGGAGCTTCCGTCTCCACGCGCCAGCGTCGTGGAGCGCAGCCGTCCCCGGCCGCTTTTACATCGCTCGAAGCGGTTCACGATACAACTGACGAAGAAACCCACGCTCCTGCGGTAGTCAGATCCGCCCGCTTGGATTCCGGCTTTGTGCTGCCCAGGCCCCCGCCAAAGCGCCGGAGGACCGGCGCACTCCAAAAGCTGTCGCCCTTTCACTGCGCCTCGGCTTGCGGAGCGTCCGTCCCCGGCTGCGTTCACGTTGCCTGGTCTGCGCGCTAGCGTCTTGGAGTGCGGCAGCCCTCCGCCGCTTTCCAAAATGGGTCGCGAGACGCGGCCGCCACCGCGCCAATCCCTCGCAGCCATCAGCCGGGCGACGATTGAATTGGCCCCCCAGCCCGCACTGGAAATCCCTCCCTTCCTCCGCGCCTCCGCGCCTCTGCGGTGAATTTCCCCACTCCGCGTTCCGCACTCCGCACTCCGCACTCAATGCGCTTCACCGCACCCGTTGCCCCGGCCACTCTCACGTCGTCCGGAGCGGGCCGCGGGTGACGCCCAGTTGGTTGAACAGACGCAACTCGCGCCAGAGTTGTGCGCCGCTGATTTCGCCGCGGAGCAACTGACGGTATTTGCTGATCGTGCGCGTGACGTGCGCGGGGGAATCATCCAGAAACTCCACACGAAAATGGCGCACCCCCAACGCCCGCAGCCGCGCCACGTATTCCGCGCCGGTCTGCGCCCGCGCGTGAAAGACCGTGTTGCGGCAGCCGGCGTCCGCTTTCACCGGATGGGCGGCCCCCACGCGGTCGCGCAATTGCACCGTGCGGGTGTCGCAGGGGCGGCCGCAATCCCGGTAATCCTTGCCCGTGCTCAGGAACGCGCAGAACACGCAATGCTCCATGTGAAACATCGGCATGTGTTGATGAATCGTCACTTCAAACCAAGCGGGCGGCGCGCCCCGCACCAACGCCGCCAGTTGTTCAAAATTCAGGTCGTAGCTGGCCGTCAGCCGTTCCAATCCCCACCGGGTTTTCAAATAATCCGCCGCCAGCCGGTTGGCGATGTTCAGGGTGTAATCCCCCCGCCGCCGGTCACCGGCAAAGAACCGCAGGTGATCATAATTGCGGACCAGATAGCCGTCGGCATTGCTGGAGCGCACCTGGTGCAAAATCCAGTCCTCACCGGGCTTGCCGATGCGCGGCGGGGCGACCCAGATGGACGGTTGCGGGTCGGGCGATGCGGCGGACGCAGCGGCGCAACCGCGGGCCGTGTGAAACAAGGTCACCGCTTCCCGATATTTTTTGGGATTTTCAAAATCGCAATAAACCGTCGTCACGCCACAACGCAACGCGGCTTCCAATTGCGCGAGGTTACGCACGAGAACAATCAATTCTGCGGAACCCGGCGCCGCCGTGGCCGGATCATCGGAAGCAAGGGCGGCCTCCCCGGTGAGGTTTTGATAACCGAGAGTGGCGGCAGATGACGTTTCCATGTCCGACGACAGCGAAGGTGCGTCGGTCAGTTGCCATCGTTGGGGTTGCGCCCGTTGCCGTTCCAGTTCGGCCACGGCCCGGCGGCGCACTTGATTCAACTCGCTGACCGGCAACAACACGTCATCCGGCAACGCATTTTTCAGCCCGCCGAGTTTGAACGGCGTGCCGCCCAGGCGCCCCAGTTGTTCGCGTAAACGCTCCCGCGTCAGTGGCTGCTTTTCCGCGCGGACGAGGGGCCGGGCCGACGTCACCTGCGCCACGTGCCCGGCTTCGTCGCGGGCGATGAGGGTGAGCGGTTGCCCCACCGCGCCGTGGATTTCCAAGTGGATCGGGCGGGGAAACCGCACCGTGTCGCCGGCAAACGATTGGCGCAACCGCCGGTTCAGTTCGGGATCATCCGTCTTCCACAATTTATCCCCGGCATGCAGCCGTCGAAAATCGAGGTCGCCCCGGCCAAACCGGAGCTCGCTGTGGCCGGGACCGTCTCCGGTCCATTTCCGGATTTCATACACCCGGCCGCCCTCCTCGCCAGCCTCGGGATTGCCGGCGTCGAACACCACGCCATCGCCGGGTTTGAGCGGCCCGGCCAGACGCACCACGACCGCGTCACGCAACACCCGCGTCACTTCGCCGAGAAACACGCCGCGCTTCTTGCCGAACCGCCCATGCACCAGCGCCTGGTGATTGACGCCGCGCATCCAGCCGGAATACAACCCGCGGCTGAACGCCATCTCCAACGCATACCGCGCCGCGGGAGAAACAGCCGGCGGTGGTGCCGCCGCGGCGAGTTGGTCCAGCGCCTGGCGGTAAATGCGCGTGACGTTGGCCACGTATTCCGGAGACTTGAGCCGGCCTTCAATCTTGAGTGACGCCACCCCCACCCGGACCAGTTCCGGCAACAAATCCACGCTCACCAAATCCTGCGGGCTGAGCAAATAACGGCGGTCACCGAGCGGCACGGGCTGACCGTCGGCAATCAATTCATAAGGCAGGCGGCACGCCTGGGCGCATTCCCCGCGATTAGCCGAGCGACCTCCCAACGCCTCGCTGGTCAGGCATTGCCCGGAATAGGCCACACACAACGCGCCGTGAACAAAAACTTCCAGCGGCATCGGGGCCGGGGCGGACGCTGGTCCACCGGGAACATCCGGAGAATCGCCTGCCGCAGCAGCGGACGGCAGGGGGCTGCTGCGGCGGTCCGCTTCCCGTATCTTCTCGATTTCCGCAAGCGAACACTCGCGCGCCAAGACCACCCGTTGACATCCCAGTTCCCGGGCGAAGGCAATGCCCGCCGCGCTGCTGATGGTCATCTGGGTGGAGGCGTGGATCGGAAAATCCGGCGACAACCGGCGCACCAACCGAGCGATCCCCACGTCCTGCACGATCACCGCGTCGGCGCCGGCGGCGATGATCGCGCGCAAATGCGCTTCGGCCTCGGCCAGTTCGGGCTCGAACACCAAGGTGTTGAGCGTGACATATCCCTTGACCCCGCGCCGATGGAGAAACGCCATCAGCCGCGGCAGATCGGCGATGGTGAAATTGTCGGCCCGCATCCGGGCATTGAATTTGTCGAGGCCGAAATAAATGGCATCCGCGCCGTTTTCGATGGCGGCTTTGGCGCACGCCCAATCCCCGGCGGGCGCGAGCAATTCGGGCAAAACCATGCCGGCGCCGGCGGACGGCAACGGCGCAGTCCCGGTTCCGGCCGGACACGAAATGGCGGCGGGTTTAACCACGGTCAAACCATAGCCGTTGAATCGGGCGCGCGAAAGTTGGAATCAGAAATGCCAGGCGGACCCCGGGTAACGGCGGCCAACCGATGCCACTGTCACGCGGGGCAGCGATAATACTGAAGGGCCCGGCGATGACCGGCGGCCTTTCAGATTCAGTTTAGCCGGGTGTCAGCCCCGGATTTTCTTTGCCGCTTGGACAAACGTTTTCATCTCCGCCGGGGTGCCGATGGAGATCCGCAGCGAATCCCGCAACTCGGGCGCGTCGAACCAGCGCACGAGAATCTTCTGCGCGCGCAGTTGGCGGGCCCAAGTTTCCGCGGACGGACCGGGGGGCCGGGTAAAGATGAAATTGGTTTGGCTGGGCGGCACATGAAACTCCAGCCGGGTCAGTTCTTCCGTCAGCCAGTCGCGCGTGGCGGTGATTTTGCGGAAGTTCGCCTGGTAATAATCCAAGTCGTCCAAGGTCGCCTCGGCGGCGATCTGGCCCAACCCGTTCACGCTGTAACTGTCGCGAAGCGTGTGCAGCGCCGCGATCAGTTCCGGATGACCGACGAAATAACCGACCCGCTGGAAGCAGAGCGAATAGGCTTTGGAGAAGGAACGGGCCACGATGACGTGGGGATGTTTCAACGCCAGATCCAGCGCGTGTTCCGGCGCGAAATCCACGTAGGTTTCATCCAGCACCACCACGCCTTTGAATTTCGCGCAGAGCGCGTCGAGCTGCGCGGTCGGGTACCCCCGGCCGCTGGGCGCATTGGGCGTGGTGATGAAGGTCAACGGCGCCTGCGGGAGACACTGCTTGAGATGCCGCACCTGCCCCGCCTCGGGCAGGGCGAATTCCCAACCCAACGGCAACGCGTTGGCGGCGGCGCCGTGCAGGGCGGCGAGCACCGGATACAGCGAGTAACTGGGCGAGAAAAACTGGACGGTCGCCTTGACCGGCGGGACCAGATAACGCTGGCTCATCGGCCCGCGCTGGCTCGCCAGCGGCTCCACGAAACAACGCACCGCCAGCGCCAGCAATTCATCACAACCGTTGCCAACGATGATGTTCTCGACCCGGCAGCGGTGCCGGGCGGCCAGTTTTTCGCGCAGCCGATCCGCCCGGGGATCCGGATACAAGCGCAGGCGTCCGTCCACCGCGGCTTTGACGGCTTTGAGCACCCGCGGCGAGGGAGGATACGGGTTCTCATTGGTGTTCAGCTTGATGAGACCCGGCGTTTTTGGTTGTTCGCCCGGCACATAGGCTTGCACATCCCGCAGGACCGGACGCACCCACTGTTTTGGATTGATCGCAGACATCGCGCCCATTGAAACCGAAACGCGCCGAAATGTCGAGCCCCGCGAAATCAAAGCGGGTCGCGCGGTTCTGCGGTCCGCCGGGTGCGGTTCCGCCGGCGGGAAAGAATTTCATTTCCATTCGCCGCCCGTCCGCCAAAATGGCCGGCGACCGTATGCCATTGACCGATGCCCAACGCCAACAAGTCGCGGCCTGGATTGCCGCGGGGATGAAGCTTTCCGAAGTGCAAAACCGCCTCGCCGCGGAATTCGGCCTGGCGCTGACGTACATGGAGGTTCGCCTGCTGGTGGATGATCTCCGCGTAATCCCGCCGGATCCCGAACCGGCTCCGCCACCCCCGCCCGCACCCGAAGCAGCGGCACCCTCCGCTCCCGCCAATCCGGATTCCGATCCGCTGCCCGCCGGCGGCGTTTCCGTGAGCGTGGACAAGCTGACCCGTTCCGGGGCGCTCGCCAGCGGAAAGGTCACCTTCAGCGACGGGCAACAAGGCGATTGGTATCTCGACCCCATGGGCCGGCTCGGCGTGGTGCCCGCGCAGCAAGACTACCAACCCTCGCCCGAAGACGTGCAGGAATTCCAACTCGCCCTGCAAGCCGAGCTGGGACGACTGGGGTATTGACTCAAGGGTTCAGCGCGGCCCCGACCCCGTTCTCGTCGTTACGTGTAGAAGTAACCCAATTCCCGCAACGACACGTAATCCTGGTCCCGCTCCGAAGTTTTCCGGCCGAGGATGAGGTGGTCATCCACTTCGATTTTAAGCAAATGCCCGGCCCGGATGAGGTCACGCGTGACTTTGATGTCTGCCTCCGAAGGCGTGGGGTCGCCGCTGGGATGGTTATGCACCAACACGATCCGGGCGGCATTGGCGGCAATCGCGGCTTTGAACACTTCCCGCGCATGAACCAGGATGGTGTCGAGGGTGCCTTGCGAAATCTGCTCCACCCGGATCAGGCGCCGACGGCTGTTGAGCAACAACGCGAACAAGGTTTCCACGGGCCGGAAGCGACCGTCTTCGCGCATCAAATCGGCGACCGCCTCCGGGTTGTCGAGAATGGGCGATTCCCGCTGTAAATCCGCCGCCATCTTCTGCGCCAGCGCGAAGGCCGCCACCAGGGTCACCGCTTTGTCGCGCCCGATCCCTTTCACCCGGCGCAAATCGTCCACCGACGCCCGGGCCAGTTCCTGCAACGATCCGTATTGGGCCAGCAATCGCTCGCCCACCTTGACGGCGTTCATGCCCTGGCAGCCGGTGCGGAGCAGGATCGCAATCAGTTCGGCGTTCTTCAACGCCCCCGCGCCCTGGGCCACGAGCCGTTCGCGGGGCCGCTCGCTGGCCGGCTGATCCTTGAGCCGCGTGCTGTGTGTCATACGAGGCGTTGTAATTCAGACATCTCCCAATGACACGCGAAAAATCAACCCGCGGTTCGGGCCGCAAAGGGATTGCTCCGCACCGGGGGATATTCTAGGATGCGGCCAGTTGCGCGGGTAGCTCAATTGGATAGAGCGTCGGCCTCCGGAGCCGAAGGTTGTGGGTTCGACCCCCGCCCCGCGTACCAGTCTTCAATAGTCGTTCCCCAACAGCCGCCCGTGATTTGATGGTGTTGAAGGAATCCAAGTTTCCTTTCGAGTAGCAACACCGTCAGCGGGCGGATGATTTTTCCAGCGAAATCTGCGAGCCGAACCATGCCGCGGTCTCCGCGAACAATCCGGGCAACGGCGTGCGTTGCTTATCGTGTGGTGACCGGTTACTTGCGGTCAGGATGCGCCGCGTCGAAGTCGGGATTCGGCGTGGGAAGTTGGGCGCCCGCTGATTGGCGCCAGGAGTGAAGTTGGCGGCGCAAGGCCCGGGCTTTGGCCGGGTGCGTGGCGGCCAGATCGTTTGCTTCGCCGAGGTCGTCACGCAGATGGTAAAGCTCCACGTGTTGATCCTCGAAAAACTCAATCAACTTCCAATCGCCCGCCCGCACCGCACTGTAGGGCGTGGCCCCGCCGGGATGATAATGGGGATAGTGCCAGTAAAGGGCGTTACGTCGGAACGCGCCCCGCTGACGCAACAGCGGCACCAAGCTCCGTCCATCAATGACTTGGTGCCGGGCGGGTTTTAATCCGGCCATCTCAAGCAGCGTGGGATAAAAATCGGGCGTGATGACGGGGGTGGTGCACAGACTGCCGGGCGGCGTGACCCCGGGCCACCGGACCAGCAACGGCACGCGCACGCCGCCTTCGTACGCGGACCCCTTGCCCGCGCGCAACGGATGGTTGCTGGTGACCTTGCGCACCGTCAGTCCACCGTTGTCCGAGGTGAAAAAAATCACCGTGTTTTCCGCGAGCTGCCAAGCATCGAGGCAGGCACGGATGCGGCCCACGCTGTCGTCCACGCTTTCCACGAGGGCGGCGTATTGGGGGTTGTGATGCGGCTGCCGCGGGTCGGCTTGCGCCTGGTATTTGGCGATCACCTCCGGTTTGCCCATGAGCGGGGTGTGAACGGCGTAGTGCGCAAGATAGATGAAGAACGGTCGGGTCCGGTTCTGTTCAATGAACGCCAGCGTTTCCGCCGTCAACCGGTCGGATAGAAACTCGCCCGGCGGACCATCGGGGAGATTCGCCAGTTGATAGGGCGGGAAATAACTGGGCGGATGGCCGCGGTCATTGCCGCCGATGTTCACATCAAAGCCGTGGTGTTCCGGGTAAAACTCCGGGCCGCCCAGATGCCATTTGCCAATGCTCGCGGTGATGTATCCGGCCTCCCGGAAAGCGTCCCCCAAGGTGCGTTCCTCCCGCGGCAGGTGCATGGTCCAATCCGGCACGCGCAACCGGGCGTGCGGCCGCACATGGCCCTTGATCCAATCCGTGATGTGCAGCCGCGCGGGATATTTGCCGGTCAGGAGCGACGCGCGCGAGGGGGAACAGACGGTGCAGGCGGCGTAGGCTTGGGTGAAGCGCATGCCCTCCCGCGCCAGTTGATCAATATGCGGGGTGGCATAAAAGGTGGATCCCTGGCAGCCCAGGTCCGTCCATCCGAGATCATCCACAAGAATAAAGATGAAATTCAGACGGGGCCCGGCCTGGACCGTAATCCCCCAAAGGAGCCACAACACCGCCAGCAGCCACCCCCACCGCGCCGGCTTTCTCCAAGCGGCGGCGCTGTGCTCAGAGGACGCGGGGCCGGTGGCGACGACCCCGCGCCCCAAGGCCGGAGGGGACGCGCACTCGATCAACGCTTCAACTGCCGTGGCTGGCGAGTTCCTCGTTGTTGAGCGCGTTGAGGATTTTGAATTGTTCCGCATGCAACCCAGGATCGGCCCGGAAGGAGAGTTTGCCGAAGTAACGCTTCTCCATTTCGATCAGGAGTTTTTCGTCCTGGGTGCGCAGTCGTTCGAGCACTTTCGGATGCACGACGATGCGCAGTTGGAAATCCGACTCGTCCCGCGCGCGTTTCTTGAGGATTTCCCCCAGTTTGCGCTGGATTTCCACGCTCATGCTCAGGGCGCTCTTGACGCGGCCCCGCCCCTTGCAATACGGGCAATCATCATAGACGGCGTCATACACGCTCTCGGAATGACGTTGGCGGGTCATTTCCATGAGGCCCAGTTGCGAGATGGGCAGCACATGGGTTTTGGCGCGGTCCCGGCGCAGCCCCTCCTTGACCTTTTGATACACGCTTTGCTGGTCGCGGCGCGATTTCATGTCAATGAAATCGAGCACGATCAGGCCGCCCATGTTGCGGAGGCGCAACTGCCGGGCGATTTCCTCGGCGGCTTCCAGGTTGGTGAGGAGGATGGTGGCTTCCTGATCCTTGCCGCCCTTCTGCCGTCCGGTGTTCACGTCAATGGCCACGAGCGCCTCGGTTTCATCCACCACGAGGTAGCCGCCGCTCTTGAGATGAACCGTGCGCGCAAAGGCGTTGTCGAGCTGCCGGCTGATGCCGAACCGGTCAAACACCGGCTGGGAATCGTTATAGAACTTCACCTTGTTGGCCGACCGGCGGGAAATCCGCGCGATGGTTTCGCGCATGCGTTCCTCCGCCTTGGGATGATCCACCACAATGCGCTCCACGTCCTCGGTGAGAAAATCGCGGACCGTGCGATCAATCAGGTCCGGTTCCTGAAAAACACAGGTCGCGGTGGGCTGGGCCTTGATGCGTTCGGTGATCCCGTGCCATTCCTGGAGCAACCAGGCGAGGTCGCGCACGAAGTACCGTTTTTGCTGGCCCTCCCCGGCGGTGCGCATGATCACGCCCATGCCGTCCGGGATCGCCAGTTCCCGCAGAATTTTCTTCAACCGCTGGCGTTCCTGCTGGCTTTCGATCTTGCGCGAAATGCCGCTTTGATCGGCTTGCGGCAGCAGCACGAGATACCGCCCGGGCAGCACCAGGTTGGTGGTGACCCGCGGGCCTTTGGTGCCGATCGGCCCCTTGGTGACCTGCACGATCAGATCACTGCCCGGCGGGTACAGGCGCGGTACATCTTTCTGCGTAATCTTCGGCTTGTCGCGTTTGCGGCCGCCGCGGTCCACGATTTCCACGCTGCTGTCGAACTGATTCGGGACGATGTCCCAATAATGCAGAAAGGCGTTCTTCTCAAAACCGATGTCCACAAACGCGGCTTTGAGGCCTTCCTCCAGATTGCGCACGCGGCCCTTGAAGATGCTGCCCACGAGCCGTTCCTCGGTGGTGCGCTCGATGTTGAATTCCTCCAGCTTGCCGTCCTCCAGGATGGCCACCCGGGTCTCCAACGATTCGGCGTTGATGATGATTTCCTTGTGCGTTTTGGGGGTGGGCTTCAGCAACCGTTGCACCTTTTGCACGATCTTGTTGGCCGCGCTGCGCAGGGTGTCAACGATGCCCTTGGGCGGCGGCTCGGGGATGGGCACGGGTTGATACGGCTTCTCCTTCATCCGCGCCGTGGCCGCCGGGGAATCGGCCGGCTGGGCCGTCCGCGCGGGCGCGGCGCCCGGCGGAGCCGGCGGCACACCATCGGGCGGCAACCCGGCGGCGATGTTTTGCGCCCGTTCGATTTCATGTTCATGCCGCCGTTCAAAAAGTTTTTCCGAAGCGACGACGTCGCGGCGGGTAGTCGCCGCGCGGGCCTCCCGCGCCTCCGCCTTTTGGCGGGGCGTGGCGCTCAAACCGCCGGCCGGCCGAAACCGCATGCCGCGGCGGCGCCGCGAAAAATTGCGTTCACTCATAATCAATAACCTTTTCGGTATCTGTACACGTTTTGCATCAAGCCCATGGCGATCAACGAGCCGACCACTGAGGATCCGCCGTAGGAAAGCAGCGGCAGCGGGACGCCCGTCACGGGCATGAGGCGAATGTTCATGCCGATATTGATGAAAACCTGGCTGAAGAGCAGGGTCACCACGCCCACAGCCAGCAACCTTCCCAGGCGGTCGCGCGCCTGGCCGGCGATCCGGATTCCGGTGAACAGGACCACCGCATACAGCGTGAGCACCGTCACGCTGCCGACAAATCCCTTCTCCTCGGCGATGACAGAGAAGATGAAGTCGTTGTGCGCCACGGCCCGCGGCAGATAACCCAGGGCATTCTGAGTGCCCTGCCGCCAGCCCTTGCCCGTCAACCCACCGGAGCCGACGGAGATGAGCGCCTGTCGAATGTTATGAAAATAATCGCGATACTCGTTCAGCAACCGCTGCCGTTCCGCCGGCGTGGCGTCCGGGGGAATGGAACGGATGCCGAAATAGACCTGCAACCGCCGCCGCTGATAATCCTCCAGCTTGATCTGCCAATGAGGCGGGGCGAAGAGCACGTCCACGAGGAACAGCGTCATCACGATGCCGACGCCGCCCACCAACCGCAGCAGGAACCGCCGCGGCACGCCGGCCACGTACATCATCACCAGCCCGGTGGGCAGCAGGACAATGGCGGAGCCCAGATCCGGCTCCTTTAGAATCAGCGCGAACGGCAGCAACATCAGACCGATGGCCTTCCAGTACACCGCCGCCGTCTTCAATTCCTCGCGGGGCCGGCTCAGGAAATGCGCCAGAGCGAGCACCACCGCCAGTTTCGCAAATTCCGAGGGTTGGAACTGAAAAAATCCCAGGTCGAGCCAGCGGCGCGCGCCGTAACGAACCGATCCCACACCGGGAATCAACACCGCCAGCAACAACACGAGCGTGATGCCGTACGCCACCAACGACCAACGCGCCAGGGTTTGATAGTCCACCAGACACAACGCCAGCGCCCCGCCCGCGCCCACGGCGTACCACAACAATTGCCGGAACCAACTCTGCTGCAGCAACGGCGCGAGCTGCGCCGCTTCGTTCACCATCGTGGCGCTGTACACAAACAACGCGCCCACCAGCATCAATCCCAGCACCGCGCCCGCTTGGAGTTTGTCCAAGCGCGACTGGCGTTCGTTGAGGAGGGCGTCGTACATGTCAGGGAGTGTAGGCCAACCCATTGGCCCCGCCGGTTTCGAGGCGCTGCAGGGCGGTGAAAATATCGCGGGCGATGGGGGCGCACGTGCCGCCGCCCGATCCGCCATCCTCCACCATGACCACCACCGCGTAACGCGGCGCTTCGTAGGGAGCGTAGGCAATGAACCAAGTGGTGTGTCCGGTCAGGCGGTTATGGGCGTCCATGACCTGCGCCGTCCCGGTTTTGCCGCACACCCGCCACGCGTGCGGCTGGCGATAGTATTCGCGGAACGGTTTGTAGGCGGTCCCTTCCGGGTCCTCGGTATCCGCCAGCATGGCTTCATGCAGCCAGCGCAAACTACGGTCGCTCACCCCCAAAGTGTTCCGCACCCGGGCGGCGGGGAAGGTTTCCTCCGCAGTTGCCGGCCCGGCCTCATCCGTCCGTGCTTCCAATCGCGCCACCAACCGCGGCCAAAACACGGTGCCGCCGTTGGCAATCGCCGCTGTCATCACTGCCATCTGCAAGGGCGTCACCGCAATCGGTCCCTGACCCAGACAGAGATTCGCCGTGTCGCCGTCGCGCCAGTTGCCGCCGGTGACTTGGCGCAGTGAGGGAAAAACGCCGGCGGTTTCCTGGCGGGTGCCCAGGTTGACGCGTTCGCCCAGGTGCAGTCGCTGGCCGAGTTTCACAATGTTCTCAATCCCCGCCACTTGAAGGCCTTGGGCGATGAAATACGCGTTGCTGGACTTGAGCAGGGCGCGGCGGAAATCGTAATCCCCGGGCGACGCCAGATCGCGAAACGAGCGCCGGCCCACGTAGATAATGCCGCGCCCCGGGTTTGCCGGATTCGGTTGCACGCGATAAGTGGCGCGCGGATTCAAGCCGTTCTCCAAGCAGGCCAGACCCACGATCACTTTGAAAATCGAACCCGGCGCATAGTGTTCCTGTGTGGCGCGATTGATCTGCGGGCGCAGGGTGGGGTGGTTCAGCTTGGCCAGTTCCCCCGGCGGAAACCCCTGCACGAAATGGTTGGGATTCGGCGCGGGCACAGACGCCAGGGCGAGAATATCCCCATTGCGCACGTCCATCACCACCGCCGCGCCGCGGACATTGACACCGGAACGGACCAAGGCTTGTTCCGCCGCCTTCTGCATCCGCACGTCCAAGGTCAGCACGGCGTTCCGCCCTGGTTCGTTGGCGCTCCAAACCACCTCGGACTCACGGTAGCCGAGGATGTTGACCAACACCGATTTTGCCCCCGCCCGTCCCCGCAACTGCGCGTCGTAACCGCCTTCGATGCCCACCAATCCGCGATAGTCCGGCAACCGATAGGAGGGGGACGCCTCTTCGCCCGGATGCGAGGTGTCATCGCTGGTCAGGTAACCGAGCACGTGCGCGGCGGTGGCTTGGAAGGGATAAACCCGCAGGGACTGGATTTCGAGATCGGCCGCGAGCAGCCCGGCGTCTTGTTCTTGAAACCGCGCCACCTGCACCGGGGCCAGGTCCACCAGCGCGGGATAGGGCAGCGCCCGGCGCGATTGGTAATGCCGCCGGAATTGGGCGGGATCGAACGGGACGGGTTGCTGCAGGCGGGTCGCCAGTTCCGCCACCGTGTTACTGACCACTGCGGTGCGCACCGCCCATTGCAAGGCGTCGGACTCGGCGCGGTTGAGTTTCACGTACTGGGTCTTGACGGTATGGAAGCCCAGCCAGCGGGTCCAGGCGGGCAGGGCATTCGTGATCACCTGCCGGGGGCGCGCCTGCTGGTACGTCGCCCGGAACTGCGGACTGAGTTCCTCCAGATAAAGTCCGATGTTGAACCGGGGACGGTTCTCCGCGAGCGCCACGCCGTGACGATCCAGAATCCGGCCGCGCGGCGCCGGCACGCGCACGGTGCGGAACGATTGCGTCTCCAAACTGGCCTGATACCCGCGCGCCAAAACAATCTGCACCCACCACAATCCGACGAGCAACACGCCCAACCCGATCAACACGCCCAGCGTCAACGCGCGGAGCGGCGGATCGTTTTTTTTCAGTTGGTCAAAAATCAACATGGCTCACCGGCGCCCCCGTCGGATGTCCCGGTCGGGGCGAAAACTGGATTGCGTATGCCGGCGGTAACTCAGGGCCAGTTGTCCCGCCTCGAAGAACCGGCAGAGCGGCGGCGTCAGGCTGCCGCCGACCAAGGCCATGACCGCCAGTTGCCAGACCGTGCCCCAGCCCACCAAAGGCGCATAACCCGCCGTCAGCAGCAGCAGCAAGGTCAGCAGCGGGACCACGCCGCAGGCCGCTAGACCTAGCATGAATTGCGCAAACGCCTGCTGGCGCAAAATCAACCCCCGCCATGCGTACAAGCCCAGGCCGACCACGAACAACGGCAGAATGGAAATCCCCCAGGGATTCGCGGAGAGCGCGTCGAAACCGAGTCCGCCGAACACGGCCAGCAACGCGACGGTGGCCAGACGGGTTTGCAACGCGGCACACACCATGAGAGCCGGCAACAAGTCCACTTGGACTCCGATCCATCCGCGCAGACCGCCCCACCACGCCTGCGCAAACGCGACCACAAGGGCCATCAATAGGATCAACAGGGTGGGAATCACGTTCATGGCATTAACACCCAGATTTCCTCCAAGCCGTTGAGATTGGCGGCCAGCTTGACGCGCGCCTCGACGTACAGCCCGAATTCCACCGACTGCGAATCCAACACCTGCCCGATGGGAATGCCCTTGGGGAAGATCCCGCCCAAACCGCTGGTCACCACCTTTTGCCCGGGTTTCACGACAGCGCCGGGCGGCAGATAACTCAGCACCGCCACATCGCCCGGCACCGGACCAGACGGGCCGAGAACCCCGTTGTCCCGCGTCGCATTTTCCACCAGGGCCGCCACGCGGCAGTTGGGGTCGCCGAGCAAAACCACCTGGGCCCGGTCAAAGCTCACCGCGGAAACGCGGCCCACCAATCCCTCCACAGTCAAAACCGGCAGGTTGGTGCGCAGCCCGTCGCGGCTGCCCAGATCAATCTGCACGGTGCGCCACCAGTTGGCCGGTTCCCGGAGGATGACTTGGCCCAGCTTGAGCCGGCCTTTCCACGGCGCTTGCTCGCGCCAGCCCAGGAATTGCCGGAGCCGGGCGTTTTCCCGGGCGATTTCCACCGCCTGCGTCGCCACCAGTTGCAGTTGTTGGTTGTCCCGGCGGAGTTGTTGATTTTCCCGAATCAGTTCGCGCCGGGGCACCAGCAGATCGCCCGCCTGCCCGGCGAGATTTTGCGAGGTGGCCGCGAAACCAAACAGGGGAAGAAAAAAACCGTTGAACGCAAAACGCAGGCGCGCGACCGCTCCGCCGGGCAGGTTCAACACCACCAGCGCGATCAAGGTCACAATAATCAGTGCGACGTAATGCGGTCGCTTCAACATCAGTTCACGCGTCCCGCCGGAGCGGGATTGCGGCGAACGCGGAGGGCACTAACGGGAGTGGGTCGAGACGCGCTTGAGAAATTGCAGCTCTTGTAGCACCCGGCCCGTGCCCTCGGCCACGGCGCACAGGGGCTCGCCGGCCAGATGCACCGGCAGGCCCGTTTCCTCGGCCACCAGCCGATCTATGCCACGAATCAGCGAGCCGCCGCCCGCCATGACGATCCCGCGATCCACGAGGTCGGCCGCCAGTTCCGGCGGGCACCGTTCCAACGTGATGCGAATGGATTCGAGGATGCTGGACAACGGCTCATGCAGAGCTTCCCGAATTTCTTCCGAGCGAATGGTCAACGTTTTGGGCAGTCCGGTGCTCAAATCGCGTCCCTTGACTTCCATGGTCAGTTCCTGCTCCAGCGGAAAGGCCGATCCAATCCGGATCTTGATTTCCTCCGCCGTGCGTTCGCCAATCATCAGGTTATAGGCCCGTTTCATGTGCGCGATGATCGTGTCATCCAATTCGTCCCCGCCCACCCGCAGGCTGCGGCTGAAGACGATGCCGGCCAGGGAGATGATGGCGATTTCGCATGTGCCCCCGCCGATGTCCACGATCATGTTGCCCGCCGGCTCGTGCACGGGCAGGCCCACCCCGATGGCCGACGCCATCGGCTGTTCAATCAGGTACACCTCCCGCGCCCCGGCATGGGTCGCCGAATCTTTCACCGCCCGTTTCTCCACTTCCGTGATGCCCGACGGCACCGCCACCACGACCCGTGGGGCGATGAGCTTCCGATGATGGACCTTTTGAATGAAGTGGCGCAGCATCGCCTCGGTGATTTCAAAATCCGCGATCACGCCGTCCTTCATCGGACGGATGGCGACGATATTCCCCGGCGTGCGGCCCAGCATGCGCTTGGCTTCCTCGCCCACGGCCAGGACGTTGGTGGTGCCCGCTTCAATCGCGACCACGGAGGGCTCGCGCAGGACGATGCCTCGATCACGGACGTAAACGAGCGAATTGGCCGTCCCGAGGTCTATTCCAATATCGTTGGAGAACAGACTTTTAAGTTGCGCAAACATGAAATGTTGCCTAGCGGGCGTCACAGTAGTTTCTCCGCCCCGCTCCCGTCAAGTGGAAAGGAGGCCCCAAAAGAAAAAATCTCTCTCGTTAACGGCACCCCAAAAGGCCTTCCAAACGACCGATTTCTTGTGGTAACCCGGTCAAAACCAAGCCAAAACCGGCCTTCCCTATCGGGAACAAACTTTGGGCTGATCAATGCGTGCGGATGCGGAGAAATTTGGGGATTCAATGATTCTTATTCTCGGTCACCACGAATGACGCACACCTTCAAACGGAGTCCTTAATCGTAGTCCAAGCGGGCGGTGACGCGCGCCGGGGCATCCCCCACGAAACGAATCCAACGCGCTTGGAAGGCGGGCGGGAAATCGTAACGAACCGGCGATGCGGGAGTAACGGCGAAGGTTTGGTGTTTTACCCAGAATCCGTCACCGGTCAGATCCACTTCAACCCGCACCGTAACGGGCGCGCTCGCGGTCAGGTTCAACCGGCGCCGGTCGTATCCCCAAAACAGATAAGGGTCGCTCGGTTCGCCGGCTTGAATGGGCGTTTCATGCCACGGGCCGCCGCGCCCGCGCGGTTTGCCGAGTTGCCATAAATCGTCAATCGCCCCCGCCCAGACCGCCGCCCGCCCATCCGGGCTGCGCAAGAGGTGTCGGCTGGGCGGCGCGTGAGGTTGAATGCCGGTGAGAATCAGCAAGCCGCGATACGAACAATAATCCATCACACGAAACGGATGAGTCGCCACCGGGCGCATCCGGGCAAAGCCTCCGGCATTCTCCGCCGGCAATTCATAAAAGGTGCCATGCACACTCAATAGATCCCGTTCGGTGACAACTTCCCGGGCGAGGCGCAACTGTCCGGCGAGCGTGGGGGCGTCATAGGCCGCCGCCGTTTTCGGCAACCGCCAGCGCCGGCTCTGGTCATCCACAATCAGCACCGACGCGGATTCCACGCTCGCCACGCCTTGGGGAACAGCCACGTTGGTCCGCAGCGTCGCGTGGGCGTGGGGATCGTTGACCGGCTGCAGACGCAGATCGCCGGTCAGTTCATAATAACCCACCTCTTCGCTGTCCGCGCCGTACTGCCGTATGGCCGCCAGTTGCAGTGTGCGACGATTCTCCCCCCGCGCGCGCACCCAGCCGCCCCAGTGCGGGGTGTCTTCCGCGACGCGGGCGAGACCGGTGAACAGCGCCGCCGGTTCAGACGACCGTGAATCGGGATTCGAATAAGTGAAAAGCACCGTGAGGGAAGGTTGATCCGTTTCCGTGCGGACGCGCACCCATTCGCCGGTGGCGTCGGCGCCAAACGCCCGCCAGATTGCGGCGCCGGGCGGCACTTGAACCGTCTGCAACGGCTTCCATTGTCCGGTGCCCAGTGCGTCGCTTTCGATTACGAGCGATGCCGGCGTGGAGCCTTCGTTGACAAAGTGCGCCGCCCGCCGCTGCCACCCGGCGAACAGGAACGGCTCGGAACAAGCGCCGGCGTTCACCGCGTCGCGTAACCAAACGGCGCCATTGGCCAGCGTGGGGCCCAGATGATCCGGGGTTTCCGGGTCCGTGAACCAGAGATTGGATTGGGATTGGCCAGGCCCGGCGATCGCGCCTTTGACCCGGCGTTTGTTGAGGAATTCGGATCGGGCCGCGTCGTCACAGCCGAAGACCAGGCGATCATTCCACCGGCAAAAATCACCGATGATTTTGAGATAGGCGGCGCGCGGGCGAATCCCGGCCGTGTGGGTCACGCCAAAGTCACGCGGAAACCGCCAGAACATCCCGTGCATCGTCATCAACAGATCCGGCTCGCCGATGTCACGGATGCGCGGCCATTCCGTGTTCCAACCGTGGGCGCCGTCGTAACTGTGACTGGCTTTGGGCAGACGAAAAGCCCGCCACGTTCCCCCCGTCCGCAACATCAAAATCAACGAGCGATGATCCCAGCCGATGCTCCAGATGGGATCGGTATCCGGATGGGCGTTGCCGGATAATCCCCCCGGTCCGGTGACCTCGGTGAACTGGTTGCGCCGCACGACTGTCCAAGTGTCCGCCCGCCCATCCCATTCCGCAAGGCAACCGCTCGGCACGTCGGGGCGTTGCCGGGCGACCGTGCCTTGCTCGCCATTGTTCGCATAGATCAACCGGCCCTGGCCGGAATAGAGGCCTTTGCCGTGGTAGCCGGGAAGATCGGCAAAGCGCGGTGGAGTCCGGGCGGCGCGCGGTCCGCGCGTGGCGTTCCGGAAATACTCGTCGGTGAACAGCTCCGTGACCGCCAGCGTCCGGACATCCACTTCGTAAAAGCCTTCTTCCATCGTGGCATAATAGATTTTGTCCGCCGGCGACGTCAGATGCCGGGCGGTGCCGGTGGGGCGGCCAAACAGATTGGTATAAGGAATCACGCGCACGCCGCCCCGCGCATCCACGGCGTAGGGACCGATGAAGAGCTGCTGGGACTCGCGATGGATCATGCGATTGGCCGGGGTGCCGCCGATGCTTTCCGGGCGAATGATCTGCCGCAGATCGGGTGTGATTTCGTAGAGCTTGTCCGTGGACCCGCCGGGTTGATGCGGTGCGTAGGTGACCACCCACAACCGGTTCGCCCACGGCACCACCGCGCCCGTGCCGCACTCCGCTTCGTCATTGAACATCGCCAGGTGCGGATAAATCCCGCTGAGCGCGCCGGCCATCGCCCAGACCGTCGCCGGCAACCCGAATCCCAAGGCGGCGAATAGATAACGAAGCACGCGAACACGCATGAGTTCAGCGTAACGGCGCACCGCAACCACCGTCAATTACCGGTCCGGTCGCGGGGACTATGGTTTCTTGATCGCGGTCAGTGTCCCATCAAACGCTGTCGCGTAAACGCGGTCGCCATCGCTCACCACCGATGACATGACGAATAATCGTGGAGACACTTGATACCGCCAGAGCACCCGGCCGTCGGCGGCAGCAAGCGCAGACATTGTCCCGGTGGCGCTGGCCACATAGACCACCCCATTTTTTCCACCGGCGCCGTGGGGATGGCGTTCATCGCCGCCGGCACCGCCCAGAGTTCTTTGCCGGCACTGTCGGTTTTGACCAGCGAGCCATCCGTGCGCCGCTGATACACAAAAAGACCATCTTCCGACAACCCGGTGGCGGCCACCTTGGTTGCCGCGCCCAGGGGTTCGCCGGTGGCGGCGTCCAGAATCGTTAACCGGTAGTTCCGGTCCGCGATGTGCAGCTTGTCTTCAGCCACCACCGGCATGGCGTCGCCCGGACTGTAATACCGATGCGCCGCGGTGGCGGCCCGCACACCTTCACTGATCCGTTTCCAGATCAGCTTTCCGTCGCGCGCATCTACGCACCGAATGTGCTGATCCCAGGCGCCGAAATAAATCCGTCCGTCGGCGACGAATGGTTTGGATTCAATTGCGTAGGCGGCGTCGGCATTTGTCCATGCCGGTTGTCCAGTGGCCGCGTCCACCGCATACAACTTTCCGTCGTTGCAACCGAACACGACCCGGCCGGCTGCCCACACCGGCGAGGAATACACCGCATCACCGGCGGTGAAGGTCCATTGTTTCCGGCCGGTTTGATTGAAAGCGGAAACTTCCCCCAAGCCGTTGGCGACATAGACCCGGTCCCCTTCCACCAACGGTTGCGCGAGAATCTCCGCACCGGTGTGGACGGACCAAAGAGTCTTGCCGGTTTCCGCTTGAAAGGCGTGCAAGCGACCGTCATTGGCACCCACATAAACAACGCCGTCGGCCACCGTGGGCGTCACCTTGCTGGAGGCGGCGAGGTAGGCGCGCCACGCGGTCGGGCGGCTGGTGGGCTCAAAAAAGAAGTGCGTGCTGCGGCTGTGGATCCGATCGCCTTGATGGAATTCGATCCGCAGATAATGCGCGCCCGGCAACAACCCGCCGATTTGCGCGCTGCCGGAGGCCCGCCACTTCGTGCCGCCACCGGTGAGCGTGAGTTCCCCGTGCTGCTCGTCATTGATGGTCCAGGTGACTTTGTCCACGGCCTCCGCTCCGGTCAGTTGTGCGGCCAAGGACAAGGTGCTGCCCACCACACTGCGGAACGCGGGTTCGGTAATTTCAACCCGGAGCTGCGCCGCGGCCGGAGGAATGGGTTTTTCGATCAGCTTGTGGTGCGGCGCGGGTTGATCGTTTTTCCAATACGCCGCGCGCAACGTGTGGTCCTTGACCGAGACTACGGCCAGCCCCGCGTTTGGGCCGAACGTCGAACCGCCCGTCATCTGGTCCATACCGTGAATTGAGCGATACGCGTAGCCGTGGGAATGTCCCGCCAAAATGAGCACGGTGTTGTACCCGCGCAACACGTCAAGCAACCGGTCGTAATCATAGCGGCTGGCAAATTCCCGGCCGCCCAGCGGATGATGTTGGAAGACAAACACCGGCGTTTTCGGTCCGACCTTTTTCAAATCCTGCTGCAACCAGAGAAGGGTTTCTTCGCCCACGGAGGGACGCGGGTCTTGCAGGGTGGCGGTCATCAAACCGACAAAATGAGCGCCGCGCCAGTCGAACGAGTAAGCGGCCGCATGACCCAGTTCCCGCAGCGACTTGAGACCCGCCCGCCAAGTGTTGTCGTGGTTGCCGAGCTGGGGATAGACGGGCAATTTGCAATCCTGCCAATACGACAGGTATTCCTCCCACCAACCGTTGCCGCCGCCGAACTCGTTGAGGTCGCCCGTGGCCAGCACAAAGTCCGGGCGGGGCACACGGAGATTGAATGGCGTGAGCTCGATCTCTCCCAACCCACCAATCCGGGCAACGGTGGCCCGGCTCGCCGCCATCGGCGAGTGCAGGTCGCTGACTTGGATGAACGTGAAATCCCCAAGCAGCTCGGCGGGGCGCCCCGCGTTTTCAACCTTGCTGCAACCTGCCAGCCACAGACCCGGCAAGAAAACTAGCAACTGGAAAAGCCGGTGCCACCACCGTGATCGGGATAGGGACGATGCGCGTGCGAACCATGTCATGATAGGATGCTGGCCGCCATCCGGGACCGGGTCAAGCCATGAGCAGGTGACAATGGAAGTGATGATCAATAGCGAGGGGCTTTGAGTTAGATCACCAGTGCCACCACAGAGACGCAACAAACTTTGTTGCACCTGCAACAAAGTTTTGCGTGACGGTTGCTGGCCGGCCAGCTCATAATCCGGGTCATGAAGCCCAAGACGGAAGAACTCCTGAACTTCCTGCTCTGGTCCGCCGACCAGCTCCTGCGACCCACCTTCCGCAATCTGACCGATTCCTACGAAAGTTGGGCCTATCGCAACGGGCTGCTGCCCCAGGCGGCCAAGTTGGAGCGGCTGCAACTCCTCGAACGCGATGCCCAGTCGCCGGCGGACCGGCTCTACCGCCTCACCGAGCAAGGCCGCCTGCATGCCTTGGGCGGGCGTGATCCGGAAGCCCAATGGGCCCGCCCTTGGGACGGTTTCTGGCGGTTGGTATTGTTCGATGTGCCGACCGGACAGAATGCCCGCCGCGAACGGTTGCGGCGTTACCTGCGTTCGCGGGCTTTCGGCTATTTACAGGGCAGTGTGTGGATTACGCCTGATCCCGTTCATGACGAACGCGGCATCCTGGCTGGTGGGGAAGTCAACGTCGAAAGCCTGCTGCTGCTCGAAGCGCGGCCCGCCGCCGGGGAGACGGATGCGGAGATCGTGGATGGTGCCTGGGACTTCGCGCAAATCAACCGCCGGTACGCGCGTCATCTGGAAGTGCTCGAGCGTTGTCCGACCGATAAACTGACCAACGCCGAGGCGATCAGGGCACTGCGCCGCTGGGCGGCGGATGAGCGGGAAGCTTGGCTGAGAGCGGTGCAATCCGATCCGCTGCTGCCGCAATGTCTGCTGCCGAAGGACTATCTTGGCCGCCGGGCGTGGGAACGACGGAAGCGGGTGCTGCACCGCACCGGCCAACGCCTCCGCACCTTTGCCCCCCAGCTCGAGGCCTGCTAAAACTTTGTTGCAGGTGCAACAAAAAATTGAACAGGCGCCAAAGCCGAGTTGACTACCGATGGCAGAGGCGAGCACGTCAGTAGGGCTTTGAGGGGGAGCGTCATGGCCAAGCGCACTCGTCAGAAGCGTGTGGGAAAAACCACTTTTCGCGCGCTGCGTCGGACAGTCGCTTGGATGAATAGGCTGGCGCGTTTTCCGGGGCGTTTGATAGATCTATCCCGATGAAACGTGTCTTTCTTTGCGGTCTGGGGCTGGGGTTGCTGGCGGCCACCGCCGGCGCGGCCTTGCCCCGGCCCATTCCTCCCGCCGATCAACTTTTCACCAACCTGCACCGGGGGCATCCCCGGTTGCTGGCCACCGCCGCGGATTTTACCGCACTGCGAAGCCGGGTGGCCGCCGATGAACAACTGATCCGCTGGCACGCCGCTTTGACTTCCCAAGCCACCGCCCTGCTCACCGCGCCGGCCTCGAAATATGAAATCCCGGACGGCCTGCGGTTGCTCGCCACCAGCCGGCGCGTGCTGGACCGGGTGCAGACGTTGGGGTTGCTCTGGCAACTGGACCACGACCGCCGCTGGGCGGACCGCGCCTGGCGCGAACTGAAAGCCGCCGCCGCCTTCAAGGATTGGAATCCGCGACATTTCCTCGACACCGCAGAAATGACCCACGCTTTCGCGATTGGATACGACTGGCTTTACGACGCCTGGAACGACGCCCAACGCCGGACGTTGCAAGCGGCCATCGTCAAACATGGTTTCACTCCGGCGCTGGCGGTATATGCCAAAGGCGGTTGGTGGGTGAAGACCCGGAACAATTGGAATCAAGTCTGCAACGGCGGCCTCGGCATTGGGGCGCTCGCCCTGGCGGAGGTCGAGCCCGCCCTGGCCGCGCGCGTTCTGCATACCGGCTTGAACTCGGTGCAGACGGCCATGGGCGAGTTTGCCCCGGACGGCGCCTGCATTGAAGGTCCGGGCTACTGGCATTACGCCACCCGGTACCAGATCGCGCTGCTGGCCGCGCTCCAGTCGGCGCTGGGGACAGACTTCGACTTGGCCACGTTGCCGGGCGTGGCACAAACAGGTTGGTTTCCGCTGCACATCACCAGTCCCATCGGGCAGACGTTTAATTACGCCGATGGCGGCAGCGGCAAGATTTACGCGCCGCAACTGTTTTGGCTGGCGCGGCGTTTTCAACAGCCCGTTTGGGCGGGGTATCAAGCGCGCACCCCGCGGCCGCAAGCCTTGGATGTGCTCTGGTATTCGTCCGATCAGGCGGATCCCGCCGCCGCCGGGGTGCCGCTGGACAAATACTTCCGGGGAACGGAAGTGGTCACGCTGCGCGGCAGTTGGGAACAACCCCGCGCCATGTTCATCGGCTTCAAGGCCGGCAAAAACAACGACAGCCACGGCCAACTCGACGTGGGCAGCTTCGTGTTGGACGCCTTGGGCGAACGGTGGGCGATGGATTTTGGCAGCGACAATTACAATCTACCCGGCTACTTCGGCAAACAACGTTGGGAGTATTACCGGCTGCGCGCCGAGGGCCAGAACACGCTGGTGGTCAATCCCGGCGCGGGCCCGGATCAACATTTGGCAGCGACCCCCATCACGCGTTTTGTTTCCCAACCCCAACGGGCGTTTGCCATCGGGGATCTGAAGGCGGCCGTCGCGCCGGACGCGCGACGAGTGGAACGCGGGGTGGCGCTGTTGGATCGGGAACGCGTGTTGATCCAGGATGAACTGGACATGGCCGCGCCGGCTGAGGTCTGGTGGTTCATGCACACGCAGGCCCGGGTGCGGCTGGAGGCGGAGGGGGCGGTCGCCATCCTGGAGCGCGGCGGCCAACAGCTCGCCGCCCGCATCCTCGCGCCGGCCCATGCGCGGTTCACCGTCCGCCGGGCCGAGCCGCTGCCCACCTCGCCGCATCCTCCGGAACAGGGCAACAACGATTCGGTCCGCAAACTCACCGTTCATCTGGAAAACGTGAAGGATCTGCGGCTGGCCGTGCTGTTCACGGCAGCGACAGCGACGGCGAATGAGCGGGTGGTGCCGCTGGCGCAGTGGTAAGCGGGGTGGTCAATCCATCCGCCGCGGTCGTCAACCCCGGGTTGCCGACACGGGCAAAGTGTGGCAAGAATTGACCGTCGGTCCGCACCTGGGTTGATTCCGGGTGCGGGCTCAACGGCTGTCAACAGAGCGTGTATTATGAAACTGAACCGTCGTGAATTCCTGCGCCGCACCGCGCTCGCCGCCAGCGCGCTCGCCGTCAACGCCCCGCTTCCCGGCCGGGCCGAAACTCCGCCCGCGACTTTTGATCCCTATGGCCCGGTCACTTTGGGCCGGACCAAGATTCAAACGTCCCGTTTCTGTCTGGGCACCGGCATGCGCGGCGGACAGCGCGCCTCCAATCAAACCCGGCTGGGCAAGGAAAAGTTCGAGGCGCTCATCCGCGGCGCTTACGAACGCGGCACACGGATGTTCGATCTGGCCGATCTGTATGGCACGCATCCCTACATCATTCCCGCGCTCCAAGGAATTCCGCGCGACCGCTATCAAATCGTGACCAAAATCTGGTTTCGCGACGGCGGGCTGCCAGAGAAGGAACGTCCCGGGGCCGACGTCCTGGTGGAACGGTTCCTGCGCGAGCTGCGGACGGATTACATTGACCTCGTGCTGTTGCACTGTGTCACGTCGTCCACCTGGAATCAGGAGTTGCGCCCGCAAATGGACCTGCTCGCCAAACTCAAGGACCGGGGGACCATTCGCGCCCACGGCGTTTCCTGTCATTCACTCGAAGCCTTGACGCGGTGCATTGACGAACCGTGGGTGGATTCGGTGCATACCCGGATCAATCCCTTCCAGATGAGCATGGACGGGCCGCCGGACAAGGTGGTGCCCGTGCTCCAAAAAATCCATGCGGCGGGCAAGGGTGTGGTGGGCATGAAACTCATCGGTGAAGGCCGGTTACGCAATGACGACGCGCGGAAAAGCGAATCCGTCCGCTTCGTGCTCGGCCTCGGGTGCGTGGACGTGCTGAACGTCGGCTGCGAAAGCATTGCGGAGGTGGAGGACTTCACCGCCCGCGTCCGGCAGGTACCGGTGGCGAAAACTTGAACCCGGCACGGCATCCGGCAGAGGACCGCTTGGTCCCGGCCGACGGCCGTTGACGGAAACCCGGCAACCTCCCGCGCCGCCTCAACGGCGGGGGCGCAACAGAATGGCTTTCTTATCGGTGCCGTCCACTTCCACACTGTGCGTTTCCACTGCGGGATCATCCTTCAACGCAGTATGCACAATGCGGCGGTCAAAAGCGTTCAACGGTTCCAATTCCACCACATCACCCCAGCGCCGGACTTTTTCGGCGGCTTCCTGGGCGCGTTTGATCAGGGCCTCGCGGGCCTGGCTGCGGTAGCCGCCCACGTCCACGGTCACCTTCGCCGCGTGGTTGTCCCGCTGGAACAACAGCCGGTTGGTAATGTATTGGAGGTCGGCCAACGTCTGGCCCTGACGGCCGATGAGCCGCCCGGAATCGTCGGTCTTCACGTTCAGCAGGATGCCGTCCTCGAGTTGGTGTTCCTCCACGGTAGCGGTGAAGCCGAGGTGCTGGAGTAGTTGTTCAAGCGTCGCTTTGGGTTCGGCGGACATAAGTCAATTTCTGGAGATGGAGGCGATGATTCGGTGCGCCACCGGGCCGGTGTCACTTTCGTTTTTTAGGCGGCAGGCCGGGGGCGGCGCCGGGCGCCGCCGCCGACGCGGGTTCGGTGCTTTTGGTCAGCTTCATCTGGGCGATGCTTAACAGGTTTTGCACCGTCCAGTAAAGGGTCAGGCCGGCGGAAAAATTGTAGAGGAACAGCAGGAACATGAGCGGCATGTAGCGCATCATTTTCTGCTGCATCGGGTCCATGCTCGGCGAGGGTGGGGTCATGTGCGATTGCCAAAGCATCGTGGCGCCCATCAACAGCGGCAGGAGGTTGAAGGGAAAGTTCAATCCCGGAATGAAAAACAACGTGTCGGGCTGCGACAAATCGGCCACCCAAAGAAAGCTGGCCCCGCGCAGCTCGATGGCGCTCTTGATCATGTAGAAAAACCCGATGAACACCGGCATCTGCAACAGCATGGGCAGACACCCGCCCAGCGGACTGACCTTGTGCTCCCGCATGAACTCCATGAGTTTCTTGTTCATCTTGGCCGGGTCGTCCTTGTATTTCTCCTGCAACGCCTTCATTTGCGGCTGCAGGGCGGCCATGCGTTTCATCGAGCGGGTGCTCGCCTGGGTCAGCGGCCAGAACAGCAGTTTGATGATGAACGTAATGGCGATGATGGCCAGGCCGTAGGACAGCTTCAACGCGTCGTGCAGCCAGTTCATGGACAACAACAGTCCCTTGGAAAAGAAGCCAAAGAAACCGCTGAACCCCATCACCAGATCCACGTTGTTCTGGAACTGGATCGCCAGCCGCGCCAGCGTGCGATACTCCTTCGGGCCGGCGAAGAAATGGATTTCCCGCTCCCGCGCCTCGCCAGGCGCCAAGCGCAGTTCCGGATACACGAACGCCGTTTGGAATCCGCGCGGCGGCGGGCCGTTCCGGCGGTTGGCGGGGACTTCGTCGGCGGGCGGACGTGGCAGTTGCACCGGACGCGCCACCACCTGCAGCACGGGTTCTGCCGGCATGGCCGCCAGCGCGAAGAACTGATTCTGCGCCGCCGCCCACACCACATTGCTCGTGCCGGCGCGATACTCGGAACGGGGCGTGCCGGGCAGGCAGCCAAGCGTGCGGTTGTCAAACCACAGGCCGAGAATCTCCTCCTTCTTTGAGCCGTTGTACCACATCAATCCCACCCGGGAACCGTCGTCCTTCGGGTTCATTGGCGTGGCGGTGCCGATCACCCATTCCTGCGCCGGCAGGGCCAGAGGGGTTGCGCCGGTGTTTTCCAGGCGCACGGTTGCGTGCACCAGGTAATTGGTGCCCACCTCAAACTGTTTCACCACCCGCAGTCCGTTGGTCAGATTTTTTTCGGCCCGCACCCCGCGGGGGATGGGCGTGAGCGTAAACACACCGTCCTCCTGGAACGAGGCATCGCCCAGCAGCGCCAGTACCGGGACGGAAACCTGCGCGTTTAATTCGGCCACGTTGTTGAGAGTAGGCGCCGCCTTGCGCTTGCGGGACACCGTTTCCGGATACTGCACCAATTCCACCCGTTTCAAGCCGCCGCCGTGCGAGGTGAACACATACCGGGCGTGCTCGGTCTCCACCACTTCGGTCTGCTCCGGCGCGGTGGGTTCAAAAGGCAGCACGGGCGTGGTGGCGGGCATCAACACCGGCGGCGCGACCGGGGCCGCCGGCACCGCGGCGCTGCTGTTGGTGCCGTACACCACGGTCGTCAGGTTGGTATCGCCCGCCGTCCGGGGTTTGGGCGGGTACATCTTTTTCACCAACTGCGGCCACAACAACAGCAGCCCAAAACAGACGGCTAGAATAACGATTGATTTACGATCCATGAAATTGGCTATCGCCCCGGGGCGGTCCCCCAAATGTTCCGCGGCGGCACTGGATCATGTCCGCACGGGCCCCACGGATGACACCGGCCCAGCCGGCGCAGCGTCAACACGGTGCCTTTCCAGGCGCCATGCACCCGCAGCGCTTCCAAGGCATACGCCGAGCAACTGGGTTGAAACCGGCAACCCCAACCCGGGCCCAACAACATCCCCAGTACCGGCGACACCGCCCAGCGATACAGCCGCACGGCGAACATTAAAATTTGTTGGAGAGGGTTCACCTCGTGTTTTCCAGATGCCGGCGTCATCGCCCGACTCATCGGTCATCCGCCCGCGCCGTCATTCTTTCGGCGGCGCGGCGGGCAGCAATCCGGCCCGGCGCAGGGGAATCAAAAAGTCCTTTTCCACGTCCGCCAACGGTTTGCCGGCAATGTCGGGCCGCGCCACCAACACCACGTCCAGCGGTTGCGTCAACTCGGTCCGGTGCCGGCGGAACGATTCGCGCAACAACCGGCGCGCGCGACTGCGTTGCACGGCGTTGCCGATCTTGCGGCTCACCACCACGCCCACGCGGGCCGGATGACCCGGCGGCGCGGTCTGCCAGTTGACAATGAGACATCGCTGCACGGCGCGGTGGCCGGTCTGTTTGAGACGCAAAAAGTCCCGACCTTGTTTCAGGCGCGCAGTACGGCCAAGAGTGCGGCGCGGGACAGAACCGGCGGACATGACGCGGACGGTTTACACCGGGGTCAGACGCTTGCGCCCCACCCGCCGGCGATTGGCCAGGGTGGCCCGGCCGCTTTTGCTCGAATTACGAGCCAAAAAGCCGTGTTGCCGGCGGCGGCTGCGTTTCGACGGTTGATACTGACGTTTCATAAATCAATCATTGTTGCCACTCCGAACCTCGCGCCACCCATCGGCGGGTGGCCGGAAAACCCCGGATTCAGAGCGCGACAGGGTAACAAGGGCCGCCCCCGTGTCAAGGAATCCGCAAGAAAAACGCCGGTTCTCGAAAGACCCCCGCCCGCACCGCTCGGAGAAGAGGCCGTGCGGTCCATCGAGTTGCACTTCTGTCATTTCTCGACGGGCGCTGATTCCCGCCTTGCCCCGCGCCCGGGTTTATTGCTAGACCCATGCCGGCAACGGACGCGCGGGCTGCGGCCGGGGCTCGCGAATCACATGGCAGACACAAAATCTACCCCCGGCAAATCACGCAATCCTTGGGCTTGGATTCCCACGCTGTATCTGGCGCAGGGTCTGCCCTTCGCCATCGTCAATTCCCTGTCGGTGATCATGTACAAGAGCCTCGGGGTGTCGAATACGGACATCGCCTTCTACACCGCCTGGCTCTATCTGCCTTGGGTGATCAAACCGCTCTGGAGCCCGGTGGTGGACATCCTCAAGACCCGCCGGCTGTGGATCTGGACGACGCAACTGCTGATGGGCGCGGGCTTCGCGGCGGTGGGCTTGAGCATGCCGCTGCCGCTGTTCTTCAAGGCGACGCTGATCTTTTTCTGGTTGCTCGCCTTCAGTTCCGCCACGCACGACATCGCGGCGGACGGGTTTTACATGCTGGCGCTGAACGAAAAACAGCAGGCGTTTTTTGTGGGGGTGCGCAGCACCTTTTTCCGCATCTCCATGATTACCGGCCAGGGATTGCTGGTGATTCTGGCCGGCTACATCCAGACCCACACCGGCTTGGACCGGGTTCAATTCCAGGTGGACGCGCAACCGGGCGCCGCCGCGGTGACGATGGTGAATACGGCCCCCCTCGCCGCGGCCGCCGCGCCCAACGGCACCTTGCGCGTGCTGACGGAGGTGGCCACCGTCCCCATCAATCCCGAACCCCAACCGGCGGACGAAATCCGCGCACTGATTGCCCAGGCCAAGGACTGGAACACCACCAACGGTTTCCATCGCGTGCAACAACAGGCTGCGGTGAAAACCGAATCGGAGATCGGCCCGTCCTGGTGGCAGCGCACTGTGGGCGCGCCTCTGGGGGATTTCCTGCGCCGCCGTTTCGGGCCGGAACAACGGGTCGCCACCGACACCGTCGGCAACGTGGGCGTGGCGCGGCTGCAACTCTCCCAACCGCCCGGACGCGAGGTGGTGATCCAGTTCGGCCTAAAATCCGGCGATAAAAGCATTGCCGTGGCCGAGGGCGGCCGGTTGACGATCAATGACACCAACTGGGACCGCCCGGCGCTGGTGGTCTTTCAATTGGACGCGAAATTGCGCGCGGCCTCCCGCGCTGTGTATGAGGCGCGTTCCGGCAACATTCCCCTGTCGTGGACGGTGACTTTTCTGGCGCTGCTCGGGTTGTTCCTGGCGTTCGGGATTTATCATCAATTCGCCCTGCCTCAGCCCGCGAGCGATCAACCCGGCGACGCGCACAACATCGGCGCGTTCTGGCGCGAGTTTTTTGCCACGTTCGGCTCGTTCTTCCAGAAGCCCAAGATTCTGGCGATGATTTTGTTCCTGCTCTTCTACCGGTTTGGCGAGGCGCAGTTGCTCAAGATGGTCGCGCCGTTTCTGCTGGACCCGCGGGAAGTGGGCGGGCTGGGGTTGACGACCGGGCAGGTGGGATTTGTCTATGGCACGATTGGCATCATCGCGCTGACTGTCGGCGGCATTCTGGGCGGCATGGTGGCTTCGCGGCATGGTTTGAAACCGTGGCTCTGGCCGATGGTGTTCATCATGCACCTGCCGGGCGCCATGTTCATTTACCTGGCCTACACGCAACCGGAAAGCCTGACGGTGATCAGCGCGTGCGTCGCCGTGGAACAATTCGGCTACGGCTTCGGCTTCACCGCCTACATGCTCTACATGATTTACATCGCGCGCGGCACACACAAGACGGCGCACTACGCCCTCTGCACCGGATTCATGGCCTTGGGGATGATGATCCCCGGCATGTGGAGCGGTTGGTTGCAGGAACTCATCGGTTACCAGCATTTCTTCCTTTGGGTGATCCTGGCCACCATTCCGGGATTCCTGGTGGTGCTGCTGATTCCCTTGGAAGCGGATTTCGGCAAGAAGACGGATCGCTAATCTGCCGAGGCTCTTGTTCCGGCAGAACTCCGGCAGGGCGGGACGCAATTCCGGCGGGGCCGCTCAGGCTTGGACGAAAAGCGCCAGCGAGGCGGTGTATCCGTGCAGGAAACTGCTGCCGCCCACTGGTCCGATCTCGCCGTGACCAAAAAAGCCGGTCAATCCCAACGGCCCAAAATACTGCTGGACCATTTGCGCGTCGTGATGCGGCTGGTCGAACAGTTGTTTGCCCCGGCCGTTGCAGGTGCAGAGGCAGCCGCCGTAAATCGTCGCGCCGGCCAATTCTTCGCGCACGCGCCGGAACAGGGTTTCCATGTCCTCCTGCGCCGCGCTGGCGTCCCGGCGTTGAAATTGGATCGTCTGCCCGGGCCGCGGCAACGCGCCGACCGCCAAGACGCCGGACTGCGGATCCACATCGAGCAGGTTGCGGACGAGAAAGTCGCCGCGCCGGAATTCCTCGCGATATTCATTGATGGCCAGCCCGATGAAGAGATTGCCGCGCGCGCGCCGCCGTTCCTCCGGCGACAGATTTTCCACGGTGTCCGCCAGCACTTGATACGCGGGCCGGTTGGCGATCTGTTGAATCAAATTCCGCTCCACCCGCGTCAGCGTCCAGGTGTCCCCGATGGGCGTGCAGCCTTGGGAAATCACCCCGACGAGCTTGACCGCGCCGCTCACCGACACCGCCACGCCGCCTTCCTCGAAGACTTCGCCATTGAGATAAACCTGGGTTTGCTGGGCCTGCAGCTCGCCGCTGGCCAGGCCGCCCACCACCGGCGCGGGCGCATAGGCTTCGTTCCACGAACGCAGCCAGCCTTCCAAATCCATGTGGAACGGATCCAGAAACGTCAGCCAGCCCCGCGTCTGTTCCGCGTCCACGTTGGTTTCCAAATGCCAGTAGCCCGGCCCGTTGGCTTCCTCCACCTGGCGCTGGGTGAAATGGCACGCCTCAAATTCGGCGCCCGGCAGCGAATACAACCCCAACGTGAGCCCGGCCGCCTCCTCCACCTCCTGGCCCCCCACGATCAACGATTGACTCGAACACCCCGTCAACACAGGAATCCGGCCATGCACGCGCAGGATTTCCAGCAGCGTTTCGGCGTGGGGAAAAAACTGGGGGGTGGTGAAAACTAGGCCGAGCGATACGGGCCCGTTTAATTGCCCGCGCAAATCTTCCGCCCACCGCGCCAGACCCGATTCATCGAATCCGCCCGTCCAATGCGCCGCCATGGAATACCCGGTCTTCACGTTGCCAACTTAACGATTTAGCCAGCGAAAGCAATCCGCCTGCGTCCGCGACGCCCCGGCCGCGCGCCGCCTATTCAACCACCCACGCCAGAATGGCTTTCTGGGTGTGCAACCGATTTTCCGCCTGGTCAAAAATCGTCTCTGCGTGCGCCTCGAAGGTGGCGTCGTCAATCTCCATGCCGCGATAGGCCGGCAGACAATGCATGACCAGCGCGTTGGGTTTCGCCAGTTTCACGAGCGGCAGATTCACCTGATATCCGGCCAGCAGTTGCAGGCGTTCGGCGGATTCCGCCTCCTTGCCCATGGAAACCCAGACGTCCGTGTAAAGCACATCCGCGCCCGCCGCCGCCGCCCGCACGTCGTCGGTGCAAATGACCCGGCCGCCCGCCGCCCGCAACCGCTCGGGGGCAGGTTGAAACGGCCGGGGCGCCGCGATCCGCAGTTCGAAGCCCAGTTTGGCCGCCGCGAACACCCAGGAGTTGGCCACGTTGCAGGCGCCGTCGCCCACGAAGGTCACCACCTTGTCCGCCACCGGTCCGGGCCGCTTTTCTTGGAAGGTAAAGATGTCCGTGAGAATCTGGCAGGGATGTTCCTCGTCGGTAAGGGCGTTGAGGGTCGGGATGTTCGCGAGCTGGGCGAATTCCTCGACGTCGCGCTGGGCAAAGGTGCGGAAAACCGCTCCCTGCACCATCCGTCCCAGCACGCGCGCGGTGTCTTTCACCGGCTCGCCGCGGCCCAGTTGAATTTCGCTCGCGCTCAGGAAAATCACGTCGCCGCCCAGCTCGCGGATGCCGACTTCAAACGACACCCGCGTGCGCGTGGACGACTTCGAAAAAATCATCGCCCAAGTCTGGCCCGTCAACGGATGCCGCGCGTGCCGGCCGCGTTCGCGTTTCATGACGGCGGCGTCGGCGAAGATTTTTTCCATCTCCGCGACGGACAATTTTTCAATGCTCAAAAGATGTTTCACGATTCAATCCATGATGGGGAATCCACTCGACCCTAATCCAATACCGCAAAGCCGGCGGGGCGTCACTCCTTATTCTTCGCACCGTCCGCCACCCGCCAGAGATACCACGCCGCCGTGGTCCGGTGCGGCCGCCAGCGTTCACCAAACGCGCGCAGGGTCGGGACCCGGGGCTGTTCGCGGTGCCGGTAGGCAATCCGAAACCCGTTGCGCACGCCGAAGTCATCCGCCGGCAGCACGTCTGGCCGCCCCAGTTGAAAGATCAACAGCATTTCCACCGTCCAGCGGCCCACCCCGCGCACTTGCGTGAGGCGCGCGATGATGGCCTCATCGGACAGCCCGGCGATTTGCCGCGCGGTGGGCACGACGCCCGCGCGGGTCTGGGCCGCGATGTCGCGCAGGGCGGCCACTTTCGCCCGCGAAAAACCCGCGCCGCGCAAGGCGGCATCCGAGACCGAGGCCAGGTCTTCCGGACGCGGAAACCGCCGGCCCGGGAACAGTTGTTTGAAGCGGTGAAGAATCGTCTCCGCGGCCCGGCCGTGGAGTTGCTGGTGGGCGACCGCCTGCACGAGCGATTGAAACGGCGGCCGCCGTTTTTCCGGGACGAGCGTGCAGGGGCCGTATTCGCGGATGAGACGGCGCATCACCGGGTCCGCCGCGCTCAACCGTCGCAGGGCTTCGGCGTTCATGCCGGTTCAGGCCAGCTCCGCCACGACCGACGCGATGATCCGCAAGCCTTCCTCCGCGTCCGCGCGCGTCAGATTGAGCGCGGGCAGCAGCCGGATGACGTCAGTGCCGGCGGGAATCGCCAGCAACCCGGCGGCGTGCAACCGCAGTAAAAAACGGACCGCCTGACTCTTGCTGGACCGGCCGCCCAGCTTCGCGAGTTCCGGCGCCAATTCAAACCCGAGCATCAATCCCAGGCCGCGGACACTGGTAATGACCGACGGATATTGCTCCGCCAACCGTTGCAGACCGGCCCGCAAAAATTCGCCCTGTGTCCGCGCGTTCTGATCCAGGTGTTCCCGCTCGATCACCTCCAAGACTTTGAGCGCCACCGCGCAGGCCAGCGGCGACCCGCCATAAGTCGTTCCATGCATGCCGGGGCCCAGCAAATCCGCGTAGGGTTGCCGGACCCAAAACGCGCCGATCGGGAACCCCGCCCCCAGCGATTTCGCCATCGAAATGCCGTCCGGCAGGAAGGCATCGCCGCCGGGCACCCCTTCGAGAATGCGTTGCCAGCTTTGACAGCGCCCGGTCCGGAAATGGCCGCATTGCACGCTGTCCATCAGGAGCAGCAACTTCTGCTCGTCACACAGTTGGCGCAGCCCCAACAGATAATCCGGCGTGGCGGGCGTGATGCCGCCTTCGCCCTGCACGCCTTCAATCAGAATCGCCACCGTCGCCGGGGACAACGCGGCGCGCATCGCGGCGAGGTCATTGTACGGCACATGCCGGAAGCCCGTCACCAACGGCTCAAACCCGCGCTTCACCTTGTCCTGTCCCGTGGCGGAAATGCCCGCGAGCGTGCGCCCGTGAAACGAATTGAACGTGGTGAGAATTTCGAAGCGTCCCTCGTCGTGGCCAAACTTGCGGGCGAGCTTGAACAATCCCTCATTCGCCTCGCCGCCGCTGTTGCAGAAAAAAACTTTGCCCGGCCCCAAATGTCGGACGAGACCGGCGGCCAACCGGCCTTGGGGCTCTTGATAATAAAAGTTTGAGCAGTGGATGATCTTGCGCGCCTGTTCCTGGAGCGCCTCGACCAAGGCCGGATGCCCGTGCCCGAGCGCGCTGACCGCGATGCCGCCGCCGAGGTCCAGGTAACGCCGGCCATTCACATCGTAAAGGTGGCTGCCCTGACCGTGGCTCAACGCCAGCTCAAAGCGGCCATAGGTCGGCACCACATTTCGCGCGAACAATTCGCGAATGGTCTCGAACTGGTTATGCACGAGGGGCGGCGGCGGTGGCGCAATGTCTTTCATAATTTTTTCAATGCCATTAAGCAGGCCATGTTTAGAGCCCGCCCGGCGGTGTGAAAAGCGAAATGTTGTTTCTCCTTGGGAAAGACTGGGGACATCGTGACCCCCGGGGAAGTTTGGCGAGTAAAGAAGGTGGCAGCAGGCCGAGGTCGAAGGATGTCCGTTTAACAAAGCCCCGATGAGAGCCGGGATCCGGGCCTTGAGGGTGTATCGGGGGGACGATGCCGCTCCGGACGGAGCTAAAAAATTGTTTGGGTCTGTTACTACAGAGATGACGCCCCTGACGGGGCTTTCGCGGTTACACCGGTACAGCGGCACGCCGCCAACCGCTGCACCCGGACCGGGTAAGCTCCTCCAACTCCATCTGCGGGTACGTGCAGCCCTTGTCAATTCCTCCGCACGTAATCTTCCTTCCTCTTGGGAGGGACAGGTTCCACCCTGTCCCCAATCCCGCTCCTACTACCGAAGCGCCGGAGGCGCGGCATCTTTGTAGCCACCGCAGGCCATCTCTTTTCGAGCCCCGTAGGGGCGGCATCCTCTCTCCTATCCCATCGCGAAGGTTGAATGGAACGGTAATTGGGTTGTGGGACCGGACGATGCCGCTCCTGACGGAGCTAAAAAATTGTTTGGGTCGGTTGCTACAGAGATGCCGCCCCTGACGGGGCTTGGAGGTCGCCGGTGCAGCGGCATGCCGCCAATGGCTACATCCGCGACGGGTGCGCTCCTTCAACCTCATCTGCGAGCCAGTACAATCCCCGTCCATTCTTCCGCGCGCCATCTTCCCTTCCTCTTGGGAGGGACAGGTTCCACCCTGTCCCCAATCCCTCTTGTGCCTATTCCAGTGGTCGTTGCCGCTGTTCCTGGATTGCCCGCGCTTATTTCGCCTGCAATTCCCGCAAATCCGCCCCCGCTGGACGACGATAAACAGGCACCCGCAACGTCACCCGGTCCAACCCCAGATGAAACGCGTCGGCGTCCGCCGCTTTGCCGACGCATTCAAAGCGCAACCGGTGTTCGCCCGCCGTCAGCGCGCGGTCGGCCAGTTTGAATTCCTCCTGCACGGCGGTGGGACGGTAAAGCTTCACCGTCGCAACCGGCTCGCCATCCAACCGGACACGGTAGTTGCCGAAATCCGGCCCCAACGTCAGGCGGGCGTGGAGTTCCCCGGTCAGCTCCTTTTCGATGGTGAATTTGACTTCCAGCCAGGCTCCGGCCTCGGTCGCAGCCAGGCGCAAAAATTTGCCGTCAGTGGACCAGAACATGCCGTCCGCTTTGAGGGGATGCGCCGAATAGGTGGACTGCGGAAGGGCGCTCCAGCCGACCAGCAACCGGTGTTCCCGGAAAGGCAGCCGGTCCGGGCCTTTCGGAATGGGGGGCCAAGGATGATGCGGTTCGATTTGATACCAAAAGGCCACCGACGACAGACAATCATCGCGCTCGATGAAGCCGGTGAAATTGTTGTCCGGGAACACTTGCGACCCTTTGTGTTCGATCTCCGCGCGCAGACTTTTTTTGAAAGGGATCGGATCGGGCAAATGCCATCGGTAAGCCGACCCGCGCCGGCCGGCGCCGCCTTCGCCTTCCCAGACCGGCGTGCCGTAAAACGGGCCGTCCTGTTCGCGGAATCCCCAAGCGTCGCAAAAATAATCCTCCGTGCCGGTGCCGCGCAGGCGCGGTTCCGCCTCGCCATCAATGAAAAAGAAATCGTCGCCCTCGCCATACCAACCAGCCGAGGCCGAATAAACACTCTGCACGGTGCCAACGTAATGACCGCGGCCGCGGATGTCCGCCAGCAGATAGTTTTGCCCCATCCGACAGGGAAACTCCTGCCGGTACCGGGCGTGAAAATACGCGGTGTCGTCCGGCAACTGGTCGTGCTGTTGCCAGTCCACGTAATAGTAGAACGCCAGGCAGCCGGCCTCGCTTTCGTTGTCCACCACGATGCGGGCGGACTTCCGAAACGGCATGGGCCAGTAACAATTGCGCGCCTTGCCGTCGGAGGTTACGCGGACGGGCAGGGAATGGAACGCCCGGTCCAGCCCGTGGCCGACCCCGAAGAAATCGCCCAGCGGCGCCTCCACACTGGGATGTTCTTCGCCATCCCAATAAATCCGCAGGGTGACTTCGCGGCTGTAATACGGCGAGCCGTGCAACAGCGTACACCAGATGTGCGTGATCACGCCGGGCCCGTCGAGTTCGGCCACCGTGAACGAACTATGCGGCGGCAGCGGACGGTAATCCGCGTTGCCCGCCACCCAGTCGGGGTCCGAGGACGACGCCCGCCGGGCTTCATAATTTTTTAACTTCTCCAAACCCGCCAGGGGATTGCCCAAGGCGGCGGCAAGGGCGGGAATGCCGGCGGCGAGGACCAAAGCAAAAACGAGGATGCGTTGTTTCATGGGAATTGAGCGTTATGCATGATGCCGCCGAAGCAGTACCCCATTCAGCCGGCCACAGCAACCGCCAATGATTCCCCACAAGAATCCGACGGCCTGGAATCTGGGCATACGTGGAACGCAGCCGAACGGCACGCATGAGCCTCGCTAGTGGGGCACCAGCGGACTGGCGTAGCTCGATGCGATTGTTGGCATCTCTTCATTGTGGAGCCAAGAGTGTGAGAGGCCAGACGGACACATTCCTCAGAAGCCCGTAAATGATGAGGGTAACCATTGCCGTCCAAGGGACCCACGGTTTGTATATCCACCGAGGATTCATGAACATGAGCCCAAGGATCGGAATGGAAAGCACCATGAGCGGATTTTGAGACATGGCAGCAGCCATTTGACCATGCAGCAAGTTGTGGATTGCCCGCAGCGACCCGCAGCCGGGACAATGACACCCTGTCGCAAGATGGAACGGGCATGGAGGGAAGACTGCCGTGGTTGACGGGTTGAAAATGTACAGCGCGCACAATGCTGCTAGCACAGCGGCAACAAATCCAAAGCGGACAACTCTATTGCAGCTTCGCTTGTCCATTTCCTACATAGCCTCTGCCATCTCAGCGATGAAAAAGAACAGGACGTAGAGAATAGTTACGACGAGCCCCACACCGAACGACCACCATCCCCACATCTTGGCTTTGCGGGATGACTCCATGGCGCCTTGAATGTCCTCGGCCTGAATCTTTCCATTAACCTGCGCGGAGAACACAATCGCCGGAATGCCTAGCGGTAGACAACAGAACAGAGTGACCAGGATGGATTGAGCAAGGTAGTTTGGAATCTTCTGCGGAGGTGCGCCGCCACCGCCTCCTGTCTGCTGGAGGATTTCTCCACACTTAACGCACCGGTACGCATTGTCATCGTTTAGAATTCCACATTTTCGGCAGTACATGTCCTTCTCCCTTCTGTTAATCGAACGCAGCCATCATCATCGGAATAGCGATCAGTAGCGTGTAGCCCACTGCGCATAGTCCACCCAAAATAATCCCCGTCCAAGCGTGACCCTTACCCCGTGCTTCCGGGTGGAGGTTCCCATACTTGAGGCCCCTTATGCCGAGAATCAAAGCTGCGATGCCAAGCGGAATACCAACGCATGGGATAAGGGAGAATACGCCAAGGTAGTAAGCCCACAACGCTTGGGCGTTTTTGTAGGGAATCAGGCCGCCCATTGTGGAATCGTCGGAGACAACATACTGAGGTTGCGTTGGGGCATGAAGTACAAACCCACACCTTATGCACTTGAAGTTGTTCTCTCGATTTCTTACCCCACACTTGGGACAGAAGATCATCTCTGTTCCGGGCTGTTGCGGAGTCCCGGCATGCATGGACAGTGGGTGCGGTGCCGTCGGCGTTGCAGGTGCTAAGCTCGGCACTTGCATCTGACCATTGCACGTAGGACAGAAAATCATTTGCCCTCGCATGTCGTCCTCTGCCTCAAGCGACTGCTTGCAGTGCGAACAACTGAATTTGAAGTCAGCCATTTCGGTCATCTCCTTCCCATAGCTAACAAGTGATTCTATAGGTCTGGATAACATCCCATTTTGGGGTGTTATCCAAACGCCCAACCTCCGCGAATAGCAGGCTGGCCTTCATCGAAGGCATTGGTACGCGGCAGGCCGGCGGCTGTCAAGCCTGCGGTGAACCGGTCTGCCAGCGTGTGCCCAGGCCGGCGCTCGCCCGACGGTGGAACGTGGCCAAACGCAAAGGTCACGCACAGCCACTGGCCGCCGCACTCGCGACGGCAACCACAGTATTGTACTGTCTGATGCTCATACTACGGACCGGCGGGGTGGCGGTTGCCGGCCCCGTCGGGTTCGGCGATCCGCGCGCGTCGTCACTTTCGAGTCCGCAAGAACTCCGACAACTTCTCGCCGTCGGCCACCTCCGTCTCAATACGGAGCAGGTGGGTCATGAAATAGACGACGCCCAACGGGATCGTGATTCCCAAAAGGCAGAGCAAAACCTGAGTGACACCACTGCCTTGCCATTCATATCGGGTGACTTTATCCATGTTGTGCCTTTCGCGTGGGGGGATGCCGGGGGCCGCCCCGGCGCCCCCTCCTTGAGCTTCATCAGGGTTCACTGGCATGCTCCAGCCACCACCGGGCATCGAGGGGATGCTTCACCCCAATGTTCATGTGGTACTGCCACGGGCGCGGCTGGGTATGCCAACTGCGCCACTTGTGCAATTCCGCGTGGCCATCCACAAAGGAAAAGCCGGTCGCCCCTCCATGATACACCGCCGGCAAATCCGCCAGTTCCATGGCCGAGATCACCCCGGCTTCCGGCCGTTTAACGCGAAACAGTGCGTCATTGATGGACACGTCATCCTCGTCGCAAATGACGAAGTACAAAGCCGGCCGGGTAATGGTCGCAAGTTTGAAGAAATTCCGGAAGCCGTCGTCCGTGGGATTCTGCTGGCCGCTCCGCAGGGGCCCCATGTGACTGTTCATCGAAATCCCGCGCAGCATGTTGCGACGGTTGCCCGGACATTTATACAGATCCAGGCTCCGGGTGTAAGGAAACAGGAGGGCCTGGCGGATCAGCGTGGGGTTGATCGCTTCCGCCGGCACTTGCATGTTGCCGGCACACCACGCCTTGCGCGGGTCGCCGGCATCGCTGGTCCACGGATTCAGCACCAAGCGATCCCCGTTATCCTCGGCATAGAACAACCAAGCCAGTTGGAACTGGCGGCAATTATTCATGCACTTGACCCCCTGGGCCTTCATCTTGGCGCGCCCCAACGCCGGCAACAACAACCCGGCCAGAATCCCGATGATGGCAATGACCACCAACAATTCAATCAGGGTGAAGCCCCGCCGACGGCGGAAGATCCGGCTGAATGGCTGGAGGTGTGTTCGGTTCGATTTCATGATAGACACGCGGTCCGTAACACCGTAGGCGCCGCTGCGGTCTTTTTCAAGGAATCATGACGCGGAAGCATTGGCGGGATGGCGCCGAAGTTGTACCCCATTCAGCCGGCCACAACTCCGCCAATGATTCCCCAAAAGAATCCGACGGCCTGAAATCTGTTCATACGTGAAACGCAGCCGAACGCCAGAACTGAGCGACGCGGGCGGCCCAGCGCGTCCGCAGTGTCAACTGACGTGGCCCGCCCGCGTTCGCTCCAGTGATCTTGTTAGACCACTCATACTCCATAACTCGGACTGTTCCGCTTCGCCTGCTCCTCGGAAATCTCTCGCGGCTTACTGATGGCAATCTGCTCCGTTGGGTGCTTCTGGCGAAGCCTCTGCCTGAAATCGTCAATCGCTCTGGCAAGAGTCGGGTGCATCCCAGACGTGAACTCAGCCCAACCGTAGAGCAGGTCGAACGAGTCGTCGTCTGTCTGGCAGAACGTAGCCCGCCCCTGCTTCAAACCAATCGCCACTTTGACCTCGTAGTATGCTTTCATTGTGATTGCAATCTCGCGCCGTATCTCACGGCAATCGCCTCAACCTCTCCCCAAGTAGTGACAACCGCCTCAAAGCGGGAATCGTGCTCACGCTGTAATCGACCAAGGCCGCCGTCGAACTCACCGCGCAAACCGTTGAGGAAACCATAAAGCACGCTCTCGATGAAGGACTGTGGCTCTTTGTCAATCTGCATCCCCAGACCCTGCCACGCGTTTGCATGGCGCAAGTATGCCTCGCGAAACTCTGGCGGACACTGCGACATGTCGATGCTCTTGAGACGGGCGGCATAACTCGCGATGGCCTGCGCTGGTGGCGTGCCGGACGAAACGCTGGAGTTCATCCGATCAAACATCTGGTTGTCGGTGGCCATCACGGACTCTATCGCTGACCGCATCCGCGCCTGCTGTCGTGCTGCACTCGAAGCACCGGAATCTCCCGCAACCACAGGCGAGCCGTCGCGCGTGATAAGAACGATGACGATGACGCACAGCATAAGCGCAATAACGCCTCCGCAAGCCAATGCTGCATATTTGAAAGCGTTCGAGCCGCGTGAAGGCGTGGGCGATGTATGGGGCGGTGGCGCAGCCACGAATGGCGGCGGTGGCGCAGCCACGGATGGCGGCGGGCTGGTAAGCCTCGGCAACACGATTTGACCGTTGCATGTCGGACAGGCAACAGACTGTCCGGCCCATTGGTCGTCAACTTCAACTTGCTGCTTGCAGTGTGGACATGATGTTTTCATAAGTGCGTGCGGTAGTGGTCTAACAAGTGATTAAACAGGTCTGGAAAAGACTGGGGACATCGTGACCCCCGGTGGTGCGGCTGGGCAGAAGTGTCCGGAGCCGCTACCGCCGGCGCTCCTGCCCTTCGACGACGCTGCCGTCGCAATATAAAATGTGGTTGTGGATCGGGCAGACCACGAGAATTTCCTTAGCGTTGGCCTCCGTCAGGTCTTTGCCGGTACGGAGTTTGTAGGATAGGTTTGCCGCTTCGAGGGCTTCGAAGCCCTGCGCCGGCTGCTTATCTTTGTCTGCCGGACAAACCAAAATCCTGGTCGTGATCAGCTCATTGGACAGGGCGCGGAAGTGGTAGGCGGCATTGTGATCGAACCCGTCACTGCCGGGTTGGCATAGTTCCCTGGTGCCGCCGCGGCTCGTGCTGACGTTGAAGGGGAAGCGGTCGTTGTTGTCTCCCGCCCAGATACGGAAGGAAAGACCGATTAGTTTCATATTATTGACGCAAGTGATGCTTTGAGCTTTCTCTTTGCCGGCGACGAGTGCCCGGGGGAGCCATCCGGGCAGCAGGACCAGAGAGAAGGCCAGACTGACGTAGCCCATGATAAGCCCAGCCAAGGCCAGGCCCGCGCCGCCGTATTGGGCGGGGGCGCGACGGGCACGACTGCGGGCCATGTGGCCGCAGATGATGGCGGGGATGCCGGCAAGAAACCCCACAAACAAGATAACGAGTGAGAGGATTCCGAGAACAAGGCTGGTGATGGCGAGTCCGGCCCGTGGGGGCGTGCGCGGCTCGGAAGGAGGGGGCGAGCCCGGAGTGGCAGAGAAGCCGAACTCGGGAAAGGTGCTGGCTGGGCGCCATTCGGAAGAGTCCGGGCCTTGAACCAGCGTCCGGCCATCCATCCGGCCCTCGCGGATCCACTGACGCATCTCCTGAAGGTTGTAGGGGCCGTGTTCCTTGCCGTCGGGTCCGAGGATTTTATACATGATTATTCCTTTACTCTGGTGGTTGCGCTTAAATCGAACGGGTGGGGAATTACCTTTTCGCGCCCGCCGGGACTGGGCGTCGCGCAGGTGAGGGAGAATTGGTTTTTAGGCTCACCAAGCATGCGCTGACCTTATTAAGACCCGGCTGGGATGTCAATACTTTCTTTTGCCACAATTTTGCCGTCTTGGTGGCGGGCGGCGGTGGGAGCGGCCCGGCGGAAACAAGCGACCGGACGCGCCGGAGCCGACAGTTTGCCGGTGTTAACTGGCGATGGCGAACCGTTCGTGGAAGGCCTCCACCATCCGCAGCAGAGCCGGGTCAACCAGCTCCCGCGCCCGGTGGAGCAGGTCATCGGGAATTTCCCGGTAAAACGCCTGGGCGATGCCGCCGGTGATGCAGGCCAGGGTGTCCGCATCGCCGCCCAGACTGATCGCCAACCGGATGGCTTCCGCGAAATGGGTCGAATCCAAAAAGGCAATGATGGCTTCCGGCACGGTTTGTTGGGCGCTCTCGTGAAAGGTGTAGCCGGGGCGGATGGCGTCGCAGGTGCGGGTGAGATCGTAGCCAAACGTTCCGGTAATCGCGGCGCGAATCGCCGCCTTGGACGCGCCGGTGCGCGCCAGCCAGATGGCGGCGGCCGTCGCGGCGGCGCCTTTCATGCCTTCCGGATGGTTATGCGTCACCGCCGCCGATTGTTCCGCCACCCGGATGGTTTCCTCCCAGGTGGCGAACGCCCAGCCGATGGGCGCCACCCGCATGGCCGCGCCGTTTCCCCAACTGCCGTACGGCCGGGGATCCGGGGCGCGCAGCCAGCCGTGGAAACGCGCGCCGTAGCCGCCTTTCGGCGCGGGAAAACGGGCGCCGTAAGCGCGGTAAACCGCGGCAAATTCCCGCCCGTGCAACAACGCGTCGGCGGTGGCCACGAGCATCACTGTGTCGTCCGTGAACGTGGACCCGGGGGGAAAGAGCGGCGCCTGAACATTCTTGTTTCCGATGAATTCGTAGGTGGACCCCGCGATGTCCCCAATGATGGCGCCGATCATAATTTTTTCCGTTGTTGAACTGGCTTCAGGGGACGCCGTCAACGCCCCAACCAGCCGGAGGCCTGGCGGGATCCCGGGCGCAAGCATAAGCCGGATCGTCGGCGCGCCAAACCTCCTTTTCTCTGAGCGCCCTCCGGCCCACAGAGATTGCCGGCGGTTGGCGCCGGGCGAGGCGCAGTGGTGCCGATGGGGAGGCTCGACCCGGCGGGCGCGCCCGGCTAGAGTGCGGGCCGGCACGCGCCAGCGTATGGCTCATCCGCACGATAAAATTGATTTTACCGTGGCGATTTTCATCGTCCACGCCGCCCGGGTGTTGCTCGTGCATCACCGGCAACTGAACCGCTGGCTGCCGCCGGGCGGGCATATTGAATTGGATGAAGACCCGGAACAGGCGGCGCTCCGCGAGGCGAAGGAGGAAAGCGGGTTGGACGTGGAACTGCTCGGCGAACGTCCGCCCACCACGGAGCCGGGCACGCGGGCGCTCATCGCCCCGCGGTTTCTGGACATCCACCGCATCACCCCGACGCACGAACACATTGGGATGATCTACTGGGCACGGCCCCGCGGCGACGCCGTCACGCTCGCACCCGCGGAACATCACGCCATCCGGTGGTGCGCCAGCGAGGACCTGGACCACCTGACGCCGCCCATGTCCGGCGCGGTGAAGTGGTATTGCCGCAAAGCGCTCGCCGAGGTGGCGGCCACGGAGGGGACGGCGGCCAAGCCCTCGCGGAGTCCGGGTTGACGCTCTGAACGACCCGCCGGCTTTTCCCGCGTTTGTCATGCGCCCGCTCAAGAACGGTTATTTCGTCATCGAAGGGCTCAACTCCTTCGCGGTGACGTTCTACCTCTACTACTTCTACTTTTTCACCCAGCGACAATTTGGGTTTGGGGATCAGACGAACCTGATCCTGGCGGCGTTGAACGGCGGGGTGTATGCGCTGGCCGCCTGGTGGGGGGGCCGGTTCGCCCAACGCCGCGGTTATTTCGCCGGGTTGAAAACCGGTTTGCTGCTCATGGCCGGCTCGGTGGCCGCCGGCACCCAATGCGTCTCCGCCACCGCGCACGTGCTGGTGATGTGCGGAGTGACGGTCGGGTCCTGTTTCACCTGGCCAGCGCTGGAGGCCTTGGTCAGCGACGGCGAATCCCGCGCCGGTCTGCAACGCCGGGTGGGTTTGTATAACGTCGTCTGGGCGGGCACGGGGGCGCTGGCTTATTTCCTGGGCGGGGCGTTGCTCGACCGGGGCGGGGTGCAAAGTTTTTTCCTGGTGCCGTTGGGCATTCAAATCATTCAGTTCACCCTCACCCTCTGGCTGGAGCGGCTGTCCCGCCGGTTGCCGCCCGCGGGTCCGGCGCGGCAGGAGGCCCCCGCGGCAACGGCAGCGGCGGCCATTCCCCCGGCGCCGCCCGAAGCGCGGCTTTTTCTCCGGCTGGCCTGGTTTTCCAATCCGTTCGCTTACATTGCCATCAACACGCTGCTGGCGGTCATGCCGGGTTTGGCGCAACGGCTGGAGTTATCCACCACACTGGCGGGGTTTTATTGTTCGGTGTGGTGTTTTGCGCGCGTGGCGGCGTTCATCGGGCTTTGGTGGTGGTCCGGCTGGCATTATCGTTTCCGCTGGCTGCTGCTGGCTTTCGGGTTGTTGGTCGGCGCGTTTGCGATGATTTTAATGGCGCCGAATCTGGCGGTGTTGATCGGGGCGCAACTCGGGTTCGGCGGAGCGATCGGGCTGATTTATTACTCGTCGTTGTTCTACTCGATGGACGCGGGCGACGCGAAAGGCGAGCACGGCGGGATTCACGAAGCGGCAATCGGCTTGGGCAACTTCGGCGGGCCGGCGGTGGGGGCGCTTTTTCTGTATGCCCTGCCGCAATACCCGCAGAGCGGGACCCTGGCGGTGAGTGGTCTGTTGTTGGGAGGTTTGGCTGGTTTAGTCGTCATCCGGCAAACCGCCCGGAAGCGGCCGCCGCCACCGGCCTGAGCCGCGGCGAAAGCAGCGGTCGGACATCCTGTCGGTCGCCACCCAGGCTGCCCATTGTTTCCCATTGCTGCCGTAGAAAACAGCCGACTTGACCGGACCGGTTTTGCTGATACGGTTCGCGCGCCGGCACCAACCGTGCGGGCGACAAATTAATTCATGAAATCATATCTCGTTTCCGGACTGGCCTGCGGGCTGGTCATCGCTGCGGCGTCCGCCGTGGAGAAATCCGAACTCACCACACCCAAACAACGCACCAGTTACAGCCTCGGCGCCAACATCGGCGGCAATCTCAAGCGCCAGGTCGCGGACCTGGACCTGGACGCCAAGATGCTCGCGGCGGGGGTCGCGGACGCTCTGGCCGGTAAATCGGCCCTGAGCGAGACGGAAATTGAGGAAGCGCTCGGCGCTTTCCAGAAAGAGATGCAGGACAAGGCGCAGGCCCGGCAGAAAGCGGAGGGCGAAGCCAACGCCCGAAAAGGCGAAGCGTTCCTGGCCGCCAACGCCAAGAAAGACGGCGTCAAAACCACGGCCAGCGGGCTGCAATACAAGGTGCTCAAGACCGGCACCGGCAAATCGCCCAAGGCCACGGACATTGTCAAAGTGCATTATCACGGCACCTTGATTGACGGGACGGTGTTTGACAGCTCGGTGCAACGCGGAGAACCGGTGAGCTTTCCGGTGGAAGGCGTGATTCCGGGCTGGGTGGAGGCGCTGCAACTGATGAAGGAAGGCGACAAATGGCAGTTGGTCATTCCCGCGAAGCTCGCCTACGGCGAACAAGGCGCGGGCGGACCGATCGGGCCCAACAGCACGCTGATCTTTGAAGTGGAATTGCTCGCCATTGAGTCCAATCCACCGCAGTGAGCGGGGAACCTTGACTAGCGGACTCGAGGTGGGAGGCCCCGTCGGTCTGTCGCCGGAGGTCTTGCGGAAGCAAGTTGGTTGCCGCAAACACGACGGGCGGGAATCAACCGGTCGGATCGTGTGATCCGGGACCGTCGTCGCACGCGGCGCCGCGTTGCTGCCCGTCGTCGCTGGAATTCAGCGTTGCCTGCCTGTCCGAGGGGGCCTACTCTCGGCTCCAATGAAACATCAGCTTGATTTCGAAAAGCCCATTCTCGAGCTGCAAAACAAGCTGGACGAGCTTCGGAAGCATCCTGAGGCGCATGCCTTGATGGTCAATTTCGAGGAAGAGATCGCGCTCATCGAGAAAAAGCTCGCCGAGACGCGCCGCCAGGTTTTCTCCCACCTGACCCCGTGGCAACGGGTCCAATTGGCGCGGCATCCCCGGCGCCCGTTCACGCTGGATTACATCCGGCTGGCTTTCAGTGAATTTCAGGAACTGCACGGCGACCGGCGATACGCCGAAGATCGCGCCGTGGTGGGCGGCTTCGCCAAGCTGGACGGGCTGCGGGTCATGGTCATCGGCACGCAAAAAGGCCGGGACACCAAGGAAAACATCCTCCGCAATTTCGGCTCGGCGCATCCGGAAGGGTATCGCAAGGCGCTGCGGTTGATGCGGATGGCGGACAAATTCGGGCTGCCCATCGTGACGCTGATTGACACGGCCGGCGCGTATCCCGGCATCGGCGCGGAAGAACGGCACATAGCCGAGGCCATCGCCGTGAATCTACGGGAGATGATGGTGCTCGAAACGCCCATCGTGGCGGCGGTGATCGGCGAGGGCGGTTCGGGCGGCGCGTTGGGCATCGGCGTGGCGGACCGGGTGTTGATTTTGGAAAATGCCTATTACTCGGTGATCAGCCCGGAAGGTTGCGCGGCCATCCTGTGGAAAGACCGGGCGGCCGCCCCCCGCGCGGCGGAGGCCCTCAAGATCACGGCGGACCATCTGCTCAAGCTGGGGTTGGTGGATGAAATCATTCCCGAACCGCTCGGCGGCGCGCATAACGCCCCGGAACAGACGGCGGCGGCGTTGAAAACGCATCTGCTCCGGCACCTGAGCGAGTTGCAATCCTGGTCCGCGGCGGATCGTCTCCAGCGACGCTACGCCAAGTTCCGCGCCATCGGTCATTTCAATCAACCATCGCCCACGACCACTCCATCCACGTCTTCGTGATCCCTGATGAAACCGTCGTTGGTAAATGATTCGGGTTTCGTCCGGGGACAATGGCGGGGCCGTCCGGATTCCGCATTTGAACCTTCTCATGGGCGGCGCGACGCTGCCGGGGCCCAAGCCCGACAGGAGTGGATAGCGACGGGCTGTCAAGCGTTTGCGATCGGGGGGATCATCAGCTTGCACAACGAGCCAGCACCATGCTCTATCCGCTGACCTTTCAACCCATTTTCAAGGAACGCGTCTGGGGCGGGCGCAATCTGGAACGGCTCTACGGCAAACCTTTGCCGCCGGAACGGCCCATCGGCGAATCGTGGGAGATCAGCGACCGGCCCGGAGATGTGAGCGTCATCACCAACGGTCCGCTGGCGGGCAAAGACCTGCGCTGGCTGATGACACATCACGCGGCGGAATTGCTTGGGCCCGCGCGCGCGTGGCAGGGACGCTTTCCGTTGTTGATAAAAATTTTGGACGCGCGCGAAACGCTGTCCCTGCAGGTGCATCCCCCCGCCGCCCAAGCGGGCCGCCTGGGCGGCGATCCGAAGACCGAGCTCTGGCACATCACCGACGCGGCGCCCGGCGCGGAATTGTTTGTGGGCCTGAAAAACGGCGTTACCCGCGCCACGTTCGAACAACGCCTCCAGGACGGACGGGTGGCGGAATGTTTTCATCGCGTGCCGGTGCGCGCCGGCGATACGATGTTCCTGCCCAGCGGCCGGGTGCATGCCTTGGGCGCCGGCCTCGTGTTATTTGAAATCCAGCAGAACTCGGACACCACTTACCGCGTGTTCGATTGGGGCCGGGTCGGGCTGGACGGGCAACCGCGCGCCCTGCACATCGCCGAGTCGCTGGCGAGCATTGACTTTGCCGACTTTGAACCGGGACTGGTTCAAAGCGCGTGGGGCAGCGATGCCGGGCGGGCGCATCGCATCCTGGTGCGCGATCCGTTATTCACGGTGGAAGAAGAACGGCTGGCTGATGGGGCGCGCCTGACGCTGCCGCCCGGCGTGATGCATTTGATCGCCTGTGTTGCCGGGCGCCTCGACCTGACTGGGGAAGGCGTCACGGCGACCCTCCGCGCCGGACAATTCAGCCTCGTCCCCGCGGCGGTGCGGGAGGCGGTGTTGATCGCGCGGAGTGACACCCGGTTTCTGCGCGTCGAAGCCGGGGCGACGGCGGATTAAGGAAAGCAGATGAAACGTTTTTTACAGAGTTGGTTGATTTGCACGCTGGCCGTGCTGGTGGCGGTGTATCTTGTGCCCGGCGTGCAGTATCAAAAACCGGTGGACCTGATCATCGCCTCGTTGCTGCTGGGCATTCTCAATGCCGTCTTGCGCCCCGTGCTGATGCTGCTGGCCTTGCCGCTGCTGGTGTTCACGCTGGGACTGTTCCTGCTGGTGATCAACGCCCTGTTGCTTTACCTGGTGGGCTTCCTCCTGCAACCGGGCTTTTCGGTCGCGAATTTCTGGGCGGCGTTTTGGGGCGCGCTGGTCATCAGCTTGGTCTCCTCGATCCTCAATTTCCTCACCGGCCGCCGCCGCGGGCGGGTGGTGGTTCGCCGCCGGAAAACCACGTCATCGCGCGACGGTCGCGGCGGCAGCGGCCCCGTGATTGATGTGTGACCCGCGCCGCGCGTTCACGATTCCCCGAGCGGCCGGTCGAACAACATCATTTCGCCAAAACGTGTTCGGGGATACCCCTGCATTGACCAGCGGTGGGTCTTGGGATCATACGCCCAGCCGCGTTGCTCCAAACAAGCGGCGAATTCGCGCCGGTTCAAGTTCAAACATCCCAAGGCCCGCCGGCGCCATAACTCAAGAATGAACCGGTTGAACAGCGTTTCCGTGGTAAAGGAAGTCGCCCCGGTCAGACAGGCATCAAAAACTTCGGCCAAAAGCGGGGCGGGATCCGCCGGCGCGGAAGATCGGACGGCAGGGGTGATCGGGCGCGGGTGCGCGGGTTTGTAAAACGTCAGGATCAGTTCGCCGGCCAGAACACTCACGGAATTTTTCTTTTTGTGCATGGACCAGATGACATCCCCGGTTTGCGTGATGGCCGCCTTGAGTTCGGCGCCACTGGCTTGGGCGGTTTCCAGAATGGTGGCAAAATAACGGAGGTCCCAATGTTGAAACACGATGGAAAACCAGCGGTCGGACCGCAGCAAACGAAAGGCCGTGGTGATGCTCCGAGCCAGGCTGGATAGGTAATGTTCCTCACTATGCCCGCAGTCGCCGCCTACAATGGTTTCCTGACGACGAATTTCATCGGTGACCGGAAACCCCAGCCAATGATTCCAGAGAATCGAGAGGTCCAGGTAATTGATGAATCCGCCATAGGGCGGGTCCGTAAAAATGTAATCCACGCTCTCCGGTTCAAGGTTCTGGTCCAGCGCGGCGGCATCGTGGGCCAGCACCCGAAAATCTTTACCGCTGTCCAACCGGAGGGGATCGTCGGATTGTCCCCGATGATAGTCGCGGAAACAGAGCACTTCTTCCTTGGCGGCTAACACATTCAAATAACGACCTTGAAAAGTTTTCCACAGCGGCAGCTCCATATTCTGTTGGGCGAGTTTGTAGCGGTAAATGCTGAAGATACTGGAGCCGCCCCGGCTCGCCGCCCGGCCCTTGGCGGAAAGAAAGGTTTTGTTGAGCTTGGCGATGGACGCCGACCAGGCCAGCAACAACAAATCACGGACGACTCCGGCTGATTCCCGGTCAATCGTCTGCTTGATCAGTGCGAGCCCGGCGAGCTGGCGGGGGGTAAACAGATCGTAAAAAAATTCCGCATCAGAATTTTTCGGCAAACGGATGTTTTCCGGCAATGGAAGCGTCGAGAGCGCGTTCCGGGCCAAAGTTTCATCCTGTTCGAAGTTACGCAACTGAGCGGCACAGGCGTTTTTCACCCGTTCGAAGGCCTGATGCAACGGCGCCAGGGTCGGCAGCGTGGTGTCGGCGATGTTGCGGGCGATGAAGTTGGCAAAAGGATTCAGGTCGTTTTGGATGGCGTGGCGGCCCAGCAAGAATGCTTCAATGGCGGTGACCCCGGTGCCGCCGAAAGGATCGAGAACCGTATCGCCCGGTTGCGAATAACGTTTGAGATATTCCCGCACGACGTTGGCCGGGCGACGGGTAAAGTAAGGATGCACCCCGTAATGCCGGGCGTCTTCCTGGCGGGCGGCGGGAATCGCTTCCAGAATGGGCTGGAGGGTGGCGCGGCTCATCTACGCGGCGAGATACTTGGCTCAAGCCAACAGCTCAATGATGTCCACGTGATCGGGTGGATTTACCATGTCGTGCTCGACACACAATATGACCACCCGAGGCAGGTCAGCGTATCGGGCGACCTGGTATCTGAACCCCGACGACCGTTTTTTAATTTCCACCGGACACGGATACTCGGGCAGCCCGGCAAAATGGAAACGACTCCGGGGACAATCGTAGCCCTTCCCTACATACGGGCTGAGATCCACGCCCAGCAGCGACAACGCGCCGGCGGCTCGAAGCAAATCCTCCTCCTTGATAGATTGCGACCGGGCCTCTTGATGCTCGCGCACGATCCGGCCAATCTGATGTGCCGCCCACGCCGTGTCGTCCGCCGACTGCCGACGGCGATTCTCGATCTGCCTGCGCCAAAGCTTGCTGGAATGATCGCGATGGAAAGAGAGCGGCATCGGCATTTTCTCCAGCGGCGTCGGCCTCCGTTGACCACGCCGGGTAACGGCGGTGGGAATCAGGATGAAATGTCTTCCTTGTGAATGACGACGTCCAAATCCACCCGGGCAAAGTCATGGCCGGATTTCAAGCCATACCAATACCGGATGGCTTCCCCGATGGATTGATCGCCTTGAATGCGATCATGCCCCACTCTCCCCGCCACAACCTTGCCACCGGAAAGCTTGTGATCGCGCCCCACCGCAACAAATGAACTGCGCGCGATTCCGTAGGGTGTCTGCAGCAACACCGGACATGCCCCGCGCGCCCGCAGAAATGCCTTCACATGCGACGGCACCCCGTGCAAGTAGTATTGCGGACCGCCAGTGGCCCGGCTTTCGGCTTTTGTCTGTTGGATATGCATCTGTGCTGCCGGCGTCATTGTCGCCTTCTGGCCGGCGCTGGCAAGGACAGAACATTATCCACCGCACACGGTCACGAATTATTCCCAGCGGTAAGCCGCCCGCCGGGTTTCGATCCCGCGGGCCCGAAAGTCTTTTTCAAAATCCGTGAGCAACTCCGCCAGTTCCGGCGGCGTCGCCACCGGCTGAAACTCCGGCGCGGCGGCAAACACCGCGGTCATCTGCGCGAAGTAATCCGCATCATCCGTACGCAGATAAACCACCCCACCGCGGACCAGCGCCTGCCGGGCCACAGCGGGGAAACGCTCATTGATCAGCCGGTGTCGCCGATGCTTCGTTTTCGGCCACGGATCGGGAAAGTAAACATGCAGGGCGGACACCGCGTGCGGCGGCAACAGCCATTCCAGAAAATAGCCGGCTTCGAGACGAACCCCGCGCAGATTGGTCAACCCGGCCCGGCGTCCCTTGCGGTCCAGCTTGCGAAGCCGCCCCCACAATCGTTCCACCCCCAGAAAATTGCGTTCTGGATGCCGTTGCGCGTAGGCCACGAGAAAAGAGGCATCGCCGCAGCCCAGTTCCACCTCCACCGGTTGCGGTTGTGGGAATAATTGTTCGAGGACCAGGCGGTCGGTGATGGAGGAGAGTTCGTAAATGAGATTCGCGGGCCGGGCGGGAAGATCCAGCCCGGCAGGGCGGGGGACATCGTGCTGACGGTAGCCCGTGTGCATCGTCTGGTTTTGGCCGTGCGCGCGTGGCGCCGGGATAACGGAGGATGGACGGACGTCCCCGCAATTTCAATCCGGGAGGTGGCCAGCAGCCAATGCGGCCGATTTACAAGCGCGATTCGCGTTGAATCCGGCCCGCGCAAGGAGTAGCTTCCGATCATGCGTAGTTGTCCGGCGCTCCGTTTCTTTCCCCGGCCCCACCCGGCGGGAGGAGTTAACGGTTTTCGGGGAATTTTTCTGCGTTGGTCCTTGCCGTACCGGGGGCGATGGAGGGTCGCCAGCACCGGCTTGATCATGGCGTTTACCCTGAGCGCACTGGGAGACCCGACGGACCGACAACTCTCGCCCTCCAGCCGGGGCACGCCGTTAATCATCTCCGAGATCATGTATCATCCCCGCGAAGCGGGCGGCACGGAGACGTTGGAATACATCGAGATTTTCAACACCGAACCCGTGGCGGAAAACCTCGGGGGCTATCAGATTTCCGGATCGGTCAGTTTCACTTTCCCGCCCGTGGCAATGCTGGCGGGACGCAGTTTTGTGGTGGTGGCGCGTAATCCGGAGGCGCTGCGACAAGCGGCAAACATTACCAATGTGGTGGGGCCGTACTCGGGCGCCCTGCCCAACGACGGCGGGCGGGTCCGGCTGTCCAACCGCGCGGGCGCCGTCTTGCTGGAGGTGACGTATGCCAACCAGATGCCCTGGCCCGTGGCTGCGGATGGCGCGGGGCACTCGCTCCAGTTGGCCCGCCCGGATTACGGCGAACGCGCCGTCGAGGCTTGGGCGGCGAGCGCGGAAGTGGGCGGATCCCCGGGCCGGGCGGATCCGATCATCACTGACCCGCTGGACGCGGTGGTGATCAATGAGTTTTTGGCCCGACCCGATCCGCCACAAATGGACTTCATCGAGCTGTTCAATCGCGGCGATCAGACGGTTGACCTGTCCGGCTGCGGACTCAGCGACCGCGCCGATAATGTCAAGTTCACCATTCCCGACGGCACTCTGCTGGGACCGCGCAACCGATGCGTTTTTTTCGAGACGGACCTGGGGTTTTCCCTCAGCCGTCAGGGCGAAGCTATTTTTCTGGTGCGCGCCGACGGAGCCCGGGTGATTGATGCCGTGCGTTTCGGCGCGCAGCGTCAAGGTATCTCATCGGGACGCTGGCCGGACGGAGCGCCCCGCATCCGTGAACTGACGGTGCCGACGCCCGGCGCGGCCAACAGCGTGCCCCTCGAGCACGACATCATCATCAACGAGATCATGTATCATCCGCTTTCCGGTCTGGCGAAGGATGAGTATCTCGAACTCTACAACCGCGGCACCAACGCGGTGGACGTGGGCAATTGGCGTTTCGTGGACGGGATCAGTTTTGTCATCCCGCCGGGCACCATCATTCCCGCCGACGGGTACCTGGTGGTGGCGCGCGACCGCACCCATTTATTGAGCAAGTATCCGCAGCTCACCCCCGGCAACACGGTCGGGAATTACGAGGGAGAGTTGTCGGATCGCGGCGAGCGGATCGCCTTGGTGTGCCCGGATGATCCGCAATTCCCCGGGAGCGATTTTGTGCTCGTGGACGAGGTCAACTACTCCGACGGTTGGGGACACTGGACCGACGGCGGCGGCAGCAGTCTGGAGTTGGTGGATCCCCGCGCCGACAACGACCTGGGCCCGAACTGGGAGGGCAGCGACGAGACCAGAAAAGCGCCCTGGACCCACATCGAATACACCGGAGTGATTGATAACCAAGACGGCACCATGGAAGAACTCCAAGTCTTCTGTCCCCAGTCGGGCGAGTGTCTGCTGGATAAGATTGAGCTGGTCAAAGCCGGCAGGACCAGTAACCGCGTGAGCAATTCCGATTTCGAAGGAGGTTTGGACGGCTGGGAGTGCCTTGGCACGCACGAACGGTCCGGCTGGGAAACCGGCGAAGGATATGACAGCAACCGCAGCCTGCATGTGCGGGCCAGCAGTCAGGGGCGTTACACGATCTCGTCTTACCGTATCACCTACGACCGGCTGTCCACCAAAATCACTGCTCCGCGCGCCGGGGAAACATTCACGATTCGCGCCAAAGGCCGCTGGCTGGCGGGCTGGCCCTACATAGTCATCGGGATCAAGGGTCACGCGCTGGAAGCCGTGGGTGCTTTGGAACTGCCGCCGAATCTGGGGACGCCTGGCGCGCCCAACAGCCGTCGAATGGCCAACGCTGGGCCCGCCATTACCGAGGTGCGGCATTTCCCGGTGTTGCCGGCGGCTGGTCAGGCGGTGACGGTTTCCGCCCGGGTTCACGATCCCGACGGGGTGGTCGCGGTGATGCTCAAGTGGCGCAACGACAAAATCGCCGGCCCCGGGACAGCGATACCCATGACCGACCCGGAGGGCGATGGGGTGTTTTCAGCGACGATCCCCGGACAGGTGGCAGGGCATATCGTCGCTTTTGTGGTGGAAGCCACCGATGCGGCCGTCCGGCCCCGCACCAGCCGGTTTCCGGGGCCGCCGCCCACGGGCGCGCCGCCGCTCGAATGTCTCGTTCGCTTCGGCGACACCCTGACTCCGGGCGTCTTTGGAAACTACCGGTTGTGGGTGTCATCCACCAACGTCACGCGATGGGAGGCGCGGGAAACCCGGAGCAACGAACCGGTGGACACCACCTTTACCTACGGCGATTACCGGTCGGTTTACGCCGCCGGAGTGCGCTACCGCGGCAACTGGCGGACCACAGGTTTTAACGACTATCGAACCGCGGCTTACATGATCAAATTCCCCAAGACCGACCGGATTTTGGGCGACTCGGAGGTGGCGCTTGACTTCATCAGTCTGAATCAGGACAACGGCACCCGGCAACAGGAGAAACACGCTTACTGGATGGCGCGGCAGGTGGACCTCGCCGCCATGGCGTTGCGCTACGTGCATGTGAGTGTGAACGGATCCGCACTGTTCCGCTACGATTCCCTGTCCCCCTCGCGGACCTTGTGCAAGAGCTGGTATGGGGACGACGATCCGCACGTTTACGAGCAGCTTTATCCGCACGAGCCCTTTGGCAACTACACCACCACCGGAGGCGTCAAGAAGCAGGCCAAGTATCGTTACTGCATGCGCAAGAAAAGCACGACCGTGCCCGATGACGACTTCACCCCGCTTTATCGCGTTATTGACGCGTTAGGCGCGCCGAACGATGACCTCTACGTCGCGCGCGTGTCCGCCCTGGCCGACATTCGCGCCTGGGCCGGTTACTGGGTGCTCAATCGCATGTGCGGCAATAGTGACCACTATCGTGCCGCCGACTACCCGCACAATCTGTACACCTATATTCCGCCTTACGGCCGGTCCCGATTGCACATCGTTGATTTTGATGGCGCTTTCCGCACTACGTACGGCCTTTTCCCCAGACGTGGCTTCCTGCCGGCGGTAATGTTCGCCAAACCCGAGTTCCGACGGATCTATTGGCGGCTGGCCAACGACATGGCACGGGGGCCCATGGCCCCGGACGTTAGCGGTGTGCGCCTGAACGATTGGTATCAGGTGTTTGTCAACCAAGGCGTCTCCGCGGTCAATCCGACGGAGATGAGCGCGTGGATCACCGCGCGGTGGAATGAATACCTCCAAGCGCTGGCACCCATGACCAACATCATCTTCCGGGTGACCACGCCCTCGATCGTGACGAATCGCACTCCGGTCGCGCTCCGCGGCGCGGCCCCGATCGCGGTGACCGTCATTGAAGTCAACGGCCAGTCCCATGCCATCAAGTGGATGAGCGAAACCAACTGGCAAATTCAAGTCGCGCTCACCAACGGCGCCAACGACCTCGCGTTCCGCGCCTTGGATGAGCGGGGCGTCGTGGTCGGAAACGACACCCGGACGATCACCTACACCGGACCGGACGTGTCGCTCGCAGGCAAGCTCGTCATCTCCGAGATCATGTATCACCCGGCGGCGCCGGCTTCGAGTTTCGTCGAAATTCACAATCGTTCCGCCACCGAAACCCTTCCGTTGGGCGGGTTGCGGGTGCGGGGGGTGGGCGTGACCATCGGTCACGGACGTTTCCTCGAGCCGGGCGGATACGCGGTCGTGGCCGATAGTTTGCCGGGGTACCAATCCACCTACGGCAACGCCGAAGTGGTCGTGGCGGAGTTTGGTGGCAAACTGAGTTCGCGCGGAGAAATGCTGAGCCTGGAAGTGGCCCAAGGCACCAATTGGCAGGTCTTAAATCAGGTGGCGTACAGCAACGAACTGCCCTGGCCGGCCGCGGCAGATGAAGGCGGGGTATCGCTGCAATTGGTGGATCCCACACAGGACAACGCGCGGGTGGGCAACTGGGCGACGGGCAGTGGTGCTACACCCGGCCGCAGCAATGCCGTTCAGCAAGCGCTCCCGATGTTCCCGCCGCTTTGGCTCAACGAAGTCCAGCCGGAGAACCTTTCAGGCCCGTGCGACGCCGCGGGTGAGCGCCATCCCTGGGTTGAACTTTACAACGCCGGATCCTCGAACCTGACACTGGACGGGGTGTGGCTCGGGGACGAATACGCCGCGCCGGCCAAATGGGCGTTTCCCACCAACACCGTCATCCCGCCGGGCGGGTTCCTGGTGGTGTGGTGCAGCGGAGACACGAATGCCACCAGCGACACCGAATTGCACAGCAACCTGACGCTGCCCCCGGGCACGGGCGCCGTTGTGCTTTCCCGCCAGTTGGACGGCGGCACGCTGCAGATCTTGGATTACATGAATTACGCCGGGGTGCCGGAGGATTGGTCGTACGGCGCGGTGCCGGACGGGCAACCGTTCACACGGCGGACGCTGTTTTACGTCACGCCCGGAGACACGAATAACGCCGCCGAACCGCCAATAACGCTGTTCATTAATGAATGGATGGCGAGCAACACCCGGACCTGGCCCAACCCGGCGGGCGGCGGTTATGATGACTGGTTCGAGCTGTACAATCCCAATCTGTTCGCCGTGGACCTGGCCGGATGGTCGCTGGCGAATTCCCTGACGAATCCCGCGAAAAACGTCATTCCCAGCGGCTATTCCGTTCCCGCAACGGGCTACCTGCTCGTCTGGGCCGATGGCAAACCCGGCCGCAATTCCTCGAGTCATCCGGACCTGCATGTCAATTTCAAGCTCAATCGCGGCGGGGAAGCGATTGCGCTCTTTGCGCCGGATGGCCGGTTGGTGGATAGCGTTATCTTCGGCCCCCAGACCAGCGACATCAGCGAAGGCCGTTATCCGTCCGGGAGTCCTTATATTTATCCGCTCAGCGCGCCCACCCCCGGGGCGGATAATCTTTTTGTTCCACCGCAGCCCTCCTTTTTCGCCATTGAACTGGTGGGGACGGAGGTTTCGCTCACGTTCACCACCACGCCTGGCTGTACCTATCGTTGCGACTATTGCGACGGACTGAATGGCGACACTTGGCAGCCGCTCACCGCACCCCTCCAAGCCACGCAAAACACCGCGACCGTCGTGGATTTATTGATCGGCCGCCCGCAACGATTCTATCGCATCGTCGTGGTGCCGTAGAATTTGACCGGGGCCGAGTTGGGGTCAACCCTCGCCCCGATCACCACCTTGGTTACATGTGGGCGATGATGTTGTCGCCGAATTCGGAGCACTTGATCTGCGTGCCGCCGTCCATCAAGCGGGCGAAATCATACGTCACCCGGCGGCTGGCGATCGCGCCGTTCAAGCCCTTGAGAATCAGATCGGCCGCCTCCGTCCAGCCCAGATGCCGGAACATCATTTCGCCGGAAAGCACCACCGACCCGGGGTTGACCATGTCCTTGCCCGCGTATTTCGGCGCGGTGCCGTGGGTGGCCTCGAAGATGGCGTGGCCGGTGCGGTAGTTGATGTTGCCGCCCGGGGCAATGCCAATGCCGCCCACCTGCGCCGCCAGCGCGTCGCTGAGGTAATCCCCGTTCAAGTTCAGCGTCGCAATGACATCGAAATCCTCCGGCCGGGTGAGCACCTGTTGCAGGGTGATGTCCGCGATGGCGTCCTTGATGACCAGTCCCGCGCCGGGTTGCCCTTCGGGAATCCGGCACCACGGACCGCCCTCCCATTCCACCGCGCCGAACTCACGCCGGGCCAGCGCGTAACCCCAATCCCGGAACGCGCCCTCGGTGTATTTCATGATGTTGCCCTTGTGGACGAGCGTGACGCTGCGACGCCGGTTGGCGATGGCGTAGTGCAACGCCGCGCGCACCAACCGCTCCGTGCCCGGTTGGCTGACCGGTTTAAGGCCCACCCCCACCAGCTCCGGCGTGTCGCCAAAACGGATTTTCTTGAATTCCCCCGGGAACGCGGTCTTGAGAAATTCCAAAGTCCGGAGGGCCGCCGCCTGGCCCGCTTCAAAATCAATTCCGGCGTAAATGTCCTCCGTGTTCTCGCGGAAGATGACCATGTTCACCTTCTCGGGCCGTTTCACCGGCGAGGGCACGCCCTGAAAGTATTGCACGGGCCGCAGGCAGACGTAGAGATCGAGCAACTGGCGCAAGGCCACGTTCAATGACCGAATGCCGCCGCCCACCGGGGTGGTCAACGGACCTTTGATGCCGACGAGGTATTCCTGAAACGCCGTCACGGTGTCGTCGGGCAGCCAGTTATCGAACCGGTTCTTGGCCGCCTCCCCGGCGAAGACCTCGAACCAAGCAACCCGGCGCTGGCCGCCGTAGGCTTTCCGCACCGCCGCGTCAAAGACCCGCTCGCTCGCGGCCCAGATGTCCGGGCCGGTGCCATCGCCGCGGATGAAGGGCAGGATCGGATTATCCGGCACCTGCAGTTGGCCGTTGTGAATGGAGATGGTACCGCCCACCGGCGGGGTCACGTGTTGGTATGCCATGGTCTTATTGCGTTAATTCAGGAGGGACACTGTTTAGCTGGATTGACAGGGCAACGCAAGGGAATGCAAACCCGCCCCGTCCACCCGGCAACCGAACGCGGGCCGGACATGCGCACCGCACATCCGGGCCCGCGTCCGCGCACATTGAAGGCGTTCGCTTGCCAGCTCAAGCCAGCTTCGCCAGCACGGCTTTGATCGCCTCGAAATTCGGCAGGTCCTTCGGCGTGGGGGTTTGCTCGCTGTATTGGATCACGCCGGCCTTATCCACCACAAACGCGGCGCGGGCGCTCACCGAACCCAAGCCCACCAGGTCATCCAGCAAAACGCCATACGCCCGGGCGGTGGTCTTGTTGAGGTCACTGGCCAGGGTCAGGCCAATTTGCTCCTTCTGCGCCCACGCTTCCTGGGCAAACGGACTGTCCACGCTGATTCCGATGACGTCCGCGTTCAGGCTGGCGTATTGCGCCAAGCCGGCGGTGATGTCACACATTTCCTGCGTGCAAACGCCGGTGAACGCGAGAGGGAAAAAGAGCAGCACCGTGTTCTTCTTGCCCAAGTTGCCGCTGAGCTTCACGTCCACGATCCCGCTCGCGGTTTTGGATTTAAGCGTGAAATCCGGGGCCTTTGTACCAACTGCAATTGCCATAATTTTATTTCCTCTGTTTGATGGTTAACAATTTGAACGATTAGGCAAAACAGTGGTCCACGCCGTCCCCGCTGTCAAATCACGTTTCTTCGCGCGGCGGTCAACGCGGGGCGGCTTGCCACAAGGCCCGCTGCCGCCGGGCGGCCGCGTGATCCGGTTGCAGCCGCAACGTTTCCTCCACCTGCCGCAACGCGTCCGCCAGCCGTCCCTGACGCGCCCGCAACAGGGCCAGGTTGAAATGGGTTTCCGGATTGTGGGGGTTCAATTCCAGCGCCCGCTGATACTGCCGGGCCGCGGCCTCCAGCTTTCCCTGTTCGGCAAACACGTTGCCCAGGTTGTTGTGCGCCTGGGCGTCGTCCGGTTGCAGCCGCAACGCCTGCCGGTATTGTCCCGCCGCCGCGTCCAGCCGGCCCAACGCGGCGAGGACGTTGCCGAGATTGCTGTGACTCCCGGCGTGCTGGGGCCGCAGCCGCACGGCTTCCTGCAAATGATCCCGCGCCGCCTCCAAGCAACCTTGCTGGGCCAAGGCAATGCCCAGATTATTATGGGTATCCGCGTGCTGGGGATTTTCCCGTAAGGCAATTTCGTAATGCCGGATGGCTTCGTCCAGCCGGCCGAGGTTTGCCAGGGCGTTGCCATAATTATTGTTCACTTCCACATGCCGGGGCCGCACCCGCAACGCGGCTTCGTAATACGGCAACGCCTCGGCGTGGCGTCCCTGCCCGGCCAGCGCGTGCCCCAGGTTGTTCAGCGCGTCTTCGTAATCCGGTTTGATACGCAGGGAGGTTTCGTATTGCGCGATGGCTTCCGGCAGGCGGCCTTGTTGGGCGAAATAGAAACCGAGATTGTTATGCGCGAGATAATTGTTTTTCGTCACCGCCACCGCGCGGCTAAACAGCCGTTCGCTGTCCCGCCAGAATCCAATCTGCCGCCAAGTGAGCGCCGCGCAGGTTGCCGCTAGCGCCAGCACGCCGAAGGCAATCGGCAGCGGCGGAATCCGCCAACGCGCCACCAAAGATTGCGCCCCCCAGACCAATGCCAGGATCAGACCGAGGCCTGGCAAATAAGTGTACCGGTCGGCCAGGCTTTGAATGCCCACCTGCACCAAACCGATGACCGGCACCAGCGTACCGACAAACCAAAACCAACCGACGACGGCATACGGCCAGGTCCGCCGCCGCGCGATCACGAGGAGCGAAATCCCGATCACCACCAGCGTCGCCACCACGACCTGGCCGGTTGGCCAAAATCCCGGATGCGGATACAACGGCGCCAAGTCCGCTGGCCAAAGTGTCTTGAGCAGGTAACGTCCGTAGGCGACTCCCGCATTTTCCAAGCGCGCGCGCAACGGCAACCCGGTGACTGACGCCACCGCGCCGCCCCGCTGTTGCACCCAAAAGGTCACCAGACTTGACGCCACCGTCAGGGCGAAGAACGGCAGTTTTTCCATCACCAGCCGTCCCCAAACGCGCACCGAAGCCCCGCCCCGCCGGAGCGGCCAGTAATCCAACAACAACAGCAGAAACGGGAGCGTAACCCACATCGGTTTGCTCAGGAGGCTCAGCGCGAAACACAGCAACGCCAGTCCATACGCTCCCCACCCACGCCATCTGTCCGGGGCCGCGCTGGCGGTGTTCTCCTGGGATCGGGCCGCCGCAAAGCGGGCGTAAGCCAGCAACGCGAGCAGACCAAAGAACAGGCTCAACACATCCTTGCGTTCGGAAATCCACGCCACCGATTCAACCCGCAACGGATGCAGCGCGAACAACGCCGCGGCGGTCAAACTGCGCCCGGCGGCACCGGTCAAGTTCCAGAGGACCAGAAAAACCAAGCCCGCGTTGACCGCGTGGAAAGCTACGCTGGTCAGATGATGCCCCGCCGGCGTCAGGCCAAAGAGTTGCGCGTCCAGCATGTGGGACAACCAAGTCAACGGATGCCAGTTGCTCGCGTGACCGGTGGTGAAAGCCCACCGCACTCCGGCCCAGGTCAGCCCGGCCTGCACCTGCGCATTGGCAGTCACGTAATCCGCATCGTCGTAATCCACGAAACCGCCCTCCACCGCGCGCAGAAAAACGATCAGCGTCACCAGCACCAAACCGAGGGCAAGCAATCCGGGGCGATCCCACAGCGATGAACCCGCCCGAGCCGCCGATGCGGGCTGAGGCCGGTCCGGCGGGATGACAGTTGATGATGCGGATGATTTGCCCACGTTGCGATGCGCTTCATGCCAAGCCAAAACCCTCAGCGGGGCAACAAAAAAGACCAGCCAATGCTTGCGGTCGCAGCCGAACTCGTTGAGTTTGTCCGGCGTAAGCACAAAGCATCGTGGCTGAAACGCTTGAACTATTTTCTGCGCCATCCATCCCGGTCCGGACGCCAACCGGCCTGATGGACGAATTGGCGGCGTTCCAAAAATTCGGCACGGCCACGCAATGCCGGGAAACGGTGTTCCCGTTTGAGGGACAGCGGCGGCGGGTGCCCGCATTTATCAATGAGTTTTGGACGGCCAAACAGCGGCAAGCCAGTTCGTTGCACGAGATTTCTTACCGCGCCTGTTTCAAACCGCAACTTCCGCGGTTTTTCATTGAACGCCTCACGCAGCCGGGCGACCGGGTTTATGACCCGTTCATGGGCCGGGGTACGACGCCGCTGGAGGCCGCACTGTTGGGGCGCGTGCCCTTGGGCAACGACATTAATCCGCTCAGCCGCATGTTGACCGGGCCCCGGCTGGCGCCGCCGACCTTGGAAGAAATCACCAACCGCCTGCATGCCATCAAGCTCAACGACTGCGGGGAATTTCCGGAAGAACTGCTGGTATTCTATCACCCAGACACACTGCGCGAAATCTGTGCTCTGAAAAAATACTTCCTTCGTCGTCAGGAGGAACGAGGCCGGGATCTGGACCCGACAGATGCTTGGTTGCGCATGGTGGCCTTGAACCGGTTGACGGGGCATTCCGCCGGATTCTTTTCGGTTTATACGCTGCCGCCCAACCAAGCGGTTTCGGTGGAATCGCAGCGGAAAATTAATTGCAAACGCAACCAAACTCCGCCCCGCCGCGATGTCGCCCAAATCATTCTCAAAAAATCCCGGCAACTGCTGGGCGACGTGGATGCCTCGGTCCGCACGACCTTGGCCCGGACAGCAAACACGGCCCGGCTGCTGAACGAAGCGGCGGCGGCAACGCCCCAAATTCCCGCCAATTCCGTGGCGCTGGTGGTGACGTCGCCGCCGTTTTTGAATGTGGTGCAATACGCCACGGACAACTGGCTCCGGTGTTGGTTCGCCGGAATTGACGCGCATACCGTGCCGCTCACCGTCCCGCACAAGCTCGATGACTGGGCGGCGGCCATGACGGCAGTTTTTCGGGAGCTGCATCGCCTCTTGCAACCGGACGGGCATGTCGCCTTCGAGGTCGGCGAAGTGCATGGTGGGAAAACGAAACTGGAAGAAACAGTTTTGCCCTGCGGAATGACGGCCGGTTTGACGCCGGTGCTGGTGCTGATCAATCACCAGCACTTTACCAAGACCGCCAACTGCTGGGGCGTGGACAACATGGGCAAGGGAACAAACTCAAACCGGATTGTGTTGTTTCGCAAATAGCGGCATCCGGGTGCGGTGACGCTGCCAATCGTCTCCGGGGCCGGGTGAAATTGTCTTTTCCGTCGGCGCCGGGTTGTGTTCACTAAACCGCGCATGAAAGCAGTCATTCTGGCCGCCGGCAAAGGCACGCGGATGCGGGAACTGACCCACGCACTCCCCAAGCCGATGCTCAAGGTGCAAGGCAAACCCATTCTCGAACACATCCTCGAGGGCATCGTCCGCGCCGGGGTGCGCGAGGTTTTCATCGTCACCGGCTGGCGGGCCGAGACCATCGAAACGCACTTTGGCGACGGCGCGAAGTGGGGGGCGCGCGTGGTGTTCGGGCGGCAGGCTGAACAAAACGGCACCGGCAAAGCCGCCGATCCGGCGCGCGAATTCCTGGGCGCGTCCCCGTTCATCCTGACCTATGGCGACATTTTGGTGTCTCCCGACACCTATCCGCGCATGATCCAGCGCTTCCACGAAGACTCCTTTTCCGGCGTCATCACGGTGACCAAAGGCGAGGATGTCACCCAGGGCGGCGTGAATTTTTTTGACGATCAATTCTGTCTGAAGCGGCTGGTGGAAAAGCCGACGCAGGAACAGATCGAACAACTCCGCCGCGAAGGCTGGTTCCGTCCGGAGGAACCGGTTTGGTACAACGCCGGCATTTACATCTTCAAACCATCGCTTTTTGAATTCACGGCGCGGCTGGAAAAATCGCCGCGCGGCGAATATGAACTGACGGATGCCATCAGCGCGCTGGTGGCGGCGCAGCATCGCCTCGCCGGCTTGGAAATCCAAGGGCGCTGGGTGGATGTGCGCGATCCGGAAGTGCTGGCGCGCTTGGAAACTGAGTCCTGAGCGGATTGGTCACCGGCAATTTTTTCACCCGCACCCGTTTCTCAATATGATCCAACGAACTGCATCCTCCCGGCATCATCACCCGCCGCGCGATTCGTTTTCTCATGAGGCAAAATTACAATCCGTCAGCCCCCAGCGACCGGGCTTGATCCTGGTTCTGTTGCTGGCCATGGGCGTGTCTGGTTGTTCTCTGCGGTCCGGCCACGTCGGAACAGCGGCCCCCGCGCGCACATATACCAACCCCGTTTTTGCCGGTAACATGCCCGATCCCTCGGTGATCCGTGCCGGCGAGTATTATTACGCCGCCGGCACGACGGGAGCCGCGCGGACCCCGGATGGGCGCATCTTCCGGTTGTTGCGTTCGCGGGATCTCGTGGATTGGGAGGATTTGGGCGGTGCGTTGGTGCCGCCGTCCCCCCGGCGCGGCACCCAGTATTGGGCGCCCGAACTCACCAGCCACAACGGTCAATTCTATCTCTACTACAGCATGAGCCGGCCCGAGCCGGAGAGCTTCGCGCTGCGAGTCGCCGTCAGCGCGCAGCCGGAAGGACCTTACGTGGACACGGGCACGCCCCTGGTGGATTGCGAAACCAACCGGTTCACCATTGACGCGTTTCCGTTCCGCGATGACGACGGACAATGGTATTTGTTTTACGCGCGCAATTTTACCAACGAAACCCCAGGCGTGCATCCGGGCACGGCCCTGGTGGTGGATCGGTTGGTGGACATGACGCGGCTGGCCGGGGATTGCCGCGTGGTGGTGCGCGCGCGTTACGACTGGACGCTCTTCGAAGCGAACCGCCGGATGGATGTTTATGGCCGCACGTTCGACTGGCATACGATCGAAGGTCCCTATGTCATCAAACGCGGCCGGCGTTACTACTGTTTTTACAGCGGCGCGAACTGGCAGACCCCACGTTACGGGGTGGATTACGTCACCGCGCGGCATCCCTTGGGACCGTGGACCGGTCAGGGTGATCACGCGCGGGTGTTGCGCGGGGTGCCCGGTCAGGTCCGCGGGCCGGGTCATCATTCCATTGTCACCGGACCGGATGGGCGCACCCAATACATGGTTTATCACGCGTGGGACGCCGCCATGAAACAACGGCAGATGTGGCTGGATAAATTGGTCTGGACAAGGGACGGACCGCGTTGCACCCCCACAGTCACGCCCCAACCCGCGCCGTAGCTATCGCTAGCGAACCTGAAGGCTGCGGGCAAGGCGGTTAAGCGCCATCAAACGAAAGACAACAAAGCAGCATCAAGCAAAATCACGGTTAATAGATTGTGATCGAGGAACTTGAAAGATGAGAACGAAAATGTCTGGCTCGCTGAGTTGTGCAATGGTTCCGGTTAATAGCCGCGTTGTGTCGAGCACTACGGTGCGGCATCTCGTTAGACCGGGTTTAACGCTATCTCGCATAGTTGGCAGGACCGCCCTCTTTTTTCCATGGATGGTTATTGCATCCGTGCTGGCGGCCGATCCTTCAATCACGATTATCAATGTTCCCCCTTACGCCGCCAACGGCGTGATGCAGGGAGTCGTGTCCGGCGTGGATTTTACCGCATACCGGGTTGCGCCATATATCCAGGTCGAAGGTTCGGGCTGGTGGACGAAACCGACGCTAGCGTCCCCCACCGTCGCAATCAATCCTGATGGCACTTTCACCGCTAACGTGACCACTGGTGGACTCGATAATCGGGCAACGATTTTCTGCGCCGCCCTCGTACCCACCAATTACACACCACCCCAGGCGAGCGGCAATTACCGCGTACCCGCGGATCTGAATGCAGTGGCTATCGATTTTATGGAACGTTACGGGCGGACGTTTTCCTTTGCCAATCGGACTTGGGCGGTGAAGGACGCGCCATTGCCCGTTGGGCCTAAATTGAACCGCTTTTCCGATCGGCTCTCTGACGTCTGGTGTGATGCCGCTGGGTTGCATCTGACAATCCACTACCGGGATGGCCAATGGTGGTCTAGCCCGAAAACTTCACTAAAAAAGTCGCAACGGAAGTTTCGGCCCAATGTCTATTGGGTTAAATGACAGAAAACCACATCGCTGCGACGGGAACAGTTTGTAACTCGGAAGTCTTCGCTTTTCCAGCGG